>Ga0070668_100002475_pt1 | contig 13586 bp, 11 predicted proteins | sample KBSS43metaG_FD_64661 | JGI IMG/M metagenome (GOLD analysis project Ga0070668, IMG submission 64661) | Switchgrass rhizosphere microbial communities from Kellogg Biological Station, Michigan, USA - KBS S4-3 metaG | ecosystem: Host-associated > Plants > Roots > Rhizosphere > Soil ... | reverse complement strand
GCCGAGGCGTCGATGTCGAGGTGCAGCTCAGAGGCGGGTTGATCCAACGCGACCCGCGTCAGGGGTATCAGTTGAGCGCCTTCGGCCTGGATGGGGAGCGCCCAGTCAAAGGTCGGCGTCTCCAGGTTGTCGAGCGTGCTCTGTCCCGCACGCGTGCCGTCAAGCCAGTAACTGCGGCCGCCGATCTCGGCGCGGACAATCACGTGGTTGAAGGCGCTCATGCGGGGAAGCCGCTGGTCCAGGCCGTCGCCGCCAAATGCGTTCACCAGCACGGGCTCGGCGCTTATGCCCAGTTCGCGCAGCAGCGCGATCAGTAGCACCGCCTTGGCCTTGCATTCACCAAAGCGCCGGCTCCAAGTGGTGTCCGCGTTGACGGGCGTATATCCGCCATCGGTCAACAGGAGTCCCAAGTAGCGCACCTGCTCCTGAACCAACTTCAGGGCCGCCGCGGCGCGCACTTTCGGATCATTTGAGGCCGCTCGGATCTTCGCGGCCTCAGCCTTGAGCGGTGAATCCGGCGCGAGAATTGTCGCCTTCTCGAATTGAGGCGCCACCGTTGCAGCCACTTCAGCCCAGCTGCGAAAGTCGGACACTTCCACTTCGAGCTGGGGCGAAAAACGCTCCGGCGCCCCGGCCGGCCGCTTGGGAGGCTCGAAGTCGCTAAGCTGCAAGGAGAGTTCAGTCATTCCATTGTGTTGGCTCACTTTCGGCTTTGGCACGTCTTTGCCGGCCCGCCAGACCGTCGCGCTGGCGCTAGGCCAGATGGCGCGCAGCCGAAACACATCGGGCCCTTGCGGACCGCCAACAACAAACGTGGCCGCCTCGTTGTGACCACGTGTGGCGGGGTCCAACCGTGTGGTGGTGTAGGCGAACTCCAGGATGTCGCCTGGTCGCAAATCTTCGGGTTGGAGTGATGCCGTGAGCCGGCCGTCCACGATTTGCGCCAGCTCGGTTTCACGACGCAGAACGGTGAATGTCTTGCGCGACAGAAGGTCGATCGTCTGGTCACCCCGGCGAATGTGGAGCTTGTGGACGGTGACCGACTCCAGGACCGGATCCCAGTTGAGAGTCACGGTGCCCAGGACCATCAAACCCATGCCGGTGCGCGCGACAGAGACGCGCTCCACGTAGGACGACACGCCCTCAGCGCCGAACCGAAACTGCTGATCGAGGCGCAATAGCCGTAATCCGCCGCCGCCTTCGTCGGTCAGGGGCTTTGCTGCCGTAGAGCTAGACTGAACCCAGGCGGGCGGCGGCCCAAACGCCAATTTGTCTGCAGCTTGCGCGCTCACGGCGCAAAGCCACACCAGCAACGCCATTCCAACTGTACGCATCCGCCCCTCCCAACTCGTGGGATAATATCACCACCTTCGGGTGAACGTCATCGAAATGCAGGTTGCGGTCGTCACTCAAGCCTTGAAGCAGCTAGAGTTTCGGGAATGCGAGAGCCGGTCCCTCGCTACCGGTGCCGGAGACCTGAGAGAATGGAAGGGAAAGAGGGGCTTCGGCGGCAGCTCCGCCTCTCGAACATCTCGCTTCCCAACTGTGACACAACGCTGTACCACATTGGGGTCGCGTGACGTATTTAAGTAGCTGTTTTTATTTGGAATATAGGTGCGTCGGATAATCTCCTGCCGGGCCCACCAGCGCGCTTCCGTGGACGTGGCTGTCCAGGCGTCCCTAGGCCATACTGGTACAACAGTTGGTATTTGGAATTTTCGTCGCCAAAATCGTCTAGCAAGTCGAGCCCTGCCGGGCCACTCAAGTAAGTTTTCCTTGAAAAGCAATAATTCGACATGAGACGGGTGCGAGTCCTGTGACCTCCACCATGCCGGTCAACCGAGGTGGGGATTAGAGTTCAAGTTTTTCTGACTCACTGCTGGTACGGGCAGACCAATGGCAATTCATCTCCACTCTGACGGCTACGAATCCGTGCGGAGACAAGGATCTTTTGCCGATTGGGAGGAAGCCTCGTTCAGCTCGGCGCCGGTGACCTGACAGCCTTCTCGACAGCCCATCTAGGTCTCCACGGGCGCGGTCCCGACGTAGACGTTGCGACCGCCTTCGGCCCTTCGCACGAACAGGTAGTCCGCGCCCTTGAAGCCGCGATGATCGCGACGGCTGAATGTAACGACCGTGCCTGGCGCGCCGGTGGCCGCGGGGAGGCGGGTGACTGTCTCCAGTCCGTCGCGCAGCGCGGCGCCAGTGGCGATACGCATGCGGCCGATTCCGAGGGCGAAGGCGCGGCCCATGTCGTAGCCGCAGGTGAAGACTGAATCCAAATAGGCCTTGGGCTTGCCGAACGTCCGCTCGTAGAGCTTCAGCGCGTGCAGATGGACCGGGTTTTCCTCGTGGAACTGGTCGAGCCCATACCAGCCGTCGTAGGCGCGGCAGCGAGCTTCCGAAAACGCGGCGCCGACGAAGGCGGTGCCCATCACCCGCACAGGATCCCAGTCGAGAGTCTTGAGCGCGTCGGTGAGCTGGCCCGACAGTCCGCCAAGACCGAAGTAGACCAGGCAGTCCGCCCCAACGTCCTTCAGTCTCTTCAGCGCCGCCAGCACATGTTCGCTGGGCGCGACGGGCGAAAGCGCTTGCTCAAGGACGATCTCTTGGTCGCGAAGACGCGCCTCGTGACGCAAGTAGTAGGCATATTCCTCGCCGATCTGGGACGGGTGCTCGCGCACGAGCGCGATCGAGCGCAGGTTCCTGCTCTTCAGCCAGGCGGAGAGCGTCGCGGGCTCGTCGGCCATGCCGCCGTTGGGCAGGACGAAGGCATAGTCGCCAGCGTAGAGCTGGCTGCCGCAGATGCCCATCGAAGGTGTCTTCTTCTCATCGAGAAGCGCGAGGATCGACAGGCAGTTGTCGGTGGTCATCGGACCGGCGACGCCCAAGACCTTCTCGTTGTCCACGAGGTCCAGATAGGCTTCCACACTGGGCGCGCCGGTGCGCCAGGGGTGGCCGTAATAGTGCCGCTCCACGAGGACCACAGGCCGGTCCATCACCCCGTTGTCGTAGTACTCGTCAAAGCCGATCCGCAGTCCGGCGATGAACGGTTCGCCGCAGGCGTCCGGAAGATCGTCCATGACGCCGATGCGATAGGGTTCGGCCACCCGGCCGCCGGCCGGGTTGGCGGGGTTGATCGACGACATGGGCGTTCCCTCGGTTGCTTTGATTGGGGCCGTATTCAGAGGCGGAGCCGGTCCACGAGCTTGTCGTCGATCCGGCCGTCGGCGAAGAAGTCGATCCAGCCCAGGCCGTTGACGACGCGGCGCGCGTCGCCCACCCGCTGGCAATGGCCTTCGGAGCCCCGGTAGGCGCCGCCATATTTGTCCATCATGCCGACGATCCGGCCGCGCGGATCGGCGCGCCAGTGATAGCGGACGCCGTCGAAGTGATAGAGAATCTCCTCCGGAAAGCCGTCGGCGCGGCGCACGACGTCGATGTCCACCTCACGGGCGCAGTGGATCAGCTTTTCCCCATCCGAGATGATGGCGAAGGTCCAGCCTTCCAGGCCGTAGCAGATCATCCCAACCTCGACGGAGCCGTCGTCGAATTCATTGGCAAGGGTGTGGTAGGCGCCCTCCAGGCGGTTGGGATAGGGCCCAACGGTCCACGGCCGGTGTGGCGGGTGATAGATGAAGTCGTAGCCGAACCAGCCCTTCACCTTACGACCCAGGACGGTTCCTTCGGCCTTGTGCACATGCAGGGCGTAGAGGCCGCCGTCCGGGTTGCAGTCGTACCACTGCATGCCGGGCCGCAGCAGCGTTCCGGTGATGCGCAAAATCTCCCCCTCACGCCAGTCACAGCCTTGCAGCGTTTGGGTGAAGGCGAACGACTTTGCAGGGTCCGGCTGGTTGATCCCCGACCGCCATGTGATGGCCGCCTCAGTCGGCTCGATCTCCAGGCCGCCCGCATGTGTCGGTTGCGGATTGTAGCGCAGGTCGTCGGCGCCCTGGTTGTCGAGGATCGCCAGGCCCCCAGTCCAGTAGCCGGCCACCTTCCGCAGGCAGGTGATGATGTTGTTCGCCTCGTCGCGAAACTGCCCGTAGAGCCATCCGGCGTCGAGGACGAGGCCCTGCGGCTGGAACGTCGGGTGCAGGCGGTTCAGGTCGATCTCGAACGGACCTAAAGCCACCTGATGGCGAAAGTCGCCGAGCCCGGGAGCCGGGCCTTTCGTCATCGCGTCGAAGAAGGCGCGCTGGGGACGCAGGATTTCGGATGCCGGAATCATCGGGCCAGGGCCTCCACATCCGCGATCGTGCGTCGGGCGACGTCGCGCAGGACCGATATGTCGAGGCCGGCGCGTGCTGCGGCCTCCATGGCAAGGTCCAGGTCCTTGCGGAACAGGGCGGCCACGTGGTCCGCCACCGCCGGGCGGATCATCCGCTCGCCCGCGTCGAGCGCGAAGCTGCGACCGCTCGACGCCATCAGCATCTCGTGCAGGGCCGCGTGCTCGATCCCCAGCCCGCGGCCGAACGACATCGCATCGGCCGCAAGCTTGAGGTTGGCGGTCAACAGGATGTTGTTGACCAGCTTGCAGAGCTGGCCGGTCCCGAGCGGGCCCATGCGGCGCACCGGCGCGCCGAAGGTCTCGAACACCGGCCGCGCGGCCTCGAAGGCTGCTGCATCGCCCCCGACCATGACCGCCAGGCGCCGTTGCAGCGCCGCCTCGCCCGAGCCGCTCACCGGGGCGTCGAGGACCTCAACGCCGCGCGGCGCGGCCGCGGCGATCTCCTGGCACGTGTCGGGATGCACGGTGCTGTGGATCGCCAGGATCGAACCGGGCGGCATGGCGGCCAGGAGGCCGCCCGCCAGTGCGACCTCGCGCACGTCGTCGTCGTTGAAGACGCACAGGCCGACGAGATCGCAGGCCGCGGCCAACTCGGCTGGGGACCCCGCTGATGACGCAGCGACGTCCGCAAGCGGAGCCAGCGACGCCGCACGCCGGGCCCACAGGATCAGTGGATAGCCGGCCGATGCGATCATCCGGGCCATGGGCGCGCCCTGGCTGCCGAGGCCGATGAATCCCACGCGCATCATCTCGTCACACCCGCAGGGGGAAGCCGCCGCCGACGATCAGCGTCTCCCCGGTCACGAAACTGGCGTCATCCGAGCAGAGGTAGAGCATCGCCTTGACCAGGTCCTCGACGCGGCCCTGGCGCTTGATGAGCTGACGCTGCTGGATGAACTCGTCGATGATCGCCCGCGGCACGTCGGACATCGCCGCATCGGAATCGACGATGCCCGGCGCGATGCAGCAGACGCGGATGCCATCCGCCGCCAGCTCGTTGGCCAGCGCCACGGTGAGACCTCGCACGGCCAGCTTGGATACGCCGTAGGAACTCGTGGCGACAAAACCGGCGATGGAGGCGATGTTGAGGATCACGCCGCCGCTGCGTTCCCGCATGGACGCCCGCGCGGCGGCTGAGCAGTTCACGATTCCGGTGACGTTCACGTCCAGCATCCGCCGCCACTTGTGCCGCGCCAGCGTCAGCGGGGGGGCGTTGAACTCCATCAGGTGCTTCGCGGCCCCGTTGATCAGCACGTCCACGCCGCCAAAGCGGGCGGCGACGGCGGCGACGGCGGCCTCGACCTGCGCTTCCTCGGCCACGTCGCAAAGCACGCCCATGGCGCGGGCGCCTTCCGCCTCCAGTCTGGCGGCGGCGTCGCGGGCGCGCGCGTCGTCGATGTCGAGCAGGGCGACGGCGCAGCCTTCCGTCGCCAGGGCGCGGGCGAATGCGTAGCCGATCCCCTGGCCGCCGCCGGTGACGATCGCGACCTTTCCTGCAAACCTCATGGGCGGACCTCCCGCAGCGTCGCCATCGGATCGAAGCGCGGCTCCATGACCAGCCGGCCCCCCGTCATCCGGCGCAGCACCATCACGTCCATGCCCTTCAGGCCGCGGCGGTCCCAGGGGCCGAAGCCAATCACCGTGCGCGGCCCGCCGATGGCGGCCGGCAGCATCTTGACATCCTCCAGCCCGCGCTTGACGCCCTCAGGCGTCAGGATGGGCGCCAGGGCCACGCCCTCCAGCAGCGCCCGCATGCCGTCGAAGTAGAGCGCGGCGAGCTCCGCCGGCGCTGGGAACGGCTCGCCCGCCCAGGCGGAGTATTCGGCCAGCAGGCCCGCCAGGGTGGGATTTTCGTCGTCCCAGAGGCCCGTGCCGACCCAGCCCTCGTAGACGTCCGCCGTCGCCGGGCTGGTCGCGCCGTAGAAGCCGCCATTCATGATGCGGGGCGGCGCCCAGCCGGCCGCCTTGACGCCCCGCGCCCAGGCCTGGCCGCTGCGCGAGGTCGCGAAATGGACAATGGCGTCGGGGTTCAGCGCGCGGTGTTCTGCGACGGTGCGGGCCACCTGGGCGTCGAGGTGGGGGCCGGGAAGCTGTGAGAGCCGCTCGTCCGTGAGAATGCGCAAGCCGAGCCGCCGCGCCGCGTTCCGGAAGTGGTGGAGATATTCACCCGAGTGCCAGGCCGTGTCCCAGGTCACCGTCACTCGGGCATGCCCGTTGCGGGCTAGCCAGTTTGCGACGATGTGGGCGTCTTCGGGGATCGAGCCCCACTGAACGTTGAACACGTAGTCGCTCAGATGGGCGCTTGTGGCGCCGAGCGTGAGCGCCGGGACGCGCCGGGCCTCGACCCGCTCGGTGAGCGCCTTGTTGTGGTCGGAGTGATTGGGGCCGATCACCGCCAGAACGCCGGCGTCGACCAGCCGATCGTAGCCCAGCAGCGCGTTGCGGATCGGCCCGGAGGGCGCGCCCTCCACAACTTCCTCGACCAGTTCGACCCCACGCTCGAACCGGTCGTCGCGAGCGGCCCGCGCGATGATGAAGGCGTAGGCCTTCAGGGCGAAGGGGCGGATCCACTCCGGCATATCCATGAGGACCCCGATGCGGACCGGCGCGGCGGCGGATTCGTAGACGTCCTTGCGAGGCTGAGTCATCGCGGCCCTCCTCTCCGCGCCGTTCAGCGAACCTTTACGTCACGGCCCACTCCGCCGTCGGCCATCTGGGCCAGCACCGCCGACCAGGGCACGGGTTTGCCCTTCTGGTGTCCCTCCGGCATTCCGCGGCCTTCGGTGTGCAGGAAGCTCAGGTCCACGTGGGCCGCTTGGGCGCGGAGCGCGCCCACCGTGCATTCGGACTTCGCCCGATTCTGGAACGGGTCGAAGTTGAACAGCCGGCAGGCGTTGCGCCAGGCGATCTTCTCGATGTCCTCGTCCGGGATGTCCTTCACCTGGGCCCAGAGCGTCTCGGGGGACTCCGGCCAGGTTGAATCGGAATGGGGGTAGTCGCATTCCCAGGTGATGCGGTCGACGCCGATGGCGTGGCGCTGGTCGACGCCGGTCTTGTCGACGATGAAGCAGTTGTAGACGTGTTCGCGGAACACCTCACTCGGACGGCGGTCGCCGAAATCCTGATGCGTCCAGGCGCGATGGTGGTCGTAGACGAAGTCCGCCCGCTCGAGGAAGTGCGGGATCCAGCCTGAGCCGCCCTCGGAAAGCGCGAATCTGATGTTTCGATAGCTCCGCAACACGGGCGAGAACAGCAGGTCTGAGGCCGTCGAGTACAGCGTCACCGGCATGTTGGTGATGAAGACGTCCACCGGCGAATCCAAGGACGGTACGGCCATGCTGGCGTCGGTTATGTGCATGTTGATCGCCACGCCGAGCTCGTCGCAGGCCCGCCAGACCGGATCCCAGGCGGAGCTGTGCAGGCTGCCGAAGCCGGCCTTCGACGGATTGGGCGGGAAGGCGATGGCGTTGCAGCCCTTGGCCTTGACCCGCCGAATCTCGGCTGCGGACAGCTCCGGGTCCCACAGCGGCAGGATCGCCAGAGGGATCAGGCGGCCGGGATAGGCGCCGCACCAGTCCTCGATATGCCAGTTGTTGTAGGCTTCGATCACCGCGAGGCCGAGATCTTTGTCGCGGGCGTTGAAGAAGGTCGCGCCGGCGCCGCCGCAGAATGACCCGAAGCTCAGCCCGGCGAGTTGGCCGTTGGCGTTCATGTCTTCGATGCGGGCATGGACGTCGTACGTGCCCTTGCGCAGGTCCTGGATGCGCGTCGGCTCAGCGCCGTATTCCTCGCGTCGGCGCCCCGCCACCGAATTAAGCGCGATGTTCGCCCGCTCCTGGCCCTCGAATACCCAGGCGTTGGTCCCGTTCGGACGGGTGATGAAGTGCGGCCCCTCCTCTTGAAACTTCGCCGCGAGCCGACCTTTGAACATGTCCGGCGGCTCAACGAGGTGGTCGTCGACGCTCACCAGGATCAGGTCTTCCATGCGCATAGCGCGTCCTCCCGTTTGCGCCGCTAATTACACAGTACTGTGAAATTAAGCAAGCCCCCTCCTCATGTCGCGAGCGGCCGTGTATGGCAGGCGTCGGCGAGGAGGTCGGCCTTGGCGGCGACGGAACGGTTGAAGCGGGAGAACGGTCGCGAGACCAGGCGGCGGATGTTGCGCGCCGCATCCGAATTGATGGCCGAAAGCGGCGTGGCGGCGGTCACCCTCTCGGCGGCGGCGGAGCGGGCGGGCATCACGCGGCGGGCCGCCTACCACCACTTCGCCGGCCGCGAGGACCTGCTCTTCGAGCTGCGCCGGAGTCTGAACGAGAAGCTTCTGAAGTCGGTCCAGGGCGACCATGAGTTTGGCGAGCCGCGGGACCTGCTGCTGGCGATGGCCGAGCAGGACGACTCCGCGCTGCGGTTCCACGTGTACGAAATGCTCAACCACGGGCTTAGGCGGAGCGCGCTGTTCAAGAGCGTGGTGAGCCAGCTCACCGCCACGCAGAAGGCCGGCAAGATCAAGCCAGAGGTCGACGTCGAAATGTTCGCCGTCGTCGCCGTTTCCGCGTCGTTCTTTGGCGCCACTGTGGCGATGACCTTGGCGAAGACGCCAAAGGAGCGGCACGCTATCGCCGTGCGCTTCTCCAACGAGCTGCGTCATACGATCCAGCGAGGCGGCTACGTTTGAATTCAAATCGCTTTCGACAAACGGACGCAAAGCCGAATGAGCCATTTCGAGCTCAATCCGGCAGCTCGCCGTCCAAACGCCACGGCAAGCTTGTCGATCGCCTAGAGGCTGCCGACCTTGGTGACCCGCAGGTCGACTAGGTTGGCTGCCTTGCCGATACCTGACCTTCGGTCATTCCCGATTGGGCGCGCTCCCGCGGCGGCCGACGCCCCGTCGATGACATGCCACGATGCGTGCGAGACCCCCGCAGGCCCTGTTGGTAGAATTGTCGGTATCAGACGTGGCTTGTCGCTGAATTAGCTCGACGGTTCGAGCCCTGCCGGGCCCGCCAGCTTCCCTCTCGGGGACTGCCTCCGAGGCTTCAGAACGGTCGCGCCGCCCGTGAGCGCCTGTTCCTTCAGTCCAGATCGACGTCGAAGGTCTCCAGGAAACGGGAGACCATCATGTAGTAGCCGATGGTGACCAGGAGTTCCTGGACCTGCTTGGCGCCGAGAGCGGCGAGGAGAGGATCAAAGGTGGCGTCGCCGGCCCGCACATTGAGCACCACATCGTCAGTGAAGCGCATGACGAGCCGCTCGATCCCGCTCAGCGCCGCGTCGTCCGGGCCATTGTGGATGGCGCGGATCTTGGCGTCCGACAGGCCCACCTTGCGGCAGACCTCTTCATGCTGGGCGATCTCGTAGGTCGCGCGGCTGAGAACGCCGGTGCGGAGGATCGCCACCTCGCGGAGCTGCGGGTCGACTTCGAGGTGGCGCAGGATGGAGATCCCGAATCGGCGCCAAGCCTCGATCAGCTCGCCCGAGTGGCCAAGCATGCGGAAGATATTGAAATTCGGCAGTTTGGCGAAGGCTTCGCGCGCACGCGGGCCCTCGGCCGTCGCCGGGTCGAAGTAGGGGATGCGCGCCATGTCCTGGGCCCGTCAATCGAGGTGATAGAGCCGGGCGGCGTTGTCGTGGACAATCTTGCGGATGTCGTCGCGAGGCACGCCTTTCAACGCCACTTCCATGTATTCCGCCGGTGCGACGGCGGCGCTGCAGGGGCCGGGCGACATGCTGGTGGGATGGGGGAAGTCGGTCTCGTAGAGGATGTTGTCGGCGCCGATCGCCTCGATGGTCGGCTTGATGGTGCCCTTCTCGAACCAGAAGCAGCCATAGATCTGGCGCTTGAAAAACTCGCTGGGCAGCAGCTTGTATTCCGGGTTCTCCTTGTGGGCCCCGCAGTTCAGCCACTGGTAGTCCATGTTTTCCAGCAGGTACGGGATCCAACCGACGCCGCTTTCCACGGAGACGAAGTTCACCTTCGGGAACTTGTGGCAGATGCCGCCGGCGATCAGTTGGACGATGACCTTCGCGTTGTCCATCGAGAACAGCGGCGGCAACGATGCGAAGTGCGCATGCTTGCCAATGCTTTCGTGAAGCATGTTGTAGTACCACATATCGCCCGTGCCGATGTGGAAGTTCACTGGCAGCTGCATGTCCTGGGCTGCGGCCCACAGCGGATACCAGTGCGGATCGGTGAGTTTCGGCAGATCGTAGAATTCGGGCTCGCCGCACATGACGACGCCCTTGTGGCCCTTGCCGGCGGCGCGCTGCATCTCCCTGATGGAAGCCTGGACGTTCCAGAAGGGCAGGACCAATTGGGGGATGAGGCGCTTGGGGTCTGCGCTCGCCCACTCGGACAGCCAGTCGTTGTAGGCCTCCACCGAGGCCAGCATCAGCTCGTCCTCGCCCAGGGCGGTGTATTTGCCGGCGCCATGGCCGGCGACGTTGCCGTAAAGGATCTGGGCGTGGATGCCGTACTCGTCCATGCGCTTCAGGCGCAGGGGGGCGTCATAAAGGGCGGGATCCACATCCCCCAGGCGACGGGGGTGGTTCGGCGGATACTCGTGCCAGCCGGCCATGGCGGGGCCCGCGGCCGAACGCAGGCGCGTGTCGCCAAAGTACCAGACGTCTTCCTGGGCATTCTCGTCCCAGCGGACGCGCGGGATCTTGTCGCCGAACTTCTTGGCGGAGAGGCGGGAGGTCCACAGGTCGTAGGGCTCTACGATGTGGGTGTCCGTATCGATGACCTTAAATTCTTTGGCGATTGCGTTCATGCCGTTTTCCTCCCGCACCATTGTTCGCCTAGGTTGGCGTCAGCCGATTTGCCGCGGCGTGGGAAAAGAAATATGATCCCATTTCGGAAATTTGCAATCACGTACTTTGTCGTGGACTTGGCGGAAGGGGAGATTTGATGGCGCGGCGTGGACAGAAACGGTTGCCGGCGGCGTGCGAGGGCGCGGCGCGGGCCGTCCGGCCGGGGCGACGCGACGTGGGGCGCCCAGCATGAAACGCCCCATGGCCAACAAGAGCGGCGGGCGCGCCGTAGCGCGCCGGCCGAGCCCTTCCATCGCCGCCGAGCGACTTCAGGAGACGCGCGACGTCTTCACTCAGCGGCCGATAAAGATGTGCGAGATCGTCGCGCTGGAGGTCGTGCGCGATATCGTCGCCGAGCGCCTGCAGCCGGGCGACCAACTCATCGACGAAGCCAAGATGCTCGCGCGCTACCGGACCAGCCGGGGGACCCTGCGCCAGGCGCTTCGGCTGCTCGAGGTCCAGGGGTTGATCCATGTGCGCGCGGGCCGCGGCGCGAGCACGGTGGTGGGCGAGCCTCATTCCGCGAATCTCGGGCGGACGATGCAGCTCTACCTGCACATGATGGGCGCAAACTATGACCAGCTCCTCTCCGCTTGGCAGCGAGCGGACGCCATGCTGGCGAGGCTTGCGGCGGAAAACCCGGACCGGGATCTGGTCCGCCAGCAGATGACGCCATTCCTGCGGGATGACGACGGTTGCGACGCCGGCCACCCGATCGGCGAGGGGTTGGACTTCCACAAGGCCGTCGCCGATCTGTCGGGCAATCCGGTGCTGTCGCTGGGCTTGGCGGCCATCGGCGGGATGCACACGCCGCACCTGCTCGAGGCGACGCAGATGACTGAACTCAGGCCGCCGCTGGTGCGCGACCACGCCCGGGTGGCCGAGGCGATCATTTCCGGCGACGCCGATCGCGCGGAGATGCTCATGCGCGACCATGTGGGCGGTGTCATCGAGGCTTTCCACGCGGTCTGGCCGCGGCTGGTGGGAGAGCGGGTGGAGTGGCGATAGGGGCCGACTTGCGCCTTCCTAAATAATGTGATCCTATTTCTTGGATCGACCTTCCGGAGAGGAGGCGACGGGAGGAAATATGCGCCGCGACCACGTCTGTTCCGATCTGCAACCCGCCCAACGCACCGTCGGCGTCAGATGAGCGAGGCTGTGTTTCCCGCGCGGGACCGATGCGCCATCGCGGGCGTCGGCCAGACCGAATTCACGCGCGACTCTGGCGTAAGCGTCCTTTCCCTCGCCACGTCGGCATGCCTCGCAGCCCTGGCCGACGCCGGCCTGGAGCCGGACGACGTCGACGGCATTGTCCGCTGCCAGATGGACAAGGTGGATCCCAACTCGCTCGCCGCGGCGGCGGGGTTTTCCAACATCACCTACTGGGGCGAGGTCTCCAACGGCGGCATGGCGCCGCCCGCACAGGTGGGCCAGGCCATGGCCGCCGTCCTCGCCGGACTGGCCACCACGGTCATCTGCTTCCGATCCCTGAACGGCCGGTCGGAGGACCGGTTCGGCAGCGGCGAACGTCGCAGCGCTACGCCCGAGGTGGGAGGCCGCGGCTCCTATGACGAGTACTTCCTGCCCTTCGGCCTGATGACGCCCGGGCAGGTCTTCGCGCTGCTGGCCCAGCGGCACATGTCCAAGTTCGGAACCACGTCGGAACAGCTCGGCGCCGTTTCGGTGATCTGCCGCGAGCACGCCAATCAGACGCCCCACGCTCAACTGCACGGCCAGACGCTCACCCTGGAGCAGCACCAGGCGTCGCGGATGATCTCAACGCCCCTTCGGCTCTACGACTTCTGCCTGGAGACCGACGGCGCCTGCGCCGTCGTGGTGACGAGCGCCGAGCGCGCCAAGGACATGAAGCGCCCGCCCGTCCTGATTCGCAGCGTCGCCCAGGCCATACCGGCCAACAACCGCGCCGGCATGATGTACTCCTCGCTCCTGCGTGACGACATCACCGACCTCGCCTGGACCGAGGTGGCCAAACTGCTGTGGACGCGCGCCGGCCTCGGCCCCTCCGACATCGACGTCGCCCAGCTCTACGACTGCTTCACCATCAGCGTGATCCTGCAACTGGAAAGCTTCGGTTTCTGCAAGCCGGGGGAGGGCGGCCTGCTGGCCGCGAGCGGGGCGCTGGCCAGGGGCGGCGACATGCCCATGAACACCGGCGGCGGGCACCTGTCGGAAGGCTACATCCATGGCATGAACCACGTCGTCCAAGCGGTGCGGCAGCTTCGCGGCGATGCAGACATGCAGATCGAGGGCGCCGAGACCTCGCTGGTCACCGGAGGACCTCTGCCGATCAGCAGCGCCCTCGTGCTGAGGAGAGGTTGATGGGACGCTTTGTTCCCCGCCTGGGCGACCGCGACACCGGGGGCTTTTTCGACGCAGCTCAAGAGAACAGGCTCGTCTACCTCGCCTGTGCGGACTGCGACAGCGCCTTGCACCCGCCGGTCGCCCATTGTCGCTTCTGCGGCGG
>Ga0070668_100002470_pt1 | contig 13615 bp, 9 predicted proteins | sample KBSS43metaG_FD_64661 | JGI IMG/M metagenome (GOLD analysis project Ga0070668, IMG submission 64661) | Switchgrass rhizosphere microbial communities from Kellogg Biological Station, Michigan, USA - KBS S4-3 metaG | ecosystem: Host-associated > Plants > Roots > Rhizosphere > Soil ... | reverse complement strand
CCGCCGACTGGCTTTTGGCGACGACGCTGGGACGGGACGCGCCGGACAACGTGAGCTTCGTGATTATTTCGGCTTCGCACTGATCGCGAGGGTTGAGGCTGAGGTCATCCGGCGGCCACGGGGATGGCTTTCACCGCGTCGACCGCCGCGGGCTTGGCGACGGCCCAGAGCGGGGAACCCCGACACCGCGGGCGAGTTCCACATGGCAGGCGGTTACCGACAATGCTCAGCGTCCACGCCATACGCAGGGCCGCTTACGAGGCCCGAAAAACGAGGCGAAGGCCGCGCTCAAATCGGAGCGCAATCAGTGGCAAAGGATCGCCGAAGAGTGGGAGGCGCTCTTGAAGGACCGCCTGTCGAAGAGATGGCTGGACAGTCGCAATACACAGACCGGCGACGATCCTCGCTGATAGCGTGACCTCTAAGCAAGACGCGCCCCCGGGCTTCAGCGCCTGCGTCCCAGATGCTCCAGGAAGAACCGGGCCATGATCTCGACCGCCTCCTGCGCCTCCGGCAGGTGCAGCATGTACCAATGGGCGTGGGGCATGGCCTCGAACACATAGAGGTCGGCGGGCACGCCGGCCCGCCGCAGGGCGCGATGGAAGGATGCGGTGGCGCTCAGCACCGCGTCGCGCGTTCCGCTCATCAGGAGGGTCGGCGGGAATTGGGCAAGGTCGCCCTTGATCGGCGAGATGCCAGGATCGCTGGCGTCGGCCCCGCCGACATAGGCGCGGATCTCGCTTACCGGATGATCGACGGCCAGGATGGGGTCGCCCCAAAAGCCCATCAGAGTGAAGATCCGCGCCGTGTCGCCGAGGTCCGTAAGGTCGGCGCCGGCGGTGAATACGCCGCAGCACGACGGCAAGGGCAGACCCTCGCGCTGCAGCCGCACGATGGTTTGCCCGGTGAGGAAGCCGCCCGCCGATGTTCCGTAAATGCCGATCTGCTCGGGCGTATGATAGTCGAGCATCTGGCGGTAGACGGCCACGGCGTCATCGACGGCGGCCGGGTAGGGGTGTTCGGGCGCCAGGCGGTAATCCACGGCGATCACCGGAACCTTGGCGAGGTGCGCCACGGGAATGGCCTCCACCAAGGATCCCGCGCCCATGACGAAGCCGCCGCCGTGCAGGTTCATCAGCACCTTGCCGGCGTTCTCCGGCGGGATTTCCAGCGGCTTGACCAGGTGGCAGCGCACGCCCGAAATCTCGATCTCCTCGATCTGGACGGGATACCGCTCGCGCGCCGCATCGGCGAGTAAGCTCATCTGGCCGTCGACATAGTCGCGCATCGCCCACATCGGGATCGGCTCGTCGGTCGGCGGCGGCGGTGTGTCGCCCCAGGGCGGCGTGCCAAGGAAGGCCTGCGCCTCCGCGCTGACGGTCTTTGGCACGGGAACGGTGCCTCCGCCGAGCATCACCTGGCCTTGGGCGTCGATGTCGTAGGGCAATGCGCTGCCTCCCTTGTTGCTTTGTGAAGCAACCAGCAGCCAAGGGGCCGTTTCGTCAACCTCAATTCATTCCGACAGTCAGCGCGCCAGCACCAGATGGGTCGCCAGCTCGGTGGGGACCGCCTCGGTCACCCGATAGCCGAGAGCGGGCAGGTCAATGCCGGCGAACAGCGATTCACCCCGGCCCAGAACCACGGGCGACAGCGCCAGGTGCAACTCGTCGATCGCGCCTGCGAGCAGATACTGGCGAACCGTCGAAACGCCGCCGCCGATCTTCACATCCAGGTCGCCCGCGGCCGCCCTGGCCTGGGCGAGCGCGGCCTCGATCCCGTCGGTGACGAAATGGAAGGTCGTGCCGCCCTCCATCACGATGGGCGCCCGGGCATGGTGGGTCAGGATGAAGGTCGGCGCGTGATAGGGAGGATTGTCGCCCCACCAGCCCTTCCAGTCGGGCCCGCCCCAATCGTCACCCGCCGGCCCGAACATGTTGCGGCCGAGGATGAAGGCGCCGAAGCCTTTCATCGCGGCGTCGGCGAAGCGATCGTCCGTCCCGCCCTCCTGCCCGGTCATCGATCGAAAGGCGCGGGTCGGAAAGAACCATCTGTGCAGTTCCTCGCCCCGTTTGCCGAGCGGGTGCTCCAGGCCCTGGTCCGGACCGGCTCCGAAGCCATCGATAGACACGGCAAAACCCGCGACGCGCACCTTGCCCATGGGGGCCTCCATCAACTGGCGAACCGCAACCTGGCGAGGTTCGCCAGGCGGGTTTTACAGGACAAGCCGGCCGCCCTCCTAGGGGAATAGGCGCCAAGCTTCGCCGGTCACAGTCATAACGGTCTGACATAGTTGGCCCGAGGGATTGAATAGCGCTGTAACCGCCGACTGCCTTATTGCGGCGGGTAATGCGGCGAAAACGCCGCCTCGACGTGAAAACGGCGAGACCGGAAAGCGAGGGCGCTGGTCCAGGCGCTTGGGAGGTCATGATGGCAGAGCCGCGCACAATTCAGCTTCACCCTGACGACAACATCGCCATCGCCATAGACGCGGTCGCCGAGGGGGCGAGCCTCGCCGGCGGCCTCCTCGTCACCGACCGCGTCCCGCGCGGCCACAAACTGGCCCTGACGCGTATGGAGCAAGGATCGCCGATCCGCAAGTTTGGCCAGATCATCGGTTTCGCCAAGGCGCTCATCACGCCCGGCGCCTGGGTTCACACCCACAATGTCGAACTGCGGCGGTTCGATCGGGACTACCGCCATGCCGAGGATGCGCGCGACGAGGACATCCTGCCCCTGGAACTCCAGGCGACGTTTGAAGGCTTTCGGCGCGCCAACGGCCGCGTGGGGACCCGCAACTATGTGGGCATTCTAACGTCGGTGAATTGCTCGGCCTCCGCCGCGCGTTTCATCGCCGAGGCCGTCAACAAGTCTGGCGTGCTTAAGGACTTTCCCAACGTCGACGGGGTGGTCCCCTTCGTCCACAGCACCGGCTGCGCCATGGCCAGCGAGGGGGAGGGCTTCGATACCTTGATGCGGACGCAGTGGGGCTATGCGTCCCATGCCAACCTGGGCGCCGCGCTGATGGTCGGCCTCGGCTGCGAGGTGTTCCAGGTCGGGCGCATGAAGGCGACCTACAATATCGTCGAGGGGGACCACTTCCAGACGATGACGATTCAGGAGAGCGGCGGGACGCGCAAAGCCGTCGAGCAAGGCGTCCAGCGGATCATGGAAATGCTGCCCGCGGCGAACCAGGCGCGGCGCGAGACGGTATCGGCCGCCAACCTGTTGCTGGCGCTGCAGTGCGGCGGTTCGGACGGCTATTCCGGCCTCACGGCGAACCCGGCGCTCGGCGCCGCGGTCGATCTTCTGGTGCGTCACGGCGGCGGCGCCATCTTGTCGGAAACCCCCGAAATCTACGGCGCCGAGCATCTTCTGACCCGCCGCGCCGCGACCCCTGAAATTGGCGAAAAGCTCGTCTCGATCATCCGCTGGTGGGAGGACTATACGGCCCGGCATGGCGGCGAGATGGACAATAATCCGTCGCCGGGAAACAAGGCCGGCGGACTGACGACCATCATCGAAAAGTCCCTGGGCGCAGCCGCCAAGGGCGGCACGACGACCCTGCGGGGGGTCTACAACTATGCGGAGCCGATCGACCAGCGCGGCTTTGTCTACATGGACACGCCCGGCTTTGACCCGACCGCCGCCACCGGCCAGGTCGCAGGCGGGGCCAACGTCCTGTGCTTCACCACGGGGCGAGGTTCGGCCTATGGCTGCAAGCCGACGCCCTCCATCAAACTCGCGACCAACTCGCATCTCTATGAGCGCATGATCGAGGACATGGATATCAACTGCGGCGATATCGTCGACGGCGTGTCGATCGCCGACAAGGGCCAGGAGATTTTCGACGAGGTGCTGGCCGTCGCCTCGGGCAAGAAAACCAAGTCCGAGGAACTCGGCTACGGCGACAGCGAATTCATTCCGTGGCAAATCGGCGCTGTCATGTGACGATCGGTCGGACGCGATAGGGCGCGCTTGAACAACGCCAAGGCGGGGAGAAAACCGGTGAAAAAACCTGGGCTTGCGGCGGTCAAGTTGAGCACGGCGGACATCCGCGCCAGCGAAACCTTCTTCCGCACGGTGTTCGGATTCGAGGCGACCCACCGTTACGGGGGCGGCGCCGGCGATCCGTTCGAGGAGGTGGTGATGACGTACCGGGGCGGCGAGGGCATGCAGCTCAAGTTCATCCAGTTCGTCGGCCAACCCGCCGCTGTCACCGGGGAGGCGACGATCCAGATCGTGGTGGACGACGTCGACGCCGCGGTGGCCGCCGCCAAGGCCGAGGGCGCGACCGACCTGATGCCGGCGACGGACTACCCCGAGGCGCAGGTGCGCATGGCGGTCATCGCGACCGATCAGGGCCACGCGGTGGAAGTCGTCCAGACGATATGATCGGCGTTGCGCGGCCGATCTTGCCCGAGCGAACAGTTTCCTCTATACGCCCAGCCCTTCCACTCGTGGGGTTCGCGCCCCGTGAGTGGATCCTGTCCATGAACTGCGGGGTGTCGGGGTCACTGACGCCTTAAACCGGAAAGAGCCCTTTCCGAGCCGCTGGGAGACGGGGACGCAGATAGAGGTTCTCACGTTCCCGTTGATCCCGGGCGTGGCCGATATCGCATCTTCGGACAGGCGAGGCCGGCAAAACCCGACGGGGGGCGACCCCTTTCGCGTGGCGCCAACTTCGGCTGCCGGATGTCCCGGCCAGCCTAACTTATATGGAGACCGCAATGGACCGCGCTCAAAAGCAGGCTCAGATCGGCATGTTGAAAGACGTGTTCGAAACGGCCGGCGCCGTCGTCGTGACCCACAACCTGGGTCTCACCGTTGCGGAAATGACTGACCTGCGCCTTCGCCTCCGCAAGGAAGGCGCATCGTTCAAGATCGTCAAGAACACCCTCGTGCAAAAAGCGATTGAGGGCGGCGACAGTGGAGGGATCTCCGATCTCTTCACCGGCCCCGTCGGCATCGCCTATGCCAACGATCCGGTGTCGGCGGCCAAGATCACGACCCAGTTCGCCAAGGAAAACGACAAGCTTCAAGTCGTCGGCGGCGTGATGGGTACGGTCGTTCTGGACCAGAAGGGCGTGTCGTCTTTGGCGACCCTGCCGTCTTTGGACCAACTGCGCGGCAAGCTCGTCGGCCTCTTGCAGGCTCCGGCGACGCGTATCGCGGGCGTTCTGCAGGCTCCGGCCGGCGCAGTCGCTCGGGTCATTGGCGCTCATGCCGCCAAGGACGCCGCCTAAGTCATCTCCGCATCCATCGAAACCAACACCTGAACCTCAAAGGAATTACCAATGTCCAAGCTCGACAAGATCGTTGAAGACCTGTCCGCCCTGACCGTGCTGGAAGCCGCTGAGCTTTCCAAGCTCCTGGAAGAAAAGTGGGGCGTCTCGGCCGCCGCGCCGGTCGCCGTCGCCGCCGCCGGTGGCGGCGCCGCTGCTCCGGCCGAAGCCGCCGAAGAGCAAACCGAGTTCACGCTCGTCCTGACCGCCGGTGGCGACAAAAAGATCAACGTGATCAAGGAAGTCCGCGGCGTGCGTCCGGACCTCGGCCTGAAAGAAGCCAAGGACCTCGTTGAAGCGGCCCCGGCCAACGTCCTCGAAAACGTCTCCAAGCAAATCGCTGAAGACGCCAAGAAGAAGCTGGAAGAAGCCGGCGCGACCGTCACCATCAAGTAGTCTGTCGACCAGTCGACACTACTAGCTTAACGGCCCGGAAACCCTGTTTCCGGGCCGTTATTGTTTGACCGTGACTGTGAACGGGTACACCCTCGCTTCGATGAACATGGTCACGGAAGTTACGACGCGGCTCGCAGGGCTGAAGATCAGTGCGCTGCAGGCGCTCGACGACGTCGCCGCGGGCGCGCCCTTGCGGGATGTGCTGACCGAACTGTGTTTCGCCGCCGAACGAACGGCTGATGTCGAGATGCTGGCCTCGGTGCTGCTGCTAGACGAAAGCGGCCGCCACCTTTTGGAGGGCGCCGCCCCGAGCCTGCCCGCCGAGTACAACGCCGCCATCGACGGCGTCGAGATCGGCCCGGCCGTCGGCTCGTGCGGCACCGCCGCCCACTATGGCGAACCAGTGTTCGTCGATGACATCAAGGCCGATCCCCTGTGGGCGGATTTCCGCGACCTTGCCTTGAAGCACGGCCTGCGCGCCTGCTGGTCGACGCCGATCAAGGGCGAGGACGGCCAGGTCCTGGGCACCTTCGCCAACTACTACCGCACGCCCCGGCATCCGCGGGCCCAAGACTATGAAGCCATCGCGCTTTTGGCCGCGACCGCGGCCAATGTGATCACGGCGAGCCGGGCGGGGTAGATCCTTCCGCCCCCATTGATGTGGGCCCGCCCATTTGACAGCCCTCCCCGAACGACTACCTCATGGGCGTCACGGCGGGGCAGGGGACGCGTTCGAGCATGGCGGTCTTAGGAGAGGTCAAGCGGGCCAAGGGGCCGCTGGTGATCGGGGCGGCGTCCGTCGGGACGGTGTTCGAGTGGTATGACTTCTACCTCTACGGGTCGCTGGCGACCTTCATCACCAAGCATTTCTTTTCCGGCGTCAACGAGACGACCGGCTACATCTTCGCCCTGCTGGCTTTCGCCGCTGGGTTCGCCGTGCGGCCGTTTGGGGCCCTGGTGTTCGGCCGGCTCGGCGATCTTTGGGGGCGCAAGAACACCTTCCTGGTGACCATGCTGTTGATGGGGCTGTCGACCTTCGTCGTCGGCCTTTTGCCCAGCTACGACCAGATCGGCGTAATCGCGCCGATCGCCCTCGTCGCCATGCGGCTGATCCAGGGCCTGGCGCTGGGCGGCGAATACGGCGGCGCGGCGACCTATGTGGCCGAGCACGCGCCGCATAACAGGCGGGGGCTCTACACCAGCTTCATCCAGATCACCGCGACCTTCGGCCTTCTGCTGTCGCTGGTGGCGATCCTGATCACGCGCAATCAGGTCGGCGAGGACGCCTTCGCCGCCTGGGGCTGGCGCATCCCGTTCCTGATCTCGGTGGTCTTGCTGGGCGTCTCCCTGTGGATCCGGTTGCAGCTCAACGAAAGCCCGATGTTCCAAAAGATGATCGCCGAAGGGAAGGGGGCCAAGCGGCCACTGAAGGAGGCCTTCGGTGAATGGTCGAACCTGAAGATCGTCATCCTCGCCTTGCTCGGCCTCACCGCCGGCCAGGCGGTGGTCTGGTACACCGGCCAGTTCTACGCCCTCTTCTATCTGGAGAAGGTGCTGAAGGTGGACGGGGCCCTGACCAATATCCTGGTCGCGATCGCGCTCCTGCTCGGCACGCCGTTTTTCGTCTTTTTCGGCTGGCTGTCGGACAAGGTCGGCCGCAAGTGGATCATCTTGGGCGGCTGCCTCCTGGCCTGCCTGACCTATTTTCCGATCTTCAAGGGCCTGACCGAGGCGGCCAATCCCAGGCTCGCGCACGCGGCGGCAAGCGCGCCGGTGATGGTCGTCGCCGATCCGGCGGACTGTTCGGTGCAGTTCGACCCGGTCGGCAAGACGGTGTTCGCAACCTCATGCGACCTCGCCAAATCGTACCTGGCCAAGGCGGGCGTGCCCTATTCCAACGTGGCGGCACCAGCGGGGACGGTGGCGTCGGTGTCGATCGGCGCGGTCGTCGTGCAAAGCTTCCGCGGCGATCTCTTGCCCAAGGCGCAGTTCGGGCCGGCGCGCGCGGCATGGGAAAAGGGGCTCGGCGGGTCGCTGACCGCCGCCGGCTATCCGGCCAAGGCCGATCCCGCGCTGGTCAACAAGCCGCTAGTCGTCGCCCTGCTGTGGCTGTTGGTGATCTATGTGACGATGGTCTATGGGCCGATCGCGGCGCTGCTGGTCGAGATGTTCCCGACGCGCATCCGCTACACCTCGATGTCCTTGCCCTACCACATCGGCAACGGCTGGTTCGGGGGCTTCCTGCCGACTACGGCGTTCGCCATGGTCGCGGCGACGGGCAATATCTACTACGGCCTTTGGTATCCGATTGTCGTGGCGGGGGCGACGGTGGTGATTGGGGGGCTGTTCCTCAGGGAAAAGCGGGGCGCGGATATAGAGGGATAGGTCGGTATAAGTTCCGATCATCCCGGCCGGCGGAGGGGGTTGGACTTGGCGGATGACGCTCGCATAAGGACAGCAACGAGAACGGGTTGGGGGGCGGAATTGATGGCGATCGCAGGCGAGCACAAGCGGGACAGCGGGCCTTTGGTCATCGGCGCGGCTTCGGTGGGGACGGTGTTCGAGTGGTACGATTTCTTCCTCTACGCCTCGCTCGCGACCTTCATCACCAAGCACTTCTTCTCCGGGGTCAATGAGACCACCGGCTATATCTTCGCCCTCCTGGCCTTCGCCGCCGGCTTCGCGGTGCGGCCGTTCGGGGCCCTGGTGTTCGGCCGGCTCGGCGACCTTTGGGGGCGCAAGAACACCTTCCTCGTGACCATGATGCTGATGGGCGTCTCGACCTTCGTCGTCGGCCTCTTGCCCAGCTACGAGCAGATCGGCGTCGTCGCGCCAGTGCTACTAATCGTCATGCGCCTCGTTCAGGGCCTGGCGATCGGCGGCGAATACGGCGGCGCGGCGACCTATGTGGCCGAGCATGCGCCGGACAACCGGCGCGGGCTCTACACCAGCTTCATCCAGATCACCGCGACCTTCGGCCTGATGCTGTCGCTGATCATCATCCTGATCACCCGCACGGCGATGGGGGAGGGGCCCTTCGCCCAGTGGGGCTGGCGGATCCCGTTCCTGATCTCGGTGGCCTTGCTCGGCGTTTCCATGTGGATCCGCCTGCGGTTGCACGAGAGCCCGCTGTTCAAAAAGATGATCGACGAAGGCAGGGGCGCCAAGAAACCCCTGACCGAGGCCTTCGGCAAATGGTCGAACCTGAAGATCGTCCTGGTGGCGCTCTTCGGCGTGACGGCGGGCCAAGCGGTGATCGGCTACACCGGCCAGTTCTACACCCTCTTCTATCTGGAGAAGGTGCTGAAGGTGGACGGCGCCCTGACCAACACACTTGTGGCCTTGAGCCTGATCATCGGCATGCCGTTCTTCGTCGTCTTCGGCTGGCTGTCCGACAGGATCGGCCGCAAGTGGATCATCGTCGCGGGTTGCGCCCTGGCGGTGGTCGGCTACTTCCCGATCTTCAAGGCCCTGACACAAGCGGCCAACCCGGCCCTGGCGCAGGCGGCGGCCGTCTCGCCGGTGACCGTGATCGCCGATCCCGACGACTGCTCGTTCCAGTTCGACCCGATCGGCAAGACGGTGTTCTCGACCTCCTGCGATCTCATCAAGTCGCACCTCGCCAAGGCCGGCGTGCCCTATGCGAACAAGGCGGCGCCAAAGGGAACGGTCGCCGCCGTCTCGATCGGATCGGCCGTGGTGCAAAGCTTCCGCGGCGACCTGATGCCCAAGGCGCAGTTCATCGCGGCGCGGGCGCAATGGGAAAAGGGCCTAGCCGCCGCCCTGACCGCCGCCGGCTATCCGGCAAAGGCCGACAGCGCCAAGGTCAACAAGCCGCTGGTCGTCGCCCTGCTGGCCCTTTTGGTGATCAATGTCACCATGGTCTACGGCCCGATCGCCGCCTTGCTGGTCGAGATGTTCCCGACACGCATCCGCTACACCTCGATGTCGCTGCCCTATCACGTCGGCAACGGCTGGTTCGGCGGCTTCCTGCCGACCACCGCCTTCGCCATGGTCGCGGCGACGGGGGATATCTACTATGGGCTCTGGTACCCGGTGGTGGTCTCGGCGGCGTCGGTGGTGATCGCCTCGCTGTTCCTGCGCGAGACCAAGACCGTGGACATCTCGGCCTGATCGCTGAGATGATCGGAAGGGTGTGATTTTCCACACAAGGGCCTTCCATTCGCCGCATTGACCGCTATATATCGCCCTTCGCACGAATCACATTTCGTCGCGCTTAAGCGCCGAGGCTCGATCAACGCCCTAGATCGAGCGAAGGCGCGCTTCGCTATGGGCGGAGCGAAATTCCAGCGTCCTGCGGCTCCCGCCGCAGAGGGTGGACGCAGCGGAACGTAGATCAAGACCGCGCGTGCGCCAGCCGCACGCGCCCAAGGGAAACATAGATGGCGCAATCGTTCACCGGCCGTAAGCGGATCCGTAAGTCGTTCGGCCGCATTCCTGAAGCCGTGCAGATGCCGAACCTGATCGAGGTTCAGCGTTCCTCCTACGAACAGTTCCTTCAGCGCGAGACCCGCCAGGCGGACCGCAAGGAAGAGGGCGTCGAGGCGGTCTTCAAGTCGGTGTTCCCGATCAAGGACTTCAACGAGCGCGCCCTGCTCGAATACATCTCGTACGAGTTCGAAGAGCCCAAGTACGACGTCGAGGAATGTATCCAGCGCGACATGACCTTCGCGGCGCCGCTGAAGGTCAAGCTTCGCCTGATCGTCTTCGAAACCGAAGAGGAAACCGGCGCGCGCTCGGTCAAGGACATCAAGGAGCAGGACGTCTACATGGGCGACATCCCGCTCATGACCGACAAGGGCACCTTCATCGTCAACGGCACCGAGCGGGTCATCGTCTCGCAGATGCACCGTTCGCCCGGCGTGTTCTTCGACCACGACAAGGGCAAGACCCACTCTTCGGGCAAGCTCTTGTTCGCCGCCCGCATCATTCCTTACCGCGGCTCATGGCTCGACTTCGAGTTCGACGCCAAGGACGTGGTCTACGTCCGCATCGACCGCCGCCGCAAACTGCCCGCCACGACCTTCCTGATGGCGCTGGGCATGGACGGCGAAGAAATCCTGACGACCTTCTATGACGTCGTCCCCTTCGAAAAGCGCGAAGGCGGCTGGGCCACCCCCTACAAGCCCGAGCGCTGGCGCGGCGTGAAGCCGGAGTTCGCCCTGATCGACGCCGACACCGGCGAGGAAGTCGCTCCGGCCGGCACGAAGATCACCGCCCGCCAGGCCAAGAAGCTCGCCGACGCCGGCCTGAAGACCCTGTTGCTCGCGCCCGAAGCCCTGACGGGCCGCTATCTGGCGCGTGACGAAGTCAATGAAGAAACCGGCGAGATCTACGCCGAAGCCGGCGACGAGCTCGATCCGGACCTGATCAACTCCCTGGCCGAGCAAGGCTTCTCGACCATCGACGTCCTCGACATCGACCATGTCACGGTCGGCGCCTACATCCGCAACACCCTGCGGGTCGACAAGAACGCCAACCGCGAAGAAGCCCTGTTCGACATCTATCGCGTCATGCGTCCGGGCGAGCCGCCCACGGTCGACGCCGCCGAGACGATGTTCAACGGCCTGTTCTTCGATTCCGAGCGCTACGACCTGTCGGCCGTCGGCCGCGTGAAGATGAACATGCGCCTCGAGCTCGACTGCCCGGACGACATGCGTGTCCTGCGCAAGGAAGACGTGCTGGAAGTCCTGCGCACCCTCGTTGGCTTGCGTGACGGCCGCGGCGAGATCGACGACATCGACAACCTCGGCAACCGCCGGGTCCGTTCGGTCGGCGAGCTCCTGGAAAACTCCTACCGCGTCGGCCTGCTGCGCATGGAACGGGCGATCAAGGAGCGCATGAGCTCGATCGACATCGACACCGTCATGCCGCACGATCTGATCAACGCCAAACCCGCCGCGGCGGCGGTGCGTGAATTCTTCGGCTCCTCGCAGCTGTCGCAGTTCATGGACCAAACCAACCCGCTCTCGGAAATCACCCACAAGCGCCGTTTGTCGGCGCTTGGCCCGGGCGGTCTGACGCGCGAACGCGCCGGCTTCGAAGTGCGCGACGTGCACCCGACGCACTATGGCCGCATCTGCCCGATTGAGACTCCCGAAGGCCCGAACATCGGCCTGATCAACTCTTTGGCCACCCACGCGCGGGTCAACAAGTACGGCTTCATCGAAAGCCCCTACCGCCGCGTCAAGGAAGGCCGTCCGCAAGAAGAAGTCGTCTACATGTCGGCCATGGAAGAGGCGAAGCACGTCATCGCCCAGGCCAACATCAAGATCGAGAACGGCGGCATCGTCGACGAACTGGTCCCCGGCCGCGTCAACGGCGAGCCGACCTTGCTGGTCCGCGACACCGTCGACCTGATGGACGTCTCGCCCAAGCAGGTGGTTTCGGTGGCCGCGGCCCTGATCCCCTTCCTGGAAAACGATGACGCCAACCGCGCCCTGATGGGCTCGAACATGCAACGCCAGGCCGTGCCGCTGATCCAGTCGGACGCGCCCCTGGTCGGCACCGGCATGGAAGACGTGGTCGCCCGCGACTCTGGCGCCGTGGTCATCGCCCGCCGCGACGGCGTGGTCGAGCAGGTGGACGCCACCCGTATCGTCCTTCGCGCGACGAACGAAACCGACCCGGCCAAGCCCGGCGTCGATATCTACCGCCTGTCGAAGTTCCAGCGTTCCAACCAGAACACCTGCATCAACCAGCGTCCGCTGGTGAAGGTGGGCGACGTGCTCAACGCCGGCGACATCATCGCCGACGGCCCGTCGACAGAACTGGGCGAACTGGCCCTGGGCCGCAACGCCCTCGTCGCCTTCATGCCCTGGAACGGCTACAACTTCGAAGACTCGATCCTGATCTCCGAGCGCATCGTGCGCGACGACGTCTTCACCTCGATCCACATCGAGGAATTCGAAGTCATGGCCCGCGACACCAAGCTGGGCCCCGAAGAAATCACCCGCGACATCCCCAACGTCGGCGAGGAAGCCCTGCGCAACCTCGACGAAGCGGGCATCGTCGCCATCGGCGCCGAAGTCCTGCCGGGCGACATCCTGGTCGGCAAGGTCACGCCCAAGGGCGAAAGCCCGATGACGCCGGAAGAAAAGCTCCTGCGCGCCATCTTCGGCGAAAAGGCCTCGGACGTCCGCGACACCAGCCTGCGCCTGCCGCCCGGCGTCGCCGGCACCATCGTCGAGGTCCGCGTCTTCAACCGTCACGGCGTCGACAAGGACGAACGCGCCATGGCCATCGAGCGCGAGGAAGTCGAACGCCTGGGCAAGGACCGCGACGACGAGTTCGCGATCCTGAACCGCAACATGACCTCGCGTCTGCGCGACCTCCTGGTCGGCAAGAAGGCGGTCTCCGGTCCCAAGGGCCTGGGCCGCGGCGAAGTCACCGCCGACAAGCTGGGCGAGATCGCGCCGGGCCTGTGGTGGCAGATCGCCCTCGACGACGAGAAGGCCATGGGCGAACTCGAAGCCCTGCGCCGCCAGTTCGACGAAGCCAAGAAGCGTCTTGATCGCCGCTTCGAGGACAAGGTCGACAAGCTGCGTCGCGGCGACGAACTGCCCCCCGGCGTGATGAAGATGGTCAAGGTGTTCGTCGCGGTGAAGCGCAAGCTGCAGCCCGGCGACAAGATGGCCGGCCGTCACGGCAACAAGGGCGTCATCAGCCGCATCCTCCCGCAAGAGGATATGCCGTTCCTGGAGGATGGGACTCCGGTCGACATCGTCCTGAACCCGCTCGGCGTCCCTAGCCGAATGAACGTCGGACAGATCTTCGAGACCCACCTTGGCTGGGCCGCACGCGGCCTGGGCAAGCAGATCGGGGAGATGCTGGAAGCTATCCACGCCCGAGGTGCCGAGTTGACCGGCAAGGACGTCAAGGAAGTCCGCGCCAAGCTCAAGGACGTCTACGGCGAT
>Ga0070668_100002469_pt1 | contig 13618 bp, 12 predicted proteins | sample KBSS43metaG_FD_64661 | JGI IMG/M metagenome (GOLD analysis project Ga0070668, IMG submission 64661) | Switchgrass rhizosphere microbial communities from Kellogg Biological Station, Michigan, USA - KBS S4-3 metaG | ecosystem: Host-associated > Plants > Roots > Rhizosphere > Soil ... | reverse complement strand
CGGATCTTCGCGGCCGGCCCGCCGATCGAGACGCCCTCAGCGACCTGAGCCGGTGAAGGCCGGGGCGTACGCCAACGGCACCGCACCCCAGCGGCCGGCGAGCGCCGCGTGCAGGCGGCCGGCCCAGCCGGCCAGGGCGGGCAGGTCGGCGGCCGCGGCGGCCTGCCGCATCCGGTGCAGGATCATGGCCCGGCGGGTGGGTCCCGGCCTGGTCAGCGGCGGGTCGTCGGGCAGCGCCTGCGGCAGCAGCCAGGACGCCGACAGGAACGCCCACCCGGCCGCGGCGGCGGCCACGTCGGCACGGAACGCCGGTGTCGCCGTGTAGGGCAGCGCGGCCGCGGCCCGGTAGGCGTCGACCGCCCGCTCGGCGACCGGCGCCGGGATCCGCCAGGAACACCAGCACGACGGCCAGGGCACGGTCAGGTAGGCGACGTCCCAGGCGACGTGCCGCCACTCCGCGCCCTCGAAGTCGATCAGGACGAGGCCGTCGCCGGTGAACACGTTGTTGTCGGGGCAGGCGTCCGCCGGCGTCAGGGCGGCCGGCCCGGCACCGTCGAGGCGTACGGCCAGCGACCGCAACTCGTCGGCGGCGCCGGGCGGCACCGCGACGCCGAGCTCGGCGCAGTGCCGCGCCAGGCCCTGCGCGGCATCGTCCAGGCTGGTCGCCATGGTCGACTCGGCCACCGGCAGGTCACCGGCCCGCGCGGCCAGGGCGGCCCGGAACGACTCCCGCGACCCGGCCGTGTGCCGGTGCATCGTCCCGATCGCGGCGGCCCACGCCACCACGGCCCGGCCCGCCGCCTCCGGGTCGTCCCCGAGCAGGGCATCGGCCACGCTGCCGCCGGGCCCGGCGTCCGACATGGCCACCGCGGGCGGCGCGCCCCGCTCGGCGACCAGCCGCGGCACCGGCAGGCCGGCCGGCATCATCGACAGGGCGGCGCTCTCCCGTACCCATCCCTCGCCGGCCTCGGTGAACTCCTTGAGGATCAGCGTGCGCGCGCCCGCTCGCACCCGCCGCACCACGGATCGCCGGCTGCCGCCCAGCACGTCGAGCACTTCCAGGTCGGCGCCGGGCAGCATCGGATCATCCACCACCGCACCCTAGCGGCCCGGGCCTCACGGACGACGAACGCCGTCGATGTCCGCGGGCTCCGGCGTGAAGAGCTTCCAATGTCCCTCGGAGACGACTTCCACGGCGCCGTCGACCACCTTGATGGCGGTGTCGTCGTCGATCGCGTACGCCGGACCCGCGATGCCGGCCGCCCACCGCTCGGCCTCGGCCATGGTGTTCTCCGGCAGCTTCGGGTGATCCACATGCGGGAAGATCGAGAAGTCGACGATGCCCAGCGCGCGTCGCCGCCGCCGGGTGGCTCCCAGCCGACGAAGTCCGCCCTGATCCGGGACGTCAGCACCATGCTCCCGGCGCTCAGGCCCAGCCAGACCGTCTCGGACAGCGACGGCAGGAGATCGGCCAGCCCGGACTCCCGCAGCCAATGCGCGAGAAACAGCGCGTCGCCGCCGTTCACCAGCAGGACGTCGGCCCGTAGCTCGCGGTGGGGATGCAGAGCGCGGCCGACTCGGCGATCGGCTTGCCCAGCAGGCCGACCAGCGCGTCGTGGATGCTCTTGTTCGTGACGCCGGCGGAGGCGAGGAGCAGCTTCATGGTGCCCTTTCGTGAGTGGGACGCGCGGTCCGCCCGGGGTGGCGGGCCAGCCGGTATCGGCCGGCCAGCCAGTCGGTGTCGACCTCGATGGTGCCGCCGATGCGGTGCAGCCACGGGTGCAGCGTCCGGGACAGGTCGGGCTTACGGATCACCGCGGCGAAGTTGTTGGCCTGGCCGGGCGCGATCGCCTCGACCAGCCGCAGCAGCGGCCGCGCCGCCCGCACCGCGAGGAGCAGACCACGGTGCTGGCGGCGGCGCAGCTGCGCCCACGGGATCCGCATCCGGTGGAAGAAGCGGATGTCGTGCCGGGCGTACGGGGCGTACGTGTGCACCGCCTTGCTGATCTCGCGCTCGGTGAACCGGTAGACGAAGTTGGGGATCGACGTGTCGGCCACGCCGCCACGGTGACCCGCCCGGCCCAGGTCGCCGGCCACCCCGGCGTGCTCGTACTCCTGGCCCAGCCCGAGGCGCACGCCCACCCGGGTGAGCAGGTTGTCGTACGGCTCGAAGAGGATCACCCCGCGGCGGGCCACCCGGTACATCTCCAGCAACGCCCGGTGCGGCGAGTAACAGTGGTGCAGCCCGGAGTGGACCACGGCGAAGTCGAACGAATCGTCGGCGAAGGTGAGCCGCTCGGCGTCCTGCTCGGACCACTGGAAGGAGCCCAGGTCGGGGCCGGCCGGGCGGCGCCCGAGGTTGGAGATCACCACGTCGGTGAAGCCGCAGCGCCGCAGGACGATCGTGTCGGTACGGCCGCCGCAGACCACCAGCACCCGCATGCCCCGGTCGAGGACGCCCTCGTCCACCAGGGTCAGGAGCACTTCGTCGTAGAAGTCTCGCGCCATCGCGCGGCAGGCCTCCCGCTCGTCACGTCCGTCGCCGTGGGAGCACTCTAGCCAGACCCGCCACGCTGCACCACTCGAACGATCACTGACCGCCACTGAGGACGGGCGTCGATGCGTCCTGCAGCAGCTTGGTCACGTCGTCGGCGGGCAGCGGCCGGGAGAACAGCCAGCCCTGCCCGGTGTCGCAGCCCAGCAGGCGCAGCCGGTCGGCCTGCGGTGCGGTCTCCACGGCCTCGGCGGTCACGCTGATCCCGATCGCGTGCGCGAGCCGGACGATGGTCTCCACGATCCGCTCGTCGACCGAGTCGCCGCCGTCGAGGTCGCGCAGCCCGTCCACGAACGGGCCGGCCAGCTTCAGCGTGTGCACCGGCAGCCGGCGCAGGTAGGCCAGGTTGGAGTAGCCGGTGCCGAAGTCGTCGATGGCGATCCGGATGCCGCGGTCGGCCAGGCCGGACAGGGCCCGCAGCGGCGGGCCGTTGGTGTCCATGATCGCGCTCTCGGTGAGTTCCAGCACGAGCAGCGTGGGATCGAGGCCGGTCCGGGCGAGGATGCCGTCGACCTCGGCCGGCAGGGTCGGCTCGTGCGCCTGGGAGACCGTCATGTTGACGCTCATGAAGACCCGCCGTTCGGGGAACAGCTGCGCCCACTCGGCGGCCTGCGCGCACGCCTGCTCGAGGACCCACCGGCCGAGCGGCAGGATGATGCCGGTCTCCTCGGCGAGCGGGATGAACGAGTCGGGGGTCAGCTCGCCGAGCCGCGGATGCTGCCAGCGCACCAGCGCCTCGACACCGCACAGCTGCTGGTCGGCCAGTGACACCAGCGGCTGGTAGACGACCGTGAACTCGTGCCGGTCGAGGGCGTCGGGCATGGCGGCGGCCAGCGCATACCGGGCGGCCTGCCGGGCGTTGCGCTCGGCGTCGTACATGACGAACCGGCCCCGGCCCTCCGACTTGGCCACATACAAGGTCAGGTCGGCCGCCTTCATCAGCTCCGTCGGGCTCGTCGAGCGGACGTCGCTCTCCACCACCCCGATGCTGGCCGACACCCGCATCCGATGCTGACCCAGCTGGTACGGCACGGCGAGCGCGGCGAGGGTGCGCTCGGCCAGCGCGGTCAGCTCCTGCGGGCCGGCCGGATCCTCCACCAGCAGGACGAACTCGTCGCCGCTCATCCGCCCGGCCACCTGCCGCGGGCCGGCCACGCACTCGCGCAGCCGCCGGGCCACCGCCGCCAGCAGTTCGTCGCCGACCTGGTGGCCGAGGGTGTCGTTGACCCGCTTGAACCCGTCCAGGTCCAGGTAGCACAGCCCCACCCGGGCCGCGGGATCACCCGAGTTGAAGATCCGGTCGAGCTGCCCGGCGATCATGTTGCGATTTGCCAGGCCGGTGAGCGGATCATGAGTGGCCTGATGTTCGAGCCGCTGCTTGAGCCGCCGCCGGTCGGTGATGTCGTGCACCATGGCGATGGTGAATTCTGGTTTGCCCGATTCGTCGCGGATCAGCGAGGCGGACATATCGGTCCAGACGACCCCGCCGTCCTTACGGAAATACGCCTTCTCCAGCCGGACGTGATCACGGTCGCCGTGGATCATCTCCGCGTACATCGCCCACATGTCGGGCGGGTCCTCGGGATGGGTGAGCCCCGGCACCAGCAGCTGGCACATCTCCTCCGGGGTGTAGCCGAGCAGGTCCGCGAACGCCTGGTTGACCTGGACGATCCGGCCGTCCATCGTGCTGATGCCGATGCCGACGGCCGCACCGTCGAACAGCGCCCGCAGCCGGGCCTCGCTCGACCGCAGGGCACGCTCGGCGGCGGCGTGCGCGCTGAGCACCGCCTTGCCCAGCTCCTCCTGCTCGGCCATCGTGGTGACCCGGATCGCCCGGGCATATCCGGCGGCCACCGCCGCCTGGATCTGCACCACCCGCTCGGGCCGCGCCGGCGCCAGGTGGGTGCCGATCACCGAGATCGTGGCGGCCAGCACCGCCGGCTCGGTGAGATGCGCGTCCACCAGCGCCGCACCGACCTCACCGGCCGCCCGCCCGTCCACCTCCGCCGCGGCCAGCGCCTCGGCGAGCCGGCCGGTCAGCCGGTGCAGCAACGCGTCGAAGGCGGCCGGGTCCATCGGCACGAAGCCGCCGTTCGCCACCCGCTCCCGCCAATGGGTGGCGAAGCGGGCCAGCCCCGCGTAATCGGGTTGCCGCCCCATCCGGTACTCAGTCTTTCCGGCCCACACCGGCGTACGCGCCCACCCGCTCCGGGTGGTCGTCCACCGGGTCCTGCGGGTCCGGCCGCCACTGCGGTATGAACACCAGCCCCGGATCGACCAGCTCGAACCCGTCGAAGTACGCCGCGATCTCGTTGCGGCTCCGCAGCGAGATCTCGGTCGCCGTACGGGCGGACAGCCGCTGCGCCTCGATCACCTCGGGCGGCTGCCCGTCCGCGGTGGCGTGCGAGACCAGCAGGTAGCTGCCCGGCGCGACCGCCGCCCGCAGCGCGCTCACCGCGGCGGCCGGTCGGTCGGCGTCCGGCACGAAATGCAGCACCCCGGCGAGCAGCACGGCGACCGGCCGGGTGAGATCCAGCAGCTCCTCCGCCTCGGCGATCACCCGGACCGGATCACGCACGTCGGCGCAGATCACCCCGGTACGATCCACCCCGGCCAGGATCGCCCGGCTGTGCTCCACCGCCACCGGGTCGATGTCCACGTAGACCACCGTGGAATCGGGCGCCGCGTCCAGCGCGATCTCGTGGACGTTGCCGGCCGTCGGGATGCCCGAACCGATGTCCAGGAACTGCCGGATGCCCTGGTCGGCCAGGAACCGCACCGCCCGGCGCAGGAACACCCGGTTGGAACGCATGGTCTCGCCGATGTTCGGCGTCATGGCCGCGATCTGCTCGGCCAGCATCCGGTCCACCGCGAAGTTGTGCGCCCCGCCCAGGAAGTAGTCGTACACCCGGGCGGCGCTCGGCCGGCTCACATCGATCCCGGCCGGCACCCGATCCGACGGTCCCGTCACGACACCCTCCCAAGCCCCAAGACCCACAACTGTCTATCGCTCCGGCGCACGGATGGCAACAGGCAATACTCCTGTCAAGCGGCCGCCGGCTCGCTCTGGGCGAACTGGGTGCGGTGCAACTCGGCGTACCGGCCGCCCGCCGCGAGCAACTCGGCGTGCGTACCGCGTTCGACCACCCGGCCGCCCTCCACCACCAGAATCAGGTCCGCGGACCGCACCGTGGACAACCGATGGGCGATGACCACCGCCGTACGCCCGGCGAGCGCCTCCCCCAGCGCGGCCTGCACCGCCTGCTCCGAGGTCGAGTCCAGATGGGCGGTCGCCTCGTCGAGCACCACCACCCGCGGCCGGGCCAGCAACAGCCGGGCGATGGTCAGCCGCTGACGCTCCCCACCGGACAACCGGTAGCCGCGCTCGCCGACGACCGTGTCCAGGCCGTCCGGCAGGCTCTCGACGAGATCGGCGATCCGGGCCCGGCGCAGCACGTCCCACAGCTCCGTCTCGCTCGCCTCGGGCCGGGCCAGCAACAGATTGGCCCGCACCGACTCGTGGAACAGGTGCCCGTCCTGGGTCACCAGGCCCAGCGCCTGGCGCAACGAGGCGGCGCTCAGATCACGCACGTCCACCCCGGACAACCGCACCGCGCCCGCCCCCACGTCGTACAGCCGCGGCAGCAGCCCCGCCATCGTCGACTTGCCCGCCCCGGACGACCCGACCAGCGCCACCATCTGCCCGGGCTCGGCCCGGAACGACACCTCGTGCAGCACCTCCTCGCCGCCCCGGGTGTCCAGGGTGGCCACCTCCTCCAGCGAGGCGAGCGACACCTTGTCGGCCGCCGGGTAGGCGAACCGCACGTTGTCGAACTCCACCGCGAGCGGGCCGTCCGGCACCGGGCGGGCGTCCGGCTTCTCCTCGATGAGCGGCTTGAGGTCGAGCACCTCGAAGACCCGCTCGAAGCTGACCAGCGCGCTCATCACCTCGACCCGGGCGCTGGCCAGCGCGGTCAGCGGGGCGTAGAGCCGGGTGAGCAGCAGGGCGAGCGCCACCACCGCGCCCGGGTCGAGCTGCCCGCGCAGGGCGTAGAACCCGCCGAGGCCGTAGACCAACGCCAGCGCGATCGCCGACACCGAGGTGAGCGCGGTCAGGAACACCCACTGCACCATCGCCGTACGCACACCGATGTCGCGCACCCGGCGGGCCCGGGAGGCGAACTCGGCCGACTCGGCGTCCGGCCGCCCGTACAGCTTCACCAAGGTGGCTCCGGGCGCCGAGAACCGCTCGGTCATCTGCGTGTTCATGGCCGCGTTGTGCGCGGCCGCCTCCCGCTCCAGGCGGGCCAGCCGGCCACCCATCCGCCGGGCCGGCAGCACGAAGACCGGCAGCAGCACGAGCGCCAGCAGGGTGATCTGCCAAGAGATGCCGATCATCACGACCAGCGTCAGGGCGAGCGTGACCAGGTTGCCGACCACCCCGGACAGGGTGTCGCTGAACGCCCGCTGCGCCCCGATCACGTCGTTGTTGAGCCGGCTGACCAGCGCGCCGGTCCGGGTACGGGTGAAGAACGCCACCGGCATCCGCTGCACGTGATCGAACACGGCGGTCCGCAGGTCGAGGATCAGCCCCTCACCGATGCCGGCCGACAGCCACCGCTGCACCAGCCCCAGCCCCGCCTCCAGCAGCGCGATCACCGCGATCGCCGCGGCCAGCACCAGCACCGGCCCGGTGTCGCCACCACCGACGATCACGTCCACGACCCGGCCCGCCAGCACCGGCGTGGCCACCGCGAGGGCCGCCGTCACCACGCTGAGCACGAGGAACCCGGCCAGCGCCCGGCGGTGCGGCCGGGCGAACCCGGCGATCCGCCGCAGCGTCGCGAGCGAGAACGCCCGCTTCTCCTCGTGCTGATTCATCGCGTGGTACATCGACGTCCACGCGGTCACTTCCATGCTCATGTCCGGCATCCTCCCGTTGCTGCCCGGAGCACGCTCGCACCTCATCCCCGGTTGAAGTCAAGCCAATTGCGGCCGCGACCGGTTGCGGAAGACCCCGCCCGGCCGTTGATCCGAATGGGTCGTTCCCGGCGAACGACCCGATCCGGCAGCAACCCGAGGGGAAGATCATGAAACGAAGCACCAGGTGCCTGACCGCACTGGCGATGGTGGCCGCGGTGGCCGTCGCGGCCCCGCCGGCGGCCTCGGCCCACGGCGGGCACGGCGGGTATCCCGGCGTCGCGCCGGCCGTCGACAAGAAGGGCCTGCGCGCGGTGAAGCGGGCGACCGCGAAATACCGCGATCCCGCGGCGGCGGTCGCCGCCGGCTACGTCGCGACCGACGCCTGCGCCAGTGACCCGAAGCTGGGCGGCATGGGCTACCACTACGCCAACCCGGCCTACCTCGCCGACGGCGTGATCGACCCGCTGCGGCCGGAGGTCCTGGTCTACGTGCCGAGCGGGCACGGACGGAAGCTGGGCGCGGTCGAGTACTTCCAGCGGGACGCCGACCAGGACGTCAAGACCGCCAACGACCGGCCGTCCGTGCTGGGCCTGCCGTTCGACGGGCCGATGCCCGGTCACGAGCCCGGCATGCCGGTCCACTACGACAAGCACCTGTGGCTCTGGAAGCACAACCCGGCCGGCAAGTTCACGCCGTTCAACCCGGCGGTCCGCTGCCCCTGATGCGCTCGGTCCGCGGTGGCCCGCAGCCTGGGCCGCCGCGGACACATCGTGCCACCCGTTACGGACCGCACCACCGCTAGGCATCCTAGGAGGCTAGTTTGCTATCGCTGCCAGCCAGGACGCGGGCGGTACTGCTCGGCCTGGGGCCAACAACGGCGCCGGGAGGGGTCGAGCGCACTCGGGCGAAATGCGGCGCCGGTCGGCGCTCAGGCGCGGCGGCTCATGATCCCCTTCACCGCGAGGACGCCGAAAACCACACCGAGGACGGCCGGCGTCCCGATCCAGGCCACGTCCTCGATCCGGCTGTTCAGGTCATGTCCGAGGTTCGGCTCGTCGAGGACCAGGGTGTTCAGCATGAAGCCGCTCACCGCCAGCAGCCCGGCGGCCAGCGCGATCAGGGTGGTCTGCCGCGCGGCCCGGAAGCCCCACACGACCAGGGCGCCGAGCGCGACAGGTATTACGAGGTACCAGTATTGGAACACCATGGACTCGTCACACCTCAGCATCGGTCGAAGGTTGGCGATGTGCACCCTAGCAACGACGCGCACGTGCCTCGATCCACTCGCACCACCTGCGGCCGGCCCTGGCCGGCGCAAACCGCCGCGGCTCAGCGGGTGACGTTGAGCGCGCAGCAGATTGGGCGGCCCGCCGGCGACCCGCTCACGGGTGATGCTGGGCGGCCGTAGTTGGGGCAGCCCGCCGTCGACCCGGCTCAGCGCACGGTAGATGGGGCGGCCGCCGGCGGCCCGGCTCAGCGGGTGACGTTGAGCGCGCGGTCGGTGGGGCAGCCCACCGGCGGCGTGGTCGGCCTGCCGCGGACCTGCACCTCCTGCCCGGCCGTGAGCGTCCGGGCGCGGTCGCCGAGCAGCGCCCAGCGACCGCCGCCGGTCCGCAGGATCACCCACTCCCCCTCGCGCTCGATCACGCCGCGGAGGCTGCGCACCCCGCGTACCAGGTCACCGCGCCGGTCATCGCCGGCCGACGGAGGCGTCACGGGCACCTCCCCTCGGCCGGTGGTGGCGGGCGGCGGCGCGCCGGGAGAGGCGGCCGGCGCCGGGAAGGTCGAGGCAGCCGGCGCAGTGTCGGGAGAGGCGGGTGCCGCCGCGCCTGGGGACGCGGCGGGCGGGGCCGACGACGGCGCGCCGGCCCGGTCGGAAGCGCAACCAGCCACCGCGGTAATCAGCACCGCGATGGCCATTGTTCGGGCGGTCCGCATGACACCTTCGACGGACGGGCACGCCAACGGGTTCCGGAAACCCAGCAACAGGCGGACCGGCAGATCGCGGAAGACCAAGGACGGGTGGGTTGCCGGGAGCCCGCGGGCGGGCTCCCGGCAACCCTGGTCGATCACAGCAGGAGCAGCGGCGTCCGCCAGATTCCGCGACCGTGCGTCGCCGCGTACAGGAATCCGTCGTTGCTGACATGCAGGTCGAACGCCGCCGTGAGCGGCAGCGACACCCGGGTGGAGCCCGGCGGCGGACCGACCCGCCGCCACTTCACCGTGCTCGGGGTGGCCCGCCGGTCGGCGACCAGGACCCCGAGGTCGGTGCTCACCACGAGCTTGTTGCCGACCACCACGACGTCGGTGGCGGGCACGTCCGGGAAGCCGACCGACAGGTCGGTCCAGGCGACAGCGACCGCACTGCCCGTACGGCTGAGCTTGCCCCGGTAGACGTGCTTGACCCCGGCGCCCGGCCCCTCGATGAACCGCCGGTTGAACCCGTTGAAGACCAGGTAGACGGTCGAGTTCGTACGATCGGCCGGGTCGAAGATCACGTTGTTGGGGAAGCGGTTGGGCAGGCCCGTCATGTCCAGTTCGGTCCAGGTGCCGCCCCAGTTGGTGACCACGCCACGGGTGAAGCCGGCGCTGTTGCAGTTGCTCTGGCCGCACCACGACGCGATGTAGGTGTCCTTGGTGGGGTCGGCCGGCGCCGCCGGATCGGCCACCGCGTCCATGCCCACGATCAGGCGCAGGCCGGTGGCGTCCAGTTTGTGCTGCGCCTTCCAGCCGTTGTCCGCGTCCGCCTCGGCCTGCGCGGCGGTGTAGCTGAACCCGTAGTCGTGCCGCCAGAACGAGTTGCCGCCGGCCACCCAGCGTTCGCTGCTGCCGTCGCCGATGTTGCGCGAGCCGCGGACGACCCGGAACGGCGCGGTGAACCGGGCGTTGACGTCCGGCACGGTGATGTCGAAGATCGCGCTGGTGCTGCCGTCGCTGACCCCGCAGTTCTTGGTCAGCCAGAGCGCGAGGAACACATACTCGTCGAGGATCTGGCAGCCGTTGCGCGGGTTGACGATGATGTCCCCGCCGTCCCCGCCGAACGGGCTGACCTGCTTGCGGGCGCCGGCCCGCAGCAGCGATCCGCCGTTGTCCTGCAGGCCGCCGGCCACCGCGAAGCCGCGGTGGTTCGGGTCCTTGCCGGTGCCCACCGAGTAGTACTGCAGGGTGTGCAGGCCGGCGTTGTGGTTGCGCCAGTCGGTGGCGTGCCCGGCCGCGTCCTCGGCACTGCGGGCCGGGGCGAGCGGGCGGGAGTAGACGCCGCCGTCGTCGCCGACCAGGACCGTGTCGCCGGCGAAGGCGATCGAGTGCTGGTCCGGGTGGGTGGTGGCGGGGCAGCCGCCGTCGGGTTTCGCCGGGTCGAAGCAGTCGAACCCGAAGTTCCAGTACGGCCCGACGGTCTTCCAGGTGGCGCCGCCGTCCTCGGTCTCATACACCTCTTCGAGGCCGACGTAGAAGTGCCGCGGGTCGCCGGGGTCCACGTCGATGAAGTTGTTGTACCAGGCCTGGACGCCGACCGGGTATTCCTGGGCGACGCCGATCGCCGAGCCGGAGTTCTCCAGCTTGGTGGAGTCGGCGACGAGGGTCCACGGGCCGCGGACGTCGGTCGCGGTGAATACGCCCTTGAGCGCGCTCGCGGCGGCCGCGAGCCCGGCGGGGCTCTCCTGCACCAGGTAGAACCGGCTGCCGTCGCGGGCCACGGCGAACTCGGCGTTGCCGACGTCGGCGTCGTCGAGGCCGGCCAGCGGGGTACGGGCGAAGCTGCCGGGTCCGCCGCCGGTGGTCGACAGGTAGTACCCGTTGTACGCGGCGCCGGAGCGCCAGGCCGCGTTGGCCAGCACCGTACGGCCGTGCGCGGCGGGCGGGATCAGCACGTCGTTGACGATGTTGTCGTACGGCTTGGTGATGTCGCTGTCCGAGGCCGGGTTCGGCATGAGCACCAGCTGCCACGGCTCGCGATGCCGGGCCGGGTCGGTGGAGTGCCGCCACAGGCCGCGCGTGGTGGCCGCGTACACCAGGCCGTTGCCGTCGAATTTCAGCTGGTTGATGCCGCGCGACTCGAGTTCGTCGCCGCCCACCCGGTCGGCGTCGGTGAAGCTGCCGGACCGCGCGTGGCGCAGCCGGTAGACGCCCGCGCCGGTGTAGGTGGTGGCGCCGGTGTTCGCCTCGCCGGTGGCGTACCACAGGGTGTCGGCCCCCTCGTCGTACACCAGGTCGCCGGTGGACTCGGCGAGGATCCGGTCGGAGATCGGCTCCCAGTCGCTGTGCCGCGAGTTCAGTTCCTTGCGGAAGACCCCGCCGTTGGCGCCGCCGGCCCACACGTGCCCGCGGCCGGCGGCCAGGCCGGTGACCCGGCCGGCCACGTTGCCCCAGCCGCCGCCCGAGTTGGAGAAGTTGGGGTCGCGGTAGTTCGGGTCGTCCGCGTCGTACGGCTGGTCGGTGACCTCGAACCAGGGGTTCGGCGTGCCGGGCAGGCCGCGCAGGTCGGCGAGGGCCTCGGAATACTCGCCGGGGGCCACCGACCCGTACGGGGCGGAGCGGGCCTGGGCGATCTGCGTGGCGAAGGTCTTGAGGCCGCTGGTACCGGCGTGGGCTCCGGCGGCCGGCCGGGGCCGCTTGATCGGGTGGTCGGCATAGGCGGGCACTCCCCCGGCGGCCACCACCGTGATGACGGTGAGGCCGGCGATCACCGCGCGTCTCGCGGCACGGGTTGTGGTGCGGGTAGCGGTCATGGGCGCACCTCCACGGTCGGGCTCCCGGGCGGCCCCGCCGTTGGGACCGCGGCCCATCCCGGACCGTAGGCACGCCGATCGATGCACCGGTACCCACCGGACGGTCACCGCGAATAGATGTTCATCCCTATCGCGGGCGGCGAACGAACCATGGCCCCCGCCGGGCCTACCGCCGGCCGGCGGCGGGTCGCGGCGCGAAGCGGGCGGCGAGTGCGGCGGCGCCGTCGCCGCTGAGCTGGGGCAGCGCGGCGGCGCGGCCGCAGCAGATCAGGAGCAGGGCCGCCATCGGGCCGCGCACGACCGGGCCGGCACCGGCCGACCAGGACGTGTCGGTGGCGATGAGCCGGAACCCGGCCACCTTCTTGACCGAGGGCAGCGGCGGCGGCCAGCGCATCGCCAGCACCCGGCCGGCCGCGACCGCGGCGGCGTCGGCCGGCATGCCGAGCGGGCGGCCGAGCGGGATGGCGATGTCCTGGCTGTGCACCAGGATGTCGCAGAGCGTCTCCCGGTACGTGACGCCGAAGATGTGCCGCCGGGAGCCGATGGTGGCCCGGATCTCGGCGATGAGCTGCTCGGGGGTCAGGGCCGCCGCGCGCAACCGGGCGACGTGGGCGGTGGTGCGGTCGGTGCTGCCCTGCCACCTGAGCAGCTGGGCCAGCACGGCGCCGGGGCCGAGCTGCTGGAGCGTCAGGTGGGCGGCGACGTCGCGGACGGTCCAGCCCGCGCACAGCGAGGGCCGTCGCCACTCCTCGTCGCCGAGATCGGCGAGTAGGTCGCACAGGGCGGCCCGCTGCCGGTCGACGGCCTGCCAGATCTGGTCGGGGTTCATGACGGGACCTCCGCGGACTGCGGGCGGATCACGGTGGTGACCAGCGTGGTGATCTGGTCGGCCGGGTCGAACGCCGGATCGGGAATGGCCAGGTCGTGCAGGACGAGGCCGGTGTAGTGGTTCATGATGATCGGCGCGTCGCGCTCCGGGTCGGTCGAACCGGCGACCCGCAGCCAGGTCATGAACCAGGTGTTGGCCCGGGCGCCGGTGGCGAGCAGCTGGGCTCGCACGGCCGGGCGGATGCCGGCCTCGACGAGGATCGCGTAGCGGGCCAGCGTCAGCGTGCGCTGCGGCCCGGTCGCGGTCCTGGCCGCCTCGACGAGCACCTCGGCGAGCTCGCGCGGGGTCGTCGGATACCTCCGCATGGCGAGCTCGTCCCACAGCGCGCGTTCGCGCTCGCCGAACCGCTCCACCACCGCGTCGAGCAGGGCGTCGCGGGTGCGGAAGTGGTTGGACGCCGAGCCGGCCGGCAGCCCGGCCTGGGCGTCGACGGCGCGGTGGGTCAGCGCGTGGATGCCGCGCTCGCCGAGGACGGTGATCGCGGCGTCGAGGAGTTGTTCACGTCGGGTCGCCATATCCGAA
>Ga0070668_100002467_pt1 | contig 13618 bp, 11 predicted proteins | sample KBSS43metaG_FD_64661 | JGI IMG/M metagenome (GOLD analysis project Ga0070668, IMG submission 64661) | Switchgrass rhizosphere microbial communities from Kellogg Biological Station, Michigan, USA - KBS S4-3 metaG | ecosystem: Host-associated > Plants > Roots > Rhizosphere > Soil ... | reverse complement strand
TCGATGTCGGAGGTGACCTCGGGCGGGGCAATCCGCGAGAGCACGCTCTCGGCCTTGTCGGCACCCAGCGCGTTGGTCATCACCCGCTCGATGCGCGGGCGGCGATTGAAGCCGATCGCGGTCTGGGCGCGGGCCTTGACGACGAAGTCGTCGAGCACGACCGAGACCTGCGCCTCGCCGACATCGGCGACCGAAAACATCGCCTTGCCAAGCTGCTGGACCTCTTCGGGGTCGAGCTTTTGCAGGATGGCGGCAGCCTCGTCCTCACCGACCAGCATCATCAGGACCGCGGCACGCTCCGGTCCGGTGAACCCGCTGCGGCTGCCCGCATCTGCGCTTGCCAATGCCATCGTCAATCAGCTCCGGATCATCTCTTTGATCGCCAGTGCGGCGCGGGTCGGGTCTTCGCGGGTGAACTGGCGGACCAGGGCGACCTTGTCGTCATAGCTCCGCGCGCTATCGAGCATTTCAAGGCTGACCGAGGTCTGGCGGGCGCCCGGGATGGGCTCGCCATCTTCGTCGACCGCCGCGGTGCCCTCGGCGGACGGCGCCTTGAGGAAGGTCGGGACTGCACCCGCCTCGATAAGGGCGGCGTCGGCGGCCGCGGCCTCGGCGGTGAGTTCCTCAGCCTTGGCGCCCTTCTTCCCCTTCTTCATCTTGGCGGCCTTCTCGCGCTTCGGCAGGATCGCCGAGACGATGGGGCGGACGCCGATCAGCAGGACCAGCAGGGCGATGATGATCGCGGTGGCGTTGCGGGCGACCATCGGCAGCCAGCCGGCCTCGTACCAAGGGCGGTTCTCTTCGGCGCTGGCGCCGTCGAAGGGCCGTGAGATGACGGTGACGATGTCGCCGCGCTCCTGAGTGAAGCCGGTGGCGGCGCGAACCAGGTTGGTGATCTGCTGGATCTCGGCCGGGGTCCGCTTGGTGGCGCCCGGCGTCTCGCGCAGGACCACCGCAACCGACAGGCGCTTGACCGTGCCCGGCGCGGCGCGGGTGACCGAGACCTGCTTGCCGAGTTCGAAGTTGCGGTTGAAGCTATCGCTCTGCTTGGCGACGTTGGTCGCAGCGGCCGACTGGGCAGCGTCGGCCGGGGGCTGACCCGGGACGGGCTGACCGTTCGGCTGCGCGGCCGGCGGCGGCGTCACCGGATTGGCGGTGGTCGGCGGCGGCGCCGTGTTGGACAGCGCGCCGGGGATACCAACTGCCGGCTGATTGTCGGTGGCGCCCGTCCAGCTGCCCTGCTCGGCGCGGAGCGATCCGTCCTTATCGTAGCTCTCGCGGGTCGCCTGGGTCTCGTCCAGGTCGATGTCCGCCTGCACTTCGGCGGAGAAGTTGCCGCTCCCGACCAAGGGGGTGAGCAACTGAGCCAGTTGCTGGCGGTACTTGTCCTCGACCTTGCGCTGGAACTCGATGCGCTTGTCGCTGGCGGAGTCGGCCCCGGCCCCGCCCGGCTTGGTCAGCAGCTCGCCGGCCTGGTCGACGACGGTGACGCTGTCAGGCTTCATTCCCGGCACCGACGAGGCGACGAGGTTGACGATCGAGCGGACCTGGTCCTGGGTCAGGCTGCGGCCCGCGTTGAGGCGGACCACCACCGAGGCGGAAGGGTCGGCATTGTCGCGCAGGAACACCGACTGTTCGGGCATGGCGAGGTGGACGCGGGCGTCGGCGACCGAGTCGATCTCGCCGATCGACCTGGCGAGTTCGCTCTCGCGCGCCTGGCGTAGCCGCTCGCCCTCCACCGCGCGGCTGACGCCGAGGGGCAATTGGTCGAGGATGGCGTAGCCGCCCGGATCGGCTTTCGGCAGGTTCTGCGACGCAAGCAGCATCCGTGCCTTGTAGTAATCATCCTCGCCGACGGTGATCGTGCCGGCATTGTCGTACCGGCTCTTGATGCCGGCCTTGTCGAGCGCGTCGCTGATCGCCGCCTTGTCGGCATCGCCGAGGCCGGCATAGAGTTGCCGCTGCGGTGGTGTGCTCAACATGGTCCAGGCAATCGCGGCCAGCGCGATCAGCATAACCGTGGCGACGAGCGGCAAGCTCTTCTTGACCGCCGGCTGGGCGAGCACGCCCTTCACCTGGGCGATGGGGCCGGCGAACCGCGCGAACGGATTGACGGTGGCGGCGGGAAGGATGGCGCCCGCCGGCGCTGGGAGAGTGTTTTCCGCCATCTATCCTACACCGGCATGCTCATGATGTCCTTGTACGCGGACAGGAGCTTGTTTCTGACCTGGAGGGTCGCCTCGAAGCTGATCGACGCCTTCTGGCGGGACAGCATCACCTGGGCGACGTCGATATTGTCGCCCCGCTCGTACGCGGCGGAGAGCTTGCCCGCCTCGTCCTGTGTTGCATTGACCGCCTTCAGCGCGCTTTCCAGCTTGGCACCGAAGCCGCCGGCCAGGTCGGCGCCGCCTGCCTTGGCAGTGCTGTCGACGCCGCCAACGCTGGCGGCCTCGCTGCCGCGGGACAGCGCCTGGTTGCGCTCCAGAATCTGCGCTCGCATCGCCAGCACACGGCTGGCGGAGATGCCCTCGATCCCGCTCATCCGTTCGCCACGCCGAGGGTTTCATCCCCGCCCTGAACATTGGCGTCCCGAATCTTCGCCAGCCGGTACCGCAAGGTGCGCTCGCTGATGCCGAGGCGGCGGGCAGTCTCGACACGGCTGCCGTTGCAGGCTGCCAGCGTCTCCCGGATTGCCTGGAATTCGGAGAGCTGGACGACTTTGCCCAGCGGCACCCCGCCCGAGATGCCGGCCGGGGCCGGCGCCGCCGCGGCCTGACGGCTGCGCGACATGTCGAAGACGAGGTGGCTGCGCTCGATCCGGTCGCCCGGCGCCAGGAGGAGCGCGCGTTGGATCACGTTCTCCAGCTCGCGGACGTTGCCCGGCCAGTCATGCGCCTGAAGCGCGTCGAGCGCGTCGAGGGTCGGCCATGGCACCGGCCGCCGGTTGCCGACATGGCGCAGGATCATCGCGGCGGTCAGCGCGGCGATATCCTGTTGGCGCTCGGCCAGCGGCAGCGTCTGCAGCGGGAAGACGCTGAGACGATAATAGAGGTCGGCGCGGAAGCGGCCCTCCTCCACCTCCAGCGGCAGGTCGCGGTTGGCGCAGGCGATGACGCGGACGTCGATCGGTTCGGCCTGGGTGGCGCCCAGCGGCACCACTTCCCGCTCCTGAAGGGCGCGCAGCAGCTTCGCCTGCAGGCCGATCGGCATCTCGGCGATTTCGTCCAGGAGGAGCGTGCCGCCATTAGCGGCGCGGAAGAAACCCAACTGGGCGCCGGCGGCGCCGGTGAACGCGCCCTTGGTGTGGCCGAAGAGCAGCGCCTCCAGCATGGTATCCGGCAACGCGGCGCAGTTGACGGCGATGAACGGCCCCTCACGACGCGGCGAGCAACTGTGGATATGACGGGCCAGCACTTCCTTGCCGGTGCCGGTCGGGCCGTTGATGAGGACGGTGACCTCGCTGTCGGCGACCCGCTCGGCGAGTTGGAACAGCGCCAGGCTGGCGGGGTCGGCGGCGGCAGGCGCCCCCTCCTCGCGCAGCAGCTCGGCCGCGAAGGCGTGGCCGAAGATGGCGTCCTGCGGACCGAAGGAAAGGCGCGCCGGCGCATCGTCCGTGGCCGGGACCATGGTCCGCTCGGTCCCGTCGCCCAGGATCACGGTGCGACGCGGCGCCGGCAGGCCCTCCCCTTCCGCGACCAGGAACCTGCCGTCGGACTTCGGCTCGGCCTTGCCGCCGAGGCGGACGGGCATTCCCGATCCGCGCAGCCAGGAAATCAGGAGCGGGTGTTCGGCGATCGCCTGGTCACTGGTGTGGATCGTCTTCATCAACCGATTTCCTGACCCGCCGTTCATCTTGCCTAAGCGGAGATGTACCATCCTTGGTTAAGAAGGATTTAAACTCGCAAGCCGGTGGATTTCCGTGATTTTCCAAAAAGGGCGGAATCCTGTGGAGATAGCTGGACGACACGAAAAAAAGTGCGGGCCGTGGTTAAAGCCCGTCGCAATCGTGTCGTTTGCTGGTTCGTCGGCGCCCTCCATCCGAGCGGGATGAGGCCTTCGCCGCCGGGGAACTTGGAGACCAGACAATGACTGTCATCGGAACGAACATTTCGGCGCTGCGCGCCCAGAACGGCGCCAAGAAGGCCGAGTCCATGCTTTCGACCGCCATGGAGCGCCTGTCGACCGGCTCGCGCATCAACAGCGCCAAGGACGATGCCGCCGGTCTCGCCATCTCGACGCGCATGACCAGCCAGATCCGCGGCTACTCGGTCGCCATCCAGAACGCCAATGACGGCATCTCGATGATGCAGACCGCCGAAGGCGCGATGGGCGAAGTCACCAACATGATGCAGCGCGTCCGCGAGCTCGCGGTCCAGTCGTCGAACGGCACCCTGTCCGACACCGACCGCGCCAGCCTGCAGACCGAGACCGACCAGCTGATGAGCGAGGTCAACAACATCGCCAAGACCGCGAACTTCAACGGCCTGAAGCTGCTCGACGGCTCCAATAAGGAGATCAAGCTCCAGACCGGCGTGAACACCGGCGACAGCGTCGCGATCAAGATGGCCGACGTCTCGACCAACGCGCTCGGCCTCACTGCCGGCGGCAAGGAAGGCCAGCTGGTCTCCGGCCGCGTGGCGAACATCTCCTCGGTCGGCGCCGGCGCCGTGCAGATCAACGGGGTCAACGCCTTCGATACCGGCATTCCGGCGGGCCAGACCAAGGACTTCGCCAAGACACTCGCCGCCGCGATCAACTCGAACAGCGCCAAGACCGGTGTCACCGCGACGGCGTCGAACAGCGTGACGTCGGCCAAGATCACCAAGACCGAGTTCGCGTCGGGCGACCTGTCGATCAACGGCGTCGCGATCGCCGGCGCCGGCAGCGTCGACGAGCTGGTCTCGAACATCAACAAGTCGGACGCCGGCGTGACCGCTGTCCTCAACAAGGACCAGACCATCACCCTGTCGAACAGCGACGGCTCGACCATCACCACCGACGGCGTGCTGGCAGATAACGGTTTCCCCGATGCCTCGACCAGCTACCAGGGCTACGTCTCGCTGCAGAGCACCGACGGCAAGAACATCAAGATCGCCGCTGCCGATGCCGATGCCAGCGGCACCGTCGAGGACACCGAGGTCGCGACCGCCCAGAAGCTCGGTTTCAACGTCTCGACCGACGGCGTCAGCTTCAGCGGCCAGGACGTCACCGCCGCGGCGCTGACCGACGGCGAACTGCAGATCAACGGCGTCAAGATCGGTGCCTCGACCGACGACACCGCCGTCGAGAAGGCCGCCGCGATCAACGCCAAGTCGGACCTGAGCGGCGTCAAGGCGACCGTCAACGGCGACAAGCTGGTCCTCAACTCGCTGAGCGGCGGTGAAGTCCGCGTCGAAGGTGCGGGTGCGGCCAAGATCGGCTTCGTCGGTCAGGGCGGCTCGGACAAGATGACGTCCAAGCTCGACATCTCGACCCAGGAGGCCGCGTCGGCCTCGATCAAGACGATCGACAAGGCGCTGGACAAGCTGACCAGCAGCCGTGGTGACCTCGGCGCCGTCCAGAACCGCCTGCAGACGGCGGTGAACAACCTGACGACGACCACCACCAACCTGTCGGACGCCCGTTCGCGCATCACCGACGCCGACTTCTCGGTCGAGACGACGAACCTCGCCAAGTCGCAGATCCTGAGCCAGGCCGCGACGGCGATGCTCGCCCAGGCGAACCAGAGCTCGCAGAACGTCATGAGCCTGCTGCGCTAATAGCCGATCGGTCCGGGGTTCGCCCCGGACCGCAACGCTCCAGAGTTCCCGGCCCCGGCTTCCGCCGGGGCAAGCCCCCGGTCGCTCCTCCGCGGCCGGGGGTTGTCTGGCGTCCGCGGTTGACTGACGGTTGCCGGGCCGATGCAAGGCGTCTCTGGCGCCCTCGTGCGCTGAACCGCAAATATCGCTAGGAAATCGTCCTTGTGACGCCCTTCCCCGCTCCGCCGATCCGCCCGCATCCGCGCGAATGCTGCAACCGCGGCTGCTGCCCATGCATCATGGACTACTACTACGACGCGCTCGAACGCTGGTCGGAGCGGGTGCGGGAGCGTGGCGGCGATCCGCAGGCGATCCTCGCTGCGCAGGACGCCGCGAACGCCTGATACAATTTGCGACATATTCGCCGGTTCGCGGGGATAAGGCCGCGACAGCCGGGGGCCAATATCTCCTCAACGCCGGCAACGGCGCCCTCGTTCAGGAGAAGGTCCATGAAGAAGTTCATCATCGCCGCTCTGGCCGCCAGCATCCTCGCCACGCCGGCGATGGCAGCGCCGAACGACCGCCATGACGGCCGCGGCCGCTACGAGCAAGGCCACAACGACCGCAAGGTCGTCGAGCGCCGTGTCGTGACCAAGAAGGTCGTGGTCCGCCACAATGACCGCCGGCCGGCCTACGCCGCCCATCGCTGGCAGCGCGGCCAGCATTTCGAGAGCCGCTATGCCCGCAACTACCGGGTGATCGCGACGCCGCGCCACTATCGTCTGTACGATGCGCCCCGCGGCTATCACTGGGTGCAGTCGGGCAATGACGCGGTCCTGGTCGGCCTCGCCAGCGGCGTCATCGCGGCGGTGCTCGCCAACGCGATCGGCTGATCGAGGCTCGACAGAAGCGCTCCGCCGGCCCGATGACGGCGGCGGAGCGTGCCGCATCCACAGACAGACGCATCCACCCAAAACCGAGTGACCGCATGACTGGCATCAGGCCCTTTCTCGCCCTCCTCCTCGCCGGCACCGTGCCGATCACTGCGTTCGCCCAGGAGGAGCCGCCGGCGCCGCCCAGCGGCTCGGAGGCGGGCGATGAGAGCGAGGAAGCGGACATCGTCGTCACCGCCGGTCGGACCAGCCAGCCCGGCGCGGTGATCGGCGACATCCCGCCCGAGATCCAGCTGAGCCCCGCCGACATCCGCTCCTACGGGGTCAGTTCGGTCACCGAGCTTCTCGCCGAGCTCGCGCCGCAGACCGGCAGCGGCCAGGGCCGCGGCGGCGAGGCGCCGGTGGTGCTGCTGAACGGCCGCCGCGTCTCGAGCATGCGTGAGATCCGCAGCATCCCCACCGAAGCGATCCAGCGCGTCGACATCCTGCCCGAGGAGGTCGCCCTCAAATACGGCTACACCGCCAATCAGAAGGTCGTGAACTTCGTCCTCCGCCGCCGCTTCCGCGCGGTTACCGGCGAGGTCACGGGCGGCACCTCGACCGAGGGCGGCGGCGAGAACGGCAAGGCCAATGCCAGCCTGTTGCGCATCCGCGATGGCGAGCGGCTGAACCTCGATGTCTCCTACCAGCGCAGCGCGGCGCTCCGCGAGGATCAGCGCGACGTGACCTCGCGCGCGTTGCGACGGCCCTACGCATTCGGCGGCAACGTCACGGCCCTTGGCACCGGATCGTCCGAGATCGACCCTGCGCTGAGCGCACTCGCAGGGCAGCCGGTGACCATCGCCGGCCTCCCCGACGGGATCACCACGCCGACCCTCGCCGACTTTGTGGCGACGGCGAACCGGGCCAACCCCACCGACCTGTCGCCCTATCGCACGCTCTCGCCGGCGACCGACGCGCTCTCGATCAACGCGGTGCTCAACCGCACGATCTTCGGCAATGTCTCGGCGACGCTCAATGCCGCGCTGGAGGCGACCGGGAGCAGGGCGACCCGCGGCCTGCCCGGCATCGGGCTGAACGTGCCCACCGCCAATCCCTATTCGCCCTTCGCCTCCGACGTGTCACTCTACCGCCACGCCGGCGACGCCGCGGCGCTGCGCCAGACCACCGCCTCGGAAACCGCGCATCTCGGCCTTACTCTCAACGGTAATGTCGGGCAGTGGCAGTGGACGGTGACCGGCAATTACGACCGGGTGAACAGCCGCACGCATACCGACACCGGCATGGACGCAAGCCCGCTGCAGGCGGCGGTCGACGCCGGCGCCAATCCCTTCCTGCCGTTCACGACGACCGCACTCGGCTCACTGCAGCGCGACAGCGCGCGCGCCATCTCCAACACCGGCGATATCGAGCTGGTCACCAGCGGGTCACCCTTCTCTCTGCCTGCCGGCAAGGTCTCGACCACGGTCAAGCTCGGCTTCTCGACGATCGACCTCGACTCGCGCTCGACCCGCGCCGGGCTGGAACGGAACGCCGATCTCAGTCGGCAGGACGGCAGCGGCCAGATCAACCTCGATCTGCCGCTGACCAGCCGCAGAGAAGGCGTGCTCGCCGCGATCGGCGACCTCTCGGCCAACGCCAATTTCGGCGCCGACCGGATCTCCGGCTTTGGCACGCTGACCCGCTGGGGCTACGGTGCAGTGTGGAAGCCACGCGACCGGATCAGCCTAATCTGGTCGATGGCGCATGAGGAAGGCGCCCCGACCGTCCAGCAACTCGGCAACCCGCAGGTGCTGACGACTGCGGTGCGGACCTTCGACTACGTCACCGGTCAGACCGTCGACATCACCCGCCTCGACGGCGGCAACCCCGGCCTGCGGCCCGACGACCGTCGGGTGATGAAACTCGGCGTGACCTTGAAGCCCTTCGCGAAGACCGACATCACGCTCACCGCCAATTACGTGAACAGCCGGATCCGCAACGCGATCTCGTCGCTGCCGGCCCCGACCGCGGCGGTCGAGGCGGCGTTCCCCGACCGCTTCGTCCGCGACGGCGACGGCACCCTGCTGCGCATCGACAACCGGCCGCTCAACTTCGACCGCGAGGATCGCGAGCAGCTCCGCTGGGGGATCAACTTCTCGAAGCCGATCAAGTCGACGATGGTCCGCATGTTCGGCAACCGCCGCTCCGGCGAGCGCCCCCGCGCGGGAGACCAGCCGCCGCCCGGCAGCGACGCCGCACGCGACGTGCTGCGCGTCAAGAACGGCGGGCCGCCATCCGAGGCCGCCGGTGCCGGCGGCGACCGGCCCGAAGGCGGTACGAGCGCCGTTCCGCCGGACGGCGGCAGTGGTCCGCGACGCGAGGGTGGCGGCGGGCGCGGCTTCGGCGGCGGTCGGAATGGCGGGCGCATCCAGTTCGCGATCTACCACACCGTCCTGTTCCGCGACGAGGTGCGGATCAGCGACGGGGTGCCGGTGCTCGACCTCCTGGGCGGCGACACCACCGGCGCCGGCGGCGGATCTCCGCGTCATCAGGTCGAGGCACAGGCCGGACTCTCCAAGAACGGCTGGGGCATCCGCGCCAGCGCCGACTGGCAGAGCGCCACCCATGTCCGCGGCGATGCCGGCAGCAGCGTCGGCGACCTCCGCTTCTCGGACCTCACCACCCTCAACCTGCGGCTGTTCGCCAATCTCGGCCAGATGAAGCTGTTCGAGGGCAAGGGCTGGGCGCGGGGCATGCGGGTGTCGTTCTCGGTCGACAACCTGTTCGACCAGCGGCTGCGCGTCCGCGATGCGGACGGGGCGACGCCGATCAGCTATCAGCCGGCCTATCTCGATCCGCTCGGCCGCACGGTGAAGCTCTCGATCCGCAAGCTGTTCTTCTGAGGAGGACGATCATGGCAGACGAACCCCATCTCCTCCTGGTCGATGACGAGCGCGACATCCGCGATCCGCTGGCCAGTTATCTCGGCAAGAACGGCTTCCGCATAACCAAGGCCGAAGACGCCGCCGCGGCGCGTGCGATCCTGGCGGTCCACGCCATCGACCTCGTCCTCCTCGACATCATGATGCCCGGTGAGGACGGCCTGTCGCTGGCCGGCTTCATCCGGGCCACCACCAACATCCCGGTCATCCTGCTCACCGCCAAGGCCGAGGAGATGGACCGCATCCTCGGTCTCGAGATCGGTACCGACGACTATGTCACCAAGCCGTTCTCCCCGCGCGAGCTGCTCGCGCGGATCAAGGCGGTGCTGCGCCGCGCGGGCGGAGCGGCGGCGGGCGCCCCGGTCCACGCGCCCGAGGCGGCGGGCTATGCCTTCGCCGACTGGGTGCTGCGCACCGGCGACCGCGAGCTGGTCGATGCCACCGGCGTCGCGGTGCCGCTTTCGCCGGGCGAGTACAATCTTCTCCACGCCTTCCTCACCCATCCGCGCCGGGTGCTGACTCGAGACCAGCTTCTCGACCTCGCCCAGGGCCGCGAGCTCGCCGCCTTCGAGCGCAGCATCGACAACCAGGTCAGCCGGCTGCGCCGCAAGATCGAGGCCGATGCCCGCGATCCGAAGCTGATCAAGACCGTCTGGGGCGGTGGCTACATGCTCGCCGCCGAGGTGCGGAAGATATGAGCCGGCTGCTGCCGCGCAGCCTGGCGGCGCAGATGGCGCTGCTGCTGGGCGTCGCCCTGCTGATCGCGCAGCTCGTCAACTTTGCGCTGATCCTCAACGAGCGCCAGAAGCTGAGCCTCGCTCAGATCGAGGGGCCGGCGATCACCCGTTTTGCCAGTCTCGCCGCCGACATCGCCGCCGCACCTCCGCCGAGCCGCGCCGCGATCATCGACGACGCCTCGCACCGCGGCGCGCGCTTCCACATCGAGGATGCCAGCAACGTGCCACCGGCGAGCCGCGACAGCGCGATCGAACGGCGGCTGCGCAATGCGCTCGACAATGTCGGCGTGGGGCCCGCCGCCGTGCGCGGCGGCATCGTCGAGCTCAGCTGGCGCCGCTACAACCGGCGCGAGCGCGGGCAGCTCGTCCGCCTCGCGGTGCAACTCCCCGACGGGCAATGGCTGACCGGGGGAATCATGACTCCGCGCCGCGATCCCTGGCTCGCGGTCCGGCTCGGCCTCGCCACGCTCGTCCTCTACTTCATCGTGCTCGGCGTGACGGTGTGGATCGCGCTCCGCCTTGCCCGCCCGCTCCGCGCGCTGACCGCCGCGGCCGAGCGCTTTGGCGGACGCGAGCCGTTCGTCCCGGTGACGCCGGCAGGCCCTGGCGACCTGCGCCGCGCGATCGAGGCATTCAACGCAATGAACGGCCGGGTCCTTTCGCTCCTCGACGAGAAGGACCGCATGCTCGGCGCGATCGGCCACGACCTGCGGACCCCGCTCGCCTCGCTGCGAATCCGCATCGAGTCGATGGAGCCAGAGGAGGAGCGCGCCGCCGCAATCGCCAAGATCGCCGAGATGACGGCGATGATGGAGGACATCCTCGTCCTCGCCCGCTCCGGCCGCACCCGCGACGCGATGCAGCCGGTCGACATCGGTGCCCTGGCCGAGTTGGTCGCTGAGGAGCATCGGGACATCGGCGACGAGGTCACCTTCGTCGAATCCGGTCGCCATGTCGCGACGGTTCACCAGGGGCTGCTGCGCCGCGCGATCGGCAATCTTGTCGACAACGCCGTCAAATACGGCGGCGGCGCCACCGTTTCGGTCGAACCGGACGGCGAATGGCTGGCGATACGGGTCGCCGATCAAGGGCCGGGCATCCCCGCCGCCGACCTCGACCGGGTCCGCCAGCCTTTTTACCGCCTCGAACAATCCCGCAACCGCGACACCGGTGGCAGCGGCCTCGGCCTCGCCATCGCCACCAGCATCGCCGAAAGCCATGGCGGCCGGCTGGTGCTGGAACCGGGCAAGGAGCGCGGGCTGGTGGCCTCGATCCTCATCCCTACCCGTCTGCCGTTATGATGATCGATCCCCGGCTACCCGCCGATCGCGATCAAACAGGCGGAACGGCAACGGCGCCCTATCCTTGCGCTTGGTCGGGCGGCCCCGCCGCTCGACACTTCGCCCGCCGCCTCGGGCGCGACAAGGCGCATACATGACCCGGCATCCGGCGGACCGATTTTACCCTGGGAAATTCCAGCGCGACGATCGGGGGTACTTCCGCGTCGAACAACGCCTCAGCAAGGGCGCAGCGCAGCCTTCCGCCTCACGCCTCACTTCTGTTCCGGCGCGCCTGTAATGGCCGACGGCGGCGGCGGTGGCACTATCGCGCCCGGCTGGACGGCCCCGGTCTGTCCAGGCGGCGGCGGTGGCGGCGTCATGCCCGCGGGGGGCGCCCCCGGAGCCGGCGGCGGCGGAGGCGGCGGTCCGCCGACGCCGTGCGGGCCGTGAGGCCCCACTTCCCGCACCGTGCCAGACGCATCGACCAGATAGCGCGCATGCAGCTGGCCATTGTCGAACCGCCCCTGGACAAGGACGGCGCTTCCCGTCCGCATGGCGTCCCCATCGGGGCCTGCGTCGACAAGCGCCCGTCCGCTCTGGTCGACGACCACGAAGTGATCGCCATAAACCTCGGCGACGCGGCCTCGTATGGAGACGACGCCATCGCTGCCGGAAAGTCGGGCGATCGCCGTGGGCACAGTCGGCGCCATCTCGACGGTCGGACGCGTGAGCGCCATTGCCCCAGCGCCGCCGGCGGCGCCGAGCACCAGCAGGCCGGCGGCGCTCAGGGCCAGGTTACGGTTCCAATTGAGTTTCATTGATCAGCTCCACTTCTTGCGTCGATGTGAAGAGGAACTAGCCGATTCGGACACCATCAGGACTGAACCACTCCGTTCAGCCGGGGTTTAAACGCGGATCATAGTAACGAGCGATGCGCATCCTGCTTGTCGAAGACGATCCCGATCTGGCCCCGGCCATCGCCAAGGCGCTGCGCGACGAGAATTTCGCGGTCGATATCGCCGCCAACGGCATCGATGCCGGTCATCTCGGCGCGACGGAGCTGTACGACGTCGTGGTGCTCGATCTTGGCCTTCCCGGCCGGGACGGGCTTGCCGTCTTGCAGGGCTGGCGTGCGGCCGGGCGCGCGCTCCCGGTTCTGATCCTGACCGCGCGGGAGGCGTGGGCGGACAAGGTCGCGGGGTTCAAGGCGGGTGCCGACGATTATCTGCTCAAGCCCTTCCGGTTCGAGGAACTGGTCATGCGCCTGCGCGCGCTGGTGCGCCGGTCCACCGGGCATGCCCAGCCCAGGCTGGAATGCGGTCCATTGACGTTCGACAGCCAGCTCGGCCAGTTCGAGCTCGATGGCCTCCCGCTCAAGCTCACCGCCTTTGAATGGCGCGTGCTGTCGCAACTCATGCTCCGCAAAGGCGCCGTGATCGAGCGGCTGGAACTGCTCGAACGCGTCTATGAAGGCGATGCCGACGTGGACTCGAACAGCCTCGAAGTGATCATCGGGCGCTTGCGCAAGAAGATCGGCCCGGACCTCATAGAAACGGCGCGGGGCCGTGGCTATCGGCTGATCTGCCCCGGCTGATCGTCATGCGCCTGATCCCTCGCTCGCTGCATATGCGCATGGTGCTGTTGTCTGGCGTCGCGACGCTGTTGGCACTGCTCATCACGGGCTGGGCGATCGCCGGCGTGCTGGAGCGGTTTGTGATAGGCGGGCTGGACCGGCGCCTCGATTCCCAGATCGCGCTGATGGCCAGCGCGATCAAGAAGGATGGGCAGATAGACAAGGCGCTTCTGGAGCAGCGGCTCGGTGCCTTCGATGCCGGTCCCGGCTGGCGGTGGCGGATCGTCGCGCCAGATGTCGAACTTGGGTCCGCGAACTTTCCTGACATGTCCGCCGGACCGCCTGGACCCCCGCCCCCACTCACACCGCAAGCCGATCTGCCTGCCTCGGCCCGCGCTCGTCTTCGCCCGCTGGAGGGCGTGAGCGAAGACGGCGCGCCTGTCCATGCCCGGACTCTGACGCTTCAAACGGGC
>Ga0070668_100002466_pt1 | contig 13623 bp, 12 predicted proteins | sample KBSS43metaG_FD_64661 | JGI IMG/M metagenome (GOLD analysis project Ga0070668, IMG submission 64661) | Switchgrass rhizosphere microbial communities from Kellogg Biological Station, Michigan, USA - KBS S4-3 metaG | ecosystem: Host-associated > Plants > Roots > Rhizosphere > Soil ... | reverse complement strand
GCGCGCGCCTCGGCATAATAGGCGGCGATGTCGGCGGGACCGATCGGCCAACCCGAGTGCGGCACCCACGGGCGATGCTCGAAATCGATCGGATCGAGCTCGGCGCAGCGCCCGCCCCAGATCGCGGTGGTGCCGCCGAACATGCGCAGCCGCGCGTGATCGAGCGGGTAATAGGTCATGCCGGTGCTCTCGCCGGCATTGAGGTCGGCCGTCGCCGCCTCGTAATCCAGCCCGCCGCTTTCGAGGAGGATGACGCGCAACCCGCGGGCGAGCAAGCGCTGGGTCAGCACAATGCCAGCGACGCCCGCGCCGACGATGGCGACGTCGGCCTCGAGTTCGTCGGGTCCGTCCTGGTTGAGATCGATATGCAAGGCGGTCAGTCGGTCTGGTTGTCGGCGAAGTCTTCGGCGGCGACGTCGAGCGCCTCGGGCGCCTCGGCGCCGATCAGCGCGTACGAGATGTCATGCTGCCGCCAATAGGCAACCGAGGTGCTGCCATGACGGATCGCCTCGGGCGACTGCGGTGCTCGACTGTCGGCGCGGACGGCGAAGATCGAGATATCCTGGCGGTCCTGCGTGCGGATCATGATCTGCAAAGCCGGCCCCTCATCGGAGGGGAATATCTGCACGTCGGTGATCTCCCAGCCGTTGGGCAGGCGCGGCACGCGGATGTTGGTCCGGCGCTGCACCTCGCTCCGGTCGAAATCGCGGCTCGTCGCCTGCGAACGCATGCCCGCTCGCAGCAACGCAGTCTGGTAGCCCTGCACCGCGTCGGCGACATAGGCAGGCGGCGCCGCCATCACCGTGGGCGTCGGCAGCAATGCCAGCGCGGCGGCGATCGATCCGCCCACCCCCGCCAGGGTCACGCGCCGCGGCGTCGCCCAGCGGCGCTTCGGCCGATTGGCCTGACGCAACCGCCGCGACAGGCGATCGGCCGCGGCCAGGCTCGCAGGCGGGACCGCCCCCTCCCCTTCGCAGAGCAGTCGCAGCCCAGTGCGCGTGCGCAGGTCCGCCATCACGCGGGTCGCTTCCGCCGGATGCCGCGCCAGCCAGTCCTCGACCGCAAGCCGCCGTGCCATATCGAGCTCGCCATCGACATAGGCGTCGATCTCGGTCTCGCTGACCTGCTCAGGCGTCATCCTGCCCTCCGACGACGCGCAGCGGTGCCCTGACGGCCGGGCCGCTGCCGCGGAGCGCGGCGCGGGCGCGGTTGAGGCGCGACATGATCGTGCCGATCGGCACGTCGAGCGCCGCCGCCGCCTCCTGATAGCTCAGGCCCTCGACAAGGATCAGATGAACCACGCTGCGCTGATGCTCGGGCAGCGCGTCGAAGCGCAACGCCAGTTCCCGCAGCAACAGGGTATGGTCCTGGCCATGCTCGCTCTGGGCGCGGACTTCGGCGAAGCGGGCATCGCGACGACGCTCGGCCTGCTCGCGGCGCTGGTCGCTGACGAAGAGATTGTGGACGATGCTGAACAGCCAGGCGCGCAGCGAGCGGCCCGCCTGGAACGTCCCGGCGCGCTCATAGGCGCGGAGCAGCGCGTCGTGGACGAGATCGTCGGCCGCGGTCGCGTCGCGGGTCAACACCCGCGCATAGCGATTCAGACTGGAAAGGTGGGGAACCACCTCCAGCGGGTCGGTCGGCAGCGGCTCGTTCGGTGCGGTCACGTTCCATATACGCGCCCCGATCGCGGATTATTCCATCATTAATCGCTTTGCGAACGACAGTCTTTCTCATCTATTGACGCCGGCTTTCGCTGGTAAAGGTCGGATATGGAGCTTGTTGCGTTCGCCCAGCCGATCCGCCACCGCGGATGGGCGAAGTGGTTGCTTGCGCTGGTCCTCAGCGGTGCCGCGATCCTGGGCCGGCTCGCTCTCGGCAATATGCTGGAAGGCTATCCCTTCCTGTTCCCGGTCATTGCCGTCGCGCTGACCGCCACCTTCGCCGGCACCGCCCCGGCAATCCTCGCCGCGACAATCTGCGGTATCTTCGCCAAATACCACCTCATCGCGCCGATTGGCTCACTGGCGCTGACCACCAGCTCGGCGATCATCGCCATGGCGTTCTACGGGGTGCTGAGCGGCACGATCATCGCGCTTTCGCACGGCCTGTTCGCGGCCCTGGATCGCGCCGAGGCGAGCGAGCAGGCCTTGGTCCGGCTGAACGCCGAGCTGGAGGACCGCGTTGCCGAGCGTACCGCCGAGCTGGAGGCGGCGATGGCCGAGCGCACGGCGGCGCAGGCGATGATCCGGCAGATGCAGAAGATGGAATCGATCGGTCAGCTCACCGGCGGCATCGCCCATGATTTCAACAATATGCTGGCGATCGTCATCGGATCTCTCGACATGGCGCGGCGGCGCATCGGCAAGGGCGAGGTTGCCCGCGCCGAGGAATGCATCGGCAATGCCGCCGAGGGCGCGCAGCGCGCCGCGGTGCTGACCGCCCGCCTCCTCGCCTTTTCGCGGCAGCAGCCACTGGCGCCGCGGCCACTCAACGCGAATCAACTCGTTTCAGGCATGTCCGAGCTGCTGCGCCGGACGATCGGCGAGCATGTCCGCGTGGAAACCGTGCTCGCCGGCGGGCTGTGGCACGCCTTCGCCGATGCGAGCCAGCTGGAGAATGCGATCGTCAACCTCGCGGTCAACGCCCGCGACGCGATGCCGGACGGCGGCCGGCTGACGATCGAGACCGGCAATGCCGATCTCGACGATCGCTATGCCCGCACTCATGCCGAGGTGTTGGCCGGCCAGTACGTGCTGATCTCGGTCTCCGACAGCGGCACCGGCATGCCGGCCGAGGTGATCGAGCGCGCCTTCGAACCGTTCTACACCACCAAGGGTGTCGGCAAGGGCACCGGCCTCGGCCTCAGCCAGGTGTTCGGTTACGTCAAGCAGACCGGCGGCCACGTGAAGATCTACTCCGAGGTTGGCCAAGGTACGACCGTCAAGATCTACCTGCCGCGCCATCTCGGCGACGCGGACGCGGCCGGCACGCCGGCGCGCGAGGCCGAGCTTCCCGCCGGATCGGCGGAGCGGATCGTGCTGGTCGTCGAAGACGAGGCGCAGGTTCGCCACATGACCGTCGATGCCCTGCGCGAGCTCGGCTACACCGTCGTCCAGGCTTCGGACGCCAACCAGGCGCTGGAGCAGTTCGCCGTCCAGCCGCGCATCGACCTGCTCTTCACCGACGTCATGATGCCGGAGATGAACGGCCGGCAACTCGCCGACCGCGTCCGCGCCGAATGGCCGGACGTCCGTGTCCTGTTCACCACCGGCTACACCCGCAACGCGGTGGTCCATAACGGGATGCTCGACGCGGGCGTGGCGTTCCTGCCCAAGCCGTTCACCATCGAGGAGCTGGCGCTGAAGATCCAGGACGTGTTCGCGGGAGTCGGCGCAAATCGGGGGTAATCCCGGCTGTGCGTCTCACGCGTCCGCCATCAGCCGGTAGCCGATGCCCAGCTCGTTGACGATCAGGCTCGGCCGGGCAGGATCCGGCTCCAGCTTCTGGCGGATGTTGCGCACGACGATGCGCAGATAGTCGATGCGGCGGTCGACTTCGTTCGGCCAGGCGGCCTCCATCACCCGCTGGTGGGTCACCACCCTGCCGGGGTGCAGGGCGAGCTGGTGGAGCACCTCGAACTCCTTGCGGGTCAGGTGGACCTCCTCGCCGTCGCGGGTGATCGCGCGGTTGGCGAGGTCGATGGTGATCGTGCCGGCGTGGATCAGCGGCGCGGCGCCATGCGCGGCGAGTCGGTCGCGCAGGGTCGCGCGCAGCCGGGCCAGCACCTCCTCGCTGTCGAATGGCTTGGTGACATAGTCATGCGCGCCGAGATCGAGCGCGGCGACCTTCTGGTCGGTGGCGTCGCGGGCAGAGACGACGAGGATCGGCGCGGCGCCCTGCTGCCGGAGCAGCTGGACGATCTCCAGCCCGTCTCGGTCGGGCAGGCCGAGGTCGAGCAGGATCGCATCGGGCTTGTCGCGCCGCGCCCGCTCCAGCGCCTCGCGCGCGGTCGTCGCTTCGATCGGCTGGTAGCCCGCCCGGGCCAGGGTGCCCTGAAGCAGCCGGCGGATATGGAGGTCGTCGTCGACGATGAGGACGCGCTGCCCGGTCATAACTCGATGCTCTGGTCGGAGGCCCGCACCAGCAGGCGCTCGGGGAAGTGGAGGCTGAAGCAGGCACCCGGCCCGTCCGCCCGGTTCCGGGCGCTGACCGTCATGCCCATCGCCTCGGCGAAACCCTTGACGATGGCGAGGCCGAGACCGGTGCCGCCGGCCGAACGGTCGGAGCCTTCGAGACGCCGGAAAGTCTCGAACACCTCTTTCTCGCGGCCCGGCGGCAGGCCGCCGCCCGTGTCGAGGACCGACAGCACCAGCGCGCCGTAGGACCGCTCCGCGGCGATGATGATCGGCGTGCCGGGGTCGCCATAGCGGCCGGCATTGTCGAGCAGGTTGAGCAGGCAATGGTGGAAGAGTTGCGGATCGACGCTGACCAGCGGCAGATCGGGTGCGACCCGCAGTTCGATGGCATGGCCTTCCAGCGAGCGGCGGGTGTCGTGAACCGCAGCGCCCACCGCATCGGTCAGGTCGACCGGCTCCAGGTTGAGCTTGAGCGCGCCGGCCTCGACACGGGCCATGTCGAGCAGGTTGGCGACGAACCGATTGAGCCGCATCGCCTCGCTCTCGATCGTGTCGATGAGCGGGTCGCTGCTGCGGCGGCGCAGTTCGGCGGCGGCGGCGAGGACCGAGGTCAGCGGCGTACGCAGATCGTGGCTGACCGAGGAGAGCAGCGCCGCGCGCAGCCGGTCACGCTCGCGCACCGCCTCCACATCGCGCATCTCGGCCTCCAGCCGCAGCCTCTCGAGCGCGAGCGCGGTCTGCTCAATCAGGCTGCCGAGCATCGCGAACTGGTCCGAGCGGACCGGATCGGCACCGTCGTCACGGGCGAGGCCGAGCACCGCCAGGATGCGATCGCCGGCGCGCAGCGGCTGGAACTGCCAGTCCGAGGCGGTGAGCGTGCCGGTGCCGCGCCCGGCCGGCTGGCCGGTGTCGCTGACCCACTGCGCGGCGGCCATCTCCATGGTTTCCAGCCGGATGCCGGTGTCGCTCGCCGCCTGGATGACAAAGCCGGCGGCGGTCTCCTCGAGGAGGATGACGCGCAGGGCCAGCAGCCGCGCGATTTCGCCGCAGGCGGCGCGGGCGACGTCGTCGGGGTCGCTGAGTGCGGTGAGTTGGTGAAGATAACCGGCCAGCGCCGCGTTGACCCGCGCGCTTGACGCGGCGAGGTCCGCCTGCAGGCGGACATGTGCGGTAAGCTGGCTGGTGACCGCGGCGACGCCGAGCAGCACGACGATCGAGATCACGTTTTCGGGATTGTTGACGGTCAGCGTGCCGGTCGGCGGCAGGAAGAAGAAGTTGTAGGCGAGGGTCGCGGCGAGGCCGGCGAAGAGCCCGGTCCGCAGCCCGAACAGGCTCGCCGCCGCCATCACCGGCAGCAGGAACAAGAGCGCGATGTTGCCGAGGTCGAGGATATGGGCGAGCGCCGAACCGGCCGCCGTGACACCCGCGACCATCAGCGCACTATAGGCATAGCCCGATGGCGCGCCCCAGTTGCCGCGCCAGACGCGATGTCGCACCCGCGCCGCCATCGCCGCTTCGGGCAAGGGCAGGACATGGACGGCGATGCCCGGCGTCTCGCGCACCAGCCGGTCGACGACCGAGCCGTGGCGCAGCTCGAACCACCGCGAACGTGCCGATTTGCCGACGATCAGCTGGGTGGCGCGCGCGTCGACGACGAAGCCCTTGAGGCCCTCGACGACGTTCGCCGCGGGCACGGTCGCGACCTGCGCGCCGAGCTGGGTGGCGAGTGCCAGCACCGCGGCGATGCGCTTGTGCTCCTCGGGCCCCAGCTGGCGGGTGCGGGCGGTCTCGACATGTACCGCAGTCCACGGCGCATGAAGCGCGTCGGCGATGCGCTTGCCGGCGCGGACCAGCCCGTCGGCGCCAGGCAACTCGCTGATCGCGACGACGATTCGCTCGCCCCCCGCCCAATTGCCGCCCAGCGCATTGACGCGAACATGCTCCAGCATCTGCGTGTCGACCGCCTGGGCGGCGCGGCGCAGCGCCAGCTCGCGCAGTGCCGACAGGTTGGACTTCGAGAAGAAGTGGTTGAGCGCCCGCGTCGCTTCCTGCGGCAGGTAGACCTTCCCCTCCTTGAGCCGGTCGATCAGCTCGTCGGGGGGGATGTCGACGACCTCGATCTCGGCCTGTTCGAGGACGCTGTCAGGTACCGTCTCCCGCACCCGCACCCGGGTGAAAGAGGCGACGACGTCGTTGAGGCTTTCGAGATGCTGGATGTTGACGGTCGAATAGACGTCGATCCCCGCCTCCAGCAGCTCCTCGACGTCCTGGTAGCGCTTGGGGTGGCGACTGCCCGGTGCGTTGGTATGGGCGAGTTCGTCGATCAGGGCGAGTTCGGGCCGCCGCTCCAGCAGCGCGTCGAGGTCGAGCTCGGTGATCGTCCGGCCCTGATACTCGACCTCGCGGCGCGGCAGGATCGGCAGCGTCCGGGTCAGCGCCTCGGTCTCGGCGCGGCCGTGGGTCTCGACCACGCCGACCAGCACGTCGGTACCGGCCTTCTTTCGCGCGGCCCCCTCCAAAAGCATCTCGAAGGTCTTGCCGACCCCCGGTGCCGCGCCGAGGAAGATCTTGAGCCGGCCGCGACCTTCCTGCGCGGCGGCGCGCAGGAAGGCTTCGGGTGCTGGCCGGTCGCGATCGGTCAACGCGTCCCGCCGAGCCGATCGAGATCCATGTTCAACGCCAGCACGTTGACCCGCTCCTCGCCCAGGATGCCGAGCAGCGGATGCTCGACATGGGACTCGACCAGCGCGCGCACGCGATCCTCGGGCAGCGACCGCGCCTTCGCGACGCGCACGACCTGTCCCAGCGCGGCGGCGGGCGAGAGATGCGGGTCGAGGCCCGATGCGCTGGCGGTGACGAGATCGGCCGGTATCGCCGCCACACCCTCGGCATGACGCCTCTCGACGTCGGGCTTCACGCGATCGACCAGCGCCTGCGCGGTCGGGCCGAGATTGGAGCCCGACGAGGCGAGCCCGTCATAGCCCTTGCCCGCCACCGAGGGGCGGGTCTGGAAATAACGGTCGGCGATAAAGGCTTGGCCGACCACGGACGAGCCGATCACTCTGCCGGCGCCGTCGCGCACGAGGCTGCCATTCGCCTGCGCGGGGAACAGGGCCTGTCCGATGCCGGTCATCGCCAGAGGATAGAGCAGCCCGAGCAGGATCGCGAACAGGATCGTCAGCACGATCGCGGGGCGGATGGCGGTGGTGATATCGTTGGTCATTGCCTTGTCCTTCAAAGCCCCTCCCCTTCGGGGAAGGGGAGACTTTCACGCGAGGCCGATGCCGTTGACGGCAAGGTCGATGATCTTGATGCCGACGAACGGGGCGACGAGACCGCCGAGGCCGTAGATGGCGAGGTTCCGCGCGAGCAGCGGGCCGGCACCCATGGGCTTGTAGGCGACACCCTTCAGCGCCAGCGGCACCAGCAGCGGGATGATCAGCGCATTGAAGATGATCGCCGACAGGATCGCGCTCTGCGGCGTCGCCAGCCCCATCACGTTGAGCACGCCGAGTCCGGGATAGAGCACCACGAACATCGCCGGGATGATCGCGAAATACTTAGCGACATCGTTGGCGACCGAGAAGGTGGTGAGCGCCCCGCGGGTCATCAGCAGCTGCTTGCCGAGGCCGACGACCTCGATCAGCTTGGTCGGGTCGCTGTCGAGGTCGACCATGTTGCCGGCCTCGCGCGCCGCCTGGGTACCGGTGTTCATCGCCACGCCGACATCGGCCTGGGCGAGCGCGGGGGCGTCGTTGGTGCCGTCCCCGCACATCGCGACCAGCTTGCCGCCCGCCTGCTCCTTGCGGATCAGCGCCAGCTTGTCCTCGGGAGTCGCCTGGGCAAGGAAATCGTCGACCCCGGCCTCGGCGGCAATGGCGGCGGCGGTGAGCGGGTTGTCGCCGGTGATCATCACCGTCCGAATGCCCATCTGGCGCAGCTCGCCGAAGCGTTCGCGGATGCCGGCCTTGACCACATCCTTCAGGAAGATCGCGCCGAGCAGCCGGCCGTTCTGCGCGACCGCCAGCGGAGTGCCGCCGGCGCGGGCGATCTCGTCAGTGATGCGGCGGAGTTCCGTCGCCGCCGCGGTCTCGCCGGCACCGGGATTGGCCTTGAGAACCGAGTCGACCGCCCCTTTCTGGATCAGGGTGCCGTCCAGATCGACGCCCGAGATGCGGGTCTGCGCGGTGAACGGGATCACCGCGGCACCGGCCGGCAAGGTCGCCGTGGACACCCGGAACTTCTCGCGGGCGAGCGTCACGATCGAGCGGCCCTCGGGCGTCTCGTCGGCGAGGCTCGCGAGCAGCGCGGCCTCGGCGAGTTCCTCCTGGGTGGCGCCGCCGACCGCGCGGAACTCGCTCGCCTGGCGGTCGCCGATGGTGATCGTGCCGGTCTTGTCGAGCAGCAGCACGTCGACATCGCCCGCCGCCTCGACCGCACGACCCGACTTGGCAAGCACGTTGAAGCGGACCAGCCGGTCCATGCCGGCGATGCCGATCGCGGAGAGCAAAGCCGCGATCGTCGTCGGGATCAGGGTGATGAGCAGGGCGGCGAGGATCGCCACGGGGATCGCGCCGCCGGCATAGCGGGCGAAGGCGGGGATCGTGCCGACCGCGATCAGGAAGATGATGGTGAGGCCGACCAGCAGGATGGTCAGTGCCACCTCGTTCGGGGTCTTCTGGCGCTCGGCACCCTCGACCAGCGCGATCATCCGGTCGAGGAAGCCCTGGCCGGGATCGACGGTGACGCGGACCTTGATCCGGTCGGAGATCACCCGCGTGCCGGCGGTGACGGCGGAACGGTCGCCGCCCGCCTCTCGGATCACCGGCGCGCTCTCGCCGGTGATCGCCGCCTCGTTGACCGAGGCGACGCCCTCCACCACCTCGCCATCGGCGGGGATGAGGTCGCCGGTCTCGACGAGGACGAGGTCGCCCGCGCGGAGCTGGCTGGCCGGCACCTCGGTGGTGCGGTCGTCCTTCAGCCGTTTGGCGGTGAGCTCGGCCTTGGTGGCCCGCAGCGAGGCTGCCTGCGCCTTGCCCCGGCCCTCGGCGAGTGCCTCGGCGAAGGTGCCGAAGAGGACGGTCAGCCACAGCCAGACGACGATCTGCACCTTGAAGCCGAGGCCGAGCCCGTCATTGCCGACGGCGATCAGGACGGTCAGCAACAGCGCGACGCCGGCGGTGACGAACATCACCGGATTGCGGGCGAGCTGCCGCGGATCGAGCTTGCGGAAGGCATCGCCGATCGCAGGGATGATCAGCGCGGCGGTGAACAAAGATTTGGTGCTTGCGCGTGCCATGTCCGGCGCCCCGCTTAGAAGAGTTGGCCGCGGATCATCGCGAGATGATCGGCGATGGGACCGAGCGCGAGGCTCGGCAGGAAGGTGAGTCCGCCCAGGATCAGGACGATGCCGACCAGCAGCCCGACCCACAGCCCGCCGGTCGTCGGGAAGGATCCCGCGCTGGCCGGGGTGTATTTCTTCGCGGCAAGGCTGCCGGCGATCGCCAGCATCGGCACGATGATGAAGAACCGGCCGATCCACATCGCGACGCCCAGCATCGCGTCGTAATAGGGCGTGTTGGCGGTAAGGCCGGCGAAGGCCGAGCCGTTGTTCCCGACCGCGCTGGTGAAGGCGTAGAGGATCTCCGAAAAGCCGTGCGGCCCCTTGTTGAGCGGACCGGCGAGGCCCGGTTCCAGCACCGACGACAAGGCGGTGAAGCCGAGGATGATCAGCGGCAGCACCGCGATCGCCAGGACCGCGAGCTTCACCTCGCGCGCTTCGATCTTCTTGCCCACATATTCCGGCGTGCGGCCGACCATCAGCCCGGCGACGAACACCGCGAGGATCGCGAACAGCAGGAAGCCGTAGATGCCGGCACCGACGCCGCCCACCACGACCTCGCCAAGCTGGATGTTGAACAGCGGGATCATCCCGCCCAGCGCGGTGAAACTGTCGTGCATGGCGTTGACCGCGCCGCAGGAGGCGCCGGTGGTGACGACCGCGAACAGCGCCGAGGCGGCGATGCCGAAGCGGACCTCCTTGCCCTCCATATTGCCGCCTGCGACGCCGATCTGGTGCAGCACGGGGTTGCCCGCCGCCTCCGCCCCATAGGCGACGGTCACGCCGGCGAGGAACAGGATGACCATGGCCGACAGGATCGCCCAGCCCTGCCGGGTGTTGCCGACGGCCTTGCCGAAGGTCCAGGTCAGGCCGAAGCCGATCGTGAAGATCGACAGCATCTGCACGAAGTTGGTGAGCGCGGTCGGGTTCTCGAAGGGATGCGCCGAATTGGCGTTGAAGAAGCCGCCGCCATTGGTGCCGAGCATCTTGATCGCCTCCTGGCTGGCGACCGGGCCGGTGACGAGGGTCTGCTTGACCCCTTCGAGGGTCGCGACGTCGATGGTGCTCGCCATCGTCTGCGGCACGCCGCTGGCGATCAGGAACAGCGCGTAGACGAGACACAGAGGCAGCAGCAGATAGAGCGTTATGCGGGTGCAATCGGCCCAGAAATTGCCGATCGTGCCCATGCTCCGCCGGGCGAAGCCGCGAAACAGCGCGAAGGCGAGCGCGATGCCGGTCGCCGCCGACAGGAAATTGTGGATGGTCAGCCCCAGCATCTGGCTGAGGTTCGACATCGTCGATTCACCGCCATAGCTCTGCCAGTTGGTGTTGGTGGTGAAGCTGACCGCGGTGTTGAAGGCGAGGTGCCCGCTCAGCCCGGCGAGACCCTGGCCATTGGCGGGCAGGACGCCCTGCAGCCGGAGCACGGCATAGGTGAAGAGCATCAGTGCGGCGTTGAACAGGAGCATGTGGACCGCGTAGCGGCGCCAGCCCTGCTCCTCTTCCGGATCGATGCCGGCGAGCCTGTAGAAGCCGCGTTCGACCGGGCCGAGCACCGCATGGAGCGGCGTGCGGCGGCCCTCATAGAGCGCGAACAGCCAAAGACCGATCGGCTTGGTCAGCGCCAGCAGGATGGCGACGAAGGCGAGGATCAGGATCCAGCCCTGGAATGTCATGGGGTCCGCTCCTTCAGAAGCGTTCGGGGCGGATGAGCACCGCCACCAGATAGGCGAGGAGCCCGAGCGCGGTGATCGCGGCGAGCCAGAGATCGATGGTCATCGCGCCGCCTCACGCATGGTCGCAGAGGCGGGCATAAGCGAGCGTCGCCGCGACCAGCCCGGCCATTGTGGCGATCCAGAGCAGATCCTGCATCGCGCGCCTCCTCAGAGCGACGCGGCGCGTGGCGCCGGGAAGTTCCGGAGGGCGAAGGGAGGAAGGACGATCATGGTAGCAACCCTCGATATTGCCGACGCGCCGAAGCGCGGGGGCGAGTCATGAGGGCTGCCGATTAGGGCCACCATTCGTAGCTTATCGAGGCCGAAGGGCGGCAATCTCCATAGTATTTGCGTATAGGCGGAGCTGCCGATGGCGACGGTTCGAGCTCACCCCGATCGCCACGCCGCGCGCTCCCACAAAAAATATGCCGCCGCGATGTCACATCCGCTGCCGCCACCTCGTCATGCCGGCGAACGGGGCGGACGATCCGGGCCGCCTCGCGATCGACATCCAAGGAGATTGCTATGACCCCCCGCATCGAAAATTTCTACGCGCTCGCGCCCAAGACCATCAGGGCGATGTACGCCGTCGAGGAGAGCCTGCGGACCGGCGGACTCGAGCACAGCCTGCTCGAACTGGTGAGGATGCGCGCCTCGCAGATCAACGGCTGCGCGTTCTGCCTGCACATGCATTCAACCGACGCGCGCAAGGCCGGCGAGACCGAGATGCGCCTCTACATGCTCAACGCCTGGCGCGAATCGACGCTCTACACGCCGCGCGAGCGGGCCGCGCTCGGCTGGACCGAGGCGTTGACCCGCGTCGCCGAGACGGGTGCGCCCGACGCCGATTATGCTAGCCTCGCCGCAGAGTTCTCGGAGGGCGAGCGGGTGCATCTGACCCTGGCGATCGGCGCGATCAACCTGTGGAACCGCCTCGCCATCGGGATGCGTGCGGCGCATCCGGTGGATGCCGCCGACGCCGCCCATGCTGCGTGAGGAGCATGCGGACCTGTTCGAGGCGCTCCGGCCGCGGCTGGCGCGCCTGGCCTATCGGATGCTCGGTTCGCTGGCCGAGGCGGAGGATGTCGTCCAGAGCGCATGGCTGCGCTGGCACGATGTCGATCTCGACGGGATCGCCACCCCGGCGGCATATCTGTCGCGGATCGTCACCCGGCTGTGTCTCGACCAGATGAAGTCGGCCCGGGCCCGCCATGAGACCTATTTCGGTTCCTGGCTGCCCGAACCGCTCGTCGAGGAGACCGAGGGCGTGGATGCCGACGACCTGACCTTGACCCTGATGATGGCACTGGAGCGGCTCTCCCCGCTGGAACGCGCTGCCTTCCTCCTCCACGACGTCTTCGCCGTGCCGCTGGACGAGGTCGCGACCACGCTGGAACGCGAGGGGCCGGCTGTGCGCCAGCTCGCCGCCCGCGCCCGCAAGCATGTCCGAGATGCCCGGCCGCGCTTCCCCGTCGCCCCCGACGAGGGCGATCGCATCGCCAAGGCTTTCTTCGCCGCCACCCGCAGCGGCGACACCGACAGTCTGCGCGCATTGCTTGCCGAGACGGTGGTCGCGAAGTCGGACGGCGGCGGCAAGGTTCTTGCCTTTCCCAATGCGGTGGTCGGGGCCGACCGCGTGCTGCGCCTGATCGCGGGTATCGCACGCAAGTTCGACGGTGCCGGCTTCCGGATGCTCCGGCCCATGCGAATCGACGGCCTGCCCGGCTATGTCAGCATCGATCGCGGCGGCGCGTTGCAGACGACCGCCCTGGAGATCGAGGACGGGCGCATCACGGCCATCTACATCACGCGCAACCCGGAGAAACTGGGGCATGTGGCGCGGATGCTGGGGGCGCGGCCCTGACACCCTCCCCACGCCGGGGAGTTTCCTGGTTATCCATTGCCCCGCCACCGCAGTTCCCCTAAACGCCCCGCCGTCCGCCCCCTGCGGGGCGGACGAGATCGCGCCGGTGCCCCTCGGGGCTTAAAAGGGAATGCGGTGGGGGCGGGCGACCGTCCGAAGCCGCGGCTGTCCCTGCAACTGTAAGCGGCGAGCGCGATGCGCAGGCGTCTTCCCGGCGGGGACGGCACAGCCACTGGGCTTCGACCCGGGAAGGCGCGCATCGTGCCCTGACCCGCGAGCCAGGAGACCTGCCAGCGCACCGGTCGCTCATGCCCTGGTCCAGGTGAGGCCGCGGCACGGTACTCCGTCAGAGCGACGAACCTATGCGGCGGGGGCCGCATCGGGACGCGTCGCGGGTGCCTTGGGCGTCCATCCGCGGCGCGTGCCGACCGTTCGCGCGGACGCCCCTGCCCCGAAGTCGCAGACGCTTGGGGGTACTTCGCATGACCAGGACTTTCGCTTCCATCCTCGCGATCGCCATCGCGACGCCGGCCATCGCCGCCGATGCCGACCCGTCGGACATCA
>Ga0070668_100002464_pt1 | contig 13628 bp, 10 predicted proteins | sample KBSS43metaG_FD_64661 | JGI IMG/M metagenome (GOLD analysis project Ga0070668, IMG submission 64661) | Switchgrass rhizosphere microbial communities from Kellogg Biological Station, Michigan, USA - KBS S4-3 metaG | ecosystem: Host-associated > Plants > Roots > Rhizosphere > Soil ... | reverse complement strand
TATAGCCGAACGTCATCGCCGGCCCGAGGTTGATGCCGCCCGCGGGATAGTAACCGCCCATCACGCTCGCCATGTCGGTGCCCGCTGCGTAAAGACCGGGAATCGGATCGCCGCGTACGTCGACGACGCGCGCGTGCTCGTCGGTGCGAATGCCGGCGAACGTGCCGAAGCTCCCGGGTACGACCTTGACGGCGAAATACGGCGGGCGCTCGATGGGCGCCACACACGGATTGGGCGTGACGCGCGCGTCGCCTTGATAGCGGTTGTAGATCGTCGTGCCGCGGCCGAACAACGGGTCCTCGCCGTGCTTGGCATGCGCGTTGTATTCCGCGATCGCGTCCGTGAGGCCCTGCGGGTCGATCCCGCAATTACGCGCGAGCTCGGCGATGGTGCGGCCGGTCTTGAGGTAGCCCGACCGCAGGAACGGTGCGACCGGCAGGGGGCTCGGTCGCGAAACGCCGAGGCCGTAACGTCGCTGGAACGCGCGCGTGCACACGAGCCAGGACGCGACTTCGTCGCCGTCAGGCACGGCACGCAGCATCGCTTCGACGTAATCGTGATACCCATTGCCCTCGTTGCAGAATCGGCGGCCGCTGGCGAGCACTGCAATGATGCCGGGCTTGCCGCGCTCGATGATGTGTGGAAAGCGGCCGACGCTGCCGTCTGCATACGGTACGAGCGAGACGGGGCACCAGGCGCCCGGCGACGCGAGCGAGCTATCGAAGATACCGCCCACCGATTCGGCAAGACGCGCACCGTCGCCCGCAGCCGATGGCACCGCAAGCGCCCAGTGCTGGTCCGGCGCAGGGAATGTCGCGCGCCGCCGTGCATCGTCGTGGGGAAAGCCGCCGCTAGCGAGCACGACGCCGCGTCTTGCGCGCACTTCGATTTCACCGTTGCGCGTCGCGAGCACGGCACCATGAACGCGTCCATCGACCGGCAACAAACGCGACGCGCGCGCATCGCAGCGAAGCTCCACGCTGCGATCGGCCGCGGAGCGCAGAAGACGGGCGACGAGGGCAAGTCCGTTGCGTAACTGCATTGCCCGGCCGTGAATCGCGAGGTCGACGACGTGCTTCGCGACGCGCCCGGCGACGTACGCCAGGGCGCGCGGCGAGCGTGTCACGTTCATGAAGGCACGCAGGTCGGGCCCCGCCTGGATCGTGAGACCGTGGAACGTCGTCTCGCGCAACGGTTCGCGCAGCCGCGCGACGAGATCGCCGAGCGCGCGCGCGTCGTACGGTGCCGCGATCACCGATCGGCCGCCGGTGCCCGCGCCCGGCAGCGTTCCGTACGTATCGGGAATCGTCGTGCCGCTCTCGAATGCAAGCGCCGTATGGCTTTCGAAGAATGCAACCATACGCGGCGCTGCGTCGAGAAAGGCATTCACGCGACGCTCGTCGAAGTGGGAGCCGAGCACGTTGCGCAGGTATTCCCTCGGCTGCGCGACATCTTCGACGATGCCCGCCCGTTGCGCGAGAGGGTTGCACGGCGTCCACATCCATCCGCCCGACCACGCCGTCGTGCCGCCGAACACCGGCTCGCGCTCGGCCACGACGACGCGCAGACCGTGATGCGCGGCCGTCACCGCGGCGGAAAGGCCGGCCGCCCCGGAGCCGACGACGAGGAGGTCGCATTCGATAGGCGTGGGCACGACGCGCAGTATGGCCGAACCGCACGCCGGCCGTTACCATTGCCCGATGCCCGCGATTTCCCTCGATTTCACCGGTGCGCCGTCCGCGCTGCGCCGGCTGATCGGCTTCCGCTACGCCGTGATGGTGCTGGTGTCCGCATCTGTGCTGAGTCTGCACGCCATCTTCGACACGCCCATTCCCTGGCCGCCGGTGATTGCGGGCCTTGCGGGACTCGTCCTCGTCAACGTCGCGCTGCATTGGTACGTGAGCGCGCGTGGCAGCGTCGGAGAGAAGGCGTTGCTCGTCAACTTCGTGCTCGAGATCGCCGCGCTCACCTCGATCCTGTACTTCGTCGGCGGTTCGACGAGCCCGCTCGTATCGCTGTACCTGCTGCCGCTCACGATGGCGGCGAATCTGCTCACGCGCCGGCACACCTGGGTGCTCGCATTCCTCACGGCCGCGTGCTACTCGCTGCTCCTGGCGGTGGCCGTGCCCATGGAAGAGCACGTCCACGACGGCGGTGTGCAATCGAAGGCGTTCAGCGAGCACCTGATCGGCATGTGGGTGATATTCGTGGTGAGCGCGGGTCTTGTCGCGCATTACGTGTCGTCGCTTGCGCAGGCGGTGCGCGAGCGCGACCGGCAGCTCGCCCGCGCACGGGAGGAGGCGCTGCGCAACGAGCGCATCGTCGCGCTGGGCACGCTCGGGGCGGGCGCCGCGCACGAGCTCGGCACGCCGCTGTCGACGATGAGCGTGCTGGCCGAGGACATGGCGCGGCGCCATGCGGCCAACGCCGAGCTCGCCTCCGACGTCGAGGTCCTGCAAGGCGAGGTCGCGCACTGCAAGACGATCCTCAACGCGCTTGCGCGCGCCGCGGGGACGGCGCGCGGCGAGGGCGGCGGGGCCGAGGCAGCGGACGTCTTCCTCATGCGGACGGTCGACCGATGGCAGCTGCTGCGTCCCGCAGTTCCCGCAGACGTGCAGTGGTCGGGACGCGATGCGCCTGCGCTCGTCGCCGATCAAACGCTCGAGCAGGCGCTCCTCAACCTGCTCAACAACGCCGCGGACGCGTCGCCGTCGGGTTTCGAGGTGAAGGGACACGCAGGAGAAGCCGAGGTCGTCATCGACATCCTGGATCGCGGCCCGGGCCTCACCGGTGAGGTGAGCTCGCGCGCCGGCGAGCTCTTCTTCTCCACCAAGGGCTCCGAGGGCGGCCTCGGCATCGGACTGTTTCTCGCCAACGCGACGATCGAGCGCTTCGGCGGAAGCGTGTCGCTGTTCAATCGCGCCGACGGCGGGTGTTGCACGCGCGTGGTTCTTCCGCCGGTGGTCGTGCAGTGACGCCGATGCTCATCGTCGACGACGACGCGACGTTCTGCCGCGTGCTCGCGCGCGCGATGGAAGGCCGCGGGTACGTCGTGACTGTCGCGCACGACGTGCCGCAGGCGATCGCCAGCGCCGAGCGCAATCCTCCGCGGTACGCGGTCGTGGACTTGAAGATGCCCGGCCCTTCGGGACTCGCGCTGGTGCGGCGGCTGCGAGAGCTCGATCCGCACTCGCGTATTGTCGTATTGACGGGGTATGCAAGCATCGCGACGGCGATCGAGGCGATCAAGGTCGGCGCCACGCATTACCTCGCGAAGCCTTCGAACGCCGAAGAGATCATCGCCGCTTTCGGGCGTACCGACGGCCAGACGGAAGTCAGCGTCGCGGCCTCGGCGGCGCCGGTCGCGCGCGTGGAATGGGAGCACATCCAGAAAGTGCTCGCCGAGCGTCAGGGCAACATCACCGACACGGCACGCGCGCTCGGCATGCATCGGCGCACGCTGCAGCGCAAGCTCGCCAAGCGGCCGCCGAAAGGCTAGAACGCATAATTCCAGACGGCGGTCAGCGTTCCGCGGCGCGTCAGCTGGTATCCGTTGAAGTCGTCGTGCACCGGCTGCAGCCACTCGATGCCGAGCTGGTTCCCCGCAAGCGTGCCCTGGAACGCGTAGTTGAGACCCACACCCACGTCCCAGAAGCGGCCGCCGTAGTTGGACGGTTCGTCGAGCGGCGATAGCGTGTAGATCGTGCCGTCGAATGCGCCGCGGATGGCGCCTTGCCACGTATACGCGGCGCGTAATGTGGCGGACAGACCGGTCTCGGACGACCATCCCACCCAGGCGGTCCCTTGCGCGACGTCGCCAAGCGCATAACCCGATGCGTTCGCGCTTTGCATGCGGATCACGGTGCTCGCCTGCGCGCCCCAGAACCACGGTCCCGCTGTTCGGAGATACGTGATGCTCGGATTGGTATCCCACGTGCCGCTGCCGATCTGCATGCCGTAATGCTGGTACCCAGCATCGATCTGATGCGTATCGCGATAGCGCAGGCCCACGTTCCCCGTCGGCGCGGTGACGCCCAGCGTGACGTGCGCGCGGGTTCCGGGCGTGTCGAGAAGACGGAACGTCGCGTAGAGTCCCGTGTCGCCGATGCCGCCGCTCGTGTGCTGATGCCCGGTGTGATGCGTGTACATCGCCTGCACGTCCGGCGGCAATGCGGCCTGCTCCGTCGACGTCAGAAGGCCGCGCGACTGCATGTCCATGTTCATGTACGTCGGCATCACCATGAGCGTGAGCCAGTCGGCCGGCGCATACATGAGCTCGAGCATGTACATGCTCATGTTCATCCACGATGGCGCCGCCAGGCATGGCGTGCTTCCGCAGCCCGACACGCGCAGTTGCGCATCGTCGACCGTTTGCGCGCCGTGGCGGAACGGGCCGGCCTGGCGCATTGCCGATGCGCGCAACCCCGCCATCCAGTCGCCGGCCTTCGGCAGCATGTGGGCGAACATGACGCCGGCGGGCACTGCGTGGTCGGCGTGGCCGTGCACCGCGTGGGCCGACGTCAGCAGAGTGCCGGCGTAGCTCAGGTCGAAGGTCAGCGACGCGTTGAGTAGCCACCAGTCGAAGTCGGCGTACGCGCCTTCGCCACCGCCGTTCCACTTCAGATTTCCGGCATGCCGGAAATACGTGTAGCCGAGCGACGCCGTCACGCCTTTGGCGAATTGTCGGGTGAGCGTGAAGCCGCCACCTAGCGTGCCGAACGCTGAGAGGCGGTAGTCGCTCGAGTAGTAAGGCGGCAGCTTGGAGAGGTCGAATGGCATGGTCGTTGGCTGGCCTGTGACCGGATCGGTTCGCGTGTTGTACTGGCCCTGGTCGGTGACGAGATAAGGCGTGTAGAAATTCGCGGCCGTTTGCGTGTAGTAGCGCGCCATCGGCGTGAACATCCAACTGTCGCTCAATGGTTGCGCCCACTCGAGCTCCAGCGTATGCGCGCGAATGCCCCAGTCGTCGCTGAAGTACGTGTAGTTGACGTGCAGTCCCGCGTCGGTCGCGTCAACGTATTGCGCGTAACGCAGATTGACGAGCCACTGCTTGCGAAAGTCGGGCCGTGTCTCGAAGATGGCACCGACGTTGACGAACAACGCATCGGGCGAGGGCGACAGGAACTGCTGTGCGGGGTCGATGAATGCGACCTCGACGAGCTTGTACGGATTGGAAAGATAGCCACGGCTGTCGGTGTAGCCGAGGTTCGCCTGCAGCTGAGAGTTGGGCGACAGGACCTGCGTGATCCCGGCGGTCGCCGACCAGTCGCGGCGCGTGCCGTTCATCACCTTGCCGCCGCCGTCCGTGTCTGCGATGTGACTCGACGACGACGAGAAATTGCAACGCGCCGTGCCGCAGGCATTGTAGATGTACGGCGTCGCATCGTGGTCGAGCGTCGCCTTGATGTCGCTCCACGTGTACGCGAGCCCGGCGTTGAGCGTGGTGAGCTTCTGGTTGAAATCCCACTGGCCGCCGACCCCCGCGAAGCGTGACAGGTAGTCGGGCTCCGACGAGACGCCGCCGTTGATGTTGTAAGCCGAGTCGTCGTAACCGCGCCGCACGTTGACGTCGGCCTGCTTGCGCGTCTCGCGCGAGGCGCCCGCGATCGTGTGCACGAGCTGCGTATCCGTACCACCGGTCAGATTGCCGAACCCGTCGGTGCGCAGCGGCTTGTGCCTCGCTTTGTCGAGGTAGAGCGGGCTCGTGACGGCGACGTACGGCGAGGCGCCAGACACGCTATCGAGCGCGCGCGAGCGGTTGCCGCGCCATTCGCGCGGCGCGGTCGCGATCGGCGTGGCACCCGACCAGGTGTCCTGGTGGAAGTTGAAGGTTGCGTTCAGGCGGTCCGCGAAGGTCGACCACGCGCTGGCTTGCAGGCTGTCGGAGCGAAGCGGAGCGAACTTGCTCGAGAGCCCAAAGAGATCGCGGCTCGTTTCCTGGTAGCGGCCAAACTGCAGGACTGCGGCGTCGTCCTGCGCGTTAGCGAGGCCCGGAAGCGCAAGCGCCGCTGCGGTGAGTGCACGCAGCGCTTTGCTTTCCATCAGTAACAGCCACAACCGCCTCCGGCGCCGACCATACCGCTCGCCGCGGCCTCACGACTGCTGTAGGCGTGCGCACGCAGCGCGCTTTCGCTGGGATTGAGGTCGAACGCCATCTGCGGCTTCGCGAGATTGCCGCGATCCCACGGCGGCACGCTCGCGCATCCGGCGAGTGTCGCGCACAGGATCACGACGAACGCCTTCATTGGTTCTGGCGGAACACGATCGTCGTGCCCGTGTGAAGGCCGCCGCCGTTCTGTCCTGTCATGCAGTGGAAGGACAGCGTGTAGTTGACGGGACCGCCGCCCGCTTTCGTCACGAATACGTTGTAGACGCCGTCGTTGCCGTTCACGAAAACGAGCGGGCTCGGCGTCGTATCGCCGCCCACCGTGTCCACTGTTGCGGTCGCGGCCGTACCCCGATGCACGACAACAGACACAGGGACCGCCGCCGGCCCACGATGCTGCACCTGGACCATCATCGACGCGGGCACGCCGCTTCCATCGTCGGAGCAGGTGATCTGGTAATAGTCGGTCGATGCCGCCGTGTCGCCGAGCGTGCCGTCCTGCGTGTGCGCGAGCGCGGTCGTAGCGACTGCCGCGACGGCCAGACTCGCCAGAGTGCGCAAACCCATCATGGCCAGACGCCTGGAATCGGCAGGTTGACCGTGACGTCGGCGGCCGATGGCGTCACCGTAACGTCGATGCCGGCGCCGCAGGAGGAGGGCAGCGGATTCGCCGCGACGTTGCGATTGATCGTAAGCGTTGCCGGTGCGCCGATGCCGTCGATGTTCTGCGCCTTGCCCGCCACAGCGAACGGGCTCCCGTTATCTGGAATCCAGAGGTTGACCTTGCCCTGCTTGACACTGTCTGCGAGGCCCGCGCCGAGCAGGCACACGTCGGCAATCGCGACCTTGACCAGCAGGCGCCTGGCGCAGCTCGTCGCGACGAACTTTGGCGCGGCGAACTGGAACGGTACGCGGCCGAGGACGTCGACGTCGAGCGATCCGCTCGTTCCGCTGAATCCCGTCATGTTGCCGAGTGCGTCGCGCTTGACTTGTTGCGCGCGAAACACGCCCTTGTCCTGGATAGCGCGCACGAGCCCCGCAACGGTGCCTTGCTCGATGACCGCGTCGAGGCTCGCGACCGGCGAGCCGTCCGACGTCGACAGCTCCGGCGCCGCGCTCGGGAACACGACGCTCTGCGCAATCATGGGGATTCGCGCGCCTTCCGGCGTCGTGCAGCCGTGTCCGATCTTGAGCGCGTTGTCCTCCGTCACGCTCTCGGTCGCTTGCGAGCGTACCGTTGTGTGCGCGAATGCGCCGTGCGCGCACAGCGCGACGGCCACGCACGCTGCGAGCATGCTTCCTATCGACATCCGTTTCCTCATGGCGGGGCGCACATCACGACGGCGTCGGGGCCGTCGCCCTCGACGACCCATCCTCGCGACGCCATCTGCGCGCGCGTCGTCTTGTCGGTGATGTACCGGTGATTGGCATCGGCGCGGTTGCTGAAGACGCGGAAGATCTGCTGCGTGTTCGCGGGGCACGCGCCTTGCGCCGGCAAGAACATCTGCATGAACTGCGGATCCTCGAGCACGAAGCTCGGGTTCTTCTGGCCCGTCTGCGTGCACTCTACGGTGCCGCGCCCGAAGAAGTGCGAATCTCCGAGGCCCGGCGGAATGTAGTAGCGGCAGACCGACGATGTGCCCGCCGCCGCCGACGTATACGTCCGGAATTCGCGGCCCGTGCGCTGCCATCCGCGAATGACGCTTCCGTCGTCGAGCTTGCCGATTTCATCGGGCAGCCACGTGATGAAGTAATGATCGAGAACGGCGTTGTAATACTCGACGATCTGCACCGGTTGCGACGCCGCCGTCGCGCCGAATCCCCACACGCCGCGAATTCCAAGATTCGCGTCGACGTCGGCGGCGGATGGCGTGACCGTGACGTCGATACCCGCGCCACAACCGGGTCCCAACGGGTTCGTGGCGAGGTCGCGGTTGACGATCAACGTGGCCGGTGACCCGATGCCTTCCACGCTCGTATCTTTTCCCGCCGCCGCGTATTGCGATCCGTTGTCGGGAATCCAGAGGTTGACCTTGCCCGTGCTTGCCGTGTCGTCCGCTTCGCGCGAGCATACATCCGCGACCGCAACCTTCACGAGTAGTCGTGACGCGCAAGTTGTCGCAACGAACATTGGGGCCGCAAACTGGAACGGGACACGGCCCGCGAAGTCGGGCGACAGCGCGCCGTCGTACGCCGCAAAACCCACGCTGTTGCCGAGGGCGTCGGACTTCTGCTCATGAGACATGAAGATGCTCGTGTCCTCGATCGCGCGGACGAGGCCCGCGAGCGAGCCCTGTACGATCACCGTGTCGAGCGCGACGGCCGAGCCGTTGGGCGCCGTCACGATGGGTGCAACGGTAGGAAACACGACGCTTTGCGCCACTACGGGCAAGGGCGCGCCGCCCGGCACCGCGCAGCCTTCGCCGATGCGCAAGGCGTTGTCGGAGGTCACGCCTTCCACGGCCTGCGACCGCACGCTCGTGAACGCAGCGCCCGGTGGTGCGAGCACAGCCGCAATCAGGAGCAAGCAGGCGAGTCGAACGGCGTGTGACATCCCATCGAAGAGCGGCGACGATGCGCCAATGATATCGGCGCTTCGCGCGCGCACGGTGCGGCAAATTGCCGCAGGAGGGGCCTTCGGCCTATGATGTGAACACCATGGCTCTCGAGCACGATCGCAGCCGCATCGACTTCCAAGCCTACGCACCCCGTCACTTCCGCTGGAAGCTCGACGGCAAAGTGGCGACGATCACGCTCGACAGGCCCGAGCGCAAGAATCCGCTGACGTTCGAGTCTTATGCGGAGCTGCGCGATACGTTTCGCGAGCTCGTGTATGCCGATTCGGTGAAGGCGGTCGTGCTTGCAGGCTCCGGCGGCAACTTCTGCTCCGGCGGCGACGTGCACGAGATCATCGGCCCGCTCGTCGCAATGCAGGAGAGAGGGGAGATCGGCGGTCTGCTCGACTTCACCCGCATGACCGGCGATCTCGTCAAGGCGATGCGCGCGTGCCCGCAGCCGATCGTGGCTGCGGTCGACGGCGTTTGCGCAGGTGCCGGCGCGATCCTCGCGATGGCGTCCGATCTGCGACTCGGCACGTCGCGCAGCAAGGTTGCATTCCTGTTCGTGCGCGTGGGCCTTGCGGGCGCCGACATGGGCGCATGCAACATCCTGCCGCGCATCATCGGCGCGGGACGTGCGGCCGAGTTGCTCTACACCGGCCGCGCAATGAGTGGTGACGAAGCCGAACGTTGGGGTTTCTTCAACCGACTCGGGGCGTCCGAGTCGGTGATCGACGAGGCGACGTCGCTGGCGCATGAGCTCGCGCGCGGGCCTACGTTTGCGCATGCGATGACCAAGAAGTCCATCCACGCCGAATGGAGCATGCAGATCGACGACGCCATCGAGGCCGAGGCCCAGGCGCAGGCGCTTTGCATGCAGACCAAGGACTACGGCCGGGCGTATCGTGCGTTCCTCGAGAAGCAGAAGCCGGACTTCGAAGGAAATTGATTCGCTCGTGATCAGCGACCAACTCGACTGGCCGTTCTTCGAGGACCGCCATCGCGCGCTCGATCGCGATGTGCGGGCGTGGCTCGTCGCGCAGTCGCAGCACGACGAAGACGATGTCGATGCGGCGTGCCGTGCGTGGGTGCGCGCGCTGGGCGAAGGCGGCTTCCTGCGTCACTGCGTTCCGGCGGCTTACGGCGGCGTCTCCGGCGAGATCGACTCGCGCTCGCTGTGCCTCATGCGCGAGCGCTTGGCCGAGCATGACGGGCTCGCCGACTTCTCGTTCGCGATGCAAGGCCTGGGGAGCGGTGCGATCGCACTCGAGGGCAGTGAGATGCAGCGCACGCAATGGCTGCCGCGCGTTGCGCGAGGCGAAGCGATCGCCGCCTTCGCGCTTTCGGAGCCGGACGCGGGCTCCGACGTCGCCGCAATGACCATGCGAGCGCATCCGACCAAGGAGGGCTATTGCCTCGAAGGCGCCAAGACGTGGATCAGCAACGGGGGCATCGCCGATTTCTATAGCGTGTTCGCGCGAACCTCGGACGAGAGCGGCACGCGGGGCATCTCGTGCTTTCTCGTGCCCGCCGCGACGCGTGGCCTCGCGATCGCCGAGCGGCTGCACGTGATGGCGCCTCACCCGCTCGCGCGGCTCGAATTCGACGGATGCGCGGTTTCCGCCGACGCGATGATCGGCATGCCTGGCATCGGATTCAAGCTCGCGATGCGCACGCTCGACATCTTCCGCACGTCGGTGGCCGCGGCCGCGGTCGGATTCGCGCGGCGCGCGTTTTCGGAGACGATCGAGCATTGCCGAACGCGCTCGATGGCGGGCGGCGTGCTCGCCGACATGCCCACGGTGCGCGCGAAGCTCGGTGAGATGGCGTCGACCGTCGATGGCAGCGCGCTCCTCACGTACCGTGCGGCATGGCTGCGCGACGTCATGCACCGTTCCACGACGGCAGAAGCTGCAATGGCCAAGATGACCGCGACCGAGGGCGCGCAGCAGGTCATCGACGCCGCCGTGCAGCTCCACGGCGCACGCGGCGTGCAGAGCGGTTCGGTGGTCGAGCGCCTGTATCGGGAGATCCGTGCGCTGCGGATCTACGAAGGTGCGACGGAAGTGCAGAAGCTGATCGCGGGACGCGCAGCGCTTGCCGGCGCAAGCCGGCCGTAACTTACGCGACGACCGCGCGCGGCCGCGACTGCTTCAGAAGCGCTTCCACGTCCCAGGGCGTCAGGGGGCGCGCGAACAAATAGCCCTGGCCGCCGTCGCAGCCGAGCTCCAGCAGCTTGCGCGATTGCAGCTCGGTCTCGACACCTTCGGCGACGATGGTCTTGCCCATTGCACGGCCCATGGCGATGATCGCCCGCACGACTTCCTCGCCTTCGCTGCCGCGCGTCATGCGCGTGACGAACGAGCGGTCGATCTTGATCTCGCCGATGGGCAGGTCGCACATGCTCGAGAACGACGAGTATCCGGTCCCGAAGTCGTCGATGCTGATGTTCAGCCCGGCGTCGCGTAGCCGGCGCAGGTTCGGCAGCGCGATCGACAACCCGTCGATCAACATGCTTTCCGTCACTTCGATCGAGACCTGCGCGCGACGCACCTGCGCATGATCCACGATGTGCAGGACGCGATCGACGAAGTCATTTTGCAGGAGCTGCGCGCCGGACACGTTGACGTGGACCTGGAGATGCGCGGCGTTCGGCACCGACTTCTGCCACAACGCGAGCTGGCGGCACGACTGCTCGAGCGCCCAATCCCCGAGCGGCACGATGAGGCCCGACTCCTCGGCGACGCGGATGAAGCGAGATGGCTCGATCGCGCCCCGCTCAGGGTGCACCCAGCGCGATAACGCCTCGACGGCCGTCATCTGGCGCGTGCGCAGGTCGAAGATCGGCTGGTAGGCGAGGTAGAGCTGTTCCTGCTCGATTGCGCGGCGCAGCGCGCTCTCGAGCCAAAGCTGCGAGGAGACTTCCGCGTGCAGAGCGCTGTCGAACATCGCGTACTGCGCGCGTCCCTGGCCCTTCGCACGATACATCGCGATATCGGCGTCGCGCATCACGTCCTCGGGCGAGTTGTATTGCGGCCCGCCCATCGTGATGCCGATGCTGACGCTGGTCGAGAGCTCGGCAGATCGAATGTGCACCGGCTCTGCAACCACGGTCTGCAGCCGCGTGGCGAGAACGACGGCATCTTCCTCGCGCATGTGTCGGGCTAGGATTGCGAACTCGTCGCCGCCAAGACGCGCGATCACGTCCGTCGGACGAAGCTGCGCGGCGATACGCTTGCCGAGGACTACGAGGAGCTCGTCACCGGCGCGATGCCCCAGGCTGTCGTTGATCGTCTTGAAGCGGTCGCAGTCCAGGAAAAGCACCGCGAAGCGGTAGCGCGGATCCTTGCGCGTTGCCTTGATCGCGCCCTGCAACTGCTCGAAGAAGTAGGCGCGGTTCGGAAGATCGGTGAGGTCGTCGTGGTGTGCGATGTGCTGCAGGCGGCTCTCGGCGATGCGGCGCGCGGTCACGTCCTGCACCTGGAGAATGAGACAAGGTGTGTCTTCGTCGGTGACCGCGAAGAAAGACGACGCGTGCAAAGCTACCGCGACGAGGTCGCGGTTGGGTCGAGCGCAGCGGACTTCCACTGCACACGTGACCGTTTTACCCGCAATGAGTTGCTGGAGCTCGGAGGTGAGTGACGGGTGGTCGTCGCGATGGACGAACTCGACGAAGTCCACGCCGAGGAGCTCGTCGGGTGCGCGACCGAGGATGTCGCACAACGCCGGATTCGCCTGCAGCATCGTGCGGTCGTGCGAGACCAGCGCCATGCCGATCGCGGCGTGGGCGAAGGCTTTCTGGAAGCGGTTTTCGCTCTTCTGGAGCTCTTCGAGGTGGCGTTCGGCTTCGGCGGCTTCACGTTCGGCGGTTTCGATGCGCTGCTTCTGGGCAAGCGCGGTGTCCTCGATGTGTCGGAGGTAGAGACGGTGGGAAAGAATGACGCCGCCGATCACTGGAAGCGCGGCCAGGAAAACGCCGATCCCGAGGCTCTCGTATCCGGTGAAAAGCAGCGCGGCCGCACCGGCACATCCCAGCGTGACAAGTGCCATCCACCAATACTCGCGGAGCACTTTCCAGGGCCGCAGCGGCTGACCCTGCCTAAGCGTGATGAGCGACGACATCAGTAGCGTCTGCGTCGCCCAATACACCACGGCGAGCGGGAACAGTACCGCGACGAGCACAAGGAAGGACGGTGCCTCGATGTGCCTGGCGACCCAGTTCCAGATGAATGCAAATACCGTCCCGCATGCGTACATCGCGAGTGCGGCCATTGCCGGAGCTCCGATCCGGCTCGCGGGACGCTGGGTCAATCGATAGGTGCCGGCGCCTGCTTCGGCCGCAGCCGCAAGGCCGGCGCAGGCTGGGCCGTTCATGAGAAGCACCAGGAAAATGAACATCTCGCCGCCGGTAAAGGCGACCTTCCCACGGGGCGCGGGGAATGACCCTACCAGGCCGGCCAATGCCACGCCCGACACCACCTGGGCGATGGAAGCGAGCGGAAGACTTGCAACCGAGTAAATGGCGAGCCCTATGGCCACCGCGCCGAGCGTGGTGGTGATCCACCAATAGGTCTTGGCGGCCAGGTTGTAGTCGTCCATCCGAAGCATGGGATGGTCTATCCGAGTATTGCCGCGAAATTGTGTTGGTAAGGGGTCCGCCGCGGTCGGAGGACGGACTGACCCAAAAGCAAAAAGCGCGCCGGGGGCCGCCCGGCGCGCTGGGGTAGGCGCGTCACGCGCCGGCGATCAAGGAGCGCCTAACAGGATGCTGTCTGCCAAAGTCATGCCGTCGGCTAGTGTCATACCGTCGGCCAGTGTCATACCGTCGGCCAGGGTCATACCGTCGGCCAGGGTCATGCCGTCGGCCAGGGTCATGCCGTCGGCCAAGGTCATGCCGTCGGCCAAGGTCATGCCGTCGGCCAAGGTCATGCCATCGGCCAGGGTCATGCCATCGGCCAGGGTCA
>Ga0070668_100002462_pt1 | contig 13630 bp, 8 predicted proteins | sample KBSS43metaG_FD_64661 | JGI IMG/M metagenome (GOLD analysis project Ga0070668, IMG submission 64661) | Switchgrass rhizosphere microbial communities from Kellogg Biological Station, Michigan, USA - KBS S4-3 metaG | ecosystem: Host-associated > Plants > Roots > Rhizosphere > Soil ... | reverse complement strand
CGAGATCCCCCAGCTTGAGAACACCCGGCCGGGTGGCACCACCGCGACGGATGAGCGCGCGCAGCCGCGAGAGCAGAACGCCGTAGGAGAAGGGCTTGGGCAGAAAGTCATCGGCACCGGTGTCAAGAGCCTCGATCTCATCGTCCTCCCCATCCTTGGCGGTAAGCATGAGGATCGGAGTGCTGTCACCCTGATCCCGCAGCCGACGACACACGCGATAGCCATTCAGCCCAGGCAGCATGATGTCGAGAACGATGGCGGCATAGGCGCGTTCCGAGGCATGCCAAAGCGCATCCCGCCCGTTATGGGCAACATCAACGGCATACCCCTCAGCACTGAGCCCAGCCCGCAGCGCCTCAGCCAACCGCCGCTCATCCTCAACGAGCAAGATCCGCATCAAGCCACAATCCCACAAACCAGACGACCACCAGAGACCAAGCAGAAGGCCCTTGCCTCAGACCACGCTGGAAGCTGCGACAAAGGCACCGTGGGGGTCCGGGGGGCTCGGCCCCCCGGGCAATACGACGAAGTCGAAGCGAAGGGCGAAGCCCGAAAGCGAAGACGAAGGGGCGACCCGCTCAACCAGCCTGGGGGTCACTGGGAGCGGGCCGCCGATACCTAGCTTAGAGGGCTGGCGCTGACTTCGCTGCACCGGGTCGGCAAGTCGAATGAATTCTTTACCAAGTTGATCTGACGGCGGCCGCGAACCCTCTGGTCAGGCCCCTGGGGCGCGCTCCCCCGGTAGCGGAACGTGACGAAGATCGCTTCCCGCCCGTTCCGGTGTTCCGTGCGCGCGGGCGGCGCGGGTAGGGCAGGATGACGCCGCATCAGCGGGAACGTTAGGGGACGGTATGCACGACGGCAGTGGCCGGATTGTGGTGCAGAACCTGAGCAAGCAGTTCGGCGCGGTGAACGCGGTGCAGAACCTCAGTTTCGTGGTCGAGCCGGGTTCGGTGACGGGCTTCCTGGGTCCGAACGGCGCCGGGAAGACGACGACGTTGCGTATGTTGCTCGGGTTGGTGACGCCTACGGCGGGGACGGCGACGATCAACGGCCGCCCGCATTCGCAGCTGGGGAATCCGGCGCGGGTGGTGGGCTCGGTGCTGGAGAACGAGGGTTTCCATCCGGGCCGGACGGCACGGAACCACCTTCGGGTGTACGCGGCGGCCATCGGTGTGCCGGATCAGCGCGCGGACGACGTGCTCGGGCTGGTGGGCTTGGGCAGCGCCGCGGACCGGAAGGCCGGCGGGTTCTCGCTCGGCATGCGGCAGCGGCTGGCGCTGGCGACGGCGTTGCTGGGTGATCCGCAGGTGCTGGTGCTCGACGAGCCGACGAACGGTCTCGACCCGGAGGGCATCCTGTGGCTGCGGAACTTCCTGCGGTCGTATGCGCGGGAGCAGCGCCGGACGGTGCTGGTGTCGAGCCATCTGCTGAACGAGGTGGAGCAGCTGATCGATCAGGTCGTGATCATCAGCCAGGGCGTCACGCGGTACTACGGTTCGCTGGACCAGCTGCGGAAGGGCCAGCAGTCGCGGGTGCTGGTGCAGCCGGCGGACGCGGCCGCGCTGGTGAAGGCGTTGCAGGAGAACGGCATCCAGCAGGTTTCGCCGACGCCGGACGGCCGGGTCGCGGTCGCGGGGTCGAGTGTCCAGCAGATCGGTGACCTGGCCGCGAAGGCCGGGATCGCGGTCTACGGGATGCAGGAGGAGCACGTCGACCTGGAGCGGATGTTCTTCCAGCTGACGCAGGGTCAGTACGGCGGCGCGCCGCAGGGTTATCCGCCGCAGCCGCAGTACCAGGGCCCGCCGCCCGGGTACCAGGGACCGCCGTCCGGTCCGCAGCAGTACCAGCAGGGCCCGCCTTCGGGTCCGCAGCAGCAGCAGTACTGGGGAGGTCCGCAGCAGTGATGGGCAACCTGATCAAGGCGGAGTTCCGCAAGACGCTGTCGCTGAAGACGTGGTGGGTGCTGCTCATCCCGCTGGTGCTGGTGGCGTTCTGGCTGACGTTCGTCTGGGGCAAGATCACCAACGACTTCGCGGACTTCATCGGCTCGCGCGAAGCCAGGGAGATCGCCGGGCCGATCGGCCTCGACCCGGACAAGCTTCCGGTGGGGCTGCTGGCGTTCGCGCACGGCGTGAACATCGCGCAGCTCATCCCGGCGCTGTTCGGTGTGTTCGCGCTGGCCGGCGAGTACCGCAGCAAGACGATCACGACGACGTTCCTCACCGCGCCGAACCGGATCTCGGCACTGACCGCGAAGATGCTCACGTACGTGGCGTGGGGCGCGATCTACGGTGTGGTCAGCTTCGGCGTCTCGGCGGTCGCGGTGATGGTCTCGGTCGACTCGGGGCGCTGGCCCACCGCGGGCCAGTGGCTGGCCGCGCTCGGCGGGACGGTGCTGGCCTCGGCGCTGGTGACGTTGTTCGGCATCGGCTTCGGCGCGGTGCTGCGCAATGTGCCGCTGGCGGTGGTGCTGCTGGTGGTGTGGTTCCTGATCGTCGAGAACGTCCTGGTGATCGCGCTCTGGGGCCAGACCGACATCCTGGGCGGCATCCTGCCGAACGGCACCGCGAACGGGATCGTCGGCGGGATCGCGGCGGACGCGTTCGGGATCAACTCGCTGAACCTGCCGGGCAACGTCGACCACTGGTCGCAGCTGGGCCTTCAGCTCGCCGCCAGCGCGCCCGGCGTGATCTCGTGGTGGGCGTCGGCGCTGATCTTCTTCGCGTGGACGATGTTGTTCTTCGGCCTCGGCTGGCTGGGCAACCAGAAGCGTGACATCACGTAGGTTTCCGCGTCATCCGTGAAGGCCGTCTCCCGGTGTGGGGGCGGCCTTCACGGCGTTCGGGAAATAAATTGTCGGTGGCGGCGCTTAGGGTTGGAACGTGACCACCGCTCCGCCCCGCTCCCGTCAAGAGCTCCCACCCGCCGAGACAGCCGGCTGGGTTCGCCGGCTGTCCGCCGCGGCGTGGGAGCACCGCGCGCTCGTCGTGCTGTCGTTGCTCGCCGCCGTGTTCAGCGTCGGCGTGCAGGCCGCGAGCCCGCTGCTGGTCCGCACGGCGGTCGACGACGCGGTGGCGGGGCAGACCGGCGCGCTGCCCGGGATCGCGGTCTTCCTGGTGGCGTTGCAGCTGGTGGCGTTCGGCACCGCGTTCGTGCGCCGGTACTTCGGCGGGAAGCTCGCTCTCGACGTCCAGCACGACCTGCGGCAGCGCGTCTTCAACGCGGTGTCGCGGCTGGACGGCGGCAAGCAGGACGCGTTGCGCACCGGCCAGGTCGTCTCGCGCGCGATCTCCGACCTGCAGCTGGTCACCGGGATCCTGATGCAGGTCCCGCTGTCGTTCGGCTCGGTGATCTTCGCGCTGCTGTCGTTCGTGGCGATGCTGTGGATGTCGCCGCTCCTGACGTTGATCGCGCTGGTCGTCACGCCCGCGGTCGGCATCATCATCGCCCGCAGCCGCAAGCGCCTGTTCCCGGCGACGTGGTCGGCGCAGCAGCGCGCGGCGGACGTCGCGCAGCAGGTCGAGGAGACCGTCACCGGCGTCCGCGTGGTCAAGGGCTTCGGCCAGGAGACGCGGGAAGTCTCGAAACTCGAGCGGACCGCGCGCAAGTTGTTCGCGGAGCGGCTTCGCGCGGCGAAGCTGTCCGCGGTGCCGACGGCGACCACGGCGGCCCTTCCGGCGGCGGGCCAGGTCGCCGTGCTCGGCATCGGCGGCGTCTTCGCGCTGAACGGCTCCATCAGCCTCGGCACCTTCCTCGCCTTCGCCACCTACCTCGCGACGCTGATCGGCCCGGCCCGGATGCTGTCCGGCCTGGTCGTGCAGGCCCAGCTGACCCGCGCCGGTGCCGAGCGCGTGTACGAGCTGATCGACGCGCAGCCGGAGGTCGTCGACTCCCCCGAGGCGCGGCCGCTTCCGCCGGGCCCGCTCGGCGTGGAGCTCGACGGTGTCCGGTTCGGCTACACCCGCAGCGAGCCGGTGCTGGCCGGGTTGTCGGTCACCGCGCACCCGGGCGAGACCCTCGCGCTGGTCGGCACCGCGGGCTCCGGGAAGTCGACGATCTCGCTGCTGCTGCCCCGGTTCTACGACGTGCACGCGGGCGCGGTGCGGGTCGGCGGCCTCGACGTCCGTGACGTGCCGCTGCGGCAGCTGCGCCAGGCGATCGGCGTGGTGTTCGAGGAGGCGTTCCTGTTCTCCTCGTCGGTCCGGGACAACATCGCGTACGGCCGCCCGGACGCGAGCGACGAGGAGATCGTCGCGGCGGCCAGTGCGGCGGAAGCGGACGAGTTCATCCGCGCGCTGCCGGACGGCTACGACACGCTGGTCGGCGAGCGCGGGCTGACGCTTTCGGGCGGCCAGCGGCAGCGGCTCGGGCTGGCCAGGGCCCTGATCACCGACCCACGGATCCTGGTCCTCGACGATGCGACGTCGGCCATCGACACCGTCACCGAGGCGGCGATCCACGACACCCTGCGGTCGGTCACGGCGGGCCGGACGACGCTGCTGATCGCGCACCGGCGGTCCACGCTGGCGCTGGCCGACCGGATCGCGGTGCTGGACGAAGGCCGCGTCGTCGACGTCGGCACCGAGGCCGAGCTGGTGGCGCGCTGCCCGCTGTTCCGCGAGCTGGTCGCCGGGCCGGGCGACGACGTCGAGGAGAAGCACCGGTGCGAAGGCCTCGACTGCGGTCAGGACGGGGTCACGCCGTCGCTCTGGCCGCGTGCCGACCGTGACGAGGTCGACGAGCTGGCCGAAGCGGCGCGCCGGCGCAGTGGCGACCCGAACAGCAGCGGGTTCGTCGGCGGAGGCGGCGGCCTGGACGTGCCGCCGACGCCGGAGCTGATCGAGGGCGTGCGCAAGCTCCCGGCCGCCGTCGACGAGCCACAGCTGTCCGATGTGGACGTCACCGCGCCCGACCCGCGGTTCCGGCTCGGCCGGCTGCTGCGGCCGGTCCGCAAGCCACTGCTGGTGGTGATCGGGCTGGTGGCGGCGGACGCGCTGGCGTCGATCGCGCTCCCGGCGCTGTACCAGTTCGGCGTCGACCACGGGGTCCGGCCGGGCGTGGAGTGGATGATCTGGCTCGCCGCCGGGATCGGCGCGGCCGTGATCGCGGCCGACTGGCTGGTGGTGTTCGCGCAGACACGGCTGACTTCGCGGGTCGGCGAGACGGTGCTGTACGCGCTGCGCGTCCGCAGTTACGCGCACCTGCAGCGGCTCGGGCTCGACTACTACGAGCGGGAGCTGTCCGGGAAGATCATGACCCGGATGACGACGGACGTCGACGCGCTGTCGACGTTCCTGCAGACCGGGCTGGCCACCGCGGTGGTCAGCGCGCTGACGCTGGCCGGGATCACGGCGGCGCTGCTGGTCACCGACGCCGGGCTGGCGCTGTTCGCGCTGGCGATGGTGCCGGTACTGGCAGTGGCCACGGTGATCTTCCGGCGGGCGGCGTCGAAGGCGTACAACGAGGCCCGCGAACGGGTCAGCGTCGTCAACGCGGACATGCAGGAGAACGTCAGCGGGCTGCGCGTCGCCCAGGCGTACACGCGCGAGGCCCGCTCCGCGGAGGCGTTCGCTTCGCGCAGCGACGACTACCGGCGCTCACGGCTGCGGGCCCAGCGGTACGTCGCGACGTACTTCCCGCTGGTGGCGCTGATGTCCGACCTGGCGACCACGACGGTGCTGGTGGCCGGGGCGAACCGCGTCTCGGCGGGCACGCTGTCGGCCGGCGTGCTGCTCGCGTTCCTGCTGTACCTGCAGCAGTTCTTCTCGCCGATCCAGCAGCTGTCGTCGGTGTTCGACGGCTACCAGCAGGCGCGCGTCGGCCTCAACCGGATCGGCGACCTGCTGCGGACGCCGACGTCGGTGCCGGCGGCGGAGAAGGCGGTCGCGGTGCCGGAGCGGCTGCGTGGCGAGGTTTCGTTCAAGGAGGTCGAGTTCTCCTACACCGGCGCGGAGAGCAAGGCGCTGGCGGAGTTCTCGCTGGACGTCGCGGCCGGGGAGACGATCGCGCTGGTCGGCGCGACCGGCGCGGGGAAGTCGACGGCCGTGAAGCTGGTCGCGCGCTTCTACGACGTCACCGGCGGCGAGGTCCGGATCGACGGCACGGACGTCCGCGAGTACGAGCTGGCCGGGCTGCGGCGCCGGATGGGCGTGGTGCCGCAGGAGGCCCACCTGTTCTCCGGGACGGTGGCCGACAACGTCCGCTACGGCCGTCCGGCGGCTTCCGACGCGGAGGTGGAGGCGGCGGTCCGGGCGGTGGGCGCGTTCGACGGCGTCGCGGCCCTGCCGTCGGGCTTCCTGCAGCCGGTGGGCGAGCGTGGCCGGTCGCTGTCGGCGGGCCAGCGTCAGCTGGTGGCGCTGGCGCGCGCGGAACTGGTGGACCCGGACGTCCTGCTGCTCGACGAGGCGACGGCGGCCCTGGACCCGTCGACGGAGGCGGTGGTCCTCCGCGCGACGGACCACGTCGCCCGCCGCCGCACGACGTTCGTGGTCGCCCACCGCCTCGCGACGGCGGCCCGCGCCGACCGCATCGTGGTCCTGGACCACGGCCGCATCGTCGAAACGGGCACCCACGAGGACCTCCTGGCCGCCAACGGCAAGTACGCCCACCTCTGGTCCCTCGGCTGACGTGATCCAAGGGTCGACACGCGTGATTGCGGAGTCGACACGCCGGATCAGGCCAAGCCTCGCCGTGTCGACCCTCCAATCACGCGTAATGCCCCTTCAATCACGCGTAATGCCCCTCCAAACACGGTGAGATACGCGAAACACGTGGCTTCGGTCACTGCGCGCTGGGAGCATGGCGGGCATGTTCGAACAGCAGCGGGCGCCCGACCGGCAGATCCGCGCCGTGCAGACCGAGACGACCGTCCGGGTCTACCAGGCCTACTCGCCCGCCATCGCCGACGTCGCGCTCGAGAAGCAGACCTTCGTCGCGCCGTTCAAGCGGGAGCGGATGACGTGGATCAAGCCGTCGTTCCGGTGGATGGCCTACCGCTGCGGCTACGGCAGCAAGCCCGGCCAGGAGCGCGTCCTGGCCATCGACATCAGCCGCGACGGCTTCGAGTGGGCCCTGGCCCACGCCGCCCTGAGCCACCCCCGCCCCGGCCAGGACCAGGCCGAATGGAAGCAGCGGCTCGAGGCCAGTCCGGTGCGCATCCAGTGGGACCCGGAGCGAGACCTCTACCACACCGCGCTGAACTTCCGCGCGATCCAGATCGGCCTGAGCGGCGAGGCGGTCGACCGCTACGTCGACGAGTGGATCACCGCGATCACCGACGTCACGCCGGTGATGCGCGACATCTCCGGGCTCCTGGCCACGGACCAGCTGCACAAGGCCGTCAAGCTCGTCCCGCACGAACCGCCGTACGAGCTGCCGGCGGACCTCGCCACGGCCATCGACGCGACGGCTTAGGGCAGCGCCCGCCACTTCAGCGCGCCCAGGCCCGCCGCCTCGACGTCGGGGCGCGATGCCCAGCGGAAGGTTCCCGGCCGGACGTGCACGCCGGACCCGACCAGCCAGTCGGGCTCGTCCGGCTCGACGTGCTCGAACGATTCGAAGTCGGTCAGGGTCGGCCAGACCGCCGCGCACGAGTCGCACCTCAGCACGACCGCGCCGGACTCGGTGACCAGCGGCCGCACCAGGCCCTGGTCCCAGAACGAAGGACATTCGACCAGCCACATCCACCCAGGAGAACCGGCGGCGGTGAACGCCCGGCGGCCACCGGGGGAAGCGAGCCGGAAGACCCCGGAAACCCTGTACCGGGTACAGAGCTTAAGGTTCCCTTAGCACATCTTGATCGTGTCAGTGACCGATACCCTAGTGCGCCTCGCCTCACACAGGCCGGTTCCATCACATCGCGGTCACCGAGGGGGTTAGCCTGGTAGGCGCATCAGCGGATTCATGATCGAGATCGAGACGGATAGAGGCGAGCCCAAGCCGTGTCCAGCAGCAGCCCTGCGTCGCAGTTCGGCCCCAACGAGTGGCTGGTCGAAGAGATGTACGACCAGTTCCTCGCCGACCCTTCCTCAGTCGATGCCGCATGGCACGACTTCTTCGCGGACTTCAAGCCGACGCAGAACGCGCAGGCCAAGGCGGACACCGCCCGGCAGCAGCAGGCCGACGTCAAGCCCGCCTCCAACGGGCAGGCCAGCCAGCCGTCGCCGAAGGCGGTGCAGAACGCGGACTCGGCGGCCAAGCAGTCGGCCCCGGCCGCCAAGCCGGCCCCCGCGAAGGCAGCCCCCGCGAAGGCGGCCCCGAAGCCGGCCGCGAAGGCCGAGCCGAAGGCCGACGCCAAGCCGCAGGCCAAGGAAGAGCCGGAGTCGAAGCAGCTGCGCGGCGCCGCGGCGGCCATCGCGAAGAACATGGACGCCTCGCTGAGCGTCCCCACCGCGACCAGCGTGCGCGCGGTCCCGGCGAAGCTGATGGCGGACAACCGCATCGTCATCAACAACCACCTCAAGCGCACCCGCGGCGGCAAGATCTCCTTCACGCACCTCATCGGCTACGCCATGGTGCGGGCGCTGAAGAACTTCCCGAACATGAACCGGCACTACCAGCTGATCGACGGAAAGCCGTTCGCGATCACGCCGGAGCACGTCAACTTCGGGCTCGCGATCGACATGAAGGGCAAGGACGGCTCCCGCACGCTCGTCGTGGCCTCGATCAAGGGCTGCGAGGACATGTCGTTCCTGCAGTTCTGGCAGGCGTACGAGGAGATCGTCAAGAAGGCCCGCAACAACAAGCTGACCGCGGACGACTTCTCCGGCACCACCATCTCGCTGACCAACCCGGGCGGCATCGGCACCAACCACTCGGTGCCGCGGCTGCAGGCGGGCCAGGGCGCGATCATCGGCGTCGGCGCCATGCAGTACCCGGCGGCCTTCGAGGGCACCAGCGAGAAGACGCTGGTCGACCTCGGCATCAGCAAGATCATGACGCTGACCTCGACGTATGACCACCGCATCGTCCAGGGCGCGGAGTCCGGCGAGTTCCTCAAGCGCATCCACCAGCTGCTGCTCGGCGAAGACGGCTTCTACGACGACGTCTTCACCAGCCTGCGCCTGCCGTACGAGCCGATCCGCTGGGTCGCCGACATCCCGGACGGCCCGGTCGACAAGACCGCCCGCGTGATCGAGCTGATCGACGCGTTCCGGATGCGCGGCCACCTGATGGCCGACACCGACCCGCTGAACTACCGCCAGCGCAGCCACGCCGACCTGGACGTCCTGTCCCACGGCCTCACGCTCTGGGACCTCGACCGCGAGTTCCCGGTCGGCGGCTTCGCCGGCCAGGAGCGGATGAAGCTGCGCGACATCCTGGGCGTGCTGCGCAACTCGTACTGCCGCACGGTCGGCATCGAGTACACCCACATCCTCGACCCCGAGGAGCGCCGCTGGATCCAGGAGCGCGTCGAGATCCCGCACGAGAAGCCGGACCCCGCGGTCCAGAAGTACGTGCTCTCGAAGCTGAACGCCGCCGAGGCGTTCGAGACGTTCCTGCAGACCAAGTACGTCGGCCAGAAGCGGTTCTCGCTCGAGGGCGGCGAGACGGCGATCCCGCTGCTCGACACGCTGCTGGACAAGGCCGCCGAGCACGAGCTCGACGAGGTCGTCATCGGCATGCCGCACCGCGGCCGGCTGAACGTGCTGGCCAACATCGTCGGCAAGCCGATCTCGCAGATCTTCCAGGAGTTCGAGGGCAACCTCGACCCGGGCCAGGCGCACGGTTCCGGTGACGTGAAGTACCACCTCGGCGCCGAGGGCAAGTACTTCCGGATGTTCGGCGACGGCGAGACCAAGGTGTCGCTGACGGCGAACCCGTCGCACCTGGAGACCGTGGACCCGGTGCTCGAGGGCATCGTCCGCGCGAAGCAGGACCTCCTGGACAAGGGCGGCGAGGGTTACACCGTGCTGCCGGTCCTGATGCACGGCGACGCGGCCTTCGCGGGCCAGGGTGTCGTCGCCGAGACGCTGAACCTGTCGCTGCTGCGCGGGTACCGCACCGGCGGCACCGTGCACGTGATCGTCAACAACCAGGTCGGCTTCACGACCGCGCCGGAGCACTCGCGCTCCAGCCAGTACGCCACCGACGTCGCGAAGATGATCGGTTCGCCGATCTTCCACGTGAACGGTGACGACCCGGAGGCCGCGCACTGGGTGGCCAAGCTGGCCGTCGAATACCGGCAGGCGTTCCACAAGGACGTCGTCATCGACCTGATCTGCTACCGCCGCCGCGGCCACAACGAGGGCGACGACCCCTCGATGACGCAGCCGGCGATGTACGACATCATCGACACGAAGCGCTCGGTCCGTAAGGGCTACACCGAGTCGCTGATCGGCCGCGGTGACATCTCCGTCGAGGAGGCCGAGGCCGCGTTGCGCGACTTCTCGAGCCAGCTGGAGCACGTCTTCAACGAGGTCCGCGAGCTGGAGAAGCACCCGGCGAAGGCCAGCCCCTCCGTCGAAGAGGAGCAGCAGGTCCCGGCCAAGGTGGCGACGGCGATCACCAGCGAGACGCTCGAGCACATCGGCGACGCGTTCGTGAACGTGCCGGAGGGCTTCACCCCGCACCCGCGCGTCAAGCCGGTCATGGAGCGCCGCCACAAGATGTCCCGCGAAGGCGACATCGACTGGGCGTTCGGCGAGCTGCTGGCCTTCGGGTCGCTGGCGATGGAGGGCCGCCTGGTGCGGCTGTCCGGCCAGGACTCGCGCCGAGGCACGTTCACCCAGCGGCACTCGGTGTTCATCGACCGCAAGACCGGCCAGGAGTACTCGCCGCTGCAGAACCTGGCCGACGGCCAGGGCCGCGTGATGATCTACGACTCGGCGCTGTCGGAGTACGCGGCCGTCGGCTTCGAGTACGGCTACTCGGTGGCCAACCCCGAGTCGCTGGTCATGTGGGAAGCGCAGTTCGGTGACTTCGTCAACGGCGCGCAGACCGTCATCGACGAGTACATCTCCTCGGGCGAGGCCAAGTGGGGCCAGCGCTCGGACGTCGTGCTGCTGCTGCCGCACGGCCACGAGGGCCAGGGCCCGGACCACACGTCCGGCCGCATCGAGCGGTTCCTCTCGCTGTGCGCGGAGGGCTCGATGACGGTGGCCGTGCCGTCGACCCCGGCGAACTACTTCCACCTGCTGCGCCGGCACGCCCTCGACGGCATCCAGCGCCCGCTGGTCGTGTTCACGCCGAAGTCGATGCTGCGCAACAAGGCGGCGACGTCGGCGACCGGCGACTTCACCGGCCAGAGCCGCTTCATGTCCGTCATCGACGACGTGACGCCGGACCCGTCGACGATCCGCAAGGTGCTGCTGACCTCCGGGAAGCTGTACTGGGAGCTGGTCGCGGAGCGGACGAAGCGCGAGGCGCACGACGTCGCGATCGTGCGGATCGAGCAGTACTACCCGCTGCCGAAGAAGAAGCTGGTGGCGGCGCTGGAGCGCTACAGCAACGCGACGCAGGTCGCGTGGGTCCAGGAGGAGCCGGAGAACCAGGGCGCGTGGCCGTTCTTCGGCCTGAACCTGCCGCGGAAGTTCCCGGAGCTGCTCTCGGGCCTGCAGGTCGTGTCGCGCCGTCCGATGGCGGCGCCGTCGGCCGGCTCGTCGAAGGTGCACGAGGTGGAGCAGAAGGCGCTGATCTCGAAGGCGTTCGACTGATCGCCTGAAGCCGCTGAAGGCCTCCTCCCCCGGTACGCCGGCGAGGAGGCCTTCGTCGTGAGCACGCCCCGAAATCGTCGGTGCCCTCCACTAGCGTGGAAAACGGGGGCTGCTCAGCACGGCTCACGGAAAACGATTGCCGTGCACCACCGGTTCAGGGCAAGGTGGCGATCATGCTGATCCGCCGCGAAGCCGCCGCCGACCAGGCCACCATCCATGCGGTCCACAGTGAAGCCTTCCGGCGCGAACCGGGTGTGACGCCGATCGAAGCGCCGCTCGTCGACGAGTTGCGGGCCGAAGGTGACCTGATCGACGCGTTGTCGCTGGTCGCGGTCCGCGACGGGGAGATCGCCGGCCACGTGTGCTGCAGCCGGGCCCGCGTCGGCGACGACACGAAAGCCGCGGTCGGGCTCGGCCCGCTCGGCGTGCTGCCCGCGCACCAGGCCGGCGGCGTCGGCTCGGCGCTGGTGCACGCGGTCGTCGGCGCGGCGGACGCGCTCGGGTACGGCCTGGTCGTCCTCCTCGGCGAACCGGCCTACTACTCGCGGTTCGGATTCGTCGAGGCGGCGACGCTCTCGATCACGGCGCCGGACCCGGGCTGGGGCCGGTACTTCCAGGCCCGCACGCTCGCCGGCTACCGGCCCACCCAGGCGGGCGCGTTCGAGTACGCGCCCGCGTTCTCCCGGATCTAAGGAGCCTCATGTACGCACCGAGCTCGTCCGTCGGTGTCCGGATCAACCGCGAGCAGCCACCGTCGAAGCTGATCGACTTGGCCCGGCAGGCCGAGGACGCGGGACTCGACGAGGTTTGGCTCGTCGAGGACTGCTTCTGGGCGGCCGGGATCGCCACGGTCGCGACGGCGCTGGCGGTGACGTCGACGATCAAGGTGGGCATCGGGGTGCTGCCTGCGGTCGCGCGCAACCCGGCGATCGCGGCGATGGAGATCGCGGCGCTGGCCGAACTGCACCCGGACCGGCTGATCGCCGGGTTCGGGCACGGGGTGCCGTCGTGGATGCGGCAGATCGGGGCCTACCCGGCGTCGCCGCTGGCGGCGCTGGACGAGACGCTGGTGGCGGTCCGCCGGCTGCTGGCGGGCGACCGCGTCTCGGTCTCGGGCCGGCACGTCCACCTGGACGAGGTCGAGCTGGTCTTCCCGCCGTCGTCACCGCCCCCGCTGGTGGCGGGCGTCCGCCGCCCGAAGTCCCTGGCGATCGCGGGCTCGTCCGCCGACGGGACGATCCTGGCCGAGCCGTCACCGCCGGAGTACGTGCGGACGGCGTTGGCGGGCATCGCGCCGGGGCGTTCCGCGGAGGGAGCCCCGCCGCACCACGCCGTGGTGACGTACAACTGGCTGGCACTCGGCGACCGTGAACGCGCGCGCCTGACGGTGGCGGAGTCGTTGACGCCGGGAGCGCGGGTACAGGTGGAAGGCCTGCCGTTCGCCACCGAGCTGCTGGAACTGGTGGATTCGGCGTCCACAGTGGACGAACTGGCGGCGGGTCTGCGACCGGAGTGGATCGACCGGCTGGCGATCTGCGGCGACCTGGACCAGTGCGTGGCGGCGGTCCGCGCACTCCACGACGCGGGGAGCGGTTCGGTGGTCCTGCTGCCGCTGCCGGAGGAGCCCCCGGAGCGCGGCATCGAGGACGCGGCCCGGGTGGCGACGGCCTTGCGCGGCTGAGGTTTCCGCGACCACTTGCCGGCCTGCGACAGCGGGGCCTGCCTGGTTGTCCACAGCCCAGCGATGATGTGGACAACCAGGCCCGGCTGCGACCTTTCCCGGCTCTTCGGCGGGCACAGCCGATAGACTGGACTTGGGGACGCCCCCCGGAGAGGGCGGGGGCCCGGCAAAGTCGAGGTTCAACCGCCCGGTTTCCGGCCGCAGCCACCGATCGGCCCCGCCCCGCCCCAGTTCACCGTCGCGAATGACTCATTCGGGACCACCGAGGTCCCCAATGAGTCATTCGCGACGC
>Ga0070668_100002460_pt1 | contig 13633 bp, 6 predicted proteins | sample KBSS43metaG_FD_64661 | JGI IMG/M metagenome (GOLD analysis project Ga0070668, IMG submission 64661) | Switchgrass rhizosphere microbial communities from Kellogg Biological Station, Michigan, USA - KBS S4-3 metaG | ecosystem: Host-associated > Plants > Roots > Rhizosphere > Soil ... | reverse complement strand
CACAACGGCGAGATCAACACCCGCAAGGGCAACCGCAACTGGATGAAGAGCCACGAGATCCGCATGGCCGCGGACGCGTTCGGCGAGATGGGCGACGACGTGAAGCCGGTGATCGCGCCGGGCGGCTCGGACTCCTCGGACCTGGACAACACCTTCGAGGTGCTGGTCCGGGCCGGACGTGACGCGCCGATGGCCAAGACCCTGCTGATCCCCGAGGCCTGGACCGCCCGGCCGCGGGACCAGATCAAGCCGGAGCACCGGGCGCTCTATTCCTACTGCAACGCGGTGATGGAGCCGTGGGACGGGCCGGCGGCGATCTGCGCCACCGACGGGCGCTGGGTGGTGGCGGGCAAGGACCGCAGCGGGCTGCGGCCCCTGCGCGTGGCCTATACCAGCGACGGCCTGATCATCATGGGCTCGGAGGCCGGCATGTGCCGGGTCGACGACGCGCGGATCGTGAAGAAGGCGCACATCGCGCCGGGCCGGATGCTCGCCGTCGACCTGGCCGAGGGCCGGCTCTACGGCGAGGAAGAGATCATCGACCGGCTGGCGGGCCTGCACCCCTACGCCCAGTGGCTGGGCAACATCGTCGAGCTGGACGAGGCGGTGGGCCCGGGCCCCGAGCCGCGGATGTACGGCCGCGAGGAGCTGGTCCGCCGGCAGGCGGCGGCGGGCCTGACGCTGGAAGACCTGGAGATGGTCCTCGCCCCCATGGTGGAAGAGGGCAAGGAGGCCGTCGGCTCCATGGGCGACGACACGCCGCTGGCGGTGCTGTCGGACGGCTACCGGCCGCTGTCGCACTTCTTCCGGCAGAACTTCAGCCAGGTGACCAACCCGCCGATCGACAGCCTGCGAGAATCGGGCGTCATGAGCCTGAAGACCCGGTTCAAGAACCTGGGCAACATCCTGGCCCAGGACGAGACCCAGACCGACGTCTTCGTGCTGGACAGCCCCGTGCTGACCAACGGGATGTACACCCGCATCACCGGCCTGATCGGCGAGCGCAACGTGGCGGTGATCGACTGCACGACGCCGATTCCGGCCGCCGAGGCGCGGCCCGGCGACGCCCTGCGCGCCAGCCTCGACCGCATCCGCGCCGAGGCCGAGGACGCGGCCCTGCGCGGCTGCTCCACCATCGTCCTGACCGACGAGGGCTCCGGTCCCGAGCGGGTGGCGATGCCGATGATCCTGGCGACGGGCGGGGTCCACGCCTGGCTGGTGGGCAAGGGGCTGCGCAGTTACGTGTCGCTGATCGTGCGCTCGGCCGAGTGCCTGGACACCCACTATTTCGCGGTGCTGGTGGGCGTCGGCGCCACGGTGGTCAACGCCTACCTGGCGCAGGAGAGCTTCCTCGACCGCATGGAGCGCGGCCTGACCGGCGAGGCCGGCGTCGCCGACCTCTGCCGCAACCACAAGGCCGCCATCGACGGGGGCCTGCTGAAGATCCTCTCGAAGATGGGGATTTCGGTGATCTCGTCCTACCGGGGCGGCTACAACTTCGAGGCGGTGGGCCTGTCGCGGGCGATGGCGGCGGAGTTCTTCCCCGGGATGTCCTCGCGCATCTCCGGCATCGGCCTGGCCGGGCTGGAGGCCAAGGGGTTGGAGCTGCACCGCCGGGCCTGGGGCCCGACCGCCGTGGTCCTGCCCGTGGGCGGCTTCTACAAGGCGCGCGCCTCGGGCGAGCGGCATGCGTTCGAGGCGCGGATGATCCACGCCTTGCAGCGGGCCTGCGACACCGGCGACTACGCGACCTACCAGCGCTACGTGGAGGCCGTGACCAGCCGGCCGCCGATCCAGCTGCGCGACCTCTTGGCCTGGCGCTCGCCGCTGAAGCCTGCGCCCCTGGACGAGGTCGAGAGCGTCAACGAGATCCGCAAGCGGTTCGTGACCCCGGGCATGAGCCTGGGCGCCCTGAGCCCCGAGGCGCACGGGACCCTGAACATCGCCATGAACCGCATCGGGGCCAAGTCGGTCTCCGGCGAGGGCGGCGAGGATTCCGAGCGCTACAAGCCGCTGCCCAACGGCGACAACCCCAATTCGGCGGTGAAGCAGATCGCCTCCGGCCGGTTCGGGGTGACGGCGGAATACCTGAACCAGTGCCGCGAGATCGAGATCAAGGTCAGCCAGGGCGCCAAGCCCGGCGAAGGCGGCCAGCTGTTCGGCTTCAAGGTCACCGAACTGATCGCCCGGCTGCGGCACGCCACGCCGGGGGTGACGCTGATCTCGCCGCCGCCGCACCACGACATCTATTCCATCGAGGACCTGGCGCAGCTCATCTACGACCTGAAGCAGATCAACCCGACCGCCAGGGTCTGCGTGAAGCTGGTGTCCATGACCGGCATCGGCACGATCGCCGCCGGCGTCGCCAAGGCCAAGGCCGACGTGATCCTGATCGCCGGGCACGTAGGCGGCACCGGCGCCTCGCCGCAGACCTCGATCAAGCACGCCGGCGCGCCCTGGGAGATGGGCCTCTCCGAGGCCAACCAGGTGCTGACCCTGAACAACCTGCGCCACTCGGTGCGGCTGCGGGCCGACGGCGGCATGCGCACCGGGCGCGACATCGTGATCGCCGCGATGCTCGGCGCCGAGGAGTTCGGCATCGGCACCGCCAGCCTGGTCGCCATGGGCTGCATCATGGTGCGCCAGTGCCATTCCAACACCTGCCCGGTGGGGGTCTGCACCCAGGACGCCAGCCTGCGGGAGAAGTTCACCGGCTCCCCGGAGAAGGTGATCAACCTCTTCACCTTCATCGCCGAGGAGGTGCGCGAGATCCTGGCGTCCCTGGGCTTCCGCTCGCTGCAGGAGATCGTCGGCCGCTCGGACCTGCTCACCCAGGTCTCCCGCGGCGGCGAGCACCTGGACGACCTGGACCTGAACCCCATCCTGGCCAAGGCCGACCCGGGAACCAACCCGTCGTACTGCGTCGTGGAGGGCCGCAACGAGGTGCCCGACACCCTCGACGCCCAGATCGTGCGGGACGCCGCCCCGATGCTCGAGCGGGGCGAGAAGATGCAGCTCACCTACACGGTGCAGAACACGGCGCGGGCGATCGGCTCGCGGACCTCGTCGCACATCGTGCGCAAGTTCGGGATGACCGGCCTTGCGCCTGGCCACCTGACCGTGCAGCTCAAGGGCTCGGCCGGCCAGAGCCTGGGGGCGTTCGCGGTCCAGGGCCTGCGCCTGGAGCTCACCGGCGAGGCCAACGACTATGTCGGCAAGGGCCTGTCCGGGGCGACCATCGTCATCCGCCCGGCGCCGCACCTGGCGGCGGCCCAGACCAACGCGCTGCTCGGCAACACGGTGCTCTACGGCGCGACTTCGGGGCGGCTGTTCGCGGCGGGCCTCGCCGGCGAGCGGTTCGCGGTGCGCAACTCCGGCGCCACCGCCGTGGTGGAGGGCTGCGGCGCCAACGGCTGCGAGTACATGACCGGCGGCACGGTGGTGGTGCTGGGGCCGACAGGCTTCAACTTCGCGGCCGGCATGACCGGCGGCATGGCCTTCCTGCTTGACGCCGACGGCCAGGTCCCGAGCCTGGTGAATGGCGACAGCGTCGTCCTGCAGCGGATCGCCTCGGCGCATTGGGAGGGGGTGCTGCGCGGCCTGGTCGAGGAGCATGTCCGCGAGACCGGCTCGGCCTACGCCGGGGAGATCCTGCGCAACTGGGACCTCCACGTGGGCCGTTTCTGGCAGGTCTGTCCGAAGGAAATGCTGAGCCGCCTGGACCACGCCCTGACCGACGTAGCGTCGGAGGCGATGGCCTGAAGAGCTTTTCCCTCCCCTTCACGGGACTATGGCGTTCACACATTTCTTTGGACGTCATCCCCGGCTGCAGCGCGGAGCGCGGAATGCCGGGGATCCATGAACGCCGAAGGCGCCGGAGGAGGCGGGACGGCGTGTGAAGGTCTGGCTGATGCGGTGATCATGGATCTTCGGGACGAGCCCGAAGATGACGTCCTTGAAGTGGGAGAGGTCGACCCGCACCCCCCGTCAAAGAAATGTGAGCGCCGTAGCCTTCGTGAAGAGAGGGAGACCTCACCCCGCCTCCACCCCGACATAGCGCGCCCGGGGGCGGATGATGGCGCCGGTCTGGAGCTGCTCGATGGCGTGGGCCATCCAGCCGGCGCAGCGGGCGACGGCGAACAGGGCGAAGGGGGCCTCGACGGGCAGGCCGTGGGCTTCGGCCAGGGCGACCAGGGCATGGTCGATGTTCGGCGTCTCGCCGGTCTGTTCGCGCACGGCGGCGGCGAGGTCGGCGTACAGGGCCGGGGGCTGGAAATGCGCCAGCAGGGCGCGGGCGCGGGGATCGGAGCCGGCGTAGAGCCGGTGGCCGAAGCCGGGGATCGGGCGGTCCTCCTGCAGGCGCGCGGCGAGGGCCGCTCCGGGACCGCGACGGGCGGCGTCCTCGGCGAAGGCGCGGGTCGCCATCGTCGCCCCGCCATGCCGCGGGCCTGAGAGGGCGGCCAGGCCGGCCAGCGCGCTGGCGGCCAGCGACGCGCCGGTGGAGGCGGCGACCCTGGCGGCGAAGGTCGAGGCGTTGAGCTCGTGGTCGGCGGTGAGCACCAGGGCGCGGCGGATCAGGTCGGCGGCGGGGCCGGCCGGATCCTGGCCCCAGGCCCGGGCCAGGCGGACGTGGATCGGCCCCTCCCCTGCCGCCCCGGCCACGGCGTCGGCGACGATGTCGAGCAGGGCCGCGGCGTCCATGGCCAGGCGCAGCAGATTGCGGCCGAGCGCCGGGGGATCGGCGGCGGCGCGGGCGGCCAGGGCGGCGAAGGCGCGGGTGGCCGCATCGAGGCCCGCGGGCGGCGGCGCACGCTCGCTGCGTTTCAGCGCCGCCCCGTGGCCCCCGCGCAGCAGGCGGGCGACGGCTTCCAGGGTCTCGGTCTCGGCCAGCACCGCCGCGTCGCGGCCGCGGTAATAGAGGCGGCCCTCGGCGATGGTGGTGATGGCCGAGGCGAGCACCGGCTCGCCGAACGCGATGGCGCCCGCGGCCACGTCGGCGGGGCGGCGGCTGCGAGCCTTACGCGCGCTGAGGGCGGCGATGTCGGCGGCCCGGTAGAGGCTGCGGCGCGGATCGTCCGGGTCGGGCCGCACCCGCACGCGGCCACGGCTGACATAGGCGTAGAGGGTCTGGGGCCGCACGCCCAGGCGGGTGCGGGCCTCGTCGGCGGCGATCCAGTCGGTCATGCCCGCCTCACATTGATTATGTTGATCAAGATTGACGGTGCGACCTTGCCCTCGCATCTCAAGGCGTGCAAGCAAAACAGAGGAGACAGGCCATGACCGACGGCCTGAATGGACTGGAAGGCGTGGTGGCGGCCGAGACCGTGCTGTCGGAGGTCGATGGCCAGGCGGGGCGGCTAGTGATCCGCGGGCGCTTGCTGGACGAGCTGGCCGGACGGGTGCGCTACGAGGACGTGGCGCGGCTGCTGTTCGACGGCTTCTTCGCCGACCTGCCGGCGGATTTCGCCGCGTCGCTGGGCGCCGCCCGGGCGGAGGTGTTCGCCGAGACCGCGGCGCTGGATGCGCGGCTGCTGGCGCTGAACCCAGTGGAGGCGATGCGGGCGCTGACCGCGCGGCTGGCGGACGGGGACGACCTGGCGACCGCGTTCCGGCTGCTGGCGGCGCCGGCGGTGTTCACCGCCGCGGTGGTGCGCGCCAAGGGCGGCGGCGCTTTGCTGGCGCCAGACCCGGCGCTGTCCCACGCGGCCGACATCCTGCGGATGCTGCGCGGGCAGCCGGCGCGGCCGGCCGAGGCTGCGGCCCTGGACGCCTATCTGGTGACGGTGAGCGACCATGGGCTGAACGCCTCGACCTTCGCCGCAAGGGTGATCGCCTCGACCCAGGCGGGGCTGACCTCGGCGGTGCTGGGCGGGATCAGCGCCCTGAAGGGCCCGCTGCACGGCGGCGCGCCGGGGCCGGTGATCGAGATGCTGGACGAGATCGGGACGCCTGAGAACGCCCGGGCCTGGCTGGAGCGGGCGCTGGACCGCGGCGACCGGCTGATGGGCTTCGGCCACCGGGTCTACCGGGTGCGCGATCCGCGCGCCGACGCGCTGAAGGGCGCGGTGGCGCGGCTGGGCGAAGGCTCCGATGTGCTGCCCGGGCGCCTGGCCTTCGCCGAGGCGGTGGAGGCCGCGGCGCTGGCGATCCTGAAGGAACGCAAGCCCGACCGGCCGCTGGACACCAACGTGGAACTCTACACGGCGTTGCTGCTGGAGGCCCTGGCCTTCCCGCCGGCGTCGTTCACCGGGGTGTTCGCCATGGGCCGCGTGGCCGGCTGGATCGCCCATGCCCGCGAGCAGGTCATGGGCGGCCGGCTGATCCGGCCGCAGTCGCGCTATGTGGGCCCCACGCCGCGGCTGGCGGCTTAGACGTCCACCTCGGCGTCCAGGGCGTTTTCCTGGATGAACTCGCGGCGGGGCTCGACCAGGTCGCCCATCAGGCGGGTGAACATGGAGTCGGCGTCGTCGGCGTGGTTGACCTTGACCTGCAGCAGGGTGCGGGCGTCGGCGTCGAGGGTGGTCTCCCAGAGCTGCTCGGGGTTCATCTCGCCCAGCCCCTTGTAGCGCTGGATGGCCAGGCCGCGGCGGCCGGCCTCCATCACCGCATTGACCAGGTCGATGGGCCCGCGGACGGTGGTGGAGCGGTCCCGGCGCACGAAGGTCGCCGGCTCGGCGAAGGTCTCGGCCATGGCGGCGGCGCGCTCGGCCAGGCGACGGGCGTCGGCGGCGTGCAGCAGGAGCTCGTCCAGCACCACGCGCTCAGAGACCCCGCGCTTGACCCGGGAAAAGACGTAGCCGCCCAGCGGGCTCTTCTCGCCCGTCCAGGCGCCGTCCCCTTCCTCCGCATACAGATCAAGCCGGCGGGCGGCCGCGGCCATGTCCTCGGAGCCTTCGCTGAGCAGGCCGGCCAGCGCCGCCTGCTCCACCGCGAAGGCCGGGGCGCGGGCGGCGAGGCGTTCGACGTTGGCCTTGGCGCCGCGGGCGGTCATCACCAGGGCCAGCAGATCGGGGCCGGCCAGCTTCTCGCCGGAGCCCAGGGTCAGGACCGTCCCCTCGACACCCTCGTCGAGCAGGTAGGTCTCCATCTCCGCCTCGTCCTTCAGGTAGCGCTGGGCCTTGCCCTTGGAGGCCTTATAGAGCGGCGGCTGGGCGATATAGAGGTAGCCGCGCTCGATCACCTGCGGCATCTGCCGAAAGAAGAAGGTCAGCAGCAGGGTGCGGATGTGGGCGCCGTCGACGTCGGCGTCGGTCATGACCACGATCTTGTGGTAGCGGATCTTCTCGATGTCGAAGTCGTCGCGGCCGATCCCGGCGCCCAGGGCGGTGATCAGGGTGCCGATCTGGTCCGATCCCAGCATGCGGTCGAAGCGGGCGCGCTCGACATTGAGGATCTTGCCGCGCAGGGGCAGCACGGCCTGGTTCTCGCGGTTGCGGGCCTGCTTGGCCGAACCGCCGGCGGAATCGCCCTCCACCAGGAAGATCTCCGAGCGGGCCGGGTCCTTCTCCTGGCAGTCAGCGAGCTTGCCGGGCAGGGAGGAGATGTCGAGGGCGGTCTTGCGCCGGGTGAGGTCGCGGGCCTTGCGGGCCGCCTCGCGGGCGGCGGCGGCCTCGGCGATCTTCATCACCACCGCCTTGGCCTCGGTGGGATGCTCCTCGAACCATTGGCCCAGCCCCTCGGAGACCAGGCCCTCCACCGCCGGGCGCACCTCGGAGGAGACCAGCTTGTCCTTGGTCTGGGAGGAGAACTTGGGGTCGGGGACCTTGACCGAGAGCACGCAGGTCAGGCCCTCGCGGGCGTCCTCGCCGGACAGCGAGACCTTCTCCCGCTTGGTGGCGCCGGAGCTTTCCGCATAGCCGGTGACGATGCGGGTCAGCGCCGAGCGGAAGGCCGCCAGGTGGGTGCCGCCGTCGCGCTGTGGGATGTTATTGGTGAAGCACAGGACGTTCTCGTGGTAGCCGTCGTTCCACCACAGCGACAGGTCGATCTGCACGTTCTCGCGCTTGCCGCGGATGACGATCGGGGCCTTGAGCAGGCCGGTGCGGGCCTTGTCCAGGTGGCGCACGAAGGCCTCCACCCCGCCCTCGTAGCTCATCACCTCCTCGAACGGCTCGGCGTCGCGGTGGTCCTTGAGCCAGATGGTGACGCCGGAGTTGAGGAAGGCCAGCTCGCGCAGCCGGTGCTCCAGCGTCTTGCGGTCGAATTCGACGCCGGTGAAGGTGTCTGTGGAGGGCAGGAAGGTGACCTCGGTGCCGGAGAGCGGATCGCCGTTCGGGCGCATCGGCGCCTCGCCGGTGACCACCAGGGGCGACACCGGGTCGCCGTGCCGGAACTCCATCTCGTAGCGCCTGCCGCCGCGGTAGATGCGCAGCTTCAGCCATTGCGAGAGCGCGTTGACCACCGAGACGCCCACCCCGTGCAGGCCGCCGGAGACCTTGTAGGAGTTCTGGTCGAATTTCCCGCCGGCGTGCAGCTGGGTCATGATGACCTCGGCCGCCGAGACGCCCTCGCCCTCGTGGATGTCGGTGGGGATGCCCCGCCCGTCGTCGGTGACGGTGACCGAGCCGTCGGCGTTGAGGATCACCTCCACGCGAGTCGCCCAGCCGGCCAGGGTCTCGTCGATGGCGTTGTCCACCACCTCATAGACCATGTGGTGCAGGCCAGAGCCGTCGTCGGTGTCGCCGATGTACATGCCCGGGCGCTTGCGCACCGCGTCCAGGCCCTTGAGCACCTTGATGGAATCGGCGCCGTACTCGGCCTGTCCGTTGCTCTCGGGCGCGGCGTCGGTGATCGGGGGATCGGATTCGGAGGGGGTCATTCGGCTTCCAGAATGGCCAGGCCGGAGGCGTCCACGCGGACGCCCTGGGCGCGACCTTTGAGATCTTCGAACAGCAACTCGTCCGTGCCGGTGAGGAAGGCCTGCAGCCCGAGCGCCGAGATTTCGTCGAACAGCGCCGTCCGCCTGCGGCGGTCCAGATGCGCTGCGACTTCGTCCAGCAACAATATAGGGTTTGGCGCTGATTCTGCACGCGAAAGACGCGCCGCCTGGGCCAGCACCAGGTTCAAAATCAGCGCCTTCTGCTCGCCGGTCGAGCATTCCGCCGCCGGACGGTCCTTTTCGGCGTGCCAGACGGCCAGATCGCCCCGGTGGGGACCGGCCAGCGCCCGGCCGGCGGCGGCGTCGCGCTCGCGGCCGGCGGCGAAGGCGCGGACCAGGCGGGCCTCGATGTCGGCCGGGTCGGCCCCCTCCAGCGCCAGCTTCTCCCACTCGCCGGTGAGGGCCAGCCGCGCCTGCGGGAACGGCCGGTCGCCGCGGCCGTCGATCTCGGCCTGCAGCGCCAAGAGGGTGCGGGCGCGGCCGAGCGCCACCTGGGCGCCGGCCTCGGCCAGGCGCGCCTCCAGGGCCGTGAGCCAGGCGGCGTCGGCGGGCCCGTCCGTGAGCACCCGCATGCGTTCGCGCAAGGATCGCTCGTAGGCCCCGGCGTGGACCGCATGGGCAGGCTCGCCCGCGAAAGTCAGGCGGTCGAAGAAGCGCCGGCGCTCGCCGGCGGCGTCGAGGAACAGCCGATCCTGAGCCGGCGTGAGCCAGACCTGCCGCTGATGCTCGGCCAGGCGCCCGGGCGGAACCGGCTCGCCGTCCAGCCGCACGGCCCGGCGCGCGGCGCCGGCCTGCTCGACGCCGGTGCCGAGGCGGACCGGCTCGCCGTCATGGTCCACGACGGCGGCCACGGCCCAGGCGCGGCCCTGCCCCTCCCCCGGCGCACGCCGGCCCACCTCGGCCAGGGACGCCCCGCGCAGCCCGCGGCCGGGGGTGAGCAGGCTGACCGCCTCCAGGAGGTTGGTCTTGCCCGCCCCGTTCGGCCCGGTGAGCACGACCGGCCGCCCGTCCAGCGCCAGTTCGGCGCGGGCGTAGGAGCGGAAGTCCGTCAGGGTCAGGCGGGTGAGGGCCGTGCGGGTCACGGAGGCGGTCTTAGCGGGTTTCAACGGGCGGCGCAGGCGCGATTGCGCCGCCGCGCCCGGCGGATAAGGTGCCAGGCCCCGGGGAGAGACGCCTTGATGCACCTTGTGATCAGCGCCTGGCTGGCGACGGCCGCGCAGGGCGCCGTTTCGCCGCAGTGGGTGAAGCAGCCGAGCGCCGAGCTGATGCAGGAATTCTATCCCGTCGCCGCCGAACTGGTGCGGCTGCCGGGGCGCGTCAGCCTTCGCTGCGAGGTCAATCTCGACGGCAAGGGCGAGGCCTGCGCTGTGGCGCAGGAGGCGCCGGCGGGGCTGGGGTTCGGCGCGGCGGCGACGCATCTGACGCCGGCGTTCCGCTTCAAGCCGGGCCGCGCGGACGGCAAGCCGGTTCGGGCCGAGGTGGTGATCCCGATCCGCTTCGCCCTGCCCGACGATCCGAAGGACGCCGCCGGCAAGGCCTATGCGCCGCGGCCGAGCACCGCCCGGCAGCAGGTGCTCGCCCGGCGGCTGGTCGAGCGCGGCGGCTATGCGGCGAAGATGGCGGACGACCTGCGCGCAGGCGTCGAGAAACAGATCCACGCGCGCGACGAGATGCGCGAGGACCCGGCGCTGCGGGCCGAGGCGGCGGCGGCGCTGCGCGGGGCGGCCGAGACGGTGATCGCCGGCATGGGGGACATGGTCGCCCTGGCGCTGGCGGGGGCTTTTTCGGACGCGGAGCTCGAGGCGCTGATCGCCGCGCCCGATCCCGAGCTGAAGCGAAAGCTGGAAGCGCGCAGGCGGCGGATCGATCCCGACGGCGTGGTGGCGGCGCTCTACGTGCGAATGACCGAGGCGGCGCGGGGGCGGTTCTGCGCGGCGCGGGACTGCTCGGATGCGCTCAGCGCGGCCGCGCGATAGGCGCGCCGGGTCGCGCGCCAGCGGAGCCTGACCAGCGCGGCCGTTCGCGCTTCGCGCGCAGCGGATTGAGACGAAACAAATTGTGGCTACTCTCAATCAGAGGGAGGGCGCGAGAGTGATTCACCTTTTGGTTGCCGGGACGATCGTTCTTGCGGCTGCAAGACCCTCGATCGTAACCAACCCGGACTGGGTTGAAAAACCCGACGCCGAGGCGTTCGCCGATGCCTATCCTCCGCTGCCGCTGGCGCTGGGCGTCGAGGGTCGAGCGACGCTGATCTGTCAGGTGACGGGAGTCGGCCTCCTCGAGCGATGCACCGCCGAGTCGGAAGCCCCGGCCGATTTCGGGTTCGGCCAAGCCGCCCTGGCGATGACGCCGTTCTTCCGCATGCAACCCAAGACCGTGGACGGGCGGCCGGTCGGTGGCGGCGAAGTTCGGATCCCCATCCGCTTCCACCCGCCCAAACAACCGACCGCGGCGGAGCCGAAAGCGGCCAGAGCGCCTTCGAAGCACGCGTTGACGCTGGCGCAGCGCTATGTGGCGATCGATGGGGGCAGGGCCGATGCCGCTTTCGCGGAGATGTCGGCCGAGACGCCATCGCTCAGCGAAAGCGAACAGGCGGCGGCGGCCTTTCGCCAGGCCGTGGCCGAGGCGTGGCCCAAATGGCAGGAGGCCAAGGCCAGAGTGTTCGCCTCCCAATTGACCGATGGCGAACTCGAAAATCTTCTGTCCTTTCAGCTCACCCGCTCGGACCAGGACCTGTTTCGCAGGCATCGTAGGTTCGTCGCATCGCAGGCGGCGACAATATTCGCCGCCATCCAGGGGCGGACGGCAACCGCGGCGCGGGAGTCGTTTTGTCGATTCAAGTCGTGCGGCGTCGAGCCCGACATCGATCTCAAGTCGGAACCGAAGCCGGTCGGCGTCGCGGCGCCCAGGTGGAGCGCCGGACCGGCGGACTGGCAGATTGTGTCCGCCTGGCCGCGACAGGCCCTTCTGATGAACCTGTCCGGTTGGGCGCGCCTGCGCTGCCGGATCGCTCGCTCTGGCACGCTGGAGGCGTGCGCCGTGGAGGAGGAACAGCCGCCGGGGCTGGGGTTCGGCGCGGCGGCCCTGTCGCTGAGCGGCGCGTTCATTCTCCATGCGACCTTGATGGACCAGGGGGCCGAGGGCGAGACCACGCTGATCGGAGTTCCGTTCGTCGCCGCCTCGCCGGAGGCGGCGCCCTATCGCGGTTCCTCGCGGACCGGACCCGATGCGGCGTCGCAACTACGGACCGTGCGCGAGTTCAAGGGTGACGTCGTGGCCGCGATGGAACGCGCGCTCACCAGCGCGCAACCTGCGGACGGCGCGCGCCCCGAAGCGCTCCCTGCCGCGGACGCCGCGCTGCGCGCCGCCGCAGCCGAGGCAGGGGCGAATGGCGCCGCCGAGCTGCGAGACGCCTATCTCAGGGATTTCTCGGCTGAACAACTGGCCCGGCTGCTCGCCTACGAAAGGTCACCGGGCGCGCGGGCGCTGGAAGCCCGTAGCGCGGAGATCGCCGCAGGCCTGGCCAACGCCGCCGAGACCTACATGTCCGACGTCACGCAAGGCGCTCACAAGCGCTACTGCGCCCCGCACCGCTGCGATCTTGAATCGGCCGCGACCTCGCCGGTCTCGCCGGCTACACCCGCAGCGGCATCAGCACGTACTGGACGTCGCCGTCCTGCGGATCCAGCACCAGGGCCGGGTCGTTGGGGCCGCCGAAGCGGAACTCGGCCAGGGGGGCGGTGATCTGGTCGGTGACGTCCAGGAGGTAGCGGGCGTTGAAGGAGAGCTCGAAGGGCTCGCCGTTGTAGTCGATCTCCACCTCCTCGACGGCCTGGCCGGCCTCCATGTTGCGCACGGTGAGGATCATCCGGCCGGGCTCGATGGCCATGCGCACGGAGCGGCTCTTCTCGGCCGAGATGGTGGCGACCCGGTCGACGGCCTGGGCGAACAGCTTGTTGTCCACCATCATCACCCGCTGATTGTCGCGCGGGATCACCCGGGCGTAGTCGGGGAAGGCGCCGTCGATCACCTTGGAGGTCATGGCGGCGTGGCCGAGTTCGAAGCGGACCTTCTGCGGGCTGAGCTGCAGCTCGACCATTTCGCCGGCGTCGTCCAGCAGGCGGCGGGCTTCGCCCACGGTCTTGCGCGGCACGATGACGCCGGGCGCGCCCACGGCGCCCTCCGGGGCGAGCATCTCGGCCAGGGCCAGGCGGTGGCCGTCGGTGGCCACGGCGCGCAGCTTGGACACCCCGCCGTCCACCACCGTGTGCAGGTAGAGGCCGTTCAGGTAGTAGCGGGTCTCCTCCGTGGAGATGGCGAAGCGGGTCTTGTCCATCAGCCGGATCAGGTCGCCGACGTCGACGTTCATGCGGTTCGACATCCCCTCGGCGCTCATCACCGGGAAGTCGCCGGCCGGCAGCACCGGCAGGTTGAACCGCGAGCGGCCGGCGGCGACGATCAGCCGCGGGTCCTCGCCGGTGAAGCTCAGGGAGACGTCGGCGCCCTCGGGCAGCTTGCGGACGATCTCGTAGAGGGTGTGGGCCGGGGCGGTGATCTGGCCCGCCCGCTCGACCTGGGCCACCGCGTCGTCGACGATCTCCAGATCGAGGTCGGTGGCCGAGAAGGTCAGCCGGTCGCGCTCCGCCGAGAGCAGCACATTCGAGAGGATGGGAATGGTGTTGCGCCGCTCCACCGCGCTCTGGACGTGACCCAGCGCCTTCAGCAGCGCCGCCCGCTCGATGGTAAGCTTCATCT
>Ga0070668_100002459_pt1 | contig 13633 bp, 11 predicted proteins | sample KBSS43metaG_FD_64661 | JGI IMG/M metagenome (GOLD analysis project Ga0070668, IMG submission 64661) | Switchgrass rhizosphere microbial communities from Kellogg Biological Station, Michigan, USA - KBS S4-3 metaG | ecosystem: Host-associated > Plants > Roots > Rhizosphere > Soil ... | reverse complement strand
GGCAGGTCGAACCCGACCCCGTCGACGACGCGCACCTCGCCGAAGGAGACCGACAGATCCCGTACGTCGAGCAGCTTGTCATATGTCACGTCGCACCCACCCGTACGCGGGGGTCGATCGCCGAATACAGCAGATCGACGGCCATGTTGCCGACCACCACGAAGAACGCGGCGAGCAAGGTGACCGCCATGATCACCGGCTGGTCGTTCTTGGTGATCGAGTCGGCGGCGAGCTTGCCCACCCCGTTGATGCCGAAGACCGTCTCGGTGATCAGCGCACCGCCGAGCAGGCCCGCGAAGTCCATCCCGGCGATGGTGACCACCGGGGTCAGCGCCGGGCGCAGCGCGTGCCGCCGCCACACCAGATCGGGCCGCAGCCCCTTGGCCTTCGCCGTGCGCACGAAGTTCTCGGCCAGGGTGTCGATGACGTTGGCCCGGGTGAGCCGGGTGTATGCCGAGGCGTACCCGATCGCCAGCACCGTCCACGGCAGCACGAAGTTGAGGAACCACTGTGCCGGGTCGTCGGCGAACGGCACCGCCTGCGGGAACGGCAGCCACTGCAGCCAGACCACGAAGACGTACTGCAGGGCGAGCGCCAGCACGTAGTTGGGCACCGACATGCCGCCGAGGGTGAGCCCGGCGATGAACCGGTCCGCGAAGCGGCCCTCCCGGACCGCGCTGACCAGGCCGCCGAGCACCCCGGCGAGCAGCCACAGCACGGCCGCGCCGACGGCCACCACCGCGGTCACCGGCAGCCGCTGCACGATCATGTCGGTGACGATCTGCGAGGTCTGGAACGAGTAACCCAGGCAGGGCGCCGGGCAGTCGATGACGGATCCGCCGGAGCCGTACCTGCGGCCGGCCACCAGGCCCTGCAGGAAGTGCCCGAACTGGGTCCAGAACGGATCGTCCAGGCCGAGGTTGGCGCGGATCTGGTCGATCCGGTCCGGCGTGCAGTTCTTGCCGCAGATCTGCACCGCCGGGTCCGGCGACAGGACGAAGAACACCACGTACGTGAACAGGCAGACCAGGAGCAGCACGACCAGCATCCCGGCGATGCGGTGCACCAGGTAGCGCGTCATATACCACCGCCCGGATCGACCGCGTGCCGGACCCGGTCGCCCAGGACCATGAAGGACAGCACCAGCAGCGCCAGGAAGACGCCCGGCACCAGGAAATACGTCGGGACCACCGAGTACCAGCCGACCGAACTGGCGATCATCTGGCCCCAGGACGGGGTCGGCGGGACCACCCCGACCCCGAGGAACGACAGGCCGGCCTCGGTGCCGATGTAGCCGGGCACCGCCATGGTCACCATCACCAGCACGGTCGACCGCAGGTTGGGCAGCACCTCCCGGAAGACGACCTGGCCGCGCGAGGCGCCGGACGCGCGCGCCGCCTCGACGAACTCGCGCTCCTTGAGCGACAGGGTCTGCGCCCGCACGATCCGGGCCAGGTACGGCCAGCCGAACACCGAGATCACCACGACCAGCAGGAACTGCCGGTCGTCGGCGGGCAGCGCGGACAGCACGGCGATCATGAAGATCAGCGCGGGGAACGCCATGAGGAACTCCATGACCCGCGACAGCAGCATGTCGGTGCGGCCGCCGAAGTAGCCCGCGAGCAGGCCGAACACGACTCCCAGCACGGTGGTCAGCAGGGTGGCGCTGAGCGCGATGAGCATCGACGAGCGGGCGCCGTAGACGATCCGGGCGAAGATGTCCCGCCCGGTGCCCGGCTCGACGCCCAGCCAGTGCCCGGCCGAGATGCCGCCCCACCGGCCGACCGGGATGCTGCCCAGGTCGGGGTCGATGGCGCTCTGGTCGAACTGGTACGGGTCCCAGCCGCTGATCCGGACGATGAGCGGCGCGAACACCGCCATGACAACCACGAGCCCGATGTACGCCAGGCACGCCACCGCCGCGCGATCGCGCAGCAGGAGATGTGTGACATGGCGCCGGGGGTCGGTGGTGGCGACGGCGGCGTGGTCGGACGCCGCCGTCGCCTCGAGCGGGGTCGACGAGATCGTCACGTCAGCCCCGCGCCGGGTCCTTGAGCCCGATGATCCCGTAGTCGACGTCGCCCTGCGGCGCCACCACGCCCGCGAGGTTGGCCCCCGGTAGGTAGATCCGGTTCTCCACGTTCAGCGGGACGATCGGCGCCCGCTCCATGATCTTGCGGTCCAGCGCGGACCACTCCTTGTTCGCGGCGGCCAGGTCGGTCATCGCCCGGATCCGGTCGATGTCCTTGTTCACCGCGTCGTCGTTGAGCTGGGTGATGTTCTGGTTGCCCTTCGGGGCGATCTGCCGGCCGTCGAACAGCGGCGGCAGGAAGGTGGACGCGCTCGACGCCCAGTCCGGGCACCAGCCGGTGATCGCCGCGTCGTGCATCTGTGACGTGGTACCGATCGTCTCGTAGTAGGTGGACACGTCGATGACGTTGAGCGCCACGTCGATGCCGACCCGCTTGAGGCTCTGCTGCAGGGCCTCCGCCTGGCGCTGCATGACCGGGTTGGCGCGGATGTCCATGGTGAGCTTGAAGCCGTTGGGCTGGCCCGCCTCGGCGAGCAACTGCTTGGCCTTTGCCACGTCGCCGGTGTTGCCCGGGCTCGGGTAGAGGTCGTACTCGGTGTGCCCGGACACCGACGCCGGGATGATCGCGTTGGACAGGGTGGCGAACTGGTTGCCACCGGTGGCGTTCAGCACCGCCCTCTTGTCCACCGCGTAGTTGACGGCCTGCCTCACCCGTACGTCGCCGAGAGGTTTCTTTGTGGTGTTGAGCCCGATGTAGGTGAGGCAGGTGGACGGCGCCTTGACCACGCGGTCCTTGAGCTGCGGGGTCTGCAGCCGGGCGATGGTGGCGGTCTGCACGGTGCCGGACATCGCGTTGACGTCGGCGCCCTGACCGGCGATCAGCCGCTCGTCGATGGTGGCGCCGTCGATGCCGATGGAGAACTTCCAGTTGTCCGGGTAGGCCTTGCGGACCTGGTCGGTCGCCGGATCCCACTGCGGGTTGCGCTTCAGCTCGATCGTGCTGCCCGGGGTGAACGACGCGAGGTCGTACGGGCCGGACGCGACGATGTCCTTGATGAACTTGTCGCCGGCGCCGGTGCCGACCGGGAACGGCACCCCGCTGGGCATCGAAAGCACCGCGTCGAACTCGGGGAACGGTGCCTTGAGCCGGAACACGACGGTACGGTCGTCGGGCGTCTCGATGGCGGAGAGCTCGCCCGAGCGGTACGGGCCCTGGTAACCGGCCGGTGCGGCGAGCAGTTGCTTGAGGTAGGGGGCGCCGATGCCGATCTGCGGATCCCAGGTGCGGCTGATGCCGAACTTGACGTCCTTGGCGGTGATCGGGGCGCCGGTGTCGAACTTGATGCCGCCCTTCAGCTTGTACGTCCAGGTCCTGCCGCCGTCGGTGGCCTTGCCCAGGCTCTCGGCCAGGTCGGGGACCATCGCGTTGGGGTCGCTCGCGTCGTTGGCGGCCTTGGTGACCAGGGTGCGGTAGACGAGCCGGTAGAACGCGTTGACCCCGCCGTCGAAGCCGCGTGCCGGGTCCAGATAGGAGAAGTCGGCGTTCTGCAGGACGTGGACGGTGCCGCCCTTGACGGCCGGGCCGCCGCCGCTCTTGGCGCCGGCCGGGCCGTTGCCGCCGCCGGAGCACGCCTGCAGGGCCAGTGCGGAGACGAGCAGTCCCGCCAGAGCTGTCACGGGTCGGGTTCTGTTCAAGGGTCCTGCCTTCCTCAGATGGCGCGGGCCGCGCGGTCGTCGGTCAACCGGATGGCCCGCGCTCGTCGAGTTCGGGGAGCGCGGGGGCGTGGAGCTGACGCCATGGGACGCGGTGATCGGCCGGCCACGAACGCGAAGCGCTTCGACGATGCGGGCTCGGCGGTGCGATGTCGATCACTGCTGCGAACAGTAGTATGTCACACCTCGCTGGAGAAGGGCCGCGAGCGAGTTTTACGAATCGGTGATGTTCGACGAATGGGACCGGCCATCCACGCAGCGATAGCGCGTCGCGGCGTGGTGGCGGGCTGCCGGATGGCGGGCGGTCCTGCCGCTGGCTGACCGGCCGCCGACCCGAGCCCGAACGTCCCACACCCCCGGATCAAGCCGCGATGTGGGGAGGTTGGGCGCGCTGGACGGCGATGCGTCCCACGCCGATTCGGGTGTGGGGCGTACCGGTCCGTCGGCGGGCGAGGTGTCCCACACCGCGGGTTGGCCGCGCCGGTGTGGGTGGATCGGGTGGTGTGGCGGGCTGGTATGCGCTGGTTGGGGGCGCGGATCCGGGTGGCGTGGTGCGCGGGTAGGCGGTGGTCGGGTGCGTGGATCCGGAGGTGCCCACGGCGCCCGTCGGGTGGTGTGGTGGGCGCGTAGGCGCTGGGTGGGGCGCGGATCTGGGTGGGGGCGGTGATGAGGTGGCCGGTTGCGGGAGTCGGGTGTGGGGCGGTCAGTTTTCGGGGCGGCCGCTCCACCAACCCAGGACGTGGCCGATGTGGGTGGTGAGCAGCGCCTCCGCGCCCCGGCCGTCGCGCATTTCGAGCAGGTCGACGAGGCTGTGGTGCTCGGCCGCCGAGCGGAGCAGCTCGGCCGTGCCGATCTCGACCAGGCCGACCATGCGGGTCTGCTGGCGCAGCTCCTTGACCAGCGCGATCAGCCGGCGGTTGCCGTGCAGCTCCAGCAGCCGCAGGTGAAAGGCCATGTCGGCGGCCAGGTAGGCGGGCAGGTCGACGACCGAGGCCGCGTCCACGATGGCCTGCGCCTTGATCCGCAGGTCGTCCGCGGCCTCCGGCTGCAGGGTGCGGGCGATGTCCCGCATCGGTGGCGCCTCGAGCTGCTGGCGCAGCCGGACGATCTCCCACAGGTCCTGCTCGCTCACCTCGGTGACCCGGAAGCCCTTGTTGCGCACCACATCGACGAAGCCGCGTTTCTGCAGGTTGAGCAGGGCCTCACGGACCGGGGTGGCGGACACGCCGAACTTCGCGGCCAACGTGGGCGCGCTCACCAGCGTGCCGGGCGGCAGCTCGCCGGACACGATGGCGACGGACACGGCGTCCTCCACCGCGCCGCGCAGGCTCGCGCCCGGGGCCAACGGGCCGATGGCGGACTGCGCATCCGACCGCCCCGCCACCGCCCCCAACTGGACAGAAGGCTGGCTCACCGGCGACCTCCACGACGCGGCTCAACGGCTAAGGAACGGCCCGATAATACAATGTCACACCTTGCTGACCCCGGCGCGCGCCGCAACGACGGCTACCGGTCCCGCAGCTCGGGTGGCAGCACCGAGGCCGGCGCGCCCTGATAGACCACCGGCCGCTGGAAGCGGGTGATGGCCGACAGCCCGACCGACGTGGTGGTCGGCGCGGTGGTTGCCGGGTAGGGGCCACCGTGGTGCTGGGCGCCCGAGACGGTCACGCCGGTCGGCCAGTCGTTCACGATGATCCGGCCGGCCGTGTCGGTCAGCGCGTCGACCGCCTGCTGCGCGACCGGGTCGGTCTGCGTGCTGTGCGCCTGCACCGTACCGGTGAGCTGGCCGGGCAGACGGTGCAGCACGCCGATCAGTTCCTCCGGCGAGGAGTAGCCGACCACCAGGCCGGCCGGGCCGAACATCTCGATCTCCAGGGCCCGCGGGTCGGCGAGCAGGTCGGCCGCGTCGGCCCGCAGCACGCCGGCCCGGACGCCCTCGTCGTTCGCCGGGCCCTGGGCCGCGACGCGGACGCCGGGCAGCTCCGCCACCCGGCCGGCGGCGTCCGCGAAGCCCTCCCTGATGCCGTTCGTCAGCATCCGGCCGGGCGCTGGCAGGTCCACCGCGGCCAGGAACGCGTCCGGATCGGGGACCAGCACGATGCCGGGTTTCGTACAGAACTGGCCGGCGCCCAGGGTGAGCGAACCCACCCAGCCCTCGGCGATCGCGGCCCCCCTCTCGGCCCATGCCGCCGGCGTCACCACCACCGGGTTGACGCTGCCCAGCTCGCCGTAGAACGGGATCGGGTCGGGCCGGGACGCGGCGATGTCGAACAGCTGCCGGCCGCCCGCCGTGGACCCGGTGAACGCGGCCGCCCGGATGCGCGGGTCGCGCAGCGCGGTGAGCGACGGTTCGATGCCCTCGATCAGCGCGAACGTGCCGTCCGGCGCGCCGGCCCCGCGCAGCGCCTCGGTGACGACCGCGGCGGTGCGCCGGGACAGCTCGGGGTGGCCGGGGTGCGCCTTGACCACCACCGGGCAGCCGGCCGCCAGCGCCGACACGGTGTCGCCGCCGAACACGCTGAACGCGAACGGGAAGTTGCTCGCCGCGAACACCAGCACCGGGCCGATCGGCACCACGGTGCGGCGCAGGTCGGGGCGCGGGCCCATGCCCCAGTCCGGGTCGGCGGCGTCCCGGCGTACCGGAAGAAGCTCGCCCGACCGCAGGCCGCCGGCGAACAGCCGGGCCTGGAACGTGGTGCGCCGCAACTCGCCGGTCAGCCGCGGCGCCGGCAGATGCGTCTCGGTGCCGGCCAGCGCGATGAGTTCGGCCGACGCGCCGTCCAGCGCCGCGGCCACGGCCTCCAGCCAGGCCGCCCGGTCGGCCGGGTCACCGCGGCGCAGCGCCGCCCGGCATTTGTCCGCGGCCGCCAGGATCTGCTCGATGTCCACCGTCTGCTCCTCAGAATTCAAAACCGGCCGGGTACGGATCGGTCGGGTCCAGCAGATACTGGCCGATGCCGGTGATCCAGGCGCGACCGGTGATGGTCGGCAGCACCGCCGGGATGCCGCCCACCGTCGTCTCGCCCACCAACCGGCCGGTGAACCGGCTGCCGATGAACGACTCGTTCACGAAATCCTGGCCCAGCGGCAGCTCGCCGCGCGCGTGCAGTTCCGCCATCCGGGCGGAGGTGCCGGTGCCGCACGGCGACCGGTCGAACCAGCCCGGGTGGATGGCCATCGCGTGCCGGGACAGCCGGGCGTCCGAGCCGGGCGCGATGAACTCCACGTGGTGGCAGTGGTCCACGCCGTCGATCTCCGGGTGCCGGGGCGGCGCACCGGTGTTGATGGCCTCCATGATGGACAGCCCCGCGCGTACGATCTCGTCCTTGTGCCCGCGGTCGAAGGGTAGCCCCAACGAGGCCAGGTCGACCATCGCGTAGAAGTTGCCGCCGAACGCGAGGCTGTAGCCGACGTCCCCGTACCCGGGCACCTTGACGGTCTCGTCCAGCCGGTCGCAGTAGGCGGGCACGTTCTCCAGGGTGACCCCGTCGGCGTGCCCGTCGCGCACCGCCACCCGGGCGACCACCAGCCCGGCCGGGGTGTCCAGCCGGATCGTGGTGACCGGCTCGACCACCTCCACCATTCCGGTCTCGACCAGCACCGTGGCCACCCCGATCGTGCCGTGCCCGCACATCGGCAGGCAGCCGGACACCTCGATGTAGAGCACGCCGAAGTCGGCGTCCGGCCGGGTCGGCGGCTGCAGGATCGCCCCGCTCATCGCCGAATGCCCGCGCGGTTCGTTGACCAGCAGGCGCCGCAGGTGGTCCAGGTGCTCGACGAAGTGCAGCCGCCGCTCGTTCATCGTCGCGCCGGGCAGGACACCGAACCCGCCGGTGACCACCCGGGTCGGCATCCCCTCGGTGTGCGAGTCGACGGCGGAGAACAGCCGTGAGGCGCGCATCTCAGGCCGCCACCGCCTGGTACGCCGCGATTCCGGCGATCGCCCGTTCCAGGTCGGCCCGGACCTGCGCGGAGTGCTCGGCGGTGAGCGGGCCGCGCGGCGGGCGGCACCGGCCGCCGTACCGTCCGACCAGGTCCATGCCCAGCTTGATGGCCTGCACGAATTCGGTACGCGAATCCCACCGGAAGACGGCGACCAGGTGCCGGTACAGCTCGCGTGCCTCGACGAACCGTCCGGCCAGCATGTGCTCGTAGATGGTCACCGACTCGCGCGGGAACACGTTGGGGAAGCCGGCGAACCAGCCGACCGCGCCGTCCACCATGAGCTCGAACAGCACGTCGTCGGCGCCCGCCACGACGTCGATGTCGCACTTCTCGGCGATCTCGAACAGCCGCCGTACGTCGCCGCTGAACTCCTTTATCGCCGAGACGTTCGGCAGCCGCGCGATCTCCGCGACCAGGTCCGGCACCAGGTCGACCTTGGTGTCGATCGGGTTGTTGTAGATCATCATGGGCAGGCCGACCTCGTCGATCCGGGCGAAGTGTTCGACGACCTGCGCGCGGCTCGCCCGGTACATGGTGGGCGGCAGCGCGAGGACGCCGTCGGCGCCGTCCTCGGCGGCCAGTTCGGCCCAGTGCCGCGCCTGGTGCCAGCCGGGGGCGCTCACCCCGGCCACCACGATCCCGCGGCCGGCCACCGCCTCGACCGCCACCTGGACCACCCGGCGTCGTTCGGCGTCGGTGAGCGCCGAGTACTCGCCCAGCGAGCCGTTCGGGCCGACGCCGCGGCAGCCGTTGCTCACCAGCCAGTCGCAGTGCTCGGCGAACCGGTCGAAGTCGACCTCCAGGCCGGCCGGCGCGGCCGGATTCTCCTTGTACGGCAAGGCGGTGGCGACGATGACCCCGCGCAGATCGATGCTCATCGGACGTCCTCTCCTACGACGGTGCTGGCGGCCAGTTCCCCCAGCCTCAGGGGAATCGCGAGCGGGCGGTGGGCGGTGCGGCCGGCGTCCAGGAGCCCGGCCGGCCCGAGGATCTCCTCCATCGACCGGCCGCAGGTGCGGCCCTGGCACAGGCCCAGTGCCGCCCGGGTGGTGAGTTTCAGCGAGCGCAGCCCGCGGGAGCCGGTCAGCGCGGCCACCGACCGCAACTCCCCGGCGGTGACGTCCTCGCAACGGCAGACGACGGTACGGTCGTCCACCCAGGACTGCCAACCGGGCCGGATGGCGTGCGCGGCGGCGAGCCGGGCGGCGAACTCCCGGAACACGGCTCGGCCGCGGACAGCTGCCGGCGGTGGCGTGCGGCCGGCGGCCACCGACCCGGCGACCAGCCCCTCGGCGACGGCCAGGTCGACGCCGCCGATGCCGGTCAGCTCACCGGCGATCAGCACGCCCGGAACGGACGACCGCTGCCCGTCGTCCACCCGGACCGAACCGTCCGCCCGCAGCGCGCAGCCCGCGGCGATGGCGAGTTCGGTGCGCGGCACGAAACCATGGCCGGCGCAGACCGCGTCGACCACGATCCGGCGCTCCGAGCCGGGCACCGGCCGCCAGTCCGGGGTGAGGCGGGCGACGGTCACCGCCTCGACCCGGTCGGTGCCGTGCGCGGCGACGACCGCCGCGGCGGTGCGATAGGGGATCCGGTACGCGGCCAGGTCCCGTACGTATCCGGCCAGCTCACCGGCCTTGGCCTGGGCGGCGAGCAGGCGCCACGGCCGGCTGCCCCAGCCGCGGGCGAGCTGCCCCGGGCCCGCCGCCTCCAGCACGCCGGCCACCAGGGCGCCGGTGCGTACCAGACTGGACGCGACGGGCAGCAGGAACGGGCCGGACCCGGCGACCAGCACGCGGCGGCCGACCGCGATCCGTTCGCCCTTGGCGAGCGCCTGCGCGGCGCCGGCCGTGAAGACCCCGGGCAGGTCCCAGCCCGGGAACGGCAGAGTGCGCTCGTGCGCGCCGGTGGCCAAAACCAGAGCGGTCGGCTCGTACGCACGGGGCAGCCGCCCGGCGCCGTCCGGCGCGCCGACCAGCACGTGCACCAGCGGCGGCCGGCCGTCTCGGCGGTCCACCGACCAGACGTGGCCGCCCAGCACGACGTCGCAGCCCGGGTCGCGCAGCAGGTCGTCGCGCATCCGGCGGAACCAGTGCCAGCCGTGGTGCAGCAGGTCCTCGCGGGCCGCCGGGCGCTCGGCCGGCAGGTGCCGCCAATACTGGCCGCCGAGGTCGTCCGACGCCTCGACGAGCACGACCCGCCGGCCGCCGCGGCGGGCCGCCCGGGCCGCCGCCATGCCGGCCGGGCCGCCGCCGATCACGAGCACCGGGACCTGGTGCGGCTCAGCCACGGTCGTCCTCCTGGAACTCCACCCGGTCGCCGTCGGCGGCCCGCCGCTGGCAGGCGCGGACGTCGCGCAGGCCGTTGACCACGACCAGGCAGTCGAAGCAGACGCCGATGCCGCAGAACACGCCGCGCGGGCGGCCGGTCCGGCTGCGCCGCCAGGCGAGCCGGCCGCCGGCCAGCAGGATGCCCGCGATCGTCTGGCCGGCCACACCCTGCACCGGCTCCCCGGCCACCTCGATCCGCACCGTCCCGGCGGGGGCGGGCCGGATCGGGTCGTCGGCGGGGCGGAACGGGCCATCGGGCGGCGGCATCAGGCGGCTCCTTCCGGAGGTCGGTGGCCCGGCCATTCTCGCTCCAGGCCGGGCCGTTCTGGTGCCGTGCCGGGTCGTTCTGGGGCCGTGCCGGGCCGATCTGGTGCCGTGCCGGGCCATTCTGGTGCCGGGCCGGGTCGTTCGCGTGCGGGTGCCGGCCGGTCGCGGCTGGCTGGCGTGGTGCGGGGTTGGTCCGGCGGTTGCTCGTTCCGGCCGGGCTGTCCCGATGCCAGGCCCGGGCGGTCCGGACGGAACTCGGCGGCCAGCGGGTCGGCGCTGTCCGGTGCCAGCAGCAGGTCATGCAGCAGGTCGGCGGTGGCCAGGCTGAGCCCGATGCCGGCGCCCTCGTGCCCGGTGGCGTGCCACAGGCCGGGCAGCCGCGGGTCGGCGCCGATGATCGGCAGGTGATCCGGCACGTACGGCCGGAATCCGCCGTACGCCCGCATCACCTGCACGTCGGCCAGGAACGGGAACAGCAGCAGCGCCTTCGCCGCGAGCGCGGCCAGCACCCGGGCCTCGATCCGGTCGTCGAAGCCGCGCCGCTCCCGGGACGAGCCGATCAGCACCGTGCCGGCCGCGGTCGACTCGACCACGCTGGACACCTGCAGGTCGGCCGAGCCGGAGCCGACCGAGCCCACATAGTCGGCGTCGTAGACCTTGTGCCGCACCCGCGCCGGCATCCGCGAGGTGACCAGCACGGTGCCGCGGCGGGGCCGGACCGGCAGCGTGACACCGAGCCGTTCGGCGACGCCGGCGGACCACGGCCCGGCGGCGACCACGACGGCGTCGGCGGGCAGGTCGCCGGCCGTGCTGCGCACGCCGGTGAGCCGCCCGCCGGCCAGCAGCGGGCCGGTCACCTCGACCCGCTGGCGCACCCGGGCGCCGTGCCGGCGGGCCGCGGCGAGCAGCGCCTCGGTCGCGATCACCGGCTGGACCTGGGCATCCTCCGGGTAGAAGACGGCGGCGGTGAGGTCGCGGGTGAGATCCGGCTCCAGTTCGTGGGCGCGGACGGCGTCGACGGTCTCGGCGCGGACGCCCGCCGCGCGCTGTGTCCGCGCGAAGGTCAGCAGGTTGTCCGCCCCGGCCGGGGTGGTCGCCACGACCAGGCCGCCCTTGCGGTCGAACTCCAGGCCGGGAAACCCGGCCGGCAGCTCGTCGCGCAACTCTTCCCGGACCCGGCCCCAGGCGGCCAGCGTCTGCCGGGTCAGCCGCAACTCGGGGCCCGGCCCCTTGTCCGACACGAGGATGTTGCCCTCGCCGCTCGCCGAGGTGCCGCCGGCCGTGGCACCGCGGTCGACGACGACCACGTCACAGCCGGCGCGCGCCAGCACCCGAGCCACCGCGGCGCCGACGATACCGGCGCCGACGACGAGGACGCGGAGGTGTGCGGACACCGCAGTACTATGTCACATGCTTCAGTCGCAGAGGAATGGGCCAGGCAATTTCGCGCCACGTTAGGAGCCGGCCTCCTCTCGACCCGCCTTGTGCCATTTCACTAGCGACATCGCCTCGACATGACGATCAAACGAGGCGCCCGTCGATCTGCCGCCGCGGGTCGCGGGCAAGCACTCACCCAGGCGCGCCGCCGCACGGCCGGGCCGAGCCGGCGGGCGCGCGCCGTCGCACGACCGGGCCGAGCCGGCGGGCGCCCGGACCGTGCTGTGTGACGTGGTCTGTCCCCTTACGGGTCTCCCCGGATGGCGGACCGGGCGGGCCGCCGGTGGGAACGGCCGCGCGCGGTGGCTTCCGTGCAGGCGGCGGCTGGCTGGCAGCGTGTGCGCCAGGACCGTACGGTGGCTGGGCCTTGCTCTTTTGGCGCGGCGATTTCCGGGGTTGTCACGGATCTGGCGGTGACGAGGTTATTGGGAGGATTGCCAAGTCTCGTTGCCCGGCCATGGGGAGGCCTTCATGAGATTCACCGCACTCGGCGCCGTTGGTTCGGCGGCCGCTCTGCTGCTCGTCGCGGCCTGCGGGTCGGACCCGGCAGCGGCACCGGCCGGCCCGGCTCCCGGCGCGCACACATCCCACTCCGCGGGGTCCGCGCCACCACCGGCGCCGCTGCGCGCGGGCGAACGGTTTGTCGACATCGGTCTCACCGAGCCCTACACCCCGGCCGCGCCGCACGGCGGCACCGACGAGTATCGCTGCTTCCTGGTCGATCCCAAGCTGACCGAGCCCGCCTACCTGACCGGCAGCCGCTTCCTGCCGCAGAACGCGGGGATCGTGCACCATGCGATCTTCTACCGGCTCGCGCCGGATCAGGCGAAGGCAGCCGCCCAGGTCGACGCCGACACGCCCGGGGAGGGCTGGACCTGCTTCGGCGGCACCGGCGTGCAAGGCCAGACCGCCTGGGTCGCGCACTGGGCGCCCGGCGCCGCCGAGACCCTGATGCCGGCCGGGTACGGCTTCGAGATGCCGCCGGGCAGCAAGCTGGTCATGCAGATCCACTACAACCTGCTCGGTGCCGACCCGGCCAACCCCGGCTCGGACCGGTCCGGCATGCAGATGCGCCTGGCCGGCGGCGCGGCGAAACTCAAGCCGCTGACGACCGCGCTGGCCATGGCGCCGATCGAGCTGCCCTGCGAGCCCGGCGGCAGCGGCCCGCTGTGCGATCGCACGGCAGCCATCGCCGACGTCAAGAAGCGCTTCGGGCCCGAGTCCGCCGAGAACGCCGAGCAGCTCAACAAGTGGTGCAACGGCGGCAGGGCGCCGGTGCCGGGCAACACCCAGCACTGTGACCAGCCGGTCCAGGAACCGGGCACCATCCACCTGGCCGCCGGGCACATGCACCTGCTGGGCCGGGCCATCAAGGTCGAGCTCAACCCGGGCACCGCGAAGGCGCGGACCATCCTCGACGTGCCGCGGTACAACTTCGACGAGCAGGCGCTCGTGCCGCTGCCCAAGCCGATTCGCGTGGCGAAGGGCGACACGGTACGGGTGACCTGCACCCACGACGCGACGCTGCGCAAGCAGCTGCCTCAGCTGCGGCAGCTCCCGTCACGCTATGTGGTGTGGGGCGAGGGCACCAGCGACGAGATGTGCCTCGGCATCATGATCATGAGCGAAAACTAGCGCCAGCGGCGCGCCCTGTGCGGTGTGCTGCATTACCGGGGCCCGCAGTGGCTGGCCTGTCCGATGCCGGGTGGGTTGGGGCTGCGGGTTCGGGTGCGGTGTGCTGTCGCACTGGGGCTTCCGGCGGCTGGGCCGTGGGGTGGCGCGTGGGTTGGGGCTGCAGGTTCGGGTGCGGTGTGCTGTCGCACTGGGGCCCGCAGCGGCTGGCCTGTCCGATGCGGGGTGGGCTGGGGCTGCGGGTCCGGGTCCGAGTGAGGTGTGCTGTCGCACG
>Ga0070668_100002458_pt1 | contig 13634 bp, 14 predicted proteins | sample KBSS43metaG_FD_64661 | JGI IMG/M metagenome (GOLD analysis project Ga0070668, IMG submission 64661) | Switchgrass rhizosphere microbial communities from Kellogg Biological Station, Michigan, USA - KBS S4-3 metaG | ecosystem: Host-associated > Plants > Roots > Rhizosphere > Soil ... | reverse complement strand
GCGGCCTCACCCCGGCGCGCTCCGGCACCCCGCTGTTGTTCGACGAAAACTGCACGACCGCGTCCGGTGCGGCCAGTGCCACGCGGTGCGTCATGACGTCGCCGGAGCGCAGCGTCGACAGCCACAACAAGCCCTGGGGCGTCGGTTCCGTGCGGCAGAGGATCTCCTCCGGTTCTTCGCACGGCGGGCCACCCGAGTTGCTGCTGGGCACGATCAGGACGGACACCGAGCCCGTCCCCCGGTCGTCGGTCACCCGGACTCCCATGTGGAACAACGCGTCCTGCGGCGCGTCGCCGTCGGCCGGGTCCGCGATCAGGTGGAACGGGTCCGCCGGTGGGGTCTCGCCCGGGATGGTCAACCGCGAGATCCGCGCGTCCGGAGCCAGGAAAGAACGCACCGCGTTGCCGATGACGCAGCTCAGCCGATCGACCAGAGCCGAGCGGGTGTCCGAAGCCGAGGGGCACGGCCGGCTCGCGACGTCGCCGCGGTCCGGCAGCACCACCACCGCCAGCCCCAGTGCGAGCACCACCACGGCCAGCGCCGCCGCACCCGTGAGCAGGTACCGCCGGCGCGACGAGCGGGCCGCCGCGAGCACCGCTTCCCCGGAAAGACCGATCGGCGGTTCGTCTTCGGTCACGTACGCCGTCAAGGCGGATCGGATGTCTTCCATCACCACTCCTCCGTCGTCGGCGCGGGCAGGACGGCGCGCAGGGCTTCGACCCCACGGGCGGTCTGGGACTTCACCGTGCCTTCGGCGACACCGAGGAGGGCCGCGACTTCGGCCACCGGGAGGTCCTCGAGGAACCGCAGCACGACCATCGCGCGCTGCCTCGGCGTGAGCCCGGCGAGGGCGCGCTCCACGTCGAGCCGCGCGTGGCTGTCGCGGCCCGGTGGTGACTCCTGTTCCGGCACGGCCGACGTCACGTACTCACGAACGGAGGTCCGCCGCCCGGCGAGGAAGAGGTTCAGCAGGATGCGGCGCGCGTAGGCGTCGACGGTGTCCGGGCGCACCCGCCGCCAGCGCCGGTACAGCTGCACGAACATGGCCTGGACCAGGTCCTCGGCCTCGTGCCAGTTCCCGCAGAACGCGAAGGCCACCCGGCGGAACCGCTGGACCCGGGCAGCGAAGTACTCGCTGAAATCGAGGTCTCTCGACGCGCCCACCCGGCCCTCCTTCGCACGTTCTCAGTGTTACTAGTGCGCGGAGGGCCGGGAAGGTTCAACCGGAACTACATGTGGACGGCGCCCGGCGCCGCCTCACCCTGCGGGACGCCCGGGCGGAGCATCAGCGCGCTCAGCACCGCGCCGGCCACGAAGATCACGGCGGCCCAGGTGAACGCCGTCGTGTAGCTCTCGATCGACGCTTCGGCCGCCAGCTGCGGCGTCGGGACCTTGCCCGCGACGTAAGCCGTCGCCGCGTTGCCGGCCAACGTCGACAGCAGTGCCGTGCCGATCGAACCGCCGACCTGCTGCGCCGTGTTGACCGCCGCCGACGCGACCCCCGCGTCGTGCGCCTCGACGCCGAACGTCGCGACGCTCATCGCCGGCGCCATCGCCAGGCCGATGCCGAAGCCCATCACCAGAAGCGGGCCGAGCACACCGGACGCGTACGTGCTGTCCAGGCCGATCCCGCTCAACCAGAACAGCCCGGCCGCCGCGATCGCCATGCCGGTCGGGACCAATGGCCGCGGGCCGAACCGCGGCAGCAGCACGGCCGTCGCCGTGGTGGCGGACAGCATCAGCGTCGCCACCATCGGCAGGAACCCGAGACCGCTCTGGATCGGGGTGAACTGGAGGTTCTGCTGCACGTAGAACGTCAGGAACAGGAAGATCGCGAACATCCCGATGGCGAGCAGGAACATCGCCAGGTACGAGCCGCCGCGGTTGCGGTCCAGCAGCACGCGCAGCGGCAGCAGCGGGTGTTCGACGCGCTGCTGCAGCCACGTGAACACGCCCAGCAGCACCACGCCCGCGGCCAGGAAGCCCCACACCGACACCGACGACCACGAGTCCGACTCGGCGTTCGCGAAGCCGTAGACCAGCGCGAACAGACCGGCCGACGCCGTCACCGTGCCCGGCAGGTCGAGCTTCGGGCGCGGGCCCTCGTCCTTCTGGTTGCGCAGCAGGACCGAGCTGCCGACGAACGCGACGACGGCGAAGATGATGTTCACGAACATGCACCAGCGCCAGTCGAGGTACTCGGTGAGCACGCCGCCGAGCAGCAGCCCGACCGCCGCGCCGCCACCGCCGATGGCGCCGAACACGCCGAACGCGCGGCCGCGTTCCTTCGGGTCGGTGAACGTCGTGGTCAGCAGCGAAAGCGTGGCGGGCGCGAGCAGCGCGCCGAACACGCCCTGGGCCGCGCGGGCGACGAGCAGCATCTCGATGTTGGTCGCGAAGCCACCGAGCGCGGACACCGCGGCGAAGCCGGCCAAGCCGACGAGCAGCGCGTTCTTGCGGCCGAAGAGGTCCGCGATCCGCCCACCGAGCAGCAGCAGGCTGCCGAACGCGAGCGCGTACGCCGTGACGACCCACTGCCGGGCGTCGTTGGAGAAGCCCAGGTCGACCTGGGCCGACGGCAGGGCGATGTTCACGACGGTCGCGTCCAGCACGACCATCAGCTGCGCGATGCCGATCATCACCAGGATCAGCCACCGTCTGGAGTGGTGGGGGTTTTCGCCGGCGCGCGTGTCCCCCGACGGCGCGACGAGTGTGGACTCGGTCATGGAGTGTCCTCACAGAAAGTGATCAAGACGCTATGTGGAGTAGGTATCTCCCCTTACGCGACCCAAGGTACACAACAACCGGAGACGATGTCTCTACTTGAGGGGTTAGACTGGTGTCATGGCACGGGACGCTGGTCCCGCCGCACCGGCGCGGCCGCTGCGGCGTGACGCTGAACTCAACCGCCGTCGCATCCTGGCGTCGGCCCGCGAAGTGTTCGGTCAGCGCGGGCTCGAGGCCACGCTGGACGACATCGCGCATCACGCCGGCCTCGGCGTCGGCACGGTCTACCGCCGGTTCCCGAGCAAGGAACACCTGGTCGAAGCCATGTTCGCCGAACGGATGGACGAAATCGGCGACCTCGCCGTGGAGTCGTTGAAGGCCGATGACGCGTGGCAAGCGTTCGTCGACTTCACGTGGAAAGCGGCCGAGCTGCACTCCACCGACCGCGGGCTGCGCGAGATCATGCTGTCCAACAAGTTCGGCCACGAGCACGTCGCCGAAAAGAAAGCCCGCATGGTGCCGTTGATCACACAGCTCATCGAGCGGGCCCAAGCGGCCGGCGGGCTGCGGGCGGACTTCGCCCCTTCGGACATGGCGATGGTGCACATGATGGTCGGTTCGGTGGTGGAGTTCACGTGCGCGGTGGACCCGGACCTCTGGCGGCGTTCCCTCGCCATGCTCCTCGACGGGCTCCGCGCCGAGCCCGGCAAGCCGTCGGAGCTGCCCCACCCGCCGCTCAGCGAGCGCGAGGTCGACGAGGCGATGTCCTGCTGGCGCCCCTGACGGTCGGGGCCGGAGAAAGGCGGAGCCATTCATCCGCCGCACGCGCGGATGAATGGCCGAGCCGGAGCGATTGCCGAGAGCGGGTTACTCGGACGGGATGACCGCCCACATGATCAGGTAGGCCACGAACTGCGGCCCGGGCAGCAGGCAGGACAGCACGGCCAGCAGCCGCACGGTGCCGGGCTTCATGCCGTACCGCTGGGCGAGGCCCGCGCAGACGCCGCCGATCATGCGGCCGTGGCGCGGGCGGGACAGCCGTCGTGTGACCGGTGCGCTCATCGTCGTTTCCCTTTCTCGGTGTTCCGGATGTTCCGATACCTCTACTTCACCACTGGAGCACCGGTTCCGCATCGCTCGCAGGAAGGATCGCTCCCCTAGGGGACGGCAAATCCGAAAATCGTTCGAAAGTTCAGGAGAAACTCAGGAAACGGGCGTGAAATCCGGTGACCTGCGCGTTCTCCTTCCGGGGTGCGGAAGATAGTGAGAGATGTCCCCGTCAGGGCTGGTTTTTCGCACCGATGTGGTGATACTTGCACCCCGTGTACCCGCGTCTGAAATGCTCGGTCGTCGCCATGCTCTGCGCCCTCTTCACCGCCGGCTGCGCCGGCACCGAGGCCGCCCCCGAGCCGACCTCCGGGCCCTCGCCGCTGACCGCGCCCGCCGCACTCGGTGACTTCGGTACCGTCGACTACTGCAGCCTGCTGAACGTCCCCGAGGTGGCGCCCGGCGCGGTCGCCGTCCCGACGTTCGAAGACTGCCGGGCCGTGCTCGGCCCGCGCACGATCCTCGTCGGGCCGCTGGCCTTCGACTCCGACCCGAACATCAAGCCCTACGAATACCCCGGGCCGGTGCCCGACGGCGTCGCGATCCAGCAGTCGATGTTCAACGACCGCACCACGTGCACCCGCGCGATCACCTTCGCCGACGGGAACCGGCTCGACCTGTCGGTCACCGACAGCGGTGGCGACCAGGCCGCGCGGTGCGACGTCGCCGACGCCACCGTCGGCTCGGCGCTGGCCGCGATCACGGCGGGCAAGGTCCGGCGGCTGACGTTCCCCGAACGCTCGTGGGGCCGGGTCCCGCCGTGCGCGCTGCTCGAGAGCCACGACCTCGACGACGCCGCCGGCCCCGGCAGCCGGCCGGCGACGGGGCTGTCCGGCCACAGCTGCATCCGCGGCAAGGTCAGCCTCAAGCTGACGGTGGAGACGGCCGATCCGGCCGGCCCGGCCGAGCCGATCGGCGGCCGCGAAGCGCGGGTCCGGATCGCGGGCGCGTTCTGCCTGGCCGACACCACGCAACGGGCGCCCGGCCTGCCCGGACGCCGGGAACTGGCGGAGATCAGCGTGGTCGAAACGGCGGGCACGGCGGGCGACGGCACGTGTGCACTGGCCCGCACCGCCGCGACGTCGATCTTCCCGCGGCTCCCCCAGCCCGGAAAGCCGTGAAGGGCACCCTCAGGGCTCTGCTGTCCCTGAGGGTGCCCTTCACGGCATCGGTCCTACTCCTCGTAGGTGAGGTTCTTGCCGTTCGACGGGTCGAACAGCTTGACCTTGTCCGCGTCGTACCAGACCTCGAGGTCGGCGTTCTCCGCCGCGGACGACTCCGCCGACAACCTCGCCACGATCTGGGACTCCGCGCCCGGCACGTCCGCCGACCCGCTGTCGGCGGCGAGCTCGGCCAGCTCCGCGGCGGTGGCGACCTCGCCCTCCACCGTGAAGTGGGCGTACTTCTCCGAGCCCATCGACTCGAGCACGTCGATGTGCGCGGTGAAGGTCGTCCCGTGGGTCTTCTGGCCGGCTTCGACGACCGCCGCGTCTTCGAAGTGCTCCGGCCGGATGCCGACGATGACGTCGCGGGGCGAGTTCGCCTTCTCCACCAGCTGCCGGACGCGGTCCGTCAGCGGCGTCGTGCCCAGCGCGCTCCGCAGCTCGTTGTTCTCCAGCGTCGCCGGGACGAAGTTCATCGACGGCGAGCCGATGAACCCGGCCACGAACAGGTTCGCCGGGTTGTCGTAGAGGAACTGCGGCGAGCCGATCTGCTGCACGTACCCGCCGCGCAGCACCACGACCCGGTCGCCCAGCGTCATGGCCTCGGTCTGGTCGTGCGTCACGTACAGCGTCGTGGTGCCGAGCTGCTTCTGGATCTTCGACACCGACGTCCGCATCTGGCCGCGGAGCTTGGCGTCCAGGTTGGACAGTGGCTCGTCCATCAGGAACGCCTTCGGGTTGCGGACGATCGCCCGGCCCATCGCGACGCGCTGCCGCTGGCCACCGGAGAGGTTGGCCGGCTTGCGGTCCAGGTGCTGGGTCAGGTCGAGGATCTTCGCCGCCTCTTCGACCTTCGCCCGCACGGTCTTGTCGTCCACCTTGGCCAGCCGCAGCGGGAAGGCCATGTTCTCGCGGACGCTCATGTGCGGGTACAGCGCGTAGGACTGGAACACCATCGCGATGTCCCGGTCCTTCGGTGCCTTCTCGTTGACGCGCTGCCCGTCGATGCGCAGCTCGCCGGAGGTGATGTCCTCCAGCCCGGCCACCATGTTCAGCATGGTCGACTTCCCGCAGCCGGACGGGCCGACCAGGACGAGGAACTCGCCGTCCCCGATCGTCATGTCCACTTCGGACACCGCGAGCGCGCCGTCGGGGTACTTCTTCGACACCTTGTCGAGCACGATCTCTGCCATAGCGCTACCCCTTCACCGCACCGGAGGTCAGCCCCGCCACGATGCGACGCTGGAAGAACAACACGAACACAATGATCGGGATGGTGATCACGACCGCCGCCGCGCACACCTGCCCGGTCGGGTCCTCGAACTGCGAGGACCCGGTGAAGAACGACAGCGCCGCCGGCACCGTGCGCGACGCCGTGGTCGACGTCAGCGAGATGGCGAACAGGAAGTCGTTCCAGCAGAAGATGAACACCAGGATCGCGGTGGTGAACACGCCCGGCGCGGCCAGCGGCGCGATCACCTTCCGGAACGCCTGTGCCGGCGTCGCGCCGTCCATCTTCGCCGCCTTTTCCAGCTCCCACGGGATTTCCCGGAAGAACGCCGACAGCGTGTAGATCGACAGCGGCAGGGCGAACGTGATGTAGGGCAGGATCAGCCCCGGCCAGGTGTCGAACAGCCCCAGGTTCCGCTCGATGTTGAACAGCGGCGTCACCAGCGACACCTGCGGGAACATCGCGATCAGCAGCGAGAGCCCGACCAGCAGCTGCTTGCCGGGGAACTCCAGCCGCGCGACCGCGTACGCGGCCATCGTGCCCAGCACCACCGCGATCACCGTGGAGATGATCGCGATGCCGATCGAGTTCACCAGCGCCAGCAGGAACTCCGAGGTCTTGAAGATGTCCGCGTAGTTCTGCCAGGTCCACTCCTGCGGGATGAAGGACCCGTCGGTCAGCGTGTCCTTGGTCTTGAACGACAGCGAGACCACCCAGAGCACCGGCACCAGCGCGAACACCAGCACGAGGATGTCGACCAGGCCCCACCTGACCTTGCGGCCCGTCGTGACGGTTGCCATCACCATCAGCGCTTACCCCCGTTGTCCGAACCCGGTGCGGCCGTGCCGAACACCTTGATGAAGATGAACGCGATGATCGCCACCGTGATGAAGATCAGCACGGCCATCGTCGAGCCGATCCCCAGGTTGAGGCCCTTGACCAGGTTGTTGTAGGTCTGCATGGACACCGAGCCGGTGTCCTGCGCGCCGTTGGTGAGCACGAAGATGTTGTCGAAGATCCGGAACGCGTCGAGCGTGCGGAACAGCAGCGCCACCAGGATCGCCGGCTTCATCACCGGCAGCATCACCTTCGTGAACCGCTGCCACGCGGTCGCGCCGTCCATCGCCGCGGCCTTCAGCAGGTCGTCCGGCACCAGGGCCAGCCCCGCCATCAGCAGCAGCGCCATGAACGGCGTGGTCTTCCACACCTCGGCGCCGATGATGATGAACAGGGACGGCCACTGGTCGGTCAGCGGCGCCGCGTCCGAGGCCAGCATGTTCGCCAGATAGCCGGTCTTCGGCGTCCACGCGTAGTACCACGAGAACGCCGCCACGACCGTGACGATGCCGTACGGGATCAGCGCAACGGTGCGGACCACGCCGCGCCCGATCAGCGTCCGGTGCATCACCAGCGCCAGCGCCATGCCGAGGACGAACTCGATCGCCACCGACACCACGGTGAGGAACATCGTGGTGCCGAACGCCGTCCACCAGTACGAATTGGACAGCACGGCCCCGTAGTTGTCGAAGCCGATGAACTTCTGCTGCGCCGGGAACCGCAGGTCGTACCGCTGCAGCGACAGCCAGACCGAGTAGACGATCGGGTAGCCGGTGACCGCGATCATCACCAGGAAGGCGGGCGCGCACAGCCAGAGCCCGAGCCGTCGTTCGGCTCTCTTCCCTTCCGACAGCGCGGGTTTGCCCTTCTTGTGGGAGGTCGCCTCCTTGGCGACCGTGGCCCCGGCGGTGTCGGCCGGGGTCGAGTCCTGGACGGTCACGGGATCACTCCCTTCGACTGGAGCGCGTCGTTGAGCTGCTCGCGCAGTTTGTCCGCGGTGGCCTTCGGATCGATTTCCGACGGCGGCGAAAGGACCTTCGAGATCACCGTCGACATGTTCTGGTACGCCGGGGTCAGCGGCCGCACGGCGGCGTCCTTCAGCGCGTCGATGATCGAGTCGCGCATCGGGTACTTCAGTGCCATGTTGGGATTGTCGGCACTGGCCGGCTTCGACGGGTCGAGCGGCGTGTCGTTGTGGAACACCGACTCGATGCTCGGCGGCACACCGTCGTTGATGGCGGAGATCTTCTGACTTTCCGCACTACGCAAGCACAATGCCGCTTCGAACGCCTCCGGCTTGTGCTGTGAATAAGTGCTGACCGCCAGGTCGAACCCGCCGATCGTGGTCCTGGCGGGGATTCCGGCCTGTGCTTCGGGGTACACCGTCCACTTGAAGTGGGAGAGATCCTCTTTCTTGTCCTTGGCGTAGGCGGCGTAGACGTACGGCCAGTTCAGCTCGAACGCGGCCCCGCCACGCTGGAACGCCTGCCGGATGTCGTCCTCCTTCATGTTGCTCAGGGACGGGTCGGTGAGGCCCGAGGTCGACACCTTCTTGAGCAGTTCCAACGCCTTCACGGCGCCGTCGTCCATCAGCACGGACGTGCCGTCGTCGGAGATGATGTGCCCGCCCATCGACGCGACCAACGTGTTGTAGAAGACCACCAGGCCCTCGTACTGTGCGCCGGTGAACACGATCTCGTAAGGCTTGCCCTGCGCTTTGAGTTCCGCCGACTGCCGCATCATCTCGTCCCACGTCTTCGGAGGCGTGGGCGTGATCCGGTCGTCGTACCAGAGCAGCTGCACATTGGTGTTCTTCGTGGCCGCGTACAGCTTCCCGTTGTGGGTCGCGGTCTCGAGCGGCCCTGGCAGCACACCGGCGGAGGCTTCCGCCTTGTTCGCACCGGTCCATTCCTCGGCCCAGCCGGCTTCGGCGAACTCCGACACCCAGGTGACATCGAGCCCCAGGATGTCCATCGCCGGGTCGCCCGCCGCCAGCCGGCGCGCCATCTGCAGCCGCTGGTCGTCCGCTCCACGCGGCAGCTTGTTGTAGATGATCTCGTACTTCCCGGCCGCCTTCACGTTGCAGGCGTCGACAACCTTCTGGAAGTTGTCCTCCGGCGACATGTAGATGTTGATCTTCGTTCCGCCGCCCGACCCGCAACCGGCCAGCATGCCGGCCGCCAAAGCCCCTGCCCCCAGCAGGACTGCGGTGCGGCCGGGCGGGCGTACCCGTTTGCCCGCGCCGATCCTCTTCCCCATAAGGCCTCCTCACCCGCGTGCACGCCGGATACCGCGGCACCCTGGTGGGCACCGCGACGCGATGAGGCGAACCGCGCCAGCACCCCGACGTGCTAGTGCTCGGGCCGCCGCGCTGGTTGGGCGAGGCCGCCCGACTGGTGTCGGCCAACTTATGCCGGGCGATCACACCCCGCAAGCAGTATCGGTAACGATTCAGCCCCCTGCCGACCGAACTGTGATTTTTTCCTGATAAGGGTTCAATTTTTCAGGCGTTCGCGGACGGCGGCTTGAGGGCCAGCTTCGCGAGCAGCTCCCGGCCCTGTTCGGCCGAGCGCGGCTGGCAGAGGACGTCGTAGCGGCCGGCGACCAGCTGGCTCGCCGAGGAGAAGTCCCGCCGTCCCCGCGACATGCTGTACCCGATCGCGGCGAACATCAGCCCCGACAGCACGCCGAGCACCAGCCCGGTGAGCAGCTGCAACGCGAAGCCCTGGTTGACGAACAGCCCGAGCAGCAACCCGGCGAACAGGCCGAACCAGGCACCGGACACCGCGCCGGTGCCGAGCACCCGGCCCCAGCTGAGCCTCCCGATGACCCGCTCGACGAGCATCAGGTCGACGCCGACGATCGTGACGTCGCCGACCGAGAACTCGCTGTCCGCGAGGAAGTCGACCGCCTGCTGCGCCTCGCCGTAGGTCGCGTACGACCCGATCGGCCAGCCGGTGGGCGGGGTCGGCAGCCGCGGCAGCCCACCGGGCGCCCGGCCCCCGCCAAAGGGACTACTCACCATCATCACCTGCGCACTCGTGGGTCCTGGGCGTCCATCTTGTCAAGAACGCCCGGGCCGTGCGAGCCGCTTACCCCGAAAGGCCGGGCGCACCACCATGTCGACAAGTCGCTTCGCACTTTCCCTGATCAAGTTACGTCCGCGGGCCCTCCGGACGCATCTTTCCCGGCGAAAGTGACGGCCTCAGGAGCGCGACTTGTACTCCCGCAGCAGGCCGCGGCTGATGATGGTCTTCTGGATTTCGCTGGTGCCCTCGCCGATCAGCAGGAACGGCGCCTCGCGCATGAGGCGCTCGATCTCGTACTCCTTCGAGTAGCCGTAGCCGCCGTGGATGCGGAACGAGTCCTGCGTGACCTCCGCGCAGTACTCGGACGCGATCAGCTTCGCCATCCCGGCCTCGACGTCGTTGCGCTCGCCGGAGTCCTTGAGCCGGGCCGCGTTCACCATCATCAGGTGCGCCGCCTCGACCTTGGTCGCCATCTCGGCCAGCTTGAACGCCACGGCCTGGTGCTCGGCGATCGCCTTGCCGAACGTCTTGCGCTGCTGGGCGTACTCCACCGCCAGCTCGAACGCCCGGATCGCGATGCCGCACGCCCGCGCGGCGACGTTGACCCGGCCGACCTCGACACCGTCCATCATGTACGCGAAGCCCTTGCCGGGCGCTTCGCCGAGGACCATGTCCGCCCCGATGCGATAGCCGTCGAAGACCGCCTCGGTGGTGTCGACGCCTTTGTAGCCCATCTTGTCGATCTTGCCGGGGATGGTCAGGCCCGGCGCCACCTCGCCGAAACCCTCCGGCTTTTCGACCAGGAACGTCGTCAGGTTCTGGTGGGGTTTCTCCGCGCCTTCGTCGGTCTTGACGAGCAGCGCGATCAGATTGGACGAGCCGCCGTTCGTCAGCCACATCTTGGCGCCGTCGATGACGTAGCCGTCATCGGTCTTCTTCGCCTTGGTCTTGATCGCGGCGACGTCGGACCCGAGGTCCGGCTCGGACATCGAGAACGAGCCGCGGACCTCGCCGGTCGCCATCCGCGGCAGGAAGTGCTGCTTCTGCGCGGCCGTGCCGTGGCGGGAGATCATGTGCGCCACGATGAAGTGGGTGTTGATCACGCCGGACACGCTCATCCAGCCCCGCGCGATCTCCTCGACGACCAGCGCGTAGGTCAGCAGCGACTCGCCGAGCCCGCCGTACTCCTCCGGGATGGTGAGCCCGAACAGGCCCATCTCCTTCATGCCCTCGACGATGTCCGCCGGGTAGGTGTCGGAGTGCTCGAGCTCCTGCGCGTGCGGGATGACCTCCTTGTCCACGAACTGGCGGACGGTCGCGAGGATCTCCGACTGCACGTCGGTCAGGCCGGCGGTCTGGGCGAGACGGGCCATCACAGCTCCCTTTCCGGAGGACGACGCCGGCTCACGGCGCTGGGTTACCGGTGAGTATGACCCGAAACGCCCAGCCCTGCTATGAGGGCGCTCACGCTGCCGGTGTCCGGCGCCGTAAAGTTCGACCGGAAGGGGAGGGACCATGACTTATCCGCAGGATCCGAACAATCCGTACGGCCAGCAGCAGCCGCCCTCGGGCGGCTACCAGCAGCCCGGTTACGGCCAGCAGTACCCGTCGGGCGGGTACCCGCAGTACCCGCCGCAGTACCCCGGCTACCCGGGCGGGATGCAGCGCCCCAAGGAGGGGTCGGGCCTCGCGGTCGGCTCGCTGGTCTGCTCGATCGTCGGCATCGTCCTGTGCTTCGTGGTGACCATCGCGGGCATCGTGATGGGCCACATCGCCTACGCCAAGGCCAAGCGCGGCGAGGCCGAGGGCCAAGGCGTCGCATTGGCGGGGATCATCGTGGGCTACTCCGGGATCGCGCTGAACATCGGGGCGGTCATCCTGATCATCAGCCTCAACGCGAGCGGAGCCCTGCGCTGACCGGCCGCTAACGTTGGATTCCCACCCGCACCGAGGGGACCCGCCATGACCGATCCGTCCGGGGACAAGGACCGTCCGCCCGCCGATCCGACCGTCTCGTACGACCCGCCGCCGACCGCGGAACCCGCGCCGTACGCGCCGGAGAACTACGACCCGCCGGCCACGGCCGAGCCCGAGACCACGGTCGCCGAACCGGCCACCGCGCCGGACACGGACACGACGGTCGCCGCGACGGGAGCCGGGGACACGATCGTCGCGGACCAGCCGGGGCCGCTCCCGCCCGGGGCGTTCGAAACCCCGGCCGCGCACATCCCCGGCACCCCGTACGTCGCCCCGGGCCAACCGCAGCCGGTCCACCAGCAGCCGCCCTACCCGCAGCAGCCGTACCCGCCGGTCTACGGCCGGCCGTACACGGCGCCGTACAGCCAGCCCTACGGCGCCGTTTCGCCGCACAAGCAGGACAACGCGCTGGCGATCGGCGCGCTCGTCTGCTCCATCCTCGGCTTCTGCTCCGGGATCACCGCGCTCGCCGGGCTGATCATGGGCCACATCGCGCTCAGCAAGACCAACCGCGGCGAAGCGGGCGGCCGCGGGCTGGCCACGGCCGCCGTCATCGTCGGCTACGTCGTGATCGCGCTGTGGGTCGGCTTCTTCACCACGCTCATCGTCCTGGGCGCGAACGGGCAGCTGGACTAGGCACTGTCCGCCGACGGCAGGACGGCGTCGCCGGGGCTGCGCGGCGACGGCGTCGCGTGGCCGTTCGCCTCCGGTTTCGGCTCCGCCTCGGGTTCCGGCGGCGGCTTGGGAGCGGCTTCGGCCGCGGACACCCCGTGCCGCGTGTTCGAATCGAGGAAGCGCAGCAGCTCCACCGGGAACGGCAGCACCAGCGTCGAGTTCTTCTCGGCGGAGACCTGCACGACCGTTTCCAGCAGCCGCAGCTGCAGGGCCGCCGGGGTGTCGGCCATCGTCGCCGCGGCCTGCGCGAGCTTGTGCGACGCCTGCAGCTCACCGTCGGCGGAGATGACACGCGCACGCCGTTCCCGCTCCGCCTCGGCCTGCCGCGACATCGAGCGCTTCATCGCCTCCGGCAGCGCGACGTCCTTGATCTCGACGCGGTCGATGTGGATGCCCCAGTCCAGCGCCGGGCTGTCGATCATCAGCTCCAGGCCCTCGTTGAGGCGCTCGCGGTTGGAAAGCAGGTCGTCCAGGTCGCTCTTGCCGATGATCGAGCGCAGCGACGTCTGCGCGACCTGGCCGACCGCGGACCGGTAGTCCTGCACGTTGACCGCCGCGATGACCGGGTCGATCACCTTGAAGTACACGACCGCGTCGACCCGGACGGTGACGTTGTCCCTGGTGATGCCGTCCTGGGCGGGCACCGGCATGGTCACGATCTGCATGTTGACCTTCTGCATCCGGTCCGCGAACGGCACCAGCAGCTGCAGGCCGGGTTCCGCGACCCGGGCCCGCACCCGGCCGAACCGGAAGATCAGGCCGCGTTCGTACTGCTTCACCACGCGCACGCCGGCCGCGAGCCAGGCTCCGCCCGCGATGACTACGGCGCTGAGAATCTCCACCACCATGGCTGCTCCCGGGGGTTGCGTTTTCCCCTGAAATCCCAGC
>Ga0070668_100002457_pt1 | contig 13635 bp, 9 predicted proteins | sample KBSS43metaG_FD_64661 | JGI IMG/M metagenome (GOLD analysis project Ga0070668, IMG submission 64661) | Switchgrass rhizosphere microbial communities from Kellogg Biological Station, Michigan, USA - KBS S4-3 metaG | ecosystem: Host-associated > Plants > Roots > Rhizosphere > Soil ... | reverse complement strand
ACGTGCTGCGATGACGTGCCGTCTCGGCGAGATCGCGGGAGACCAGCACCAGCCGATCCAGCTTCGGCCGGACGGCGGGTTCGGCCTGCCTGGCGACGACGGTGATGATGCGATGGCACAGATCCAGCGGGTAGAGGGCGTTCAGGCTCGGGTCGTCGAAGTCGAGCACCGCGGCGTACGCATGCGGGTCCTCCAGGGCCCAGATCACATGCGTGGCGACGAGCGCCGACTTGCCGATGCCACCCACGCCATGGAGTGCCGCGGCGGCCCGGGTGACGCTCATGAACTGCTGCCGCAGGCGATCGCGCACTTCGATCCGGTCGACGAAGTTGTCCGTCGCCATCCGGCGCACGTCGTCGAACAGGTTCAGCCGCTCGACCAGTGTTCGCGCGGCCGCCGGCCCCGGGACCCGGGGGTGGTGCCCGTCCCACCAGCCGGCCACGACGCTCAGCGCGCGAGCCGCCTGCGCGTCCAGCCGGTCGAGTTCGGCCCGTGACCAGCCGCCGTGCAACGACTTGTCCAGCGCCTCCTGCACCGGTGAACGGCCGACGCCGGGGACACCGTCGCGGGCCCGGCGCAGCTTGGGCAGCGCCGTCCCGGCCAGGCATCGGCGTCGGTCCTGGTCGGTCAGGCTCCACACCACGTCGCCGGCCGCCGTCTCCACCCGGTGGCAGCGATCCTGCAGGAACGTCACCACCGAGGTGGCGTCCGTCGTGGTCGCGACCTGCGGCACCTGGAAGGTCGCCAGCACGGCGGCCCGCCGGGTGAGATCCGCTATCGGCCCGGTCATGGCGCGTCGCCGGCGGGTTGCAGCAGCTTCAGCACCGATCGGCGTACGCGCTGTGCGACGTCCTCGATGTCGCCTTGCCCGACCGCCGCCTCGGCCACCAGGTCGTCCAGTTCCCGCTGGCCGAGCACCCGCCCGATGGCCAGGTCCCGGAAGTAGAGGCGAACCTGCTCGGCGGTGATCGACACCACGTTCTCCGACATGATCAGATCGCCGTACGCGGGGTTGACGTCGCCGTCGAAACCGGTGAGGACGAGTTGCGTGTCCGGCAGCTGATGATTGATCACCTCGCTCATCAACGCCGCGACCGTCGCGTGGGTGTCGGCCTGCAGGTCGGATCGGTTCAGTCCGTCGATGACCAGAATCCGCCGCCGCCCGTCGGTGAACCGATAGTCGCCGACCAGGTCGTCGACCAGCTCGCCGGCGGACCGGATCCGGGTGGTGGGATCGTCTGGTCCGGCCATCCGGGGCAGCCCGAGCCGGCGGCGGATCTTGGCAACCAGATCGGCGGCGCCGTCCCCGCCGATCGGCTGCGAGAAGTCGATGTGCACCACGGCGAGGTGGCCCGCGCCGGTCGTCACGTGCAGGATCAGCTGAAGGCTGTAGCTCTTGCCGGTACGGGAATCGCCGCGCACCACGAAGACCGGCAGGTTGCCGTGGAGGAAGTCGCGCAGTGAGGTCCGCAGCTCGGAACGGTCGATCAGGGGACGCCGCCCGGGCAGCAGATGGACCAGGTACGGATCATCCGGGTTGCCCGGACCCGCCACGGTGGGATCGTCGCGCAGCAACTCCTCGACCCGGCCCGACAGCCTCGGGCGAATCTCGACCAGCGCCTCGGCGGCCTGGCGCAACTTGCCCCTGTCGTGCAACGTGCGTGCCAGGTCGTACCACCAGATGCCGAGCTCGGCCGGGGCCGCCGGCATGATGGCCAGGCTCAGACCCAGGCTCTCGACCAGGTTGCGCATGTGCTGTCCCGACGGATAGCCGCCGACGAGCAGCTCGACCAGCGCCCGGCCGCGCTCCCGATCCCACCGAGTACCGTCGGCCCAGGTCACGACGCCAGCTCCGGCAGGGCCTCGTGGGCCTGGATGCGCTGCACCACCCGGTCGATGCGACGGCCCTGGTTGCGGACCCCGACCCGCTCGCCGGCCGGCGCCTCGACCGAGAAGTGGTGGAGCCCCACGACGTTCCAGCGCTCGTCGAAGACCGGCGCACCGGACGAGCCGAGGTCGGTGTCGGTCCAGTACTGCAGGACGTCGGGCAGGACCGCGCGGACCAGGTTGTGGCTGAACGCGACCTGTTTGGGCCGTCCGCCCGGATGCTGGATGATGTAGACGCGATCGTCCACGGCCGGCACCGGGCCTCGATTCAGGGCCAGCGCGGGGAATTGCTCGGGGATCGGCTCGGCCGTCGTGATCAGCGCCCAGTCGTCCGGCTTCTCGGCCACGATCGTCGAGGGGTCGCACCGGATCTGGGTGATGCGCTTGGCCGTACCGTCCACGTCGTCCTCGTAGTCGAACCAGGCCTCGATGGCCGTCGCCCGGGTGTCCCCGTTGCGGGCGTCGAACAGCACGTGGTAATTCGTCAGCAGGTGCCGCCGCCCGACCCGGAATCCGGTGCCGCTGCCGATCCCGCCCGGGAAACGGGTAACCATCCGGCAGACCGCGCGCGCCCGCGCCATACCGACGGCCAGGAACGCGATGTCGACGAAGGTGGGCTGCCCGGCCACGATGATCGCCTCGGCCTGACCGTCGGCGCTGAAGTTCTTCCATCCGGGGGCGGCCGGATCGCGCTGCTCGGGCGGGACCAGCGCCTCGGCGTCGAGCACCGGCTCGGCGGAGCGAAGGCCGTCCAGCGGGATCCGCAGCTGGGGGTGGCGTTCGATGACGAGATCGAAGAGCCGGTCGACCTTGCCGTGACCGGCCGCCACGTCGAACACCGATCGCCAGGTCAGCGAGGACTCGGGCTGGAACGCCACCTGCCCGATCGGCAGGCCGGCGTCCTGCACGATGGCAACGATCTCCGCCTCCCGGTACACCGCCTCCAGGGTCCGCAGCGTCTGGCGTACCTCGGCGGACTGGAACTTGACCGGATAGTCAGTCAGCATGATCACTTCTTCGCGGCGTCGGTGACCATCGCGGCCAGGGCACCGGCGACGGTGCCGAGGATGACGCCGAGCCCGTCCGGCATCGGCTTGCCACGTGCGGCCAGGATGAGCCAGCCCACCACACCGATGACCAGTACGCCGCCGAGCACCACGATGATCGCGAGGTAGAGCTGCCTGTTCTGTCGAGTCACCGGACCCAGCGATTCCGCCCCCACCCGGCGGTCAGGAACTTCGGCATCATCCAGGCTCATCGGGCGACCGTCCATGATCAGCTTTGCGCGTCCACTCCGAATAACCGATACAACCCGGCGGGCGGAGCCGGCGAAAGCATCGCGTCGGCAGTCCGACAGGCCGGGCTGTCAGCAGCGGCGGCGTTTCGTGGTCAGGACCAGGACGGCGGTGGCGATCATGAGGGCGGCGGGTGGACGACGCGGGCGATCCGCGGGGTGAGGGTCGAGCCGACGATCACGCCGGCGGCAGCCCGCAACCTAGACTTCGGTCGAGATCAAGTGACGCCGAACGGTCGGTCGCATTCGCGACAACGCATCGGGTCGTCCGTGGAGTGCTCTCCCGCGAACTGGTTGTGACGCCAACAACGGCGTCCGCCAAGGGAGGTAGTCATGACAGTTTCCACTCTCGTTCGCAGGGGTCGGCGCCTCGCCGTCCTCGCCGGCGCGGCCGGCGTACTGACGCTGGTCGCCCCCGCGGTGGCGCACGCCGCCACGGCAGACTGGGCCGGCACCCTCTACCCGGGAGCCCCTCGGCAGTGCGTCGGCGCCACCGCGCAGAGCGCCGCGCGGGTCATCGGTACGGCCGGCGGCAGCGGCGTGCGGTTCGTCGTGCTGCGCGACGGCGTCCAGATCGTCAACACCAACGCCGGAACCACCTCGTACGGCGCGTCCTGGGCCGTTTCCGGCTTCTACGAGTTCTGCGCCAAGAACCCCGCCGAGGCCTCCGGCCCGTCCACAGTGGTGCTGAAGTTGCGTACGGACAACGACTTCAGCCGTCCCTAGCCCGAACGTGATCCGGTGCGGCCGCGTGCCGGCCGCACCGGATCCGCGAAGGCCGACGTAACCCGAGCCGAACCGGCCTTGCCTACGGTCGCGACCGAGCACCGACCCGTTGACCCGGCGCCGCATGCCGTGGCCACACCGACGTGAGCGGAGGCCGAGACAGACATGACCGAGGCGTACGAGCAGATCCACCGCACCCGGCGACCCGGGGAAGGGCCCGGCCGGGCACCGACCTCCGCCGCGCAGGCCCGGCTCTGGTTGCTGAGCCAGTTGGAGGACGAACGCAGCGCGTACAACGTCGTGCTTCCGCTGCGTTTCGTAGGGGGCCTCGACGTCGGCGCACTTCGGTCGGCGTTGTCCGGCCTCGTCGACCGGCACGAGATCCTGCGTACCCGGTATCTGGCCGAACGCGGCGAACCGGTCCAGGTGATCGAGCCGGCATACCCGGTCGAGCTGCCGGTGACCGACCTGTCCACGATGGACGAGCAGGATCGGGAAGAAGCCATCGACAACGCGTTCGAGGACGCCGAGACCCGCCCGTTCGAGTTGAGCACCGGCCCGGTCCTGCGCGCCGTGCTGCTCCGGCTGGCCGCGGACCGGCACATCCTGCTGTTGAGCGTGCACCACATCGCCATCGACGCCGGCTCCACGCCGGTGCTCTACCGCGACCTCGCCGCGGGATACCGGGCCCACCTCGCCGGGACCCCGACCGACCTGCCGCCTCTTCCGTTGCAGTACGCCGACCACGCCGTCCGGGAACGGGCCGAGCTGACCGGTGAGCTGACCGACCGGCGGCTGTCGTACTGGCGTGAGCGGCTGCGTGACCTGCCGGAGCTGGACCTGCCCAGCGACCGGCCGCCCGCCGCGGCGCCGTCCGGGGAGGGCGGCTTCGTCCGGGCCGGGGTCGACCCGCGGCTGCTCGGCCGGCTCGGCGAGCTGGCCCGGTCCTGCGGCGGCACCCTGTTCGACGCCGTGGTGGCCGGGACCGCCCTGCTGATGCAGCGCTACAGCGGCCAGGACGACGTGCCGCTGGGCACCGTCTGGCCGGCCCGCGACCGGGCCGAGCTGGCCGACCTGATCGGCTTCTTCCCGAACACCGTCGTGCTGCGCGCCGACGTGTCCGGCCTGCCGTCCTTCCGGGAACTGCTGCGCCGGACCGCGGCCACCACCCGCGACGCCTTCGCCAATGCCGACCTGCCGTTCGACGTCCTGGTCCAGGAACTCGCGCCGGCCCGGGCGGCCGGCCGCACCCCGTTCTTCCGGGTGTACGTGAACCTCGACGAGGCCGGCGAGGACCTGCCCGAGTTCACCGGCCTGACCGCCGAGGCGATCCCGCCGGACTTCTCCACCGCCCGTTTCGAACTCGGCTTCGTGCTGCGATCGGGCGCCGCCGAGCCGGAGGTGGACAGCGTCTTCAGCACCGATCTGTTCGACCAGGACACCGCCGAACGGATGCTCGCCCACCTGGTGCGGCTCTGGCAGGAGGCGGTGGACGCGCCGGACCGGCCGGTCAGCGAGCTGACCATGTTGACCGACGCCGAACTGGCCGACGCCGTGTGGACGTGGAACGACACCGGCGCCGATCTCGGCGCCGACCGATGCCTGCATCAGCTCTTCGAGGAACAGGTGCAGGCCGGCCCGGACCGCACCGCGGTGGTTTACGGCGGCGCCACCCTCAGCTACGGCGAGCTGGACCGGCGGGCCGACCGCCTCGCGCACCGCCTCCGGGACGCCGGGGTCGGTCCCGACACCCTGGTCGGTATCTGTCTGCGCCGCTCGCTCGCCCAGCCGGTCGCCGTGCTGGCGGTGCTCAAGGCGGGCGGGGCGTTCGTCCCGCTGGACCCCGACTACCCGGCGGAACGGCTCGAGTTCATGTGCCGCGACGCCGGGATGTGGGGCGTGCTCACCGAGCCCGACCTCGCCGGCAGGGTGGGTGCCGACACCCGTACCCTCGATGTCGCAGAACCGGAGCCGGACCGTCCCGGCCACCGGCCGGACGCCGGCGTCGGCGCCGATCACCTGGCCTACGTGATCTACACGTCCGGATCCACCGGCACTCCCAAGGCCATCGGCCTGCGGCACGCGGGCGCGGTCAACAACTTCACCGACTTCAACACCCGCTTCGCGCTCGGCGCCGGCGACGCGTTGCTGGCGGTGTCCTCGCCGAGCTTCGACATGTCGGTGTACGACCTGCTCGGCACCGTCGGCTGCGGCGGCACCGTGGTGCTGCCCACCCCGGAGGAGCTGCGTGACCCGTCCGCCTGGGCGCGGCTGATCCGCGCGCACGAGGTGACCGTCTGGCACTCCGCCCCGGCCCTGCTGGACCTGCTGCTGGGGCACGCCGAACGGCACGAGGTGGAGTTGCCGAGCCTGCGGCTCGCGCTGCTCGGCGGCGACTGGATCCCGGTCGCCCAGCCCGGCCGGCTGCGCGGCGTCGCGCCGCGGGCCCGGTTCATCGCGCTGGGCGGCGCCACCGAGGCGTCCATGGACTCGATCATCTTCGAGGTGCCGGACGTGGATCCGAATTGGACCAGCATCCCGTACGGGCGTCCGATGGCCAACCAGCGCGCCTACATCCTGGACCGCTTCGACAACCCGCAACCGGTGGGTGTGCCGGGGGAACTGAACCTGGCGGGCGCCGGACTGGCCCGCGGCTACCTGGGCCGCCCGGAGCTGACCGCCGAGAAGTTCGTCGAGCGCACCCTGCCCGGCGACCGGACCGAGCGGCTCTATCGCACCGGCGACCTGGCCCGCTACCGCCGCGACGGGGTGATCGAGCTGCTCGGCCGCCTGGACTTCCAGGTGAAGATCCACGGCCTGCGGATCGAGACCGGCGAGATCGAGGCCGTGCTGCGCGGGCATCCCGGTATCGCCGACGCGGTGGTCGTGGCGCGCGGCGAGCCCGGGCACGCCACCTTGGCCGGCTACGTCCGCTGCATCGACCAGCCGGTCGACGGCGGGAACCTGCGCGACTGGCTCGGCGAGCGGCTGCCCCAGCACATGGTCCCCGCGGCCATCGAGACCGTCGAGGAGTTCCCCACCACCCCCAACGGCAAGGTGGACCGCAAGGCCCTCGCCGCCCGTACGGTGGCTCGCACCGGCGGCGGCGAGGCACCCCGCGACGATCTGGAACGACGGGTCGCGCAGGCCTGGCAGGAGGTGCTCGGGCTGGACGGGGTGACGATCGACGACAGCTTCTTCCGGCTGGGCGGGGACTCGTTCGCCGCGGTCCGGGTCATCGTCGCCCTGGACAACCCGGTGCCGGTGGTGGAGCTGTTCAAGAACCCGACGATCCGGGGCCTGGCCGAGCGGATCCGCGCCGCCGGCACCGGTCCGGGCGACCTGCTGCACGAACTGACGCCGGCCGGCCGGGCGGCCCAGGCCACCGTCGTCTGCCTGCCGTACGGCGGCGGCAACGCGATCGCCTACCGGCCGCTGGCCGAGGCGCTACCCGAGCGGTTCCGGCTGCTCGCGCTCAACCAGCCGGGGTACGACCCCGGCGGCGACCCGGCCGCCTTCCAGCCGTTCGACCGCATCGTCGAGGCCGCCGCCGAGGAGGTGGTGCGCCGGGTCGACGGTCCGGTGATCGTCTACGGTCACTGCGCCGGCACGTTCATGGCCGCGGCGCTGGCCCGGCTGCTCGAGGAGCGCGGTGCCGACCTGCGCGGGCTCTACCTGGCCGCGGCACTGCCGCCCGCCGACCCGGACGCGGCGCTGGCCGCCGAGCGGGTCACCTCCGACGAGGACTGGGCCGGCTACCTCACCGGCATCGGCGGCTTCGACGGCGCGCTGGACTGGTCCACCGTCGAGCACATGATGACCGTCGGCCGGCACGACCACGTCGGCGCCATGACCTACCTGCGGCGCCGGGCCGGCGAGCCGCCGTCGTCCGTACGGGCGGCCACGGTCGGAATCTTCGGCGACGCCGATCCGGCCACCACCCACTTCGCCGAACGGTACCGCGACTGGGAACACCTCGTCGGCGGCCTCGACCTGGCGGTGGTGCCGGGCGGCGAGCACTACTTCGTCCGGGACCGGGCCGGCGCGGTAGCGGCCCGGATCGACCAGGACCATCCCGCCGAGGAGGCATCAGCATGAGCATCACCGATCCGATGAGCGAACTGCTCGCCGGCGGCGCGCACGACCTCGCCGACGCCGATCCGCAGCTGCACCAGGTGCTGGTCCGCGAGCAGGAACGCCAGACCACGACGCTGTCGCTGGTCGCCTCGTGCAGCCCGGTCGACCCTTCGGTGCTGGCCAGCCAGGCGTCCGCCGCGGTGAACGTGACCGCCGAGGGCTACCCGGGCCGGCGGTACCACGCCGGATGCGAGTCCGTCGACGGCATCGAGCAGCTCGCGATCGACCGGGCCAGACTCGCGTTCGGTGCCCGGTACGCCAACGTCCAGCCGCATTCGGCGACCACCGCCAACTACGCGGTGCTGTCCAGCCTGCTGGAGCCCGGCGACACCATGCTCGGCATGGCGCTGGACAAGGGCGGGCACCTCACCCATGGCAGCCCCGCCGCGTACGCCGGCCGGTATTTCCGGGCGGTCGGGTACGGCCTCGACGACGCCGGGCTCATCGACTACGACGAGGTGGCCGCCCTGGCCCGCGAGTACCGGCCGAAGCTGATCGTCTGCGGGGCCACCGCGTACCCGCGGCTCATCGACTTCGCCCGTTTCCGGCGCATCGCCGACTCGGTCGGCGCCTACCTGCTGGCGGACATCTCGCACACCGCGGGCCTGGTCATCACCGGCCGGCACCCGAGCCCGATCGACCACGCGCACCTGACCACCACCTGCACCCACAAACAGCTCTACGGCCCGCGCGGCGGGCTGATCCTCAGCGGCCGGGACGCGGACTCGCCGGCGCCCCGTGGCAAGGGCACGCTCGCCCAGTTCGTCCAGCGCACCGTTTTCCCGTACTTCCAGGGCGCACCCGTGCTCAACGCGATCGCGGCCAAGGCCCGGGCGCTGGACATCGCGACCACGCCGGAGTTCGACGAGACGATCGGCCGGATCGTGACAACGTCCCGGTCGATGGCGGCAACGCTGACCGAGCTCGGCCACGACGTGGTGTCGGGCGGCACCGACAACCACATCGTCCTGGTCGACCTGACCCGGTGGGGAATGACCGGGTTGGTCGCGGAGCGGGCCCTCGAGGAGTGCCACATCGTGGTGAACAAGAACCGGGTCCCGCGCGACACCACCCCGGCCCTGGTCACGGCGGGCCTGCGGATCGGTACCAACAGCATCGCCCGGCGCGGCATGGGCGAGCGGGAGGCAGCCGAGTGCGCCGACCTCGTCGACCTGGTCCTGACCGCGGTACGGCCGCTCGGCGACCGGGCGTACCGGCTGGCGAGCGGCGTCCGTGACCTGGCCCGGGAGCGGGTGGCGCGGCTGTGCCGCGAGCATCCGCTGCCCGGCTATCCGCTCGACGACGCCCGCGTCGCGGTCACCGCCTGAGCCCGACCTTCGACACACAGGAGAGGCAGATGAACGGCAGGACGAGGTTCGCCGCCGTCAACGGCTCCGAGCGGGCCGACGGCAACACCAGGGAACTGCTGGCCCATGCCGCCGAGGTCCTGGACGGACACGGCGTGGACCTGGACGTGATCAACCTGGCCGAGTACCGGCTGACCGGCTGCGGGCCGTGCGGGGACTGCAACGCCCGTACCGAACCGTGCGTGCTGACCGGCGACGACCTGCCGGCGCTCGTCGACCGGATGACCGTCGCCGACGGCGTCATCCTGGCCGCGCCGGTGCACGGTTTCGGTCTCTGCACCACCATGCAGGCGTTCATCGAACGGGCCGGGGTCGGCTACCTGCGCTTCCAGCGGCCGCTGACCAACAAGGTCGGCGGGGTGATCGTCATCGGCCGGCGCTACAGCCACACCGAGGTCTACCACCAGCTCGTCGACAACGTGCTGCTCAACCGCATGGTGATGGTCGGGGCCGGCTTCCCGGCGATCGTGTACGGCAACCACCGCGGCGAGGCGGTCCGCGACGACGAGGGGGTCGAGATGATGGACCGGATGCTGGTCCGGATGGCGGCCATGGCCCGGGTCCTGGCCGAGCACCGCGAGTTCACCGGGCACGACGTGCTGGCCGCCGACCAGGCGAACGAGCGTGACGACCGCTGGTTCGCGCGCCGGTACGAGACCGCGGGGCAGGCGTGAGCCCGACCGCCGTCGGGTCGGCGTGGATCTCCTGCGCCGCCCGGCGGCCCGCCGCGGCGGTACGCCTGTTCTGTTTCCCGTACGCCGGTGGCGGCGCGACCGCCTTCCAGCCGTGGGCGCCCCGGTTGCCCGCGACCGTGGAGGTGTGGCCGGTGTGCCTGCCCGGACGGGAGCAGCGCCTCCTCGATCCGGTGCACACCAGCCTCGACACGCTCGTGGCCGAGCTGCGCGAGGCGCTGGCCGGCCCGCTGGCCGACTCGCCGGTGCCGGTCGCGTTCTTCGGGCACAGCCTCGGCGCGCTGCTCGCCTTCGAGCTGGCCCGTTCGCTGCGCGCGCACGGCGACCGGGAACCGTCCACACTGGTGCTTTCCGGCCGGGCGGCGCCGCACCTGACCGTCGAGGGGGCCCTGCACACCCTGCCCGACGACGCGTTCGTCTCCGCCGTGCAGCAGTTCGGCGCCGCGCCGGCCGCGGCGCTGGATCACCCCGAGCTGCGCGAGCTGTACCTGCCGACGCTGCGCGCGGACTTCACCATGGCCGAGACCTACAGCTACCGGCCCGGGCCGGCCCTGGACTGCCCGGTGACCACCTGGGCCGGTCTGGAGGACCGGGGCGCCACCCCGGAGCTGGTCGAGCGGTGGGCCGGCTACACGACCGGCCCGGTCCGGCACCGCACCTTCCCGGGCGGCCATTTCTTCCTGCACACCGACGGATCGGTGTTCGACGCCCTGGCCGAGGACGTGAACCCGGCGGGCTGAACGGGACGGTACGACGCGAACGGGCCGCCCGTAGGCCGGGCGGCCCGTTCGCGTGCCCGCTCAGCCCAGGAACTCCTCGACGAGCGCGTGGAAGCAGCCGGCACTGTCGACCTCGACGTGGTGCCCGGCGGCCGGCAGCACCGCCACCGCCGCCGACGGCAGGCCCTCGGTCAGCGTCCGCATCCGCGCCCCGGTCAGCAGCGCGCCCGGCACCGCCGGGTCGGCGCCGATCGCCAGGGTGTCCGCGGCCACCCGGGACAGCAGCGCGGGCCAGTCCACCTCGCCCTGTTCGCCCTCGACCATGGCCCGGAACACGCCGTCGTCGGTCTCGGCCAGCGCCTGCGCGATCATCCGGCGCCACGGCTCGGTCCGCGCCGGGGAAGCCGGCAGTTCGGGCAGGATCTCGTCCACCGGCCGCCGGCTCAGTTCCCGGAACCGGGCCAGGTCGGCGCGGACGGCCGGCCAGTCCTCGCTCAGCAGCACCGGCGGCTCGACCGCCACCAGGCGCCGCAGCCGGGCCGGTGCGTCGCCGGCCACGGCGTACCGGCCGGCGGCCGCGTACAGCGCCACGGTCGCGCCGAGCGAGTGGCCCAGCACGTCGACGACCGGGCCCAGCCGGGGCAGCACGGCGCGTACGTCGGCCGCGTAGTCGGCGAATCGGTACCCGCCGGGCGGGTGCTCGCTCGCGCCGTGTCCCCGCAGGTCCAGGCAGTAGACGGTGCGGCCGGCCGACAGGCGTTCGGCGCTGGCGGCGAACGTGCGCCAGGACTCCCAGATGCCGTGCAGGATCAGCAGCGGCGGCGGTCCGGGCGGACCCGTCCAGCGGGCGGCGTGCAGGCGTACGCCCGCCCCGGGCAGGTCCAGATGCTGCGGCTGGCGGCCCATGCGTGCACTCCTTCGGTGCCGGCGGATGTTCTCGCGCGCCCGATCCTGCGCCGCCGGAGTCCGCCGCCGGTTACGTAACCGGCCTCGAACTGCCGCTTCCTATCGTGGCCCGACCCAAGCGCCTCGGAGCGGGCACTGCGGCTCCGGAGCGGTGAGAGAGGAGCTGGCGTGACGACTTCGATGCCCATCGGAAACACGGTCCCGAGCGGATCCGCCTCCGGTGGTACCGGAAGCGCGGCCTCGGGCCGCCAGGCGTGGCTGACCTACCTCGCCGGCGCCCCGGTCACGGTCGAGTTGCCGCTCGATCGGCCCCGGCCGCCGGACCGCGACTACGTCGCCGCCCGGGTGCCGGTGCCGGTGCCGCCGGAGGTGCCGGCGGCGCTGGCCGGCCTCGGCACCGACCCGGCGACCGGCTGGCTGGCCGCGTTCACCGCGCTGCTGGTCCGCTACACCGGGGACACCGAGGTGGTACTGGGCGTCCCGGGCGACACCGGACCGGACGGCGGGCTCGCGTCGGCCCGCCGGATCGTCGCCCCGGCCGGCACCACCTACCGGGACCTGCTGAGCCGGGTACGGGCGGCCGAGGAGGCGGGCGGCCGGCTGGTCCCGCTGTCGCTGCCCGAGGTGGGCGCCCTGACCCGGCCCGACGAGGTCCCCGGCACGGTGGCCCCGTTCGCGGCCGGGTTCGCCCGCGGCGACGCCGGATCGGCCGGCTGGGCCGGTGCGGACCTCACCCTGGCGGTGGACGCCGACGGGCGCGGCGCGCGCCTCTGCTACGACGCCGCCCTGTTCGTCAACGGCACCGCCGCCCGCCTCGCCCGGCATCTCGCCACCCTGCTGGAGGAGCTGGTCGCGCACCCGGACCAGCCGATGACCCGGGCCCGGTTGCTCGGCGCCGACGAACGCCGCCGGCTGCTGGTCGACTTCAACGACACCGAGGTCTCGTTCGCCGGCGAGCGGCCGTGGGCGGCGCGCGTCGCCGGCCTCGCCCGGCGCCGGCCGTCCGCACCGGCCGTCCGGGACCGCGGCTGCCGGCTCACCTTCGCCCAGCTCGACGACGCCGCGAACCGGCTCGCCCATCAGCTCCTCGACGGCGGCCTGCCGGCCGGCGGGCGGGTGGCGCTCTACCTCGACCGCAGCGCCGCCGCGGTGGTGGCCACCCTCGCCGTCCACCGGGCCGGAGCCGCCGTCGTCCTGCTCGATCCCGCGCAGCCGTCGGCCCGGACCGCGATGATGGTGGCCGAGACCGGCCCGGATGCCGTGGTGACCATGGCCGCCCGGCTCGCGGACCTGCCGGCCGGACTCGCCGACCGGGCGGTCTGCCTCGACCGCGACGCCGCGGCCGTGGACGCCCGGCCCGCGACCGCGCCGGAGGTCGCCGCGCCGGCCGCCGAGGACATCGGCCAGATCGCCTACACCTCGGGCTCGACGCACGAGCCGAAGCCGGTCCTGCAGCGCCACCGCACCCTGGACAACCTGGTCGACTGGACCGGCCGGGCCTACCGGGTCAGCGCCGACGACCGGGCCAGCTGGATCTCCGCACCCGGCTACGGCATCGGCCTGCTCGAATGGATGCCGTTCCTCGCCTGCGGCGCCGAGATCAACATCGCCGATCCCCGGACCGCGGCGACCGTGAACCGGCTCCGCGACTGGCTGGTCGCCCGGGGCGTCACCCATGCGCTCGTCCTCAACCACACCGCGGAACGCCTCGCCGGACTGTTCTGGCCCGAGCGCTCGGCGCTGCGGATCCTGGTCTCGGTCGGTGAGCCGATGCGGTCCTGGCCCGCGCCGGGGCTGCCGTTCGAGGTGGTGGCCTGCTACGGCGCCACCGAGGTCGGCGCCGTGACCAGCAGCTACGACCTGGCCAGCGGGGTGCGGTGCACCTCCCGGGCGGTGCCCGAGGACGA
>Ga0070668_100002456_pt1 | contig 13641 bp, 17 predicted proteins | sample KBSS43metaG_FD_64661 | JGI IMG/M metagenome (GOLD analysis project Ga0070668, IMG submission 64661) | Switchgrass rhizosphere microbial communities from Kellogg Biological Station, Michigan, USA - KBS S4-3 metaG | ecosystem: Host-associated > Plants > Roots > Rhizosphere > Soil ... | reverse complement strand
AAGCTGCTTGTGGTGGTCGCGGCGCGGCGGGAGGATCGGCCTGGTGGACGTCGCCCCTCGGCCGGCCCGCGGCATGGCCTTCCTCGGTCCCGCGCTGGTCGTGCTTGCGCTCGTCCTGACGGTCGCCGGGACCTTCCTGCCGTTGTTCCGCAGCGAGGTGTCGTGATCACGATCCTGCCGCCCGAGCGGGACTGACCCGGGCGGGTTCCTTGCCGGGACGGGGATCCGGACGGAGGATCACAGGGTGGACAGATCACCGCAGGACTCCGGCCCGCCGTCCGACGCCGGGGCGTCGCCGCTGAGCTTCCCCGTAGAGGCGCCGAAACTCGCGGGCGTCGAGCCCGGAACGGGGTCGCCGCTGAACTTCCCCGCGGAGGTCGGGTCGCCCGGGGACCCGCCGGCCTTTCCGGCGGAGGCCACGGCAAAGCCGCCGCTCGCGGAGCCGTTGACCTTCCCGGCCACGACGCGGCCCCCGGAGCCGTTCGCGGCCGCGGCCCCGTTCCCCGCCGAGCCGGCGCCGTTGCCGTTCCCGGTGGCCGAGCTGCCCGGTTCCGTCACCGCCGCACCCCGGCCGGAGCCCGCAGCCGAACCCGAGCCGGTCCCACTCGCCGCGCCGGCGCCGTCCGAGCTGCTGCGCTTCGTCCCGCCGATCCTCGTCGCCGTAGCCGCTTTGCTGACCGTTGCCGGCTGCTTCCTGCCGCTGTTCCGGATCCAGCAGCGCGTGACCGTCGGCCAGCGGTTCTTCGAAGCCCAGCTGACGATCACCCAGACCGCCTGGAACACCCTCATCGAGATACCCGGCCAGGAAGCCGCCGAACGGCCGGCGGCGCCGCTGGGGATCCCGCTGATCATCGCGGTCGCCGTGCTGGTCGTGGCGGCCTTCACGGCCTTCTCGCGGCCGGGCCGCGGCCTCGCCCGGTGGCTGGTCTCCGCGAGCGCGGTCTTCACGGCCGGCGTCGTCATCACGGTCGGGATGAGCCGGTTCGAGTGGTCCGCCCTCGTCGGGATCGGGGAGCTGGAAGCCGGCAACGCGGTCGGCATGTGGCTGCTGATCCTGGCCACCGTCCTGGCCGCCGCGGCGGGGGTCGTCGCCTACCTGCCGGCCTGGCAGCGCGCCACCGAAGACTGGGCCGACCCCTCGATCGCCTACACCGACACCCCGACGCCGCCTTCCGGCGTCGCCATCACCGTGCTGCCCCCGGACGCCGAAGACGATCAGCGCCCTTAAACCCGCTCGCGGGCGCCGCTACGGTGGGGTCGGAGGTGGTCGTCGTGTCGTGGCTGCTGATCTTCTTCGGGGCGTCGGTGCTCATCGCGCTTACGCCGGGGGCGAACAACCTGCTCGGTCTCCACCACGGCATGACGCACGGTGTTCGCCGGGGCCTCGCCGGGCTCGGCGGCCGGCTGGTCGCGTTCACCCTGTTGATCGCCGCCGTCGCGGCCGGGCTGGGGCAGCTCCTGGCCGCCTCCGAGACGGCGCTGACGATCATCAAATGGGCCGGTGTCGCCTACCTGCTCTGGCTCGGCCTCCGGCTCCTCCGGTCCACCTTCCGCCGCGGGAACGAGCCGGCCGAGGCCACCCGGGCGGCCGCCGGACCGACGTCCGCGTGGCGCGTCGCGCGCAAGGAGTTCAGCGTCGCGATCACCAACCCGAAGGCGATCCTGATCTTCACGGCCTTCGTTCCGCAGTTCATCGACCCAGGCCACGGTCCCTTTCCGGCGCAGATCGCGCTCCTGGGGGCGGTGTACCTGCTGGCCGAGTTCCTGGCCGGCTCGGTCTACGTCGGCGTCGGGGCCGCGGTGAAGTCGATCGAGCTGTCCCGGCGCGCCCGCCGCACCGTCGACCGCGGCACCGGGGTGGTCCTGGTCGGCTTGGCGGGCGTCCTCGCGACCTCGAACGCGTGACTTCCCCGGCCCGGAAACCGGCCGCGTGGTGGGCCGGTGTGTCAAGGCATCCGGCCGAGCCGGCGATGTGGATCAACCCGCCGGAGCAACCTTGGTACGGAAAACCCACACGGACTGCGGACACGCCCTGTGAAGCTGTTAGAGTCGGCGACACGCTTCGGGACGAGTGTGCCCCGAAGCGTTCCTGGCTTGCGTGCCAGTAGTGCTGTGTGTTCCCGCCGGCCCCGTGCCGGCCAAGCCGATCGTCGGTTAGGACAACCGACGACGCCGAGGAGGTCCCCCGCGTGCTCAGCGCCTTCCGCTCGGCTCTCGCGACGCCGGATCTACGCAAGAAGATCCTGTTCACGCTAGCCATCGTCGCGGTTTACCGAATCGGTGCGACCATTCCGGCGCCCGGCATCTCGTACGGCGCCGTACAGGCTTGTAGCTCCCAGGCGCAGCAGGAGGGCGTCTACCAGCTGCTGAACCTGTTCAGCGGTGGTGCGCTGCTGCAGCTGTCGCTCTTCTCGACCGGCATCATGCCGTACATCACGGCGAGCATCATCATCCAGCTCCTCACCGTGGTCATCCCGCGGTTCGAGGAGCTGAAGAAGGAAGGGCAGTCCGGCCAGGGCAAGCTGACCCAGTACACCCGGTACCTGACGGTCGCGCTGGCGATCCTCCAGGCCACCGGCGTGGTCGCGCTCGCGGACCGCAAGCAGCTCTTCCCGGACTGCGACCAGCCGATCATCCCGGACAACAGCGTCTACTCGCTGGCGATCATCGTCATCACCATGACCGCGGGCACCGCCGTCATGATGTGGCTGGGTGAGCTGATCACCGAACGCGGCGTCGGCAACGGCATGTCCGTCCTGATCTTCCTGAACATCGCGGCGCGCATCCCGGTCGAGGGCGGCAACATCCTCAGCAACGCGGGTGGCGTGGGCCTGGCGGTCGTCTGCGTCTTCGGCCTGATCATCATCGCCAGCGTCATCTTCGTCGAGCAGGGGCAGCGCCGGATCCCGGTGCAGTACGCCAAGCGCATGGTCGGCCGCCGGATGTACGGCGGCACGTCGACCTACCTGCCGATCAAGGTGAACCAGGCCGGCGTCATCCCGGTCATCTTCGCGTCGTCCCTGCTGTACCTGCCGGACCTGATCAGCCGCCTCGTCGGCGACCAGAACGCCAACTCCGGCTGGCAGGTCTTCATCAAGAACTACATCGTGAACCAGTCCAGCTGGGCGCACATCGCGTTGTACTTCGGCCTGATCATCTTCTTCACGTACTTCTACATCACGATCACGTTCAACGTGGACGAGCGTGCGGAAGAGATGAAGAAGTTCGGCGGCTTCATCCCGGGTATCCGCCCGGGCCGCCCGACCGCCGAGTACCTGAGCTTCGTGCTCGGCCGGATCACCCTTCCCGGTTCGCTGTACCTGGGCATCATCGCGATCCTTCCGAACTTCTTCCTGTCGTTGACCGGTAGCGGGAACAACCAGAACTTCCCGTTCGGTGGCACGGCTGTGCTGATCATGGTCGGTGTCGGCCTCGACACCGTGAAGCAGATCGAAAGCCAGCTGATGCAGCGCAACTACGAAGGGTTCTTGAAGTGACGCGCCTGGTTCTCGTCGGACCGCCCGGTGCGGGCAAGGGCACCCAGGCGGCGGCCCTGTCCGAACAGCTGCGCATCCCGCACATCTCCACGGGGGACCTGTTCCGCGCGCACGTCGGCCAGGAGACGCCGCTGGGCCAGGAGGCGAAGCGCTACCTGGACTCGGGTGAGCTCGTGCCCGACTCGGTGACCAACGAGATGGTCCGGGAGCGGCTCGCCGAGCCGGACGCGAAGGTCGGCTTCCTGCTCGACGGCTTTCCCCGCAACACCAAGCAGGCCGAGGTCCTCGGCGAGATCCTGGGCGACGCGGACGTCTCGCTCGACGCCGTGATCCAGCTGCAGGTCCCGGAGGACGTCGTCGTCGGGCGGCTCATGTCGCGTGGCCGCGCGGACGACACCGAAGAGGTCATCCGCCGCCGTCAGCAGATCTACGTGTCCGACACCGCGCCGCTGCTCGAGTACTACGCCGGCATCCTGGTGACGGTCGACGGCGTCGGCAGCGTCGAAGAGATCTCCGGCCGCGTGCTGAAAGCGCTGCGCGACCGCACGTGAATCTCGGAGGATTGCGTGTTCTGCAAGTGCTCCGCCGTGGGCGCATGATCGAGGTCAAGACCCCGGACGAGCTGCAGGCGATGCGGGCCGCGGGGCTCGTCGTCGCCCGCACGCTCGCGGCCGTCCGCGCCGCCGCGGTCCCGGGCGTCAGCACCGCCGAGCTCGACGAGCTGGCCGAGCAGACGATCCGGGACGCCGGCGCGGTGCCGTCGTTCAAGGGCTACCACGGCTTCCCGGCGTCGATCTGCGCTTCGGTGAACGAACAGATCGTCCACGGCATCCCGGCGAAGACCCAGGTCCTCGCCGACGGCGACATCATCTCCGTCGACTGCGGCGCGATCCTCGACGGCTGGCACGGCGACTCCGCCGTGACGCTGGCGATCGGCAAGGTCTCGGACGCCGACCTGGCGCTGTCCGCGGCGACCGAGGCGGCGATGTGGGCCGGGATCGAGGCGGTCACCGCCGGCGGCCGGCTCACCGACATCTCTTACGCCGTCCAGTCGGCGGCCGAACGCGCGGGCCGCGACGACGGCGTCGAGTACGGGATGATCGTCGAGTACGGCGGCCACGGCATCGGCCGCCAGATGCACATGGACCCGTTCCTGCCGAACGTCGGCAAGCCGGGCAAGGGCCCGCGGCTGAAGGCCGGCATGGCGCTGGCGATCGAGCCGATGCTGACCGGCGGTGGCGGGGAGACCCTCGAGCTGGACGACGGCTGGACGGTGGTCACGGCCGACGGCTCCCGCGCGGCCCACTGGGAGCACACGGTGGCGATCACCGACGACGGTCCCTGGGTGCTCACCGCTCCCGAAGACTGATTTCGGGGGTTCCGGGTGGCGGAGCCCCCGGCCCCGGGCAGAGCCCGGGCTGATACAGAGTCCTGACCTGCGCATTCACCCGTCTGTGGTGATCGAGGTCACGTGCACCTGCGCGTTCTCCTAGCATGATTACCCCCGGTTTGGGGGTCGCGACACGGGTTGCGTACACTGTCAAGTCGGCGCACTTATCGCGCCCGGATCTTTCGTGCTCGTGAATTCACGATCTTGGGAGCCGGGCACCAGTGTGCCACGCAACACCCAACCCAGCACTAGTGCTTGAGTTGATCACAGGTGTGGCGACAGACAGTGCCGACAGGAAAAGCGGAGGACATGGCGAAGAAAGACGGGGCCATCGAGGTCGAAGGCCGCGTAGTCGAGCCGCTCCCCAACGCGATGTTCCGCGTCGAGTTGGAGAACGGTCACAAGGTCCTGGCACACATCAGCGGCAAGATGCGGCAGCACTACATCCGCATCCTGCCCGAGGACAGGGTTGTCGTGGAGCTCTCGCCCTACGACCTCTCTCGTGGTCGCATCGTCTACCGCTACAAGTGATCACGAAGAGCAGCTAACAGGAGAGCAGAAGACGTGAAGGTCCAGCCGAGCGTCAAGAAGATCTGCGACAAGTGCAAGGTGATCCGCCGCCACGGCCGGATCATGGTGATCTGCGAGAACCTGCGGCACAAGCAGCGGCAGGGCTGATCACTCGCACTCGAACAGAGTGGATTGACGGCTACACACCCTCCCCGCACCTGCCGGGCCACGCGAGTGGTCCGGTTCACCCCCGGACTTCAGGCCGGGGCCGGGACACCCGAAGCGCAAGCCGAGGGCACGACAGGCGAGTCGGTCCCGGAACCGGACGGGGAGCAGACCTGAAGATGAATTCTATGAAGGAGCATCAACGCCAATGGCACGACTCGCTGGCGTAGACCTCCCCCGCGAAAAGCGGTTGGAGATCGCGCTTACGTACATCTACGGCATCGGCCGTACCCGCTCGAAGCAGCTCATCAAGGCTGCCGAGCTCAACGCGGACACCCGCGTCAAAGACCTCAGCGATGACGACCTCGCGAAGCTGCGTGTGTACATCGAAGAGAACTTCAAGGTCGAGGGTGACCTTCGCCGCGAGGTGAACGCCGACATCCGTCGGAAGATCGAGATCGGGTGCTACGAGGGCCTTCGGTGGCGTCGCGGACTTCCCGTCCGCGGTCAGCGCACCAAGACCAACGCCCGTACCCGCAAGGGTCCGAAGAAGACGGTCGCCGGCAAGAAGAAGGCTGGCAAGAAGTGAGCGTCCAGGGCAAGAAGGTCGTGCAGATGGGCGGCGCCCAGCGTCGCGGCTCGGCTTGTGTCTCGCCCAAGGCGCTCTACGCCCGCCCGATGGCGCTCCGCAACCTGTACACCGACGCCGGATCGATCATCCGGCGCGGACAGGCCGAAGCGGTCGCCGCTCACCAAGAGAACGCGCGCTAACAGGAGAACCCTCAGAACATGCCACCGAAGTCTCGTACTGCGGCCGGGACCAAGAAGGTCCGCCGCAAGGAAAAGAAGAATGTCGCGCACGGTCACGCGCACATCAAGAGCACCTTCAACAACACCATCGTCTCGATCACGGACCCGACCGGTGCCGTGATCGCGTGGGCGTCGAGTGGTCACGTGGGCTTCAAGGGCTCGCGTAAGTCCACCCCGTTCGCCGCGCAGATGGCCGCCGAGAGCGCTGCCCGCAAGGCCGCCGAGCACGGCATGAAGAAGGTCGACGTCTTCGTGAAGGGCCCGGGTTCGGGCCGCGAGACGGCGATCCGCTCGCTGCAGGCAGCCGGCCTCGAGGTCGGCACCATCCAGGACGTGACCCCGCAGCCTCACAACGGCTGCCGCCCGCCCAAGCGGCGCCGGGTCTGAGGAACGGGGAGGAGTAAGAAGAAATGGCTCGTTACACCGGCCCCGCGACGCGTATTTCGCGTCGCCTCAAGGTTGACCTCATCGGCGGCGACCAGGCTTTCGAGCGTCGCCCCTACCCGCCGGGCCAGCACGGCCGCGGGCGCATCAAGGAGTCCGAGTACCTCCTGCAGTCGCAGGAGAAGCAGAAGGCTCGCTACACCTACGGCGTTCTCGAGCGTCAGTTCGTCCGGTACTACAAGGAAGCCGTCCGGCGTCCTGGCAAGACCGGTGAGAACCTGCTGCAGATCCTCGAGTCCCGCCTGGACAACGTGATCTACCGCGCCGGCATCGCCCGCACCCGCCGTCAGGCGCGTCAGCTGGTGAGCCACGGCCACTTCCTGGTCAACGGCGTCAAGGTCAACGTCCCGTCCTACCAGGTCTCGAAGTGGGACATCATCGACGTGCGGCCGAAGTCGTTCACGATGCTGCCCCTGGTCGTGGCCAAGGAGTCCTACGGCGACCGCCCGATCCCGGCGTGGCTGCAGGTCGTCCAGTCCAACCTCCGCGTGCTGGTCCACCAGCTGCCGGAGCGTGCGCAGATCGACGTTCCGGTTCAGGAACAGCTGATCGTCGAGCTCTACTCGAAGTAGTCCGGCCCCGGCTGGAGTACGGGCGGCGGCGCAACAGGTGCGCCGCCGCCGCGCCATCCCTTCGACGTCATATGGCGGGCGTCGTCTGGAAAGGAATTAGGAAGAATGCTGATTTCCCAGCGGCCGGCTCTTGCTGAAGAGACGGTCAACGAGACCCGCTCCCGGTTCACCATCGAACCGCTGGAGCCCGGCTTCGGCTACACGCTCGGCAACTCGCTGCGTCGTACGCTGCTGTCGTCCATCCCGGGCGCGGCCGTGACGAGCATCCGCATCGACGGCGTGCTGCACGAGTTCACCACCGTTCCCGGGGTGAAGGAAGACGTCACCGACATCATCCTGAACCTCAAGGAGCTCGTGGTGTCCTCGGAAGAGGACGAGCCGGTCACCATGTACCTGCGCAAGCAGGGCCCGGGTGAGGTCACGGCGGCCGACATCGTGCCGCCGGCCGGTGTCACCGTGCACAACCCGGACCTGCACATCGCGTCGCTGAACGGCAAGGGCAAGCTCGAGATCGAGCTCGTCGTCGAGCGCGGCCGCGGTTACGTTCCGGCCCTGCAGAACAAGCAGGCGGGCGCGGAGATCGGCCGGATCCCGGTCGACTCGATCTACTCGCCGGTGCTGAAGGTGACGTACAAGGTCGAGGCCACTCGTGTCGAGCAGCGCACCGACTTCGACAAGCTGATCCTGGACGTCGAGAGCAAGCCGTCGATCACGCCGCGCGACGCGGTCGCGTCGGCCGGCAAGACGCTGGTGGAGCTGTTCGGTCTCGCTCGCGAGCTGAACGTCGACGCCGAGGGCATCGAGATCGGCCCGTCGCCGCAGGAGGCGGACACCATCGCCGCCTACGCGATGCCGATCGAGGACCTGGACCTCACCGTCCGGTCGTACAACTGCCTCAAGCGCGAAGGCATCCACACGGTGGGCGAGCTCGTCTCGCGCAGCGAGGCGGACCTGCTCGACATCCGCAACTTCGGCGCCAAGTCGATCGACGAGGTCAAGCTCAAGCTCGTCGGCCTCGGCCTCGCGCTGAAGGACAGCCCGCCCGGGTTCGACCCGACCGCGGCTGCCGCCAGCTACGACGGTGAAGGCTGGTCGGAGGGTGTCGGTGGCATCGCCGACGGGATTTCGGACGGCCACGACGATGGCCAGGACTACGCAGAGACCGAGCAGCTCTAGGGCTCTGTGCCTGGACGCTGCGAGCTGAACTAGTAGGAGAACCAATGCCCACCCCTACCAAGGGAGCCCGGCTCGGCGGGTCGTCCGCGCACGAGCGGCTGATCCTGGCCAACTTGGCCACGCAGCTGTTCGAGCACGGCAAGATCACCACGACCGAGGCGAAGGCGAAGCGGGTCCGCCCGCTGGCCGAGAAGCTGATCACGAAGGCGAAGCGGGGCGACCTGCACAACCGCCGTCAGGTTCAGCGCGTCGTCCGTGACAAGGACGTCGTCCACAAGCTGTTCGCCGAGATCGGTCCGCACTTCGCGGAGCGTCCGGGTGGCTACACCCGGATCACCAAGACGATGGCGCGCAAGGGCGACAACGCCGCCATGGCCGTCATCGAACTGGTGCCCGAGAAGACCGTGACGAGCGAGGCCGAGCGCGCGCGCAAGACCAAGTTCGCCAAGGACGAGCCGAAGGCCGCCGCCCCGGCGGAGGAGACTACTGAGGCGCCTGCCGCCGAGGAGGCTCCGGTCGCCGAGGAGGCCAAGGCCGAGGACACCGCCGCCGAGACCGCGGCCCCGGCTTCGGACGACGCGGACGCCAAGAAGGACTGACGTCCTGACGGCCGATTCGACACCGGACGAGCCCGCCACTCCCGCTGGGGAGGGCGGGCTCGTTCGTCTGCGCCTGGACGTCTCCTACGACGGCACGGACTTCTCGGGCTGGGCCCGCCAGCCGGGCCGCCGCACGGTCCAGGGCGTCCTGGAGGAGGCCCTGCACCGGCAGCCGCCGGGGTCCGCGGTGCCGAAGTCCGTGGTCGTGGCGGGCCGGACGGACGCCGGGGTGCACGCGACCGGCCAGGTGGTGCACGTCGACGTCGTGCCGCTGGCGCCCGATGCGGCCGGCCGGGTCCCGGTCTCTCCCGAGGGCATCCCGGACCTGACCCGCATGGCGGGCCGCTGGAACCGCCTCCTGCCGGGCGACGTCCGGGTGCTGGGCGCCCGGGTGGCCGCCGACGGGTTCGACGCGCGGTTCTCGGCGATCCGCCGTCACTACCGCTACCGCGTTTCCGACGCCCCGTGGGGCGTGGACCCGTTGCGGCGCAACGACACGCTGGCATGGAACCGTCCATTGTCGACGGACGCGATGAACGCGGCGGCGGCGTCCCTGCTGGGCCTGCAGGACTTCGCGGCGTACTGCAAGCAGCGCGAAACGGGGACGACGATCCGCGAGCTGCAGCGCCTGGAGTGGCGGCGCGTGGACGAGCACCTGCTGGAGGTCGAGGTCTCGGCGGACGCGTTCTGCCACTCGATGGTCCGCAGCCTGGTGGGAGCGCTGCTCCTGGTCGGCGACGGCCGCCGGGGCGGCGCCTGGCCCGCGGAGGTCCTGGCGAGCGGCGTCCGCGACAGCGCGGTGGCCCCCGCGCACGGCCTCACGCTCACGGCGGTGGACTACCCGCCGGACGAGGAACTCGCCGCCCGCGCCGAGCAGACCCGCAACGTCCGCACCTCGCTCTGACTCGGACGGCATGAAAAGCGGGTGGCTCCCGAGGGAACCACCCGCTTTGCGTTTGCCCGAAGCGACTCAGTCGCCGCGGCGGACCGGGCCCAGGAGCTGCTGCTCCTTGCCCGTCGTGACCAGCCTCAGCGGGCGCCAAAGGTTGCGGCCCAGCGCCACCACCTGGTCGTCCTTCAGCATCGTCAGCTGGCGCATCATCTGCGGCGGCAGGTTCCAGATGCGGCCCGCCAGCTCGGCCTGGCCGGCCGGGAGTCGCTGCATCAGCACCAGGTCCGCCGCGTTCGCCGTCACGCCGGCCTGCGGGTGCAGGTACGGCAGGACGTAGACCGTCGTCTGCCACGGCGACCGGGGCGGGAACAGGTCCTGCGGGGTCGGGCCGCCGTCCGTCACCACCAGCAGCGGCGCGTCCTCCGACGGCCGCGGCAGCTCGACCGGCGACAGCCGGCGGATCTGCACCAGCGGCGAAGGCCGTCCGTCGCGGCTGCCGGCCGCCTGGGACAGCACCTGCCACGCCGTCGGCCGCCCCGTGGCCACCACGACCCACGCGCCGACCGCCATCGCACGCAGGGCCACCTGGCGGGCCAGGTACAGCCCGCCCACCAGCACGATGCGGGTCGGCGTCGAGCGGAGCGCCGAGATCGTCAGCGGCTCGCCCTTCAGGCCCGAGCCGAGCACGATGCCGCCGCGGTCCCCCGAAGGGCTGATCGCGTCGAGCATCGCGGGGTCCACCGTGAACTCCGGCGCCACTCCGGTGTTCTGCCCGGCGTCGCGAACACGCGAACTCATGCCGTACCTCCGATCGGCAACGTCGCGGCGAACGCGGAGACCTGCAGCCCGCGCAGCGGGGTCAGGTCCACCCCCAGCCGCTCGGACAGCCCCTGCAGCCGCTGGTCGGCGGCGTCGAGCTCACGCGGGTTCCGCGCACTCAGCCGGACCACGCCCCGCAGCCCGATCTTGCCGTCGTCGGACGCCGGGGAAATCGACATCGCGAGCGTCGCCGACAGCGCGCGGACGCTCGTCAGCGCGTTCAAGGTGCCGGTGATCTTGCCCTTCGGCCAGCCGGTGATCGCGTAGCTCGCGTGGCCGATCCCGGCCGCGGTCACGCCCGCCCAGCGTTCCTGCATCGTCACCTTGCCGGGTGAACCGGCGACGGAGGTGAGCTCCGCGGCCGAAATGCTCGCCCGCAGCAGCTCGTCCGGGTCGAGCGGGCGCGTCGGCACGCCCTGCGACTCCAGCGCGTTGCGCACCCGCGAAAGCGCGCCGATCAGCGCGCGGTGGGCGCCGACGACGCCGCCGCCACGCTCCCGGATCGCCGCCGGGCACCGCTTCGGGTCCAGCCGGATCGCGACCCACGTCGTGCGCCGCGCCGCCGCGGGCAGCGGCCCCAGCACCTCCATGTAGGAGCTCAGCGCCGGCGAATCCGACGGCAGCGCCGCGCTGCCCGGGTAGCAGTGCCAGATCACCTGGATCGAGTCGAGGACCACACCGCGGTCCTCGAGGCACGGGGCGAGCGCCGACAGCGGCAGGCTCGGTGCGCCGTCGGCCTGGGTGATCAGCGCCGGCGTCGGCTCGACGAGCAGCACCGCCGTCCACGTGCCGTCGTTCCAGGCGAGCCCGACCTGCTGGCGCTCGTGGTCGACGCCGTGCGCCACCACGAGGTCCGGCACGGCGATGCGGAGCAGGTTCACGCGGGCGTCGTCCGCGCCGGTCACCGTGGTCTCCTCGGCGGCCATGGCCTCGACGGTGCTCGGCGGCAGCGGGTTCGCGACCCGGTCGTGGGACCGGAACGAGTAGCGCAGCGTCAGCCCGACCCACTGGGTGAACCAGCGGCCGCGCCAGCGCAGCAACGCGACGATGAGGGCGAAGGCGAGGATGCCGATCCCGACGTACTTCAGCGACATGTCGATCGCGAGCAGCACGAGCCCGACCGCGAGGCCGACCTCGAGCACGACGAGGTTCGCCACGGGGAGCGGGCCGAGGGTCACGCCCGACGAACGGCGCCGCGCGGGGGGCGCAATCCGGGCCGCGGGCTGGGGCGGGGGAGTGGGCGAGCTGCCGGGACCACCGCTGTCGGGCCCCTCAGGGCCACCGGGACCACCCGGTCCACCCGGGCCACCGGGTCCACCAGGTCCACCCGGGCCGCCAGGGCCCCCGGGACCGCCAGGCCCACCCGGGCCGCGAGAGGGAACGCCGGGCCGGACGGGGACGCCTGCCGGACCACCAGGTCCACCGGGACCGCCACCGGGCCTGCCAGGTCCGCCGGGAACGCCACCAGGGCCGCCAGGTCCACCGGGAACGCCGCCGGGTCCACCGGGACCACCAGGAATGCCACCGGGTCCACCGGGGCCACCGGGAACACCACCGGGTCCTCCTGGACCACCGGGTCTGCCCGGCCGAGGCGGCGGGCCCGGCGGACGACCACCGGGCGGCGGGGGCCCGGGCGGGCCAGGCGGACGTGGAGGAGTGGTGACGGACATCCGCGCTTTCTCTTCCCCTCGTGCTTGCTGCGTACCCGGAAGCCGGGTCCCGGGGTGTCCGACACTAGCTTGAGTTGGTAGAAACCCCACACCAGACGGTCCCCGTACGGCTATCCTGCGGAACCGTACCGCGACGGGGAGAGCTGTAGGTCGAGAATGCCATCAACACCCACGACTAAGTCTCAGGTCCAGGCGTATCAGTTCGTCTTACGGCGGATGCAGTCGGCGCTGGTCCGGCGGGACGCCGTGATGCTGCACGACCCGATGCGCACCCACACGAGGGCCACGATCGTGGGGGTCGTGCTCGGGGTCCTCGGCATGATCGTGTTCGTCGTCTGGGGGCTGCTCAGCCCGGCGCCGTCCGTGCCGGACGCCGGGAACATCGTGATCGGCGAGCAGTCCGGCACGGTCTACGTCGTGGCGGCGGGGAACCCGAAGAAGCTGATCCCGACGTTCAACCTCGCGTCGGCGCGGCTTCTCCTGCTGGCCCAGCAGAAGCAGTCGAGCGCGGGGAGCGCCGGTGGCGCTGCCCCGGCGCCTGCCGCGCCGGCGAGCGCGGCGAGTGTGAAGAATCCCACGGTCGTTTCCGACGCCCAGCTCGAGTCCATTCCGCGCGACAAACTCACCGGGATTCCGGACGGGCCGCAGCTGATTCCGTCGGATTCCCAGCGCATTTCCCCCAATTGGGCGGTCTGCGACCAGGTTCAGCTCGATCCGTCGCTGCCGAACCCCGACCTGGGCAAGACGAACACCTACGTCTTCGGCGGTGTCGCGCCGAGCGGTCTCGGCGCCGAGCTGGGCGAGAACGACGCGCTGCTGGCGAAGGCAGGCAACGGCAAGACGTACCTGATCTACCGGCTGCCGAGCTCGCGCAACCGCCCCAACGCCAACACCGTGCGCGCCGAGATCGACGAAAGCAACGCCAACGACGCCGTCAAGGTCGCGCTGGGGCTGAACCAGACGCCGCGGAAGATCACGCAGGGGCTGCTGAACGCGATCCCCGAGGTCGCGCGGCTGACCCCGCCGCAGATCACGTCCGGAGCGGCCCCGGCGAACTTCGGCGGGCTGACCGCGGGGGACGTCTTCGCCACGCAGCC
>Ga0070668_100002454_pt1 | contig 13653 bp, 13 predicted proteins | sample KBSS43metaG_FD_64661 | JGI IMG/M metagenome (GOLD analysis project Ga0070668, IMG submission 64661) | Switchgrass rhizosphere microbial communities from Kellogg Biological Station, Michigan, USA - KBS S4-3 metaG | ecosystem: Host-associated > Plants > Roots > Rhizosphere > Soil ... | reverse complement strand
AGTCCACGGCCTGACCGCCGTGGTGATGGTGGTCGCGAGTCTGCTCCTGCTGCTCGGCTGAAAGCCGCGAATCGGACACCTGGGTTACGGTGGCCGGGTGAACGTCGAAGTAACTCCCCTGCCCGGCATCGGGGTCCGCAAGGACTTCGCCACCCGTACCGGCCGCCGCATCGGCGTCGTCACCCAGCGGGACGGTCACATCGAGCTGATCGTGTCCAAACCGGACGATCCCGACGCCTGCGCCGCCTCGATCCCGCTGACCGCGGACGAGGCGGGCGCACTGGCCAACCTGCTCGGCGCGCCGCAGCTGGTCGCGCAGCTCACCGAGGAACACCGGGACCTGCCGGGGATCAGCACGCGGCAGCTGCCGATCAAGCCGTCCGGCCCCTTCGACGGCCGCACGCTCGGCGACACCGCGATGCGCACCCGCACCGGCGTCTCGGTGGTCGCGGTGGCGCGCGCCGGCCAGGTGCACCCCTCGCCGACGCCGGACTTCACGCTCACCGGGGGCGACCTGCTGGTCGCCGTCGGCACGGGCGAGGGTCTCGAAGCCGCCGCCAAGATCCTCAAGTACGGCTGAGCGGCACGATGGACCACACCGCGCTGTCCCTGATCGAACTGGGGGCGGTCTTCTTCGTGCTGGGCGTGCTCGGGCGCCTGGCCGGCAAGATCGGCCTCTCCCCCATCCCGCTCTACCTGCTCGGCGGCCTCTGCTTCGGCTCCGGCGGGCTGATCCCGCTGACCGACATCGGCGGCTTCACGCACCTCGCCGGCGAAATCGGCGTCGTGCTGCTGCTCCTGCTGCTCGGCCTGGAGTACTCCGCGGCCGAGCTGTTCACCGGGCTGCGCCGGTCCTGGACGGCGGGCCTGCTCGACATCGTCCTCAACGCCGCCCCCGGCGCGGCCGTCGCCCTGCTGCTGGGCTGGGGCCCGGTCGGGGCGATGGTGATGGCGGGCGTCACGTACATCTCGTCGTCCGGGATCGTCGCGAAGGTCCTCGGCGACCTCGGCAGGCTCGGCAACCGCGAGACGCCGGTGGTGCTGTCGATCCTCGTGTTCGAGGACCTCGTGATGGCGCTCTACCTGCCGATCCTCACCGCGGTGCTGGGCGGGGTGTCGTTCCTCGGCGGGCTGGAAGCCGTCGGCATCTCGCTGCTGGTGATCACCGTGGTGCTGGTGATCGCGCTGAAGTTCGGCCGGTACGTCTCGGCCGCCGTCGACAGCCCGGACCGCGAGGTGTTCCTGCTCAAGGTCCTCGGCGCGGCCCTGCTCGTGGCCGGGTTCGCCTCCGCGATGCAGGTGTCGGCGGCGGTCGGCGCGTTCCTGCTCGGCATCGCGATCTCGGGCTCGACGGCGGAGAACGCGACGCGCCTGCTCGAGCCGTTGCGTGACCTGTTCGCGGCGGTGTTCTTCGTCGTCTTCGGGCTCAACACGAACCCGGCGTCGATCCCGCCGGTGCTCGGCTGGGCCGTGGCCCTCGCGGTGGTGACGACGCTGACGAAGGTCGGCACCGGCTGGTGGGCGGCGCGGCGCCAGGGCATCGGCCGCCTGGGCCGGGCCCGCGCCGGGGCGGCGTTGGTGGCGAGAGGCGAGTTCTCGATCGTCATCGCCGGGCTGGCGGTGACGGCGGGCGCCGTCACCGGCGAGCTGGCGGCGCTGGCGACGGCGTACGTGCTGCTGATGGCGATCTTCGGCCCGACCGCGGCCCGGGTCGTCGAGCCGGTCGCCCGTGCCCTGCAACGGAAACCGATGAGGAAGACCTCTCCGGCCGAGGCGAACTAGCGCAGGTCCGCCCGGCTCGCCGACGGCACGAAGGCGCCGCCGACCAGGGCCGGGTGGGTGGTCGCGGCGGGCACCACGCCCGCCAGCGGGACCGACGCCGACGTCTTCGCCAGGTCCAGGGTCACCCGGCCCGGCTGGGCCGGGCCGCGGATGAAGCTGCCGTCCGTGCCGCCGATGATCAGCCCCAGCGCGTGCCCGCGCGGCACGATGTGGTCCGTGGACGCCAGCCGGAACGTCATCGTGTACGCCGTGCCCGGTGTCAGAACCTGTTCCTGCGAAAGGGAAGCGTAGTTCGCCAGATCGGCCCAGCCGCGGCTGAGGATCGTGTAGCTCACCTTCTTGACGTCCGCCGAAGCCACGCGATAGCAAGCGTCGTCCCCGGACGTCGACGAGCCCCAGCAGTTCTCCGTCGTCCCCGTCTTGATCCCCTCGCCGCTCCCGGCGAAGTTGCGGATCGTCGCCGGGCCGAGGTCGACGAGCAGGGCCGAAAGCCGCGCGGACGACGTGCTCGGCGTGGCCGTCACGGTCACCGAAGTGGTTCCGGAAACCTGCAGGTCCGACGCCAGAGTCCCGGTCGAGTAGGTCAGCGCGGCGCTGCCGGGGTTCGTCACCCAGGTGTCCTCGCCCACGGCCGGGTTGTCGGTGAACGACGCCGTGCCGGACGCCGCCGCGGTGCCGAGGCTGCCGGAAGCGTGCGGCCGCAACGTCGTCGCGACCACGTTCGCCGCCGGGTAGGCGCTCTGGTCCACCCACTGGTCCGGCTGCCGCTCGACGCTGGCCATCGGGCCGTTCTGGACGCCGTTGTCGAGGCCCAGCAGGTAGTGGTCGAACCACCGGTGCAGCAGGTCGACCCAGTCCGCCCGGCGGTAGTCGAACGGATCGACGTGCCCGGTCTGCGACAGCCAGATCTTCTTCTCGACGTTCAGCGCGCTCCACCACTGTCCGAAGTGGATGGTCTTGACGTTGAGGTCGTTGACGCCGTGGGACAGCAGCACGCTGGCGCGCACGTTCCGCGCCTTCGCGACGTAATCCCGGTCCGCCCAGAGCGGCCCGTAGTCGCCGTTGGCCGTCGCGCCCTGGGTGAGGACCTGGTTCTGCGCCGAGCAGTTCTGCCCACCGTTGCGCGCTTCGACCGTCTGCGCCAGCCCCGCCGGGTTGAAGCCGAAGGTCGCGCCGTCGGAGCGGTAGTAGTCGTACCAGGAGCTGATCGCGGAGATCGGCACGATGGTCTTCAGGCCGGCGACGCCGGTCGCCGCGACACCGTTGGCGATCGTGCCGTCGTAGGACTTCCCGATCATCCCGACGTTCCCGGTGCTCCAGCCGGCGGTCACCGCGCTGCCGCCGGTCTTCGCGCTGTAGCCCGTCGCGCGGCCGTTGAGCCAGTCGACGACCTTGCGCGCCGAGTCGACGTCCGAAGCGCCGCCGACGTCCGCGCAGCCGGCCGAGCGGTTCGTCCCGGCCAGGTCGACGAGCACCACGGCGTAGCCGCGCGGCACGAAGTAGTTGTCGTAGAACAGCGGGAACTTCACCGGTTTCCCGGCGCCGTCGTAGGTCTTGAGCTCGCTCTCGTTGCCCCGCCCGCAACACGAGTAGTACGGGCTGGCGTCCATGATCACCGGGATCCGCGAGGCCGTCTCGCCGGGCCGCACGATGTCCGCGGCGACGCGGTCGGAGCGGCCGTCGCCGTCGCCGTCGTGGCCGATGTCGACCCAGACGGTTTCGCGGATCGCCTTCGCGTAGTCGTAGACCGGTTCGCTCGCCGCCGGGGCCGCGGCCGCCGGGGCCACCGCACCGGAGAGGAGCACCGCGAGGACCCCGCACACCACACCGAGTCGCATGACCGTCACGCTAGCGAGCCGGGATCGTCGCCGCCACGGCGGAAAGTCGGGGGTAGGTTGGCGGCCGTGACCGAGTCGCTCCCGGCCGTGAGCCGCACCGCTGTCGGCGTCGCCGCTTTGCGCGCGTACGAGAGCAACCGGCCGGACAGGCTGTTCGAAGACCCATACGCGGCCGCGTTCTTCGAAGCGGGCCGCTCGGTGCTACCCGACACCGGGCGCGACTCGGCCCTGACCGGGCTGGGCGCGCTGATGTACCCGCAGATCGTGATCCGGACCCGTTTCTTCGACGACTACCTGCTCGACGCCGGCTGCGCGCAGGTGGTGCTGGTCGCCGCCGGGCTCGACACCCGGGCGTTCCGGCTGGCCTGGCCGTCCGGCACCCGGCTGTTCGAACTCGACCTGCCGGAGGTGCTGGCGTTCAAGGACGACGTGCTCGCTGCGCAGGGCGCCGAGCCGTCGTGCGAGCGGGTCGTCGTATGCGCGGACCTGCGCGAGGACTGGGCGACCGCGCTGCGCACCGCCGGGTTCGACCCGGCGGTGCCGACGGCCTGGCTGGTCGAAGGGCTGCTGATCTACCTGTCGTACGAGGACGCCGAACGGCTGCTGACCACCGTCGGTGAGCTGTCGGCGCCGGGCAGCCGGGTGTCGTTCGAGCACCGCCCGGGCGACGCGCCGGACAGCCTGGTCTCCCGCGCCCGCGCGACCGAAGACGGCGAGTTCGTCACCGGCCTGTGGCTCGGCGGCCTCCGGGACACCGCGCCGGAGTGGCTTGCCGCCCACGGCTGGCAGCCATCGACGGTCACGCGCGCCGAGGTCGCCGCCGGGTACGGCCGCCCGTCGGACGACGACGCGACCGCCGGCGGCTTCGTCACCGCCGTGCTGTGACAACCGGGGCTCCGCCACCCGGACCCCCCGAAAAGCGCGTCAGAGTTCGACGTTGCGGTAGAGCGCGCCGACCTCGCCCTTGGTCAGCCGACGGATCGAGCCGACGCGCTGGTTGCCGAGCTGGACGTCGCCGACCGCGGTGCGGACCAGCTTGAGCACCGGGTGGCCGGTGTCCTTGAGCAGGCGGCGCACGATGTGCTTCTTGCCCTCGTGGATCACCAGCTCGACCAGCGACTTGCCGGAGTGCATGTCCTTGACCCGGAACTGGTCGACCTTCACGATGCCGTCCGGCAGCTCCCAGCCCTTGCGCAGCTCCTTGCCGAGCCCGCGCGGGACCAGGCCGTCGACCTCGGCGAGGTAGGTCTTGAGCACCTGGTACGACGGGTGCATCAGCCGGTGGCCGAGGTCGCCGTCGTTGGTGAGCAGCAGCAGGCCTTCGGTGTTCTCGTCGAGGCGGCCGACGTGCACGACGCCGGGCGTCTCCTCGTACCGGCCGGCGAGGTAGTCGCCGACGCACGGGCGCCCGCGGTCGTCCGACATCGTCGAGTGCACGCCCTTGGGCTTGTTCAGGGCGAGGTAGATCAGGTCGTCGCGCAGGTTCACGCGGGTGCCGTCGACGTGGATGACCGCCTCGTCCGGGTGCACCCGGCGGCCCAGCTCGGTGACGACCTGGCCGTCCACCTCGACCCGGCCGGCCGCGATCAGGTCCTCCGCCGCACGCCGGGAGGCGACCCCGGCCTGCGACAGCACCTTCTGCAGGCGGATGCCGTCGGGGTGTTCACTGGATGTCATCGATGGTGTCCACTTCGGGTAGCAACGGAGCGATGGCAGGCAGGTCGTTCAGTGACGACAGCCCCAATCGCTCCAGGAACAGTTCGGTCGTCACGTACAGCGTCCCGGTCGTCTCGGGGTCGGTTCCCATCTCTTCGATGAGGCCGCGCGCGAGCAGCGTCCGGATCACGCCGTCCACGTTCACGCCGCGCACCGCGGCGACCCTGGATCGGGTCACCGGCTGCCGGTACGCGATCACGGCGAGGCTCTCCAGCGCGGCCCTGGTCAGCTTCGACCGCTGGCCGTCCAGCAGGAGCTTCTCCACGAACGGGGCGTAGACGTCCCTAGTGTAGAACCGCCACCCTTCACCGACGCGGCGCAGGTCGATCCCGCTGGTCCGGTCGGTGAACTTCTGCGCCATGGTGCGCAGCGCGACGAGGATCCGCGACTTCGGCTGGCCGAGGGTTTCGGCGAGGAGTTCTTCGCTCGCGGGCGAGTCGACGATCAGGAGGAGAGCTTCGAGCGCGGCCTCGAGGGCCTCGTCGGAGGTGACGTCGGGCATGGAGTCGACGTCACCGGCGGCGACCAGGTCGGACTCGGGGTCGGCCACGTCGGGCTCGGGTTCCGCGGCTTCGGACTCCGCAGGCGCGCCACTTTCACGTGAAAGTGACGGGTTCGCCTCGGCCAGTGGTTCGACCGGCTCGCCGTCTTCGGTCACCGGCTCGCCGGACAGCGCCTCGTCCAGGGCCGGCTCCGCCGCGGCTTCCTCCGGTTCCTCGCTCGCCGGCGGTTCCGAGGCCTCGACCTCGACCGGCTCGGCGGCCCCGGTCTCCGGTGCCGCGGCCGCCGGGGTTTCGGCCTCGATCGGCTCGTTGTCCTCGGGGTTCACCCGTACTCCTCTTCGTCTCCGGCGGAGCGGTCCAGCTCGGCCGCCGCGGAGGCTTCTTCCTTCGAACCGCCGGTCCAGCGGACGTGCAGCTCGGCCAGCGCCTCGCTCTGCTCGAACTGGACCGTCGCCTCGCGGTAGAGCTCCAGCAGTGCCAGGAACCGCGCCACGATCTCGACCGTGTGCTCGCAGTCGTCCACCAGCTCGCCGAACGTCGCCTGGCCGCGTTCGGCCAGCATCACGCGCAGCACCGCCGCGTGCTCCCGCACCGAGATGCGGCCCATGTGGATGTGGGCGATCGACACCGTCGGCGGCGGCTTCGGCCGGAACACCGCCACGGCGATGTCGGCGAACTTCGCCGGCGTCACGCCCAGCATCACCTCGGGCAGCAGCCCGACGAACCGCTCCTCCAGGGCCACCGACCGCGGGTACCGCCGCAGCGCGCCCTGTTCCAGCTCGCCGAACAGCGCCGCCACCTGCTTGTACGCGCGGTACTGCAGGATCCGCGCGAACAACAGGTCGCGGGCTTCGAGCAGGGCGAGGTCGTCTTCGTTCTCGACCTCGGCCGAGGGCAGCAGCCGCGCCGCCTTGAGGTCGAGCAACGTCGCCGCGATGACCAGGAACTCGGTCGTCTCGTCGAGGTTCCAGTCGGTGCCCAGCGCCCGTGTGTAGGCGATGAAGTCGTCGGTGACCGTGTGCAGCGCCACCTCGGTGACGTCGAGCTGGTGCTGCGAGATCAGCTGCAGCAGCAGGTCGAACGGCCCCTCGAAGTTGGCCAGCCGCACCTTGAACTTCGACGTGCTCAGTTCTTCGGTGTTGACACCCTCGGGGATCATCCCGCCGTGCACCGTCTGGTGCGGCTCCGGGACCGGCTCGACCGGCTCCGGCGGCGTGTCGGCCGAAGCCGAGGCCGATGCCGGCTCGTCCATCAGCCCTCGGTTTCGCCGCCGTCTGAGCCGACCACCCGCAGCCGCTGCACCAGCACCGATTCCTCGCCGTTCTGGTCGAAGTCGGCCAGCAGCACCGCCACCGCCTCGCGGACCAGCCGGCCCCGGTCGACGACCAGTTCGTGCTTGGCGCGCAGCGTCAGCCGGGCCTGCTCCATGGCCACGAGCTCGTCCCCGGAGACGTACACGGTGATCTTCGCGTCGTGCTTGGTCCGGCCGGACCCGTGCGGGGCCGCGCTGCGAGCGAGCTGCTCGGTGCGGCCGTTACCCGCGGGCTTGTCGTTCTCCACGGGCTCCGGCGGTGCCTGGGGAGGGAGATCGAGAGCGGGGCTGGCGGTGCTGGTCGTGATCCGGAAGAGTTCCGACGCTCCGGGCAGGGAGGCGCGCCTGCTCACCGAGCGATCACCTCGCGGGCCAGCTGACGGTACGCCGCCGCGCCGGCCGACTTGGGCGCCCAGGTCGTGATCGGCTCACCCGCGACCGTCGTCTCGGGGAACCGCACGGTGCGGTTGATGACCGTGTCGAACACGGTCTCGCCGAATGCCTCCACCACGCGAGCCATGACCTCCTTCGAATGCAGGGTTCTCGGGTCGTACATGGTGGCGAGAATCCCGACTATGTCCAGTTTGGGGTTGAGGCGTTCCTGAACCTTCTCGATGGTGTCGATCAGGAGGGCGACGCCTCGCAGACTGAAGAACTCGCACTCCAGCGGGATGATCACGCCGTCCGCGGCGGTCAGCGCGTTCACCGTGAGCAAGCCGAGCGAGGGCTGGCAGTCGACAAGAACATAGTCGTAGTCGTTCATGACCGGACGAAGGACCCGTAACAACGTGTGTTCGCGCCCTACCTCGGCGACGAGCTGGACCTCCGCCGCGGACAGGTCGATGTTGCTCGGCAGCAGGTCAACGCCGTCGACGCGGGTTTTCATCAGGACGTCGGTGGCGCTGACCGCCCGCTCCATGATGGCGTTGTAGACCGTCTGGTCGAGTTCGTGCGGCTGGATGCCGAGACCGACGGCGAGCGCGCCCTGCGGGTCGAAGTCGACGAGCAGCACCTTGCGGCCGTACTCGGCGAGGGCGGCGCCCAGGTTGATGGTCGACGTCGTCTTGCCGACGCCGCCCTTCTGGTTGCACATCGCCATGATCTTGGCGGGACCGTGCTTGTCCAGCGGCGCCGGATCGGGGTGCTCACGGATCGGGCGGCCGGTCGGGCCGATGCCCTCGAGCTTGACCTTCTTGCCATTGCGCTCGCGCGGGTCGTCGCCGTCGTGGACCGCGGGCGTCGCGATGGTGACCTGGCTGAGGTTCGCCGCGGCCGACCCGGCGGACGCGGCCGGCCCGGCCGGCTGGTTCGGTGTCGACATGGCGAGAAGGCTCCTTGTTCCTCGAAGTCCCCGGCAGCCTATGCGCGGAGTCGGAGCCCCGGCAAAGCAACGCGCCGGACCCGAGGGGGCAATGTCACTCGACCGTCGGTCCAGCGTATGAAGGCCCTTGGCGCTCTCCAGGGCCATCTAGCCCAGTGCGCGAGGGTGCGCCGTCGCGTACACCTCGCGCAGGGTGTTGACCGTGACCAGCGTGTACACCTGCGTCGTCGTCACCGAGGCGTGACCGAGCAGTTCCTGGACGACGCGGACGTCGGCGCCGCCTTCGAGCAGGTGCGTGGCGAAGGAGTGGCGCAGGGTGTGCGGCGAGACGACGGCGGTGATGCCCGCCCGTTCGGCGGTGTCCTTGAGGACCTGCCACGCGCTCTGCCGCGAGAGCCGGCTGCCGCGGGCGTTGAGGAACAGCGCCGCGGTGCCGCGGCCGTGGGCGGCGAGCACCGGCCGCGCGCGGACGGTGTAGGCGTGCAGCGCGGCGAGCGCGGGACGGCCGATCGGCACGAGCCGCTGCTTGCCGCCCTTGCCGTCGAGCAGCACGGTGCGCTCGGTGTCGTCGACGTCGTCGACGTCCAGGCCGACCGCCTCGGAGATCCGGGCCCCGGTGGAGTAGAGCACCTCCAGCAGCGCCCGGTCGCGCAAAGCGCGTTCGCCGTCCGGCGACGGGGTCTCCAGCAGCCGCAGCACGTCGTCGACCGGCAGCGCCTTGGGCAGCCGCTTCGCCGGTGTCGGCGGCCGGACCTCGCGGGCGGGGTTGTGCTCGGTGAGGCCCTCGGCGTGCGCGAACTTGTGCAGGCCCCGCACGGCGACCAGCGCCCGGGCGGCGGACGACGCGGCCAGCGGCCGGTGCTCGCCGTCGCCCTCCCGGAGGGCGGCGCCGAAGGCCGTGACGTGCGCGGCCGTGACGTCGACGACCTTCGCGACCCCCAGGCCGTCCAGGTGCGCGGCGTACCGGCGCAGGTCGCGGGCGTAGCTGTCCAGGGTGTTGCGCGCGGTCCCGCGTTCGACGACCAGGTGGTCGAGGTACGCGGCGATCACGTCGGCCGTGCTGTGCGGGCTGGAGGCCACGCCGGTCACCTTAGGCCGCCCGGGGCTCGTGACCCGGCAGAAACCCCGTTCTCAGCTCGACGCGGTTACCTTGGAACGCATGGAGTCGGACGAGCTCCGCATCGGCACAGCCGAGCGCGAGGAAACGGCGAGGCTGCTCGCCGACCACTTCGGCATGGGCCGCATCACGCCGGACGAGTACGAGACGCGGGTGACGGACGCCTACGCGGCGAGCACCCTCGGCGACCTGCGGCCGCTGTTCCGCGACCTGCCGCAGCCGCACCCGGGCTTCTTCGGGGCACCGCCGACGCCGATGTACGCGCCACCGCCGATGCCGTACGCGCCGCCGGCGCCGGTACCCTACGCGCCGCCGATGCCGGTCCCGTACTCGTACCGGTCGAAGACCGTGGCCGGGGTGCTGCAGATCGTGCTGCCGTTCGGCGTCGGCCGGTTCTACACCGGCCAGATCGGGCTGGGCCTGCTGCAACTGTTCGTCTGCATGATCACCTTCGGGTTCGGCGCGATCTGGCCGATCATCGACGGCATCATGCTGCTGGCCAACGGCGGCCTGGACGCCGAAGGCCGCCCGCTGCGCCCCTGACCGATGCGCCCCAATGTGGCGTTGGGTGCGTCCAACGCACCCAATGTGGCGTTCGGTGCGTCCAACGCACCCAATGTGGCGTTCGGTGCGTCCAACGCACCCAATGTGGCGTTCGGTGCGTCCAACGCACCCAACGCCACATTGGGGCGTTTGGGCTCAGCCTTCGCGGCGCTTGGCGAACGCCGTCGGGCGGTCCTCCCACGGGGCGTCCGCCGGACGGGCCGAGGCCGCGCCCGTGACGACCGCGTGCGCGGCCAGCACGCCGGACACCGTCGCGCCGTTCACCAGCTCGCCCGCCAGGGCCATCCGCACCGCCTCGACGAGCGGGAACTTGCGGATGACCAGGTCCGCCTCCTCGTCGCCGAGCACGTCGCGGTCCACATCGGACAGTCCGCGGGCCAGGAAGACCCGGACCACTTCGTCGGTGAAACCGGGCGACGCCGCGACGTCGACCAGGGTCACCCACTCCGCGGCCGCCAGCCCGACCTCCTCGACGAGCTCCCGGCGAGCCGTCCCGACCGGGTCCTCGCCGAGGTGGTCGATCAGGCCGGCGGGCAGCTCCCACAGCCGGTGCCCGATCGGGTGGCGGTACTGGTGGATCAGCGTGACCCGGTCCTGCTCGTCCAGCGCCACGATCGCCACCGCCCCGAGGTGCTCGATCACCTCGCGGACCGCGGTGTGCCCGCCCGGCATCACGACGTCGTCGATCCGCAGGCCGACCACCCGTCCGATGTGGACGTCGCGGCTGGACGCGACGCTGAACTCGTGCTCGCCCGGCGCGGTCACCGGGCCGCCACCGGGGCCTCGGGCAGCTCGACCGGCAGCCGCTCGGCGACCTTGCGGTCCACGACGGCCTTGACGAACGCGCTGAACAGCGGGTGCGGCCGGGTCGGGCGGCTCTTCAGCTCGGGGTGCGCCTGGGTGCCGACGAAGAACGGGTGCACGTCGGCGGGCAGCTCGACGAACTCGACCAGGCGGTCGTCCGGCGAGGTGCCGGAGAACACCAGGCCGGCGTCGGCCAGCCGCTTGCGGTAGGCGTTGTTCACCTCGTAGCGGTGCCGGTGCCGCTCGGACACCTCGGTGCTGCCGTACGCCTTCGCGACCTGCGAGCCCACCTTGAGCTTCGCCGGGTAGGCGCCGAGCCGCATGGTGCCGCCCATGTCCCGCTCCCCCGCGACGACGTCGCGCTGGTCGGCCATGGTCGAGATGACCGGGTCCTTCGTGTTTTCGTCGAATTCGGCCGAGTCCGCGCCCTCGATGCCGGCCAGGTTCCTGGCCGCCTCGATGACCATGCACTGCAGGCCGAGGCACAGCCCGAGCAGCGGGACACCGCGGGTGCGGGCGTACTCGATCGCGCCGACCTTGCCCTCGATGCCACGGATGCCGAACCCGCCCGGGATCAGCACACCGTCCACACCGGACAGCACGGAGGCGGCACCGGACGCGGTCTGCGCGTCGTCGGAGGCGACCCAGACGATCTCGACCTTGGCGCGGTGGGCGAACCCGCCCGCGCGCAGGGCCTCGGTCACCGACAGGTAGGCGTCCGGCAGGTCGATGTACTTGCCGACGACGGCGATTTTCACGACCTCGTTCGGGTTGTGCACGCGGTCGAGCAGGTCGCCCCACACCGTCCAGTCGACGTCCCGGAACGGCAGGCCGAGGCGGCGCACCACGTAGGCGTCGAGCGCCTCACGGTGCAGCACCTTCGGGATGTCGTAGATGGACCGCGCGTCCGGGCAGGCGATGACGGCCTCGTTGTCGACGTCGCACATCAGGCCGATCTTGCGCTTGAGGTCCTCGGGGATCTCCCGGTCGGCCCGGCAGACCAGCGCGTCGGGCTGGATACCGATGTTGCGCAGCGCGGCGACCGAGTGCTGGGTCGGCTTCGTCTTGAGCTCGCCCGACGGCGCCAGGTACGGCACCAGCGAGACGTGCAGGAAGAAGCACTGGTCGCGGCCGACGTCGTGGCGGACCTGGCGGCAGGCCTCCAGGAACGGCAGGGACTCGATGTCGCCGACCGTGCCGCCGACCTCGGTGATGACGACGTCCGGCGCCTGACCGGTCTCGTCCGCGCCGGCGGCCGCGGTGATCCGGGCCTTGATCTCGTCGGTGATGTGCGGAATGACCTGCACCGTGTCGCCGAGGTACTCGCCGCGACGCTCCTTGGCGATCACCTCGGAGTAGACCTGGCCGGTCGTGACGTTGGCCTTGCCGTCGAGGTCGCGGTCGAGGAAGCGCTCGTAGTGCCCGATGTCGAGGTCGGTCTCGGCGCCGTCGTCGGTGACGAACACCTCACCGTGCTGGAACGGGTTCATCGTCCCGGGATCGACGTTGAGGTACGGATCGAGCTTCTGCATCGTGACGCGAAGCCCGCGTGCGGTAAGGAGTTGTCCCAGGCTGGAAGCCGTGAGTCCCTTACCCAGAGAGGAGGCGACGCCTCCGGTGACAAATACGTACTTGGTAGCCCGCGACTGAAGTCCCACGGGCCGCCAGCATATCCCAAGTCCGCGGAACCGCTCGCCGGGACATGCCCGAACTCCTTTTTGTGCCCTTGACCACCCGGCGGGATGAAGTCAGGCGGCCACCCTCGCCGTCCGGACCCGGGGCCGCCCGGTGAGCGCGCGGCTGCCCGGCAGCCGCCGGAGCACCTCGACGATCACGATGGTCAGCGCGATGGTGGCGAAGTAGATGAGGACGCTGAGCCACGGCGCGCCGAAGCGCTCCGCCACGCGCGGGATCACCGGGCCGAGCAGGGCCAGCGCCAGCGGGTGGACGAGGAAGATGCTGAACGACCGGTTCGCCGCCCAGGACACCACGCGCGCCCCGACGCCGCCTTCGCGGCGGCGCGCCGCCCACCACGTGGTGAACGCGTAGATCGCCGCGATCACCGTGAGGAACCACGGGATCAGGTACGGCTGGAACGGGTCACTGGCCACCTGCGGGAAAGTTCCACTGTGGACGGTCCGGAGGTAGTACCACTCGGTGCCGGCCAGCACCGCCACCAGCGCCCCGCCGAGCGGCAGCCGGTGCCGGCCCACCCAGGCGTGCACGGCCTCGAAGTGCCAGGCCACGACCGCGCCGAACAGGGTGTAGAACTGGTACGGCAGGAGCGTGGCGTACAGGTGGGTGATCGTCTCGTAGCTCACACCCAGCGGCTGGTAGGTCATGAACGCGACCACGCCGACCTGCACGAGCCCGCTGCCGAGCAGCAGCCACCGGTGCTTGCCTTCGGTGGCCCGCAGGAGCTTCAGCAGCACCGGGAACAGCAGGTACACCTGCATCGTCACGAGCAGGAAGTACAGGTGGTACCAGGCGCCGCCGGTGACGAGGTCCTTCAGCAGCAGGCGCATCGACGCCTCCAGTGAACCCGGCTGCTGCGCGCCGGTCACCAGCGAGTACGCCCAGAAGAACATCGACCACGCCAGGTACGGCGTCGCGACCAGCGGCAGCCGGCGCTGCCAGAAGTCCGCGGCGGTGACCTCGCGGCCGCGGTTCTGGAACACCAGCACGAAGCCGGTCAG
>Ga0070668_100002453_pt1 | contig 13655 bp, 12 predicted proteins | sample KBSS43metaG_FD_64661 | JGI IMG/M metagenome (GOLD analysis project Ga0070668, IMG submission 64661) | Switchgrass rhizosphere microbial communities from Kellogg Biological Station, Michigan, USA - KBS S4-3 metaG | ecosystem: Host-associated > Plants > Roots > Rhizosphere > Soil ... | reverse complement strand
AAAAAACGATCTAAATCAAGGTAAGGGAGACATTTCTTGAGAATATGACGATGGAAAACTGGAAATTCTTTTTCAACAATAATATTACTTGGGAAGAAATCTTTGAAATAAGATCTATATATGACAAATGGATAAATTTTGAATATCTCATCAATAAATGGTGTTATTTTACTAATTACCTTCTCAGCTTTTTCTTTTTCTTTTCCTGTTAATATTTGATCTGGAAAAAGTTTAACACCAAAACTTTTTCCAATATCTGTTGTTTCATCACTAAGAGAATCAAAGAGCCAATCGGTAAATCTTGTTAATGTTCCTTGATCCATAATTTTAAGATAATTAACAGGGAAACACCGATACATTAATCTGAAAAGATGTAAATATTCATCAGAAATCCTGGTTCCGTTGTTTTCTTTTATTAATTTAAATGAACTCAAGGGATATAAATCAGGTTTATCTAAAGAAAATAATAAAATTTCTTTGGGTCTTTCTGGAAGTAAATTAACAAAAGAAATAAGGAAAGGAGAAGACATTTTCATCATTTTCGGTTTAAGATTGACGAAGCGTTCTATGAAGGTACTAGGAACAGGAGCATCTCTCCATAATCTGCATACCTTCCTATACTTCAGTGTGTCAAAATAGGAGATTATTTGATAGTAAATATCCCTGTTCATTTAAGCTTCATATAGGAGATATTGATTTCATTTTAATTTACTTCTTCCTGGATAAATGTCTCAGAGGATAGTGAAAGTGAAACCTATTACAGAAAAAATCTTCAATAATATCAATGGGAAAGTTTTTACATCATATGGAAAATATCATACTGTAATCCAAATTCATAGTAAAACACCTAATTGTGTCAGATGTAGGAATTTAATAACCAGATGTTTAGATCTCAGTGATTCAGAAAAGAAAGGATATTTTGAATATGTTATTGTACCTAGCGAAGAGAAGAAATCAAATGATGATAAATACTTCCTCATAATACGGAAAGGAAAATATTATTTGCAAGACTTCATAAGTGGGAAAACATATAATGAGATAGATCCCAATTTTATTTTTAAGGTAGACCATAAATGAGATTCACTCACAAAATATTATATAAATCATATATAATTAACTCTCTGTATTATTTCCCTATCTATTTCCCTATGTTGTAGTTAACAATAATCTTCGGATTTTTCTCACTTTCGGTCACTGAAACCCTAACCCCGTCTACTTGTATGTAATCACATTTCCCAAATGGAGTTCTACAAAACATTTCATAATAAAGGGTAAGTGATTTATCATGGAGTATTTTGAAATCTGTTTCCTTCTCATAATCCTTTTTAACATTAAGAAGAATACATCTAGAATTAATCATCTTCCTAATATATCCAAGGGAAAATGAATGTTTCTTAATAATACAAGAACTAGGACAACCATGATAGTGTTTTTGTATTACATTATTCAGGAAAAGAGAAATTCTACTAAGATTAACACTCATAACCAGAGTAACTTTGATATGGAAATTCTTTGTGAGATTTCGAAATTTCCTACAGGTGAAGGAAAGACGTAACAAGTCTATTGGACCACAATAAGAAATAATAGCTCTCCAACAATCATCTGGAAGTAATTTATGATCATAAATTTTCTTTTCAACAGATTTACCTATTCCCATGTTTTCTTTCTCTTTTAGTTAATCGTTCCTTCCTGTTAAAATATATATTATTTTATATATTTATCCTAAACTTACCAAATTATCCTCCTTTTTATCCTCCTGACTATTTTGAATTTTAGCATACTGAGAAGATCTTATATTTCTCATACAAGCATCCCGTAAAGAAAGAAAAAGAAAACTATTATCAAAAGCAAACAACTCTGCATAATGGATTATATTAAGATTCTCTAATTTGCTTTTATCATGAAAATAACATCTCATAATTCCTATATTATTTTCTCCTCCATCAATATGAAAATTATCATAAGAAATCATATTTAAATGGGAATCACTATCTCCAGAACCCATCTTTATCTTTCCATTACCTCTGAAAGCCATCTCACAAAATTCATGTAATTTCATTTGTAAGAAAAATTCCCCATTAGAATGGATTTTTAATGATCTCAGAATATAAGATTGTTCAGGATAATGCCATTTGATATCTAATTTCCTTCTTACATTGCTTTTATTTTGGGATATCCTTATATAATTCCCTTTGATGAAGTAATCCACACCAAGTAATTTCCCTTCTGATTTAATTCCATCTTTTGTTATGTTAATTTTCCCTTCATTGTAGAAGATTTCAATATGGAGAGGAATGGTAACTTCTGGAGTTCCTTCTGGCCCTTGTGTGTCTTCTACTGCTGGTGCTGGTTTTCCCCTTGGTCCTGATTCTCCTCTTATTTTGTTTCCTTGATCCATTTAGATATAACAACTTCCATATTAACGGATTTCTTTGCTCTGTTGTTTGAATATAAATATTTAATCAAATATAACAACTTCCATATTAATGGATTTCTGTACTCTGTTGTTTGAATATAAATATTTGATTAAATATTTACCTTATATCTACCAGTTATTAACTAAAAAGACAATAATTAACATATCTCCTTCCTTCTGTATTTATCACCCTGCATCCCTTTTTAATAGTAACAGAAACCTGACATTCCTTATCACTCAATACATTTATCCCTAAACTATTAAAAACATGAAACCCTAATACCTTGCTCCCTTTATTAGCATTTATGACAAGACTATAAATTTCGCTCATATTGGAAACACCCGACAGAAAAGAATCAAATAAAGTAACATTTAAAGTTCCCATCCTAATATGACGTAATACCTCCATAGTAGAATTATTTAGATATAGATCACACATAAATATTTCAGGAACATCGAAATGAAGAAAAGCTCCATTATTTAATTCTATGAAACTGATATCTATGTTTGATATTCCATTATTATCTCCTACGAGATTACAGAATCCTTTTGAACTTTTCTTATAACCAGGAGCAAATGTTGCTAATCTTCTCTCTCCTTCTACTTCTTTTGTCCATAATATGGATGAATAATAATCATCTATTCCTTCTTCTATTTCTTCATCCATATCTCCTTCTGCATTCCCTTCTATCTTTTCCCTATCACGAACCATAATTTCATTCACATGTTCATCATCTGGAATGCATTTAAGGAGCTTCCCGTCTAGACTTTTAATTCCGTGTTCATTTATAAGGAAATTTCCTTCTGTTGATATCCTTATTTTGTACAACATTTCCTCCAGATTATTTCCTATATATTTAAACAATTTTTCCTAAAACATAATAGAAGTAAATAATTAACTCTCATTGATTTACATACAGACACATAAATATTTATTCCTCCTATGCCGACATTTCCTAATAGAAAGTAATTAACTCTCATTTACATACAGATATGTAAAATACTTATTCCCTTCCATATGAATATTTCCTGAATTGAATTTAAACAACATATAAATCCCTCTATTGCTTTCTATTATCTCCTATTATTTTCCATTGCTTTCTACCGTATCCTCTTCCTAATATCTTCTGGTATGTCTTCCTTATCCTTGTAACTCCGAAGATGCTTACTAAAACACTTCACAAAATCATTTACATCAATCTCAATGGAAAACTTCTTTAGATATCTGAAAAGGTAATAAAAATAACTATGTACATCACTTTCAGGTTCCCCTTTCCATGAATCATAATCAAGTATGTGACATTGATCACTAGGAAATCCAATGTCTATATATTTTTCTAGCATGATTTTATTCCCTTCCAATCCTTTTGTTACATTCTTCTTAAAATCACGGTAATTCATGTTGAGATAGGGAAGACAATTACTAAAGATGAAATAATTAAAGGAAGGAAACTCTTGATCAATATATAAATTAACGACATTTTGGCTAACAGAACCTCTAGGATAGAAGACATTATTATAACATTGATATATAATATGAGGTGAATATTCTAATATTTCTTTAACAAATGCTAACACCCTATTTATCGTCGTCTTTACTTTTTCCCTTCGAGCTTTCATTTTGTCTGAAACTGTTCCATCTTCTTCTCTGACGGTTGTTATTTCATCGCAAATACAACCAAAGAGCCATGTAACAAACCTTAATCGAGTACCTGGATCTATAACTCTAAGATAATTAGAAGAAAAACACCAATACATTAGATTAAAGAAACTTATATATTTACTAGGAAGCTTAACTTTGAAATTTTCCCTTATCAGATGGAATGAACTCAAAGGATATATCTCTGGCTTATCAAGACTGAAAAGCATACATTCTTTTGTATCTTCTGGGAGTAAATTAACAAAAGAGATAATAAAAGGGGAATTTATTTTTATTGGCCTTAATGAGAATGGATTAGGAATTTTTCTTATGAAAGGAATAGGAATAGGAGCATCTCTCCATAATTTACATACCTCCCTATATCTCAGTGTTTCAAAATAAGAAATAATTTCATAATAGAGATCCCTGTTCATTTACAGATTAAAATTAACATTACATATTCATTTAATTTCTCTTTAGTTATATATGTATTCATGTTTTCCTCTGATAGTTCCTTCAATGGAATCCTTTATTATAATTTCCCCTCTATCTTTTGTTATCCTATATTCCATTTCTTCATTGTTTCCTAATATAAATCTGAATGAGAACATAGATTTTTTCTTCCTTATTTTGAACTTACTTGTACCCAGAACAATAAAATGAGGCATTTCAGAATTATAAGGGATTTGATTGAATTGCTCTATAAGATTCCTTAATTGTAAATCTAATGCTAACTTTTCTGACATATTATCCACACGAAATATATGTTTATCTCTTTCGTATAATAGAGAGATTTTCATATACAATTTATATGAAATAAAAGGGAATTATATGTTTATCTCTTCCAAATCCTCGCTCCAAACCCATCCTTAGTAACCTGTTCCATCATAGAAATAACGTCAGAACCAGAAAAAGAAGCAAGATCAAGAGGGCAAATATCACCAAGAGGAAAAAGTTCAATCATGCTATATTTATATTTTTCTGTCTTCTTTATTACCTCCTTCAATTTCTCTGCATTCAACTTCTCAATGGTTTTATATTTGCATGGTTTGTTTTTCTTTACTAATTCTATTCCTGCTAATCTGTCCTGATAACATAAACTTTGGGACATCTCTGAAAATGTTGTCTTTCCTACCTGAGCTATATCCGTGTATCCATCAAAACCAACGGCCTTTCCATTCTCTGTATCAAAACTACTTACATATATTATATGACATTTTCCTAGACAATTTTTCAACGTACTCAAAGGACTTGCATACATAACCCCGCCATCCACATAAGAAACATTGTCAACTATTTTCTCTGGGACATAAATAGGAATACTGGCACTAGCTGAACAAGCCCCAGATATTTTGTACAAATCTCCTGAAAGATAAATAGGATCTAAGGAAGCAGAAATATTAGGACAGAAATTACTTATGTCCAATTTCGATTTCTCTTGGCTCGTATTACAAAATAATTGTGATTTCTGTAATTTCCTATTTACTGTTCCTGTCCATATTTCATCTCTCATAACTGTTTGTTTGGTAAAGAAATTAGTGAAAAAGCTATTAGTTCCTGATCCAGAATCATAGAAAGAACCACGGAAATAACCAAGGATTCTAGATGGAAGGAAATCAAAATCAGGAGGCATCCAAGAACTAACAAACATATTGGAATTGATCATCTTAGAAATCCTTATAACTCCATAAGAAGTCCAATTTCCTGCTAGACTAACATAAGAACAAACATTTCCTCCTGAAGATCCTAGAGTAATATCTGGGTGATAATTTATATCAAAGAGCTGACATAATATAGCCAATTGAACAGGGAAGGAACCACCAGATACAGGGAGGACTAATGTTTTCCTTTCTTCTTTATTGCTGCTTTTGTCTTCTTTGCTCTTATTTTCTCTGTTTTCCTTACTTTTGTTCGAACTCATATTCTCTTTCTCGTTATATATTATTTTAATATATTTCCCCTTTTCTTTTCCCTTTGCTCTTTTCTATTCCTCTCCTTATTTCTATGTTCCTCTTCCTATTTTTGTTTCTTTGGTATGTGCCTATGTATCTATTTTACCCATAACTATTTTCCTCCCATTACCTGATTTGATATATTCATCCATAATTTTGTTAATGTTTTTCTCTTCTAATATCCGTTTCTCAGAGGGTAACATTTTCATCCGAAATCTTTCCATCAACCAAAGAATAATTTCCCTGGAGGAACAGTAATACTTCACACCTTTAAATAATTCCTCGAATTGTGGATATCTAAAGTAAACCATCATATATAACGCAAACTTACAATCATCTTTATTCGTTTCAGGATTTCCACTACATATTTCACGGACAGTATTTATAATAGTTCTCCTCAAACTAAATCCGCTCTTTAGTCTCAATATGTCATGTTCCAAGATTACTACCTCCAAAATAAATTCCCCTTTCTTTTCTAGGTAAAGGATATCTCTAGATTTCTCCCAGGAATTTGCATCTTTTGGATCAGGAAATCTATTTAAGCGACATAAGAAGGTAGTATATCTGTAGTATTTTTTATATTCTGTTTCATTTCCTTGTTTTAAGTTGAAATCTTTCTCACATAGTCCCTTCCATATTCTTTCCGTGTTTAAATTCCTTATCCTTTTGCATGTCAGAGAGAAGTTAATGAAATCAAACAAAGGAAGGAAGAGAGATATGTTTTGAATAACATCATCTATTAATACTTCCATTTATTCTTCGTAGTTTGGTATGGGAGTATTCATTTTTCTATTTGTTATTTTCTAGTTTTAGCTGCTTTCTTCTTCTATTGAGGGTTTCAGATTGCTTCGGAACTTTGGGAGCTTTTGGGGTCCTTTATTCCTCATTTTTCTTCGTTCCTTATTTCCTTATTTCCTTCTAGGCCCGTGAATGGGAGAAAAAGAAGGCATTCTTATGGCAGGGAGATTTTCGGGAATTAAGGGAAAACATGCCAAAATCTTTCTGTATAATAATTCCGAAACCTTTATTTTCACTCCTTTCTTCTGTTGTTTTCATATACAAATTCCAATGAAAATATGTATGGACAAGGCCTATTTCTAGATATTTTGGGATAATTTTTATATCTCCGAAAGTTCCCTGAAAATATTTCCCAAAAACTCCCTGAAATCCCAAAGACCCCAAGAACCCAAGACCATTAAATCCTTCCCGAAAGATAATAAAAATCCCCGAAAATCTTCCTGTATAATAATTCCGAAACATGTATTTTAGCTCCTTTCACCTAGAATTTTCATATAGAAAAGCAAAGAAAAACACATACAGACAAGACCTATTTCTAGATATTTTGGGATAATTTTATACATTCGGAAACATCCAGGAAATTCCCGAAACACACGTCCCAAAATATAAATTCCCTAGCATAAGACCCAAGAATGAAATCTCAAAAATATAACCCCGAAATATGATCTTCCATTAAGGAATATAAATAACAGAATAGAAACAATATAAATCTAAAATTATGTGAAGAAAACAAAGAAGATGAAAACTCTATTCGTCTTACTCATAATAGTATGGCAAATTGCATCAAAACCCACCGATCTCCGTTTCCATAAAGTCAGAACATCCAATAATGGTCCTCTTCCTCGTGGTACTTTCCCATCAGCAGTCATAAGTAAAAGTGCTGCTGTGGTATTTGGAGGTGTTTATGACGACCTTCTCCTTCATAATAACACTTTCTTTAATGACCTCTGGATGTTTGAATACTTCGGACATGATTCTGGAAGATGGATAAAACTAAATCCATCAGGACCTAAACCATCTCCCAGAGCTTTCTCTGGTATGGATACTTTAATTAATTTCAAAGAAGAAAAATTTGTATGCGTTATTGGAGGTGCTTATTTCCAAGGCAATCTATTTATCCCTGCTTCTGGTTTCTATTGTTATGATGTCCAAAGAAATGAATGGCTAAATTTTACTCATTTAGGAGGACCATCTGCAAGATCACAGCCATTAGTTCTAGCCAGAGGTTCTGAATTATGGGTTACTGGAGGTGTAGTCCCTGGAAGTCCTTTTGGTTTTAATACTTTGAATGATCTCTGGAAGTTTGATATTAATTGTCCTTCTTGGGTTCAAGTTAATGTTACAGGAAAGAATTATCCTCCCCGTCATGTTGCTGTTGGTGGTATTATTAAAGATGTTTCAGGAGAAGATAGAATTTTGATGTACGGAGGGGAAACAATAGATTTCCCTTTTGATTTCGGTATTGCAAATGATACTCAGGAATATTCATTCACGGAAAATAGGTGGTTCTTTATTACAGATGAAAAACCAAGTCCTCCTAGAGATTATTCTAGTATGGTTGTTTCACATGATAAAAGCATGGCTCAGATATTTGGAGGTGATGAACCAGGTCCTAATGCTCATAACCCAACAAATCAGGTTTGGAATTACGATGTGGAATTGTGCAAATGGACTAAGAAAGATACTGTTAAATCCACAAGACCTCCTGATACGAAGAGACACACATCATTTAACTTAGGAGATGACCAAATAATATTAGGAGGATGGAGAACTAAATATGATGAGAATGGAACTCTTATAGATCAGATTTTCCTTATGGATGTTTATCGTATTGGAATCTTCTAAACGCATTCACTCATTCACACATTTAATATATTTTCATATATTACCTCATTCATATATTTCCCTTATTCATCTCTCATGTATATTTTCTTTCTTATTGTCCTTTGTATTCATATATTTCCTTGTGTATTTCTCATGTATTTCTCCTGTGTGTTTTGGAAATATTTGGGAAACGTGTGAGAATCATTCTGTATGATAATTCGAGAACGTATATTTCCGTGCCTTTCATCTGTTATTTTCATATGCAAAAGCGAAGAAAAACATAATGGAACAAAGCTGATTCATATGGTTTCCTTCGGTATTTAGGTGTTTCCGAGATTTCCCAGATATCCAAAAATGTGACTGTATGATAATTCAGGAACGGTTATTTTGACTCTTTTTCTTAGTTATTTTCATATGCAAAAGCGAAGAAAAACAACAAGGGAAAAGAGTCATTTCCTAGATATTTAGCGGGATTTTTACATCTCCCAACCATTTCCCATATCTCCGAAACATCCCAAATATCCAAAAATCTCCCAAAATATGACTGTATGATAATTCAGGAACGTGTATTTTGATCCTTTTCCTCACTTGTTTTCATATGCAAATCCAAAAGAAAAAAGAATAGTAACAGGACGAATTCATAATATTTTACCCCATTTTATATTTCCCGAAAACCCCAAACATTCACCATACTTCCCTTTCCCTTCATTGTAATTCTAAGAAAAAACAAAGCGAAACAAAAGAAAGGAACAAAAAGACAAAGGAAAAGAATATGAAGAAAGAAACAAAGAAAAACAGAAGAAAAGGAAGAAATATTCGTGTGAATATTTCAATAATTAGAATAAGCTTCGTTAATTAGGAAATGATGTAACTTGGAGGTATTTGTAATATCTATCATCTTCCTAGGATCTACATTTGATTCCTTATAGAAACCAAAGAAAGAAATAATAATGTCAACCACTCCTTCGTTATACTCTTCATTTCCAACACATCCCAAACATCTATCCACAATATCCTTACAATAACCTGAAATATCTTCTCTCTTGCAATCCATTCTTAAATAACTTCCCGTTTTAGGAAGAATAAAATCAGGGAAATTTAAGTTTAACATCCTAATAATTCTCTTAACGCTAGGTCTTCCCTTCCTGTCTTTCTGTATTAATTGGTCAGAAATTTCCTTCATTCGAAAAAGATTTATATCATCCAGCCATAAATCCCTAATTAAAATTCCCAAGGAAAATAGATCAGATTCAAAAGAAAGATTACAAAGAGGATTTAGACTATAGAGATGATTTTCTGAACAATAATCTGTGGTACAATAAGGATCTCCATAACCGTTGAAACAAACACTTAATAAATCACATAGAACTATTTCGAATCTTTTCTCCAGTTTGTTCTCTTCTATCCGATTAATTAGGAAGTTATGCAATTTGATATCTCCATGAACAAACCCTCTAGCATGAATAAGGTAAATGATTTCCAATATTTTCTTTGTGATATGTAACTTCTCTAAGGGCGAAAAAGAAACTTCATTCATTGCTGAAACAATATCATGTGGATAGTATTTCATCTTAATTCCCTTTTCTACGCTTAACTCCTGAAATTCTACAATCCCTGGAATCCCTTCTAAACATTTCCCCTTAAAATATTCTCTAGCATCTTCTATGAACGTATCATTTCTTTTCCATGCTGTTCCCTCTTTCTCATTCAAATAAACCCTCCCTATTCCTCCTTTAATTTCTTCTTCATCACTGCTTATTTCCCCACTACTTTTCCCTTCATCATTTTCCTCCTCATATTCCACCTCATTACCATTAACATTTTCCTCATCACTTTCTTCATATTCTACCTCATTTCCATCAACATCTTCCTTACCTATTTCCGCCTCACTTCCATCATCACTTTTCCCATCGCTATTGCCATTTGAATCTTCCTCCCAAATTATCTCCCCTACGTTCTCTTTTTCCACTTCTTCTATCTTCCCTGTTTTCTCCTCCGTTGTTGCTATTTCCATGAGATTTTTGTTTGTCAAGGGAGAAGAAAATCATCTTATTCAATAAAAAATTAATAAGGGAAATAAACAATATGAGCAAGAAACAGGTTAAATTAGGGAAGGGAGCATATGGGCAGGTTGAGCTGAAAGGTGGGAAAGCGGTAAAGAAGTTCAAGAAGTTATCACATCTGGTACAAGAATGGACAGCAGGAATCTTTCTGAAATATGAAGGGACAGAACATACAATTCATCCTCTTTCTTTTGATTTGAAATCTTTGGAAATAACTATGAAAGCTTATAACACCAATTTAAGGAAAATATTGGATAAAGGGATTTCAGAAGAAGATAAGAGACTTTACTTGAAGAAACTTCTGGAAGGATTAGTTGAACTGCAAGATTTAAATTTAGTTCATGCTGATATCAAACCCAGTAATTTGCTTGTAGGAAAGGGAGATGATAAGAAACATTTGATTATTGGAGATCTTGGTTTTGTTAGTCATGTGGGATTTTCTAAAGTGGAAAGAACAGCAGAAGCATACAGAGAGAAATATGATATGTCTAATGGTTTCGGCCATGATATGTATTCTGTTGGGGTTATTATGTTGGAACTTTTTTCGGAAGATGAGAAATGCACAAGGGAAAAAGAATGTACCAAACATGTGAAAGATAAAGTTATTTCTAGTTTGATAATTCGTTTATTCCATGAGACTCCTGATAAAAGACCAAGAGCCAGGGAGATGATGAAAGAGTTAGGATATCCCTGTAATGAAAATGTGAGAAAGAATAAGAGCAAGATATATCCTACTGTGAAAGAATTAGAAAAAGAGAAAGATTTCATGGATGGAATATGTAATAGTTTCGAAATCAAAAGGAAGGAATATGGTTTCATGGCGTTAAATACTTACCTCAAAGAACATACCGAAGGGAAGGATGGTAAAGATGCGAAGGGAAGTGAAGGGAAGAGTGAGAAAAAGGATGGAAAGGATGGAAAAGGAAAGAAAGACAGGAAGAAGAAAGACAAAGGGAAAAAAGATGAAAGAAAGAAGGAGAAGAATGTTAAAAATTATATAGTAGCAACTGTTTTCATTCTTTCATCTGTTTTTGGTAGATCTTCCATAGATATTAAAAGTCTTCTTGAAAAAGGGAAAGTATCTGAAAGGAAATTTATGAAATCATTAGAGAAACTCCTTAATAGTAGGACATTTGTTTGTAATATTATGGAGCCTTCTATCTAAATCATATATATAATTATATATATTTATCCTACCTCTATCTTTTTTTTACATATTCCCCTATCTATTTCTCATCCCTATCTTGGTATCTATTTAACATATTTCTTTATCTTCCCCTCTAATTCAACTAAATCATCCATCCATATCTTCTCTAATGATGTACCTGTTAAAATTTCTACGCTCTTCTCTAATTTCTTCTTGTTCTCTATTAATTTATCAACTTCTTCCATGGTGCAATGATGTAAAGTGAACTTCTTCTGTAAATCTTTGCTATAACCTTTCCTATCCATTTCCTCTTTCAGTTCTGCTTTCTTCCTATTCAAAACAGCTATCGTCTTATCTCTAGCTACTTCCAAAATAAACCTTATCCTCTCATTTATTTGTTCTATTTCCTGCTTCATCTCTCTTAACATATTTTCCTTCCTCTTGTCATAAATAATGATTCTGGAAGTAAAGAACTTCTCTAAAAGTGAATTAACATCTGGGAATTTGAATGGGTATCCTTCTTCATTTAAAGCAACCATATTAGTCATACCGTAAACTCTTTCTAATTTCATTGAACTATACAATTCTTCCATGTTAGCGAATTTAGACAAATCAAGACCCTGGATTCGGAAATAAACAGTATCGGTGCCAGAATTATCCTTGTAATTAGTAATTAGCTTTTCTTTGATTAATTTATCTAACCATTTTCTGTAATCATCTGTCCATTCACCAACAGGTAATTCAGTTACAATCACTTCCCCATTCTTTACTTCCGCAATTCCTGAAATCTTAACAGAATAAGTAGAAGAACCTCCTACTACATATTTCCTTAATTCTGTTCTTTTATCTTCCTTACCTTTAACGGCCTTCTCCCCATTTTTCTTTTCATTGTCCCTCTTATTCCCATCTAAATTAATTGCCGTTTTCGATTTTATGATATTAATTCTAACTCCGTTCTTAGCTCTTTTGTCAATCATGGATATAGTTCCCTTAAAATCTTTGTACCAAGGAATGAAATTAGGCAAAGGAGTTCCCGATAATTTACATTTCAACCAATTAATTATATCCATCGGGTTATGATTAGGAAAATAGGTACTCCATCCACTCCCAACTCCATGTGCTCCATTTACAAGAATCATAGGAATAATAGGATAAAATCTCTCTGGATGTGCCTCTTCACCTTCTTCAATAAGCATATTCAATAATGGGAAATCTTGCTTCTTATACACATATTTTAGCCATTTTTCAGGAATGACAGCAGAATATCTTGGTTTTGCAGCGTCTTTACCTCCTTGATCACGAGTTCCTAACATTCCCTTAGCTACAAAATAATTTAGATTATTACTTCCTAAGAAATCTTGTGCCATAGATAACAACGAATCCACCATACAATTATCACCATGATGATATTTAGTTATTGAACCTGCCCAAGCAGCGAATTGACCAGTTTTCATTTGTTTGAATTTCTCTGAGGCTTCTCTAGTCCAATTCCATTTCTTCCATGAAGCCCAAAGAATACTTCTCTGTACTGGTTTTAATCCATCTATTGCATCTGGGAGATTTCTTTTCAAATTAGCTACTCCGAACTGAATTAACTCTCTTTGTACGAAATCACTTATGGTTTGGTCATTACTTAGTTCAGCATCTAACATCGGTCTCCAATTAGCTATCCATAATTTTCTCTCAGAAGTTAATTTCTTAGCAAAAACCATGTTCATCATCTCTTCAGTCTTGGAATCTTCCCGACAGCGAACATAAAATGGATTCAAAGCATATTCTCTAGCTTGCTTCTTGTCTGAACTTCCTAATCCTTTGT
>Ga0070668_100002449_pt1 | contig 13662 bp, 10 predicted proteins | sample KBSS43metaG_FD_64661 | JGI IMG/M metagenome (GOLD analysis project Ga0070668, IMG submission 64661) | Switchgrass rhizosphere microbial communities from Kellogg Biological Station, Michigan, USA - KBS S4-3 metaG | ecosystem: Host-associated > Plants > Roots > Rhizosphere > Soil ... | reverse complement strand
CGCACCAATGATCGCCCACTCGTCGTCCGCCAGTCCAATCCGCTCGCCCAATGCTGCCTCCAAAAGACAGCCTTGAATCAATGCGGGAGGCCCCTGTCAACCTTTGTCCACGAAACCTAGCTGACTGCCGATGGCGAGCGGAAGTTCGCAATCAAGGACAACGGTCGGGGCATGACGGCCGCACGGCTCGAGCGACGCTGGGGAGTCTTCGACCACGATCGCGTAGCCGCCGACGGGGAGTATGCCTCGCCCCCGACAGAGTTGGCGTCGATCGGTCCGCGCCGCGCCTGCGGTCGGAACCGGCGCGGTCGGCATGGACACTTCCACTTTTCAACTCCATACAACATCACGATCAGGGCCGGCGGGGAGGAGGTGCGCGCCTCATCGATTGGCTGCGGCTTGAGGCCGCCTGGAGTATGTACTCACCGGACTCCGGACCAAGAATCGCGGTGCGGGCATCTCAAGCGCGAGCTACGCCCGGCTCCGCGGCCTCCGAACGGTAACAATTAGGGCAGCATGTGTCGCCTTTATTGCCGGACGAAGGCCGATGCTTCCGCCTGCACGTCGAGGCGCCCAACGTGGTTAAGGAATGCCTCGGTATCGTTGAAGGCGTGCTTGGCCTGCCCGAAACGTCCGCCGACGACAGTTCCGTGCCTATCGAGCGGCCACACTCTCCATAAATGCTTGTGGACTCGAATCGGACACTCGTTCCATCGTGTTGATGGACACGTGAGGCCAACTTGCTCTACCCGGGTGCCCATCGGGGCGATTAATGAAATCCAGCATTACAATTTGGGCATACTGCAGGAAATATCGCAGCTTGCCAGTTTTTGAGTCCACGATCTCGTACATGATAAATGTCGCATCCATCGCGGTAGTGTCAGCTTGTCGCGCGATGAACGGTGAGTTACCTATACTTGGGTTAATAACCCTGTTGATACCAGAATGGTCTATCGTAGAGTCTACGTTTAGGGTAATAACGTTCTTTATTACACCAACACTCCTGAGATAGTTCTTGAAAGCGTGGCCCAATAGGGTTGTCGTGTGAACAGGTTCAAAGCCTGTAAATCCGGGGATCACAACTTTACCTTTAAAGGGATTTTGATTGAAAAACCTATAAGGAGCAAAATAGTCAATACGAATCTTGTTGGTGCCCGGAACGAGAATTGGATCGAGTGGGTGCATGTTGGGGTCTGTTCCACCTCCGACCACGACGCCATTAATGTCTGGGATTGGCGGGCGCTGATCGTTCGCAGACAACTTATCCCAAGCAATTTCGTTCGACGATCCGACCGCGATGAAGCTATTGCCATGAGGAATACTCCCCATGCGAGCCACCTTGACTTCGCTGCCTGACTCGTCCGATATATTCTGATCGGTCATGTAAAGCCAAAGCCCGGGCTCATGATGAATCGGCTTGCCGTCGAACACGTCATTTATGTTAGTCTTTGATATCGTCGGAGGGTTGGTGGCTATCGACTCTAAGAAAGAGTCTTCCGAAGTTATCTGGGTAATTATTTGACTATAGCTCAATGCCACAGCGGTTTGATCGGCCTGCTGAGTCGTTCCGGGGACAACGCCGCGATTTGGCACGCCAGCATCCACCAAAAGGAAATTCAAGTCCTCATTATACTGATTTACCAGTAATCGATATCCGTTTGGCGATTTACCAAAAGGCAACGAAATGATATTAAAGCCAAAGCCTTGAAGGTCATCAGTATTTGTCCATTTCCCGGGAAGCCAGCGTAGTGGCCCGAGCCTAGCGTCGTGGTTGTCCGCAACAGATATTTCACGGCCGGTCAACACCATTTTTTCAATGAGATTTGCCTCTAAAGCCATAGTGATATCTCCTGACGCTTGTAAGTAATTCTTGCCTGCCAGGCTGGTAGCCACTCAAAAGTCGAACAGCCGTGCTTGGCGCCCCTGGCGTAATCGATCCGCAGCTTCATCATCTCGGGGCATCCGGAGTTAAGCCGTGCATGCCCTCCATGATGCCTTAACGCGCTATTGAGCCCTTGCTCGATCTCTTGCAGGATAACGGTACAGCGCCGATTGAAATCGCGATTGGGTAAGGCGAGTGGCGAGCCGGGCGCGTGGATTGCGGCTCGGCCGAGCACATCGAGCTCTTCATGCGCGCGCAACCAGCCCTGGATGCACGTCCGAGGCATCCGCTTCGGTAATAATCTGGGCGCAGCGTCGGCACGCGCGTTCACCTTGCTCCGCGTGCCAGCGACAGGTTCGGCGGATCGCGCACGGCGGGAGCGCCGCACTTACCTCCGGGAGGGCTTCCACAATCCGCCCAGCGAGCGAGCATGCGGCTCCGTCAAAATGGCGGCAACGGCTTTCTTGGCAGCGCGCTGCAATTCGCAGGACGCGGAGCGGAGGCACCGATCCGAGCTCATCGACGACCGCTGAGAATTCGACACGTCCGTTTAGATAGCCAACCCTCGGCTGCCCCTGGGAACGATCGATCACGCCCAGCAGTTGCGCCTCTGGCATGTCTGGTTGCGCGCTCGGACAGAGGAGCGCATCCGCATCCATTGCCCGGCTATTCCCCGAGCAGCTGCTGGTTCATCACGAACCCAATTGTAACATTTGGATTGTGGATCAGAACATTCGACGGACCGGCGAGATCACCCGCCGCGTCTTTTATCCGATCGGCAACATCAGCAATTTCTTGCAAACTCTGGCCCTTGAATTGGTCCAGGGGCGCTACGAACCCGATAATCGTCGGATGATGGAGAAAAGCTATCGATTATGCGTCGACATCTTTCGCAGCGCTCTTAATTGCCGCGCTTAGTTCAGTTAGCTTGACCGACTTAGGCTGCAGCATGGCAGATCCCCCAACGGAACAGCATCACTCAACTCGGATCGACGACTCACGTCAAACCCGTAATAAGAAGACGCCGCACCGCAAACATTGTCAAGACGATAGCGCAGGATCGGAGCGGATGGTCCGCCTCGTCTTCAAATAAGATCAAACGGTATGGACGCGTTGATTCAGCCGGAGAAAGTTCATGAGTATGGGCCGGAAGCTATCGTTGCACTCGGAAAGAATATGAAGAAATGGCGGCTTTTTTCCGCCTTCGCCAGTATTGCAGACGTTGCTACGGCGATGTTACGTTCGACGTCACGACTCGAGATTGAAGTCCAGCCGGAGCTGGGTCCACGCAGCCGACTTGAGCGACTCCGCACCGCAGAAGTCAACAGGCGCTATAAGGGGGGGATATGGCCGTTCGTTACGAGGGGACCGGGCAATCGGTCGAGGCCGCGGTCCAGCAAGCCCACATGAAGATTCCACCATCGGACGGGAGGGACTTTACGGTCTCGAAGGTTGTGGATTGGGGTATGCAGTATGGCGGCTTCATCCCGACTCGCCTGTTCTACGCGGTCGTCGAAGAGGATCCCGACGCTCCCTTCCGCACCTCGCCATCCGACGCCGGCAACTGAGTGCCAGGCGGGCGGATCGTATGGCGCACGCCGCGCGTCAACCGTGATAAGCTCTTCGAGAAACTGAATAACTTCAGGCTCGAACTTCCCGCGGACCTCGGACCGAGGCTTCAGCTGCGCACGGCGGAAGCCCTGTTCAGTGCAGGCATCCCGGCGCTGGCGGGAGCGCAGACGCCGCGCGAGGACGCGATTGGCCTCCTGCAGCTCGCGGCCGAGGTCGAGCACGCGCTGCTGGTCCAGTATCTCTACGCCTCCCAGTCGGTCCGCGGTCCTATGGGCAGAACGATCGCCCACGTCGGCGTTCAGGAGATGGGGCACCTCGTCACCGTCCAGAACCTGCTGCTGGCGCTCACCGGTCTCACCACCGAAGGAATACCGGCAGGCCTGCACCTCGGCCGCGATCGAATACGTGCGGCCAGCGACCGCAACCCGATGCCGCTGATCCTGGAACCGGTCTCGAGATCCGCTCTCGCGAAGTTCGTAGTGATCGAGAGACCCGCCGCGATACCGGATGCGGCGCTGGCCGCACGCGTAGCTCAACTCGAACAGAGTGTGACTGCGGAGGGCATCACACCCCACCCTGTATATGCCCTCTACGCCGCAATCCGATGGATCTTCCAAGCCGACGACGCCGCGGGCAACCTGGGCCTCTCGACCGAACTCGGATTCGAGCCGGGCTGGCACCTCCGGGATAGCGACTTCATCGACGCCACGACCAACACGCGGTTCGCGAGCGAGCCGATCGAGTGGCACTCCATTCCGGCCCTGATCGTCGTCCCGACGACGGACCGGACGGAAGCTTTGTCCGCCCTCGATCAGATCGCTGCGCAGGGTGAAGGCCTCCCAGGCACCCAAGACTCGCACTTCGCCGCGTTCATCGGCGCCCTCGACCAGTTCGAGGCTGGTGGCGTCGTGGTTAAGGCCCTGCCGAGAACACCAAGGGTCGCGTCGCAACCGCAGCCGGAGGACCCGGGCGCGACATCGATCGTAAATGACTACACAACGCTGTGGGCCGAGCTCCTCAACCAAGTCTACGGACTGCTCATCCTCGACCTTGCATGGGCGATCTCGCAGCCGCGCGACGGATCGCGGGGCGCGCTGATCGACCTGTGCATCGACACCATGAACCGGGTCGTGCGTCCGCTGGCCGCGTTCATCACCACGCAGCCCCTGGCAGCGGATCCGCTGACGGTAGCGGGCCCGACCTTCGGCTTGGCCGACGAAAGCGTCCCCACGACCATCGCGGACTTCAGGGCACGGTTCACCCTGCACGAGACCCGCGAGGCGCAAACGATCACGGCGATCAGGGCGCGTCCCGAATTCGCCGCCGACGCGACCGGGGCCCAGCGCGCCCTCGACGTCGAACAACTCACCGCGCGTCGTCAACCATACCTGCCCTGAGGAGCCTGACATGCCATATGCGATATACCCGCCAATCGGGTTCGCCCGCGTCGGGAACAGCCCAGACCACTTCCTCGGTTCCGAGAGCCCCGGCAGCCTGGGCATCGAGATCGACCAACAGGGCCAGGAAGTGCCGGTCACCCGCTTCAAGGACGCGGCGTTTCGGGTGAAGCGCAAAGGCGTGCGCTTCCACATCTTCGAAGTGGGTGGCGGGCAAACCCCACGCCCTGCGGTCCTGCCCGCAGGCGCCGTAGTGCGCTGGAAGGTGTCGGTCGCGAACCGAAAGGACGCCATCCACCGGCCCGCCGGCCCGCCCGCAGTGCCCACGGCGGTGCACGACGACCCGACGCGGCAGGACCGCATCATCAGCGCAGCCGCCCAGGTCGCGGGGGCCGATGCCGCCTCCGCGAGCCTCGACGGTGCCTATCGTGGGACACCCGTGCATCTCGGCGACGTCTCGACGGACCACGCGCAGCGCCTGATCTTCCTGGGAGGAAGCGGGCATAGCGCCTCGACCACCGTTCCGCCCGATCCGATCGGCGCCAGCTTCTACACCAACCCCGGCTGGTTCGACGACGTCTGCGACGGTTCGATCGAAGCCACAATCGAGCTTCCCGGGCAGGCACCCGTCGATGCGGCCGGCGCATGGGTCGTGGCGACTCCGCCGGACTTCGCTCCACCTGCGCAAGGCGTGGTCACACTCTACGACGTGATCCGGCAGGTCGGTCTGGACCAGGGTTGGATCCCTGCAATCGGCACGCCTTGGTTCCAGACGGACGTCAAGCCGATGATCGACCGGGCCTCGCGGCTGCGCTTCGTCGACGGGACTGCGACATGGGCCGCGATCAGCCAGGATTGGGAGGCGCTCGCGGATCCGTCACCTGCGGGCCAGCCTCTCCGCCAGAATACCGTCGCGCAGGTCCGCGAGGTGGAAAGCGCGCTCAACGACTTCACGCTGCGGGATTGGCAGAATGCCGCTCTGGACGCTTACGCGGCGGGAAATTTCCAAGCAGGCGCGGCGCCCGACCGTGGCGACTGCGACATCATCACGCGAACGGCGCTTGACGAGACAGTCGGACAGGGTTTCTTCCCGGGGATCGAGGCGGGTATCAATGTCACCGATCCGCAAGCCTATGCCACTCCGTTCGAGTTCCGCTTCAGGCCCGGTGGCATGCGGCCCGGCGACGCGACGGCGCACATGGCGCAGCCTTGGCAAGCCGACTTCCTGAAGTGCGGCGCCGGATGGTGGCCGGCGCAGAGGCCCGCATCCCTGGGGCAGCACGGTGGCGGCACCAAACCGTGGCTCCGGCCGAACATGTCGCATGCGGCACTCGTCCAAAGGGCGATGCAGCTCGGGGTCGCGACGCCGGATGGAGCAGGCAACGTGTTCGAGGAAGGCCGCGACCCAGCGCTGGGGGCTTGAGAGACGGGATGGAGATCCAGGTCCATGGAGGCGGCGTAGCAGGCAGCGCCGCCGCCATTCTGCTGGCCCGGGCCGGACACCGGGTGTCCCAACACGTCGCCCGAGACTCCCGTCGGCAGGTGCCGCCGGAGATCCTCAGCCCATGGTCGCTAACGCTTCTCGATCGACTAGGGCTGCCGTCTCCTGAGCAGGCCGAACGCTGTGGCGGCGTGCTGAGCCTCTGGGGCGAGGACGAGCCCGACTTCCACGACTACGTGATGACAACCACCCGCTGCGGCCTGGCTGCCAACCGCTCTTCGTTCCAGCGCGAACTGGGCGCCGCTGCCCGCGCAGCCGGGGTCGTGCAGGTCGAAGCGCGCGCTCGCGGCGCGGCCGTCCCAGTCGTCGACAGGGAGGAGGGAGCTTACCATTTGCTGGCGAACGGTCGGAGCTCACCCTCACCCCGCAGGTTGGAGGATCGCCTCGTCGCGATGTTCATGCCGTGCGAAGACGATCGGTCTTCCGACCGGCTGATGATCGAAGCCGTGGAGGACGGCTGGTGGTATCTCCCACCGCAAGCCGGAGCCACCCGCTTCGCGGTTCTCGTGACCGACCGGGAGGCCATGGCGGTTCAGGAGGAAAGCCGGGGGGAGTGGCTGCGGAGCAGTCTGGGGAGGACGAATCTGATCGCAGCCGCCGCGGGCGCCATTGATGCGGATTTGGTGGCAGGCGTCGACGCACGGGTAGCCACTGCAGAAACCGCGGTCTGGCCGTCTGGTGCCAGGTTAGGTGATTCAGCGATCGCGCTGGACCCGCTGTCGGGGACCGGAATCGCGCGTGCGCTCGAGGGCGCTAGTGTCATTACGACGGAGATCGTGGAATACGGGAGAGCGGGTCCAGCCTACCGGGCATGGCTCGAGAACACCCATGCGGAAGAGGTTGCCATCCGGACAAGCATCTACGCGCGTGCGACGGAACGATTCCAGGGCGCACCGTTCTGGAGCCGAAGAATGTCCAGGATGATGGAGTCCCGTTCGGGCAGAGCGAATGTCCGCTTCGGGTCAAGACTGCCGTTAACAAGCCGTAGGGGAACGGCAGAAAGGTCCCAACTCGCGACTTTCGATCAAACGCCAGATGGTTTTGGAAAGTAGCAATATGCCGTCCGCGGTCTGAAAACAGGTGTAGCAGCAGGGGCAATGAATAGAAGCTCATCGTTCAACGGGCAGTCGATCCGGTCAATGCCCCCTCCATCCTGCGTCCAGGTTGCGAGATTGCGGGCCAGAGGCCCGACAATCAGGGCCCAAGGCGTATATTGCTGGATGAACGACCAGGCGGCTTGCCTCGCCGTGGTGTCGCTGCTGCTGTTGAAGCGGCCGACCGCGTCAATCATCCCACAAAATTCGAACAGCTGCGGGACGGCGGGGCCCGCCCCGTTGCATCCCATGCCGTATTGCTGCGCCAACGCCGGATTCCTGCTCACTAGAGAGTGGCCGCGATATGGATTGCCCCAATAGAAGTATGCGAGATAGCCTGCGGCAAGATTATCGTAGAGCATGACATTCGGGTTTTTCGTCGCCCCCGCCTGGGGCGTGGCCGCCTGCATGAATAGCGCCAAGGCGCGCTCGAAATTCTGATCGCGCGAAATGCCGTTCCGACGGGCGATGACGGGGTCTTTACCGATGAGGAACAAAAGCCCCGCCGAGCGCAAAGCCTCGCGCTGCCCATCGGCCAGTGCCACCTCGAGATATCGCTGCGCCTCACCCGCGGCGCAGGTAAAGACGCGCGTGCGGCACATGTCGAACATCGTCATCGACGAGGCCGTCCATTCGTGATTGGCCGCCGACCGCAGCAGCGCTTCGGCACGGCTGAGCAACGCGCGATCCGTGGAACTGATCATTAGGGGGTCTTCCGGCGACCGCCGTGAGCCCAATTTTGACCCAAGCTCAAAAAACACCATGAGCGCTGCTAAATGCTGGGCCGGCTCACAGCCCGCATCCGCCAATCGCTGGAGCCGTTGCCGGCTTGCCAGACTGTCGATCGGATTGGCGCCAGGCTTGCATACGGCCCACACCGTATCGAACACTGTCGCCAGTTCGCCGCCACCATCGGCGTCGGTTTGCACCGACTGTACGAGTTGGGCATCGCTCGCCATCTGCGGACAGATCGCCAGGAGATTCGTCAACTTTGAGATCTCGCGAATTTTCAGGCCATAAGCATAGTTGTCGGCAACGGTCTCCCCGCCGACCAGGCGTTTGTACCAAGGTGTCGTGTCGCCCGCCGGCACCGCATCAATATCACCATCATAGCCAAAGAAGCACGAGTACGCCGGGCTGTCACAGAGCTGGTTCATGTCTTGAACGAGAAGGATCCGCGATTTGGGGGCGTCCTGGATGTTGCTGCCGCCATCGGCGCAGGCTTCGCCGAGGACGATGCCTACCAACCGATGTAGCCGATTGAACGTGGGACCACCGCTCAGACCCGGCGAGGTCTGCATGGTTGCATTACGCGCGATTCCGAAGGAATTCGAGCAGGCGCCAGCCATGTCGGCGCGCAACGTGCCCCGCCCTGTTTCTATGGCGTTTGCCGAGCCCCACTGGGCAGGATCGGAGGCCCGATATCCTGTCGCGTAGACAGGTTCGCCATCGGAGACTTTGCGGGCCAACGTAGCGACCGGCCAGCCCGGACGACCGATCGTGTCCGCAGCCGACGGCAACCGCAAAACGATATAATCCCGATCGGTCGGCCTCACACTTGCAATGGTGAGCGCAAACCTGTTCGCCGGATCACCGCGCCAGAGGAAGGTGATTTGGCATGTCTTGTTGGGGTCGGCTGCCGCGGTTGATGCGCAGATCGCATAGCTTTCGTCGGTGAACAGGTGCGCTGCGGTCAGCACGTGGCCGACAGCCGAGATGATCGTGCCGGTTCCCCGTTCGGGCTGCATCGTGTCGAGCGACGAGCCCTTGTAGCCCACGCGCACTTCGATGACGCCAACGAGGTCTTTGTCGCGCTGGCTTAAAGCCCAGTCGTCTCCCGACTGCGCGGCGACGGCTTGGGGCAGCCAGAGCGTCATCAGAAGCGCAAGAAGATAAAGGCGCATCGTCACCACTCCCGAAATCAAGTTATCGAAGGAAGGCTTGTGTTCGCACAGAATGAAGCACGCGATCGCCAAAGCCGTTGCCGATGACACGGCGCGACACGGCCTGGGCCACATCCTGCGGCCGAACCACACCACCATCCACGCCTTGCGCTGGATTTCCGCGAAAACCTTGATTTCCGCCAACGACCTGATAGCGCCGCTTACCGTCCGGTCCGGCTTCTACCTTCGCGACAAAGGCGACATGGCCCTGACCCACGGTCGGGCATCTGCCGGTCACGGTGCCAGTTTTCGCCCAGACTATCACATCACCCTCGCGCGGATCGGCGGTCGTTGCGCCTCCCCAGCAGCGAAACGATCCGGATGAGGCGTTCTGCGTGCCAATTGCGCGGGTCTGACTGTCGAAGACGATCTCGCCGGCCTGCCGAACGCGCGATCGGCAAATGCACCAGTTCGCGAACGCCGCGCACCATGGCGTTTCGTCGCCAGCATAGGGCCGCAATCCATTCCCGCGGAAAAATCCGACCACCACGGGATTGTAATAATTGTTCTGCTCCCAATCATAGGCGAAGAACTTAAGAAAACCTGGCTGCGATAGCTGGGGTTGGTTCGCTTGGGTCGCAATGGCTCGGATTTGCTCAAGGACCGCTGCGGGCAGCGTACCTTCGCGTAGATTTGTGAAGTAATAGGCCACGTCGATGGGCCGGCAATCGACCGGTGCGCCGCGTAGAATTGCGCTGCCAATAACGTTGTAGATTTCTGGCGGCGGCGTCGCACCGAAATTTTTATTGGGATCGGGCGATCGGAACAGACCATCCTGAAATCCCGGCGGGAATTCATCTAGCTTTTCCATTCCCTCAGCGCGTAGATTTGCATCGGTTTGAGCAAACGCAGGATCGAATGCCGATACCGCTGAGAGTGCTATGCCGCCGCCGACCACACTTCTACGATCAAATAACATAGCGGCCTCTTCGTTCCTCTAGACAATATTGCCACACTAGCAGAGAAGATCGGAATGAAAAAGGCCAGCCATCGAATAAATAAGAAGGGGTTCGCGGGTTGGTTCGGGAGCTGTGCGCAGGTACGCATTAAACGAGTTCTTCGACTTCTAAGACGCTCGACACGGAGGCGAGGCCGCCATCAAGAAGACGATGTCTTGCTTCTTGACGCTGACCCGCTTGGCCGCAGGCAAGCCGCCCTCAAGCTGGCAGCGATCGTGGCGCCGTGGACGGCCTAGATCCAGTCGGTCTCCCAAGAGGCTATCGTAACCGCCTCAGGAACGGCCAGTTTCGGCGTAACCGGCCGTTCCCGGTAGTGGTGGCGATAGGCAGGAATGTTCCCACAAGCCGCCACGTGCGGGGAAGTCTGCCGGACCGCTTCCGGTACCGACGCCGCAGCGAAGGGCCCTGGTCGCGATGAGAGAGTGAATCATCCTTCTCGCGGGTATAGCGCAGGTCGGCTCTCCAATGCGCGCCCATGCCAAAGTGCGTTCGCATGGGTGCGCCGGAATGTCGATCTCCGCTGAGTTTGGGTAGAGCGTGGGGCGACCCACGTTCCTGCAGCTTTTGTGTGCTCATCGCTCTGAAATAACAGGGTTTCTTCCGTTTCTTCCCTAGCCTTCGTAATGATGGGGTCAGGTGTTCGAGTCACCTAAGCGGCACCACCTTCCCAGAGGGCGGACGAAGTCGGGCGGCAGAGGCCGCGCTCGCCGCCGAGACGATCAGGCAGGCATAAAGCCCGCGGGCGGCTACTCAGCGAAAAGGGCGTTGGCTATGTGGGCACGGATGCTTGCCGTATAAGTGCCCATGACCACCGGCTTTCTTGCCCGCCTCGGCCTCCCTCACCCGATCATTCAGGCGCCGATGGCAGGCGTCTCGACTCCCGCGATGGCGGCGGCGGTGTCGCGGGCCGGTGCACTGGGGTCGATCGGGGTCGGCGCGGTCGATGCCGCATCGGCGCGCGGCATGATCGCGGCGATCCGCGCCGCGACCGAGGCGCCGTTCAACGTCAACCTGTTCTGCCACCGCCCCGCCGTCGCCAACCCGGCGAGGGAAGCCGCCTGGCTCGATCGGCTGCGGCCGCCCTTTGCCGCATTCGGTGCGCAGCCGCCGGCGACGCTGCGTGAGGTCTATCGCAGCTTCCTCGCCGATCCCGAGATGCTGGCGATGCTCGTCGCCGAGGCGCCGGCGGTGGTCAGCTTCCATTTCGGCCTGCCGCCGGCGGCTGTGATCGCCGCGCTGAAGGATGCCGGTATCGTCCTGTTAGCCTCGGCGACCAGCCTCGCCGAAGGGCAGGCGGCGGTTGCGGCCGGGGTCGACGCCGTAGTCGCCCAGGGCTGGGAGGCGGGCGGGCATCGCGGCATGTTCGATCCGGATGCGCCGGATGAGCGGCTGCCCGCGCTGGACCTGACCCGCCGGCTCGCTGCGGACCTGCCTGTGCCGGTGATCGCCGCCGGCGGGATCATGGACGGCGCCGGCATCGCCGACGCACTCGCTGCCGGGGCGGTCGCGGCGCAGCTCGGCACCGCCTTCGTGCTCAGCCCCGAATCCGCGGCCGATGCCGGCTATCGCACGGCACTCGTCGAGGCCGCCCGCCGGTCTACCGCGATGACCCGGGTGATTTCCGGCCGGCCGGCGCGCTGCCTCGGCAACCGCTTCACCGCGCTTGCCGCCGACGTTCCCGACGACGCGGTGCCCGCCTATCCGATCGCCTATGATGCGGGGAAGGCGCTCCACGCCGCCGCCGTCGCCCGGGGCGATTACGGCTATGGCGCGCAATGGGCCGGCACCGGCGCGGCGAAGGCCCGTCCACTCGGCAGCGCGGCGCTCATCGAGGCGCTCGCCGCCGAACTGGCCGTTGCGAGGGCGGCGGACAAGCCGTAGGCGGGGGCCTCACCCTACGAAGGATCTCCATGGCCACCGGACTCGTCGCCCTGCTGGACGACATTGCGGGCATCACCAAGCTTGCCGCCGCCTCCCTCGACGATGTCGGCGCCGCCGCCGGTAAGGCCAGCAGCAAGGCGATCGGCGTCGTCGTCGACGATACCGCCGTCACCCCGCGCTACGTCACCGGCCTCAGCCCGCAGCGCGAACTGCCGATCATCGCCAAGATCGCCGTCGGATCGCTGCGCAACAAGCTGCTGATCCTGCTGCCGGCCGCCCTGCTGCTCAGCGCCTTCGCGCCCTGGGCGATCACCCCGCTGCTGATGCTCGGCGGCGGCTATCTCTGTTTCGAGGGCGCCGAAAAGCTGATCGAGGCATTAGGCGGCGCGAGCCATGGCGAGGAGGAGGCGGCCCCAACCGACGCCGCGGCCCTCGAACTGGCGAAGGTCTCCGGCGCGGTCCGCACCGACCTGATCCTGTCGGCCGAGATCATGGCGATCGCGCTCTCCGAGGTCGCCGACGAACCGATCCTGACCCAGGGCCTGGTCCTCGCGCTTGTCGGCATCGGCATCACCATCGGCGTCTATGGCGTCGTCGGGCTGATCGTGAAGATGGACGACATCGGCCTCCACCTTGCCCGGCGGAGCGGCGCTGCGGTGCAGGCGATCGGCCGCGGGCTGGTCAAGGGGATGCCGCTGGTGATGAACGCGCTGGCGACGATCGGCACCGCGGCGATGATCTGGGTCGGCGGCGGCATCCTGCTCCACGGTGCCGAGGTCCTCGGCTTCGCCGCGCCCGCCCATGCCGTCCACCATGCCGCGGAGGTTGCCGCCCATGCCGCGCCCGTCGCGGCAGGCTTCGTCCATTGGCTGGTCACCGCCTTCTGCGCCGGTATCGTCGGGCTTGTCGCGGGCGGAATCATCGCCGGTGTCGTCGGCCTGATCCACAAGGCCCGCCACTGAAGCCCGGCCGTAGTAGACCAGCGCCCCTGGTCGGCGCCACGGCTTGACTCGCCTGACCGGCGGACCTAGGGCGCGCCCTTCTTTGGGGAGTAGCCACCCGCAGCAGCGGGGCCTTCGTCAACACACTTGGCCGGTTCCGACCGGCCATGGCGCGGGCAGCGGATCGACCCATCCGCTCGGCAAGACCAACGGCGCCGCACACCGCTTCAGGGCCGGGTGTGCGGGCGTCGTTGTGCGTCTGGCCCCGGAGATTTCGATTGGATGCCTTCCTCACCTCCACCGCCGTCGTCGCGCTCGCCGAGATTGGCGACAAGACGCAGCTCCTCGCGATCGTGCTGGCGACGCGCTTCAAGCGGCCATGGCCGATCGTCGGCGGCATTCTCGCCGCGACCATGGCCAACCATTTCCTCGCCGCTCTTGTCGGCGCCGAGGTCGCCGCCGTGCTCGACGGGCTGTGGTTCCGTTACCTCG
>Ga0070668_100002448_pt1 | contig 13668 bp, 10 predicted proteins | sample KBSS43metaG_FD_64661 | JGI IMG/M metagenome (GOLD analysis project Ga0070668, IMG submission 64661) | Switchgrass rhizosphere microbial communities from Kellogg Biological Station, Michigan, USA - KBS S4-3 metaG | ecosystem: Host-associated > Plants > Roots > Rhizosphere > Soil ... | reverse complement strand
CGGATCGGCATGAGCTTCGAGGACTTCAAGGCCGCGGCCGCGTCGCAGATCCCGGTGCAGCGCGTCGGCACGCCCGACGACATCGCCAACCTGACGTCGTTCCTGGTCAGCGAAGGCGCCGGGTTCGTCTCGGGCCAGGTCATCTATGTCGCCGGCGGACCGAAGGACTGACGTCATGCGCGAATTCGAGAACCTCGACGAGTTCGCCGCCGCGGTCGGCGAGCACCTCGGGTACAGCGAGTGGCACACGATCACCCAGGAGCGGGTGAACCAGTTCGCCGACGCCACCGACGACCACCAGTGGATCCACGTGGACGAGCCGCGGGCGACCGCGGGCCCGTTCGGCGGCACCATCGCCCACGGCTTCCTGACGCTGTCGCTGCTGTCGGCGTTCGGGCCGAAGATCTACCGGGTCAACGGCATCAGGATGGGTATCAACTACGGCCTCAACAAGGTCCGCTTCCCGCAGCCGGTGAAGGTCGGCTCGAAGGTGCGCGCCGGGGCCGAGCTGGTGGAGGTCACCGACATCCCCGGCGGCAAGCAGGCGGTGTCGAAGTGGACCGTCGAGATCGACGGCGAGGCCAAGCCCGCCTGCGTCGCCGAATGGGTGACGCGGTTCCTGGCGTGACGCCGGCCTGGGAACGGCACCTTCACGTGAAAGTGCCGTTCCCGGCCCTCTGTACGCCATACCGACTAGTCGGTATGCTGTCCTCGCACCCTGCTTGAGGAGGCCGAATGAGCCGGACCGACCCCCCGGGTCTCGACCTGGGCCGCCTGCGCGCCCACCTGGACGCGCGGCGCCCCGGCCTGGTCGCCGGGGAGCTGACCGCGGACGTCGTGGAGGGCGGCCGGTCGAACCTCACCTACATCGTGGGCGACGGCCGGTCGCGCTGGGTGGTGCGCCGCCCGCCGCTGGGCCACGTCCTGCCCACGGCGCACGACATGGGCCGCGAGTTCCGGGTGATTTCGGGCCTGCGCGACACCGCCGTCCCGGTGCCCGAGGCCCTGCTGCTGTGCGAGGACGCCGACGTCGTCGGGGCGCGGTTCTACGTCATGAGCTTCGTCGACGGCACGCCCTACCGCACCGCGGACGAACTCGCGCGCCTCGGGCCGGAGCGCACCCGGGCGATCGCCGACGCGCTGGTCGACACGCTCGTCGACCTGCACGCGGTGGACCCGGCGACGGCCGGGCTGGGTGACTTCGGCCGTCCGGAGGGCTTCCTGGAGCGGCAGCTGCGGCGGTGGAAGAAGCAGCTCGACGCGTCCCGCAGCCGGGACCTGCCGGGCATCGAGGAACTGCACGACCGGCTCGCCGCGGCGGTGCCGGCGTCCGGGACGCCGTCGATCATCCACGGCGACTACCGCCTGGACAACGTGCTGGTCGACTCCGGCGACGAGATTTCGGCCGTGCTCGACTGGGAGATGTCGACCCTCGGCGACCCGCTGACCGACCTCGCGCTGCTGGTGGCCTACGCCGAGCGCGACAAGGTGTCGCTGCCGTTCGTGTCGAACGCCAGCTCGGCGCCGGGCTACCCCCGCACCGACGAGGTCGTCGCCCGCTACGCCGAACGCTCCGGGCGGGACGTCTCGCAGCTGAACTGGTACGTCAGCTTCGCCTTCTTCAAGCTGGCCGTGATCCTGGAAGGCATCTACTACCGCTACACCAAGGGCCAGACGGTCGGGGCGGGCTTCGAAGGCGTCGGAGCCGGGGTCGCGCCGCTCATCTCGCACGGCAACGAGATTCTCAAAGAGGAGAAGTAATGGACTTCGCGTTCGACGAGAAGACCGAGGAGCTGCGCGGGAAGCTCCTCGAGTTCATGGACTCGCACATCTACCCCGCCGAGCCGGTGTTCGAGCGGCAGCTCGCCGAACGCGACGACCCGTGGGCCATCCCGCCGGTCGTCGAGGAGCTGAAGGCCGAGGCCCGCAAGCGCGGCCTGTGGAACTTCTTCCTCCCCGGCGAGCACGGCGCGGGGTTGACGAACCTGCAGTACGCGCCCCTGGCGGAGATCACCGGCCGCAGCATCCGGCTCGCCCCGACCGCGCTCAACTGCGCCGCCCCGGACACCGGGAACATGGAAGTGCTGGCCATGTTCGGGTCCGAGGCCCAGCAGAAGCAGTGGCTGGACCCGTTGCTCAACGGCGAAATCCGCTCCGCGTTCGCGATGACCGAGCCGGACGTCGCCTCCTCCGACGCCCGCAACATCGAGACCGCGATCCGGCGCGACGGCGACGAGTACGTCGTCAACGGCCGCAAGTGGTACATCTCCGGCGCGATGAACCCCGCGTGCAAGATCTTCATCGTGATGGGCAAGACCGACCCGGACGCCGCGCCGCACAAGCAGCAGAGCATGATCCTGGTCCCCCGCGACACCCCGGGCGTCACGGTCAAGCGCGGCATGCACGTCTTCGGCTACGACGACAGCGACCACGGCGGCCACGCCGAGGTGCTGTTCGAGGACGTCCGCGTGCCGGTCGAGAACCTCATCGCCGGCGAAGGCGACGGGTTCGCCATCGCCCAGGCCCGGCTCGGCCCTGGCCGGATCCACCACTGCATGCGCGCCATCGGGATGGCCGAACGCGCGCTGGAGCTCATGTGCCGCCGCGCGATCTCGCGGGAGGCGTTCGGCAAGCCGATCGCCCAGCAGGGCGTCGTGCAGGACTGGATCGCCGAGTCGCGCGTGAAGATCGAGCAGCAGCGGCTGCTGGTGCTCAAGACCGCGTGGCTGATGGACACCGTCGGCAACCAGGGCGCGCACACCGAGATCCAGGCGATCAAGATCTCCACGCCCGTCACGGTCGAGTGGATCCTCGACAAGGCCGTGCAGGTGCACGGCGCGGGCGGCGTCAGCCAGGACTTCCCGCTGGCGGCGATGTGGGCCGGGAACCGCACCCTGCGGCTGGCGGACGGGCCGGACGAGGTCCACAAGCGGTCGCTGGCCCGCCGTGAACTGAAGAAGTACCTCTCGGAGGGCGCGAAGTGACTGTCACCGCCGAAGACCTGACCCGCCAGGCGACCGAGTTCCTGGCCGCGCACGACCCGCGCGATGGTGCCCCGCTGGACTTCCTGCGGGCCCGGTTCGACGCCGGCCTCGCCTGGATCCACTTCCCCGCCGGGCTCGGCGGGCAGAACGCGCCGCGCGCGCTGCAGTCCGTTGTGGACGGTGTGTTCGCGGACGCGGGCGCGCCGGACAACAACCCGCGCCGGATCGGCATCGGCCTCGGCATGGCCGCGCCGACCATCCTCGCCTTCGGCACGCCGGAGCAGCGCGAGCGCTTCCTGCGTCCACTGTGGACCGGCGAGGAGGTGTGGTGCCAGCTGTTCAGCGAGCCGGGTGCCGGTTCCGACCTGGCCGCGCTGGGCACGCGGGCGGTCCGCGACGGCGACGACTGGGTCGTCACCGGCCAGAAGGTGTGGACGTCCGGGGCGCACGAGTCGCAGTGGGCGATCCTGGTCACCCGCACCGACCCGGACGTGCCGAAGCACCAGGGCATGACGTACTTCCTGTGCGACATGACCGCGCCCGGTGTCGAGGTCCGGCCGCTGCGCCAGATCACCGGCGAGGCCGAGTTCAACGAGGTGTTCCTGACCGACGTCCGGATTCCGGACGCCCACCGGCTCGGCGCGGTCGGCGAGGGCTGGAAGGTCGCGCAGACCACGCTGATGAACGAGCGCGTCGCGATCGGCGGGCACGTCCAGCCGCGCGAAGGCGGGCTGATCGGCATCGTGGCGGAGACCTGGCGCGAGCGGCCCGAGCTGCGCACGCCGGAGCTGCGCGACCGGCTGGTGCAGCACTGGGTCGAGGCGGAGACGTTGCGGCTGGCCGGCACGCGGCTGCGTCAGCAGCTGACGGCCGGCGCGCCCGGGCCGGAGGGCTCGGCGATGAAGGTCGCGTTCTCGGAGCTGAACCAGGCGCTCACCGGCCTGGAGGTCGAACTGCTCGGCGAAGAGGGCCTGGCTTACGACGACTGGACGTTCCGGCGCCCGGCGATCGTCGACTTCACCGGCCGCGAAGCCGGCTACCGCTACCTGCGCGCGAAGGGGAACTCCATCGAGGGCGGCACCTCGGAGGTCCTGCGCAACATCATCGCCGAGCGCGTGCTGGGGCTGCCCTCGGAGCCGCGCGTCGACAAGGACGTCGCCTGGAAGGACCTCCCCCGATGAGTCAAACACAGCCTGACCTGCTGTATTCCGACATTGAGGAAGACCTGCGGGCTTCGGTCCGGGACCTGCTCAAGGCCAAGGCCGACGCTTCGGCCCTGCTGGCCAGGGTGGAGACGGCCGAGGGCTACGACCTGAAGCTGTGGCGCACGCTGGCCGACGAGGTCGGCGTGGCCGGGCTGGCGGTGCCCGAGGAGCTGGGCGGGCACGGCGCGTCGGCCCGCGAGGTGGCCGTGGTGGCCGAGGAGCTGGGCCGCAGCGTGGCACCGGTGCCGTTCCTGGGCAGCGTCGTGCTGGCGACGACGGCGCTGGTCCGAGCGGGCGCGGGCGACTTCGTCCGCCGGCTCGCGACGGGCTCGGCGATCGGCGCACTGGCCGTGCCGCTGACGACGGCGCCGGGTGCCGGCTTCCCGTCTTCGGTGACGGTGTCGGCTTCCGGGACCTTGAGCGGCCGGGTGGGCACGGTCGCCGACGCGTCGGTGGCGGACCTGCTGGTCGTCCCGGCCGCGGGTCCGGACGGGCCGGGGCTGTACGTGGTCTCGGCGGCCGACGCGACGGTGTCGGAGCTGGTGTCGTTCGACCTGACGCGCCGGGTGGCCGACGTGGAGCTTTCGGGCGCGCCGGCGGTGCTGGTGGCGTCGGGCCCGGACGCGGCGTCGGCACTGGAGGACGCCCTGCTGTTCGGGGCGGGGATCCTGGCGTCGGAGCAGACCGGCGTGGCCGAATGGGCGTTGACGGAGACGGTGTCGTACCTGAAGGGCCGGTACCAGTTCGGCCGCCCGGTGGGCGGGTTCCAGTCGCTCAAGCACCGGCTGGCGAACCTCTACACGGACCTGGTGCTCGCCCGCGCGGCCGCCCGCTACGCGGCCGACTCCCTGGCGTCGGGCACGGACGTGCCGATCGCGGTGGCGGTGGCGCAGGCCCGAAACGCACCGATCGCGGTCCGCGCGACCGAGGAGGCGATCCAGCTGCACGGCGGCATCGGGATGACCTGGGAGCACCCGGCGCACCTGTACCTCAAGCGCGCCAAGGCGGACGAACTCGCCCTCGGCACCCCGGGCCGCCACCGGGCCCGGCTGGCGGAGCTGGTGAACCTGCCCGCCTGACCCGCACGAACGCGCGTGGCGCCGCCGGAACACCCCTTGTTCCGGTTGTGTCACGCGCGTTCCGGTGCGTCCCCGTGATCCCTTGACGACCCGGCTGTCCGGGTGCTGAGGTGAACACGCCTGGGGGTGGCTACCGGTTGCCCCCACGTTTCGAGGGGGTTCCACCGATGGTGCGCACTCACGTGCGGCGTTCGACGCTGCCCGGACGAAGAAGACGGGCGGTCACGCTGCTGACCACCGCACTGCTGCTGACCGGATCGGCGGCCGTACTGCCGTCCGCCGCCTCGGCCGCCGAACCACCGCCACTGCCCGTCAAGACACTCTCGCGGTCGTCGTGGGCGTTCACCGACGCCGCCGATCCCTTGCACGTCAAGGTGAACGCGCCCGGGGACGCGCCGGTCGGCGCGAGCGTGGACGCCAAGGGACCGCACGTCTCCCGGTCGTACTACACGCTCGACCTGACGGCGCTGCTCGGCAAGCACGTCGTCACCGCCGCCCTGACCATCCCGGAGAAGCGGGCCACCGACTGCGCGCACCGCGCGGTCGAACTCTGGTCGACCACCCCGCTCACCGGGAAGTCCTCGTGGGTCAAGCCGCCTGCCGAGCTGACCCGGCTCGCCACGGCCGGGGCGCCCGCCACGGGCTGCCCGGCCGACCTCACCGGCCTCGACCTCACCGCCGCCGTCACGAAAGCCGTGCAGGCCGGGGAAAAGACGCTCACCCTCGAGCTGCGCGTGCCCGCGGCGCACGAGCCGGACCCGCGCTACGGCCGCTGGTTCGCCAATGACGTCAGTCTGAAGGTTTCCTACAACACGCCGCCGAGCGTGCCGGTGAACCTGCGCACGGAGGCGCCCGCCGCGGCGTGCGCGACGACCGCGCCCGGGGTGTTCGCGCGGCCGTCGAACTTCCCGGTCACCGGGCACTACGCAGACGTCACGGACCCGGATCCCGGGCAGGAACTGGTCGCGCACTGGGAGATCTGGTCGGTCGACGACCCATCGGTCCGCCGCGACCTCGACTGGCCGGTGACGGACGGGCGCGCGTACGCCCAGTTCGACAACCCGACGCTGCCGTGGGACCGGACCTACGCGTGGCGGCTGCGGGTCACCGACGGCGTCGACACCTCGGACTGGACCCCGACCTGCTACCTGACTTCGGACAGCATCCGGCCGGAAATGCCCGGCGTCACCTCCGAGGTCTACCTCACCGACAGCCCGTGGGACCCGCGCGGCGGCATCGGCGTGCCGGGGCAGTTCACCTTCACCGCCAACGGATCCGCGGACGTCGCCCGGTACGAGTACCGCTTCACCGGCCAGTCCGGCTGGACCTCGGTGCCCGCCGAATCCCTCGGCGGACCGGCGACGGTGACGTTCACGCCGGCCGAGTCCGGCTCGTTCTCGGTCGGGGTCCGCAGCATCGACCGCGCGAGCAACTACTCCTACGAGGAGTACCGGAGCTTCACCGTCAAGGACATCCGGCCGTACGTCTGGTCGACGCTCTACCCGCCCTACTCCACCAACCCCGACGGCAACGTCGGCGTGCCCGGGGTGTTCGACCTCAGCCCGGGCCTCCCGGACACGGTGAGCTACACCTACCATCTGGAGAACGCGCCGGAGCAGACCGTCGCGGCCGGCGCCGACGGTGAAGCCCACGTGACGCTGGCGCCGACGCACGGTGGCGAGAACGTGCTGTACGTGCGCAACACCGGCGCCGGCGGGACGGTCTCGCTCTACCGCGAGTACAAGTTCCAGGTCGACACCGCGCCGAACATCGCGTGGGACGGGCCGATCCAGGTCGGCTCCGCGACCCCGTTCCGGCTGACGCCCAGGCTGGCCGGTACGACGTCGTACACCTACTGGTTCACCGATTACCAGGGCAAGCCGATCGGCGACCCCGTCACCGTGCCCGCGGCGGCGGACGGCACCGGGTCGTTCACCTGGACACCGCTCGACACACGCACGAACGCCGTGCAGGTGCGCAGCACGGACGTGGCAGGCACCCAGTCCGAGGTGCGGTATCTGAGCTTCCTGGTCGACGGCGCAGCGCCGTACGTCACGCGCACCGGCGGCGCGGACGCGCCCGGGCAACCGGGCACCTTCACGTTCCGGTCGTCGATGAAGAACATCGCCGAGTACGTCTACTGGCCGTCCACCGACCCCGCGCACAAGCTGACCGTGCCGGCCCGGCCGGACGGCACGGCCGAGGTCACCTGGACACCCACCGAGGCCGGGAACGTCTGGTTCACCGCGCAGGCACGCAACACGGCCGGAGTGCTCTCGAGCGAGGGTTCGACGTCCTTCACCGTGTACGACAGCCCGGTCGTCACGTCGGCCGACTTCGTCCGGGAGCCGGCCGGCCCGATGCGGCCCGGCACGTTCCAGCTGATCTCGCGGATGGCGGGCACGGTGGCGTTCGAGTTCGCGGTGGACAGCTACACCACGACAGACGTCCCGGCGGGCCCCGACGGCAAGGCGACCGCGGCGTACACGCCGACGACGTCCGGGTACCACACCGTCTACGTGCGGGCCCGGGCCGCGGACGGCCGGACGTCCGGCTGGGGGTACTACTCGTTCACCGTGACCGACAAGCCGCTGGTGTCGTCGGCGGACTACCCCGCCGGCGAGACCTCCGTCGGGGCGGGGGTGCCCGGGACCTTCACCTTCGCCCCGAACGCGCCCGGGATGACCGAGTACGTCTACCAGGTGCACCAGAGCTGGCCGGACAGTACCGACGAGCCGGAACGCATCGTCCCCGCCGGGACGGACGGGACGGCGTCGATCGGCTGGACCCCGGCGAGCTACGGCAGCTACTACTTCACCGTCCAGGGCCGGCGGGCCGACGGCGGGCTCACCGAGACGGCGTACTACTCGTTCTCCGTCCGGAACGCGCCGGCGGCGGGCGACTGAGCACGCACGGGCGGGGCTCACCGGTCCGGAAAGCCCCGCCCGTTTTCATGAAGAAACTTCAGTTTCTTTCGTATTTTCGCTCATCTGAGCGAAAATTCTGTGAGCCAGGACACTTCCGTGGCAAAAGGGAGGCAAAAATGCCCTTCTTCCCATGGTTTTCCCCGGCAGCTCCGATCTAGCCTGGCGCCATGGAAATCGCCGTCGCGCCGACGGACGCCGGTTCGCCCGGCACGCTGGAAGAATTGACCATCGCCGTCGGCGGCCACCGTCACAGCGCGCTCGCCGCCGGGCCCGCGTCGGGTGAGCTCGTCCTGTTCCTGCACGGCTGGCCGGAGTTCGCCGAAGCCTGGACCGAGCAGCTGCACGCACTCGGCGAGGCCGGCTACCGCGCGGTGGCCGTCGACCAGCGCGGATACGCCCGCGACGCGCGTCCGGACGGTGTCGAGCACTATTCGCTCGATCACCTGGTCGGCGACGCCCTCGCCTTCGCCGACAGCCAGGGCGCGGACCGGTTCCACCTGGTCGCCCGCGACTGGGGTGGCATGGTGGCCTGGGCGCTCGCGACCGTCCGGCCGGACCGGCTGCGGTCGCTGACCGTGCTCTCCACGCCGCACCCGGCGGCCCTGCAGGCCGCGGCCGCGACCGATGACGGGCAGCTCCACGACCTCGGCTACATCCGCTTCTTCCGCAGCGCCGCCGGCAAAGCCGAGAAATATCTCTTACGCGACGAAGCCGCGCAATTACGCGCTGTTTACCACCGCCGGATTCCGGCCGAGTTCGTCGAACGCACCGTCGCGCGCCTTTCCGAACCGGGCGCGCTGACCGCGACGTTGAATTGGTACCGCGGCGCCACGAACGACTTTTTCGAGATCCCCGCCGGCCGGATCACCGTGCCGACGCTCTACCTCTGGGGCAGCGAGGACCCGTACCTCGGCCAGGGCGCCGCCGAGCTGACCGTCCACCACATCGACGCCGAATACCGGTTCCAGATCATCGAGGGCGCGACCCAGTGGATGGCGATGGAGGCGGCCGACGAGGTGATCGCCCTGCTGCTGGACCACCTCGAGCGTCACTGACCGGGTGGGCGCAGCGCGTCCAGCAGCAGGTCCGCGTAGTGGTCGCCGACCTGCCGCGCCGAGAGCGTTCCGCCGCGGCGGTACCACGAACCGAGGTGGTGCACCGAGCCGAAGAAGAAGTCCACGACGACGTCGGCCGGCTTGTCCGTGCGGAACTCGCCCGACGCCTGGCCCTCTTCGACCAGGCCGCGGAAGCGCTCGTGGTACTTGCGGCGCTCGGCGCGCACCGCCTTCTGCTTGTCCGGGGACAGCTGGTGCATCGACTGCAGGAAGATCGTGTTGTCGTCGAGGTTGTCGATGCTCGACACCACGACGTCGGACGCGGCGGCGGCGAGGCGTTCCCGCAGCGGGGCGTCCGACGAGGCGACGCTCTCCAGCTGGCGGGTCTGCTCGCGCAGGACGCGGGCGTAGATCTCGTAGAGCAGGTCGTCCTTCGAGCCGAAGTAGTGGTACATCGCGCCCTTGGTGACGCCCGCGGCCTCGACGATCTCCTGGACGGACGTGCGGTCGAAGCCCTTCTTCGCGAACAGCTTCGTGGCGTGCTCCAGCAGCCGCCGGGGCACGGCGGCCTGGTCGTCGCCGGAGGCTTCGCCCGGCTTGCGGGTGCTTGCACGGGTCACGGCAAGACCCCCTCTCAAGTCGAACGCACAGGATAACGGCTCAGTCCCGCCACGACAGGAACCGCCGCGGGTTGTCCACGAGCATCGTCGAGATGTCCGTTTCGGACACCCCTCGCTCCCGCAGCGCGGGAAGAACATCCCGGGTGATGTGCAGGTAGTGCCAGTTGGGCGTGAGCACCGGCAGCTGCTCGGCGGGCAGCCAGTCGATGTAGCAGGACGCGTCGTGCGAGAGCACCATGCTGCCCGCGTAGCCGCGTTCACACATCGCGACGACGGTGTTCACCCGCTCCTCGAACGGCAGCAGCAGGTCGAGGCCGAACCGGTCCATGCCGAGCAGCGACCCGCGGTCGGCCAGCTCGGTCAGGTAGCCGAGGTCCGCGGAGTCGCCGGAGTGCCCGACCAGCACCCGGGTCAGGTCGACGCCCTCGGCGGCGAAGATCGCCTGCTGCTCCAGCCCGCGCCGCGTGCCCGCGTGCGTGTGCGTCATGATCGGCGCGCCGGTCTCGGCGTGCGCCGTGGCCACCGCGCGCAGCACGCGCTCGACACCGGGCGTCACGCCGGGCTCGTCGGTCGCGCACTTGAGCAGCCCGGCCTTGACACCGGTGCCGGCGATGCCCTCGCGGAGGTCCCCGACGAACATCCCGACGAGCGGGTCCTCGCCCGCCAGCATCGTGCCGGGCCCGCGGAAGTGCAGGTAGTGCGGCACGTCGTTGTAGGTGTAGAGCCCGGTGGCGACGACGATGTTGACCTCGACCTCGGCGGCGACCCGCTGCACGCGCGGGACGTAGCGGCCGAGCCCGATCACCGTCGGGTCGACGATCGTGTCGATCCCGGCGTCCTTCAGCTCCTTGAGCCGCCGGATCGCCTCGGGGACGTGCTCGTCCTCCCGGAACCCTTCGTGCTCGGGGTAGTTGGCGGCGAATTCGGGACTGAGCACGAAGAGGTGCTCGTGCATCAGCACCCGGCCCAGCGCTTCCGGTGCGATCGGGCCGCGGACGGTCTCGATCACCGGGTCACCCCCTCGCCCGCAGCTCGCGGCGGAGGATCTTGCCGCTCGTGGTCTTCGGCAGCTCGTCGAGGACTTCGATGGTGCGCGGGTACTTGTAGGCGGCGAGCCGTTCCTTGCACCAGGCCACCAGCTCCTGCGGGTCCGCGGTCGAGCCCGGCGCCGGGCTGACGTACGCCTTGACCGTCTCGCCGCGGTACTCGTCGGCGATCCCGACGACGGCGGCCTCGCGGACCGCCGGATGCGTGTAGAGGACGTCTTCGACCTCGCGCGGCCAGACCTTGAACCCGGACGCGTTGATCATGTCCTTCTTGCGGTCGACGACGTAGACCCAGCCGCGTTCGTCCATGAACCCGATGTCGCCGGTGAGCAGCCGCCCGCCGGGCAGCGCCTCGGCCGTCGCGTCCGGCCGGTTCCAGTACCCGGAGACGACCATCGGGCCCTCGACGGCGATCTCCCCCGGCTGGCCGAACGGCAGCTCTTCGCCGTTCTCCCCGAGGATCCGGACGATCGTGTCCGGCACCGGCAGCCCGATCGAGATCGTCCCCGACGCCGGGTCGATCGGCGCTTCGAGAGTGCCCGGCACGACGACGCAGCCGGCCGAGGTCTCGGTGAGGCCGTAGCCGTTGTGGATGTAGTGCCCGGTCTTCGCGCGGAAGGCCTCGACGACGGCGGGCGGCAGCGCGGCACCGCCGGAGTAGAGCAGGGCGAACGACGCGAAGTGGTCCCGGCTGAAGGACGGGTGGGCCATCAGCGCCATGTAGGCCGTGGACGGCCCGACCGTGTAGGACGGCTGGTGCTCGAGGAAGGCGTCGAGCACCACGCCGGGCTCGAAGCGGTAGGCCAGGGCGAGCGTGCCTTCGATGTCGATCGCGGAGCCGACTTCGCAGACCATGCCGGTGATGTGGAACAGCGGCGCGAGCCCGAAGAGCGTCGAGCCCGGGGGAAGGCCGCTGAACGAACCGAGTCCCGCGGCGTTGGTGCCGATGTTGCCGTGGGTGTTGGTGGCGCCCTTCGGCGTGCCGCTCGTGCCGGAGGTGTAGCTGATCAGGGCGGTGTCGCCGAGCGCGAAGGCGGGTTCCGGGGGTTTCGGGCCCGGCGTGGCGGCGGCGTCGAGGAGTTCCGCGGCGCCCGGCGTCTCCTCGCGCGTGACCTTGCCCAGCACGCGTTCGTCGTCGCGCGTCTGGAACTCCAGTTCGCTGGTGGTGAGCTTGATGTCCACGCCGGCGGCCGTCTCGCCGATGTAGGCGTTCCAGCCGCGCTGCGAGCAGACGATCGCCTTGACGCCGGCGTCGGTGAGCACGTGGGCGAGCTCGCGGTCGCGGTACATCGGGTTGACCGGCACCACGATCCCGCCGGCCTTCCACGCGCCCAGCAGCGCGATGACGAACTGCGGGATGTTCTGCAGCACCAAGGCGAGCCGGTCGCCGCGGGTGAAGCCGTGCGCGAGCAGGTACCGGGCGACGCCGTCGGACAGCTCGTCGACTTCGCGGTAGCTCAGCCGCGCGTCGAAGTACGCGATCGCCGCCCGGTCGGGAACGTGGTCCGCGGCGCGGCGGAACGTCTCCGGCAGCGTCGTCGGCTTCGCCGGTCCCGCGGCCCGCGCCCGGTCGTCGTAGCTCGCGAGCCAGGGCTTCGCGTCGTACCAGCTCATCCAGTGACCTCCTTTGGACACCGACCAGTCGGTATGCCGACGCTAGGAGGCCACCGGAGCCACGTCAAGTCCCGGTCCGGCGCCGGAATTGCGCGAAACAATTCCCATGCGCCGAAACAATGCCATCAGACTTCTCCCTTCACCCGGTTACACGGACCGCGGTTCGAAATGGTTCAAATCTTCTTTTTCGGCCACACGACACTGGACAAACCCCTGGCAGGGAGGCCACCATGGCGTCGGCGACCCTCCTGGGGCCGCCCCATCAGAAAACCCCGCCGTATCCCCCGAACACGGCGGAGTACCCACATGTTCACGCTAACTCTGGAGTCATTCATGCCTGCTACCGGTGGACGACACCGCATTTCCCGGCGGACGAAGATCGCGACGGGGTTGTTCGCCCTCGCGATCGCGGGCGGCGCACTGGTGATCGCCACGACCGTCGGCGACCCCGGCGCCGCCAACGCCGCCTCGGGCGGCCAGGCGGCAGCCGGGCAGATCTCCTGCCCCGACGTGGCGAGCAAGCTCCCGGCGATCCCCGCCCAGGCCCAAGCGGAGGTGCAACGCAACCTCGAACTGCTCAACACGCAGATCTCCGAGGCCAACAACCGGCTCGTCACCAGCGTCGGCCAGGGCGGCGCCAACTTCGTCCAGAACGCCATCCTCGGCCCGCTCGAAGACAAGCGCGTCGCGACGATCAACCGGATCGCGACCGCCATCGGCCGCAACGCCGCGAAGCCACAGGGCCTCGACAGCCTGGCGGCGTGTTCGCAGGGCGGCCAGGCCGGCGCGGGCGCCGCCGCACCGGCACCGGCCCAGAACCCGGCCCAGGGCTCCGGCAATACCGGCAACACTGGCAACACCGGGAACTCCGGCCAGAACGGGAACGCGGGCAACGCCGGGCAGATCTCCTGCCCCGACGTGGAAAGCCAGTTGCCGGCGATCCCCGCCCAGGCCCAGGCCGAAGTCCAGCGCAACCTCCAGCTGCTGGACACCCAGATCGCCGAAGCCAACAACCGCCTCGTCACCAGCGCCGGCGAAGGCGGCGCCAACTTCGTCCAGAACGCCATCCTCGGCCCGCTCGAAGACAAGCGCGTCGCGACGATCAACCGGATCGCGACCGCCATCGGCCGCAACGCCG
>Ga0070668_100002445_pt1 | contig 13671 bp, 8 predicted proteins | sample KBSS43metaG_FD_64661 | JGI IMG/M metagenome (GOLD analysis project Ga0070668, IMG submission 64661) | Switchgrass rhizosphere microbial communities from Kellogg Biological Station, Michigan, USA - KBS S4-3 metaG | ecosystem: Host-associated > Plants > Roots > Rhizosphere > Soil ... | reverse complement strand
GCTTCTCCACGAGCCCGCGCCCGCGCGCGTCGTAATATTCCCGATAGTCGGCGTGATCGGACGTGTTCTTCCTGGTTTCCATGAACGGCGCCCCGAGCTTCCGGGCGATATCGTGCAGGCCATCGTTCAGGCGCGAGAACTCCACCAGATGGTCGACGGCCAGCCGCTCGCTGAGGTCGGTGACGAAGCGCGACTGGGGATGGAAATGCACCCGGGTCAGGATCCGGCTGCGGTAGACGGGATGCTCCAGCGCCCGCAGGAAGTTGGAGAAGCTCTCCATCCCGCAAAGATGGCGCGCGCTCCATTCCCGGTCGTCCGGCCAGGGCGAGGTCGGCAGGAAGTGAAAGGCCGAGACCATCCGGTCCCAGGGGTTGCGGATGACGCAGAACTTCATGGCGGATCGGAAGAAGGCCGGATCTGCGCTCTCGTATACGAAGGCGGGGACATGGGTGCCGTGTTCGCCCACCTCCATGCCGAACATCTCGTAGATGCTCATCCCGGCGTTCTTGGGGATGTGGATGAAGATGGCGTTGTGGCTCCGGTTCCACGGCGTCAGCAGGTCGGTGTTTCTTACCGTCCGCCGCCAGTTCATCTTGTGAACCTGCGGATAGAGGCCCGCGAGCTGCATCGCGCCCTTCGCGTAATCCTTGGCGCGCGAGAACTCCGCGCGGATGGTCGTTCGGCCCACGTCGCCGGGCCCGCCGGGCGGAGACAGGCTCACCGGCGCACGGGCCGGGGATGTGGAAGCGTCGATGGCCGGACTCCACGCTGTTCGCCGTCGGCGAGGACTGTGCACACTGTCTCCCATTCGTCGGGAAGAATCCCGACGCGATCGGGTCTGCGGCCTGCTGGACCAAGACTGGCAGGCTCCAGACCTTCGCGGCGGCGCCTGGCGCTTCGGGCTCCTCAGCTTCGAGAGCTCGACGGCGCCAGTTCCGCCGCCGGGCCAGCGTGAGCGGCCTTGGCGTCACAGACATAGCGAAATGGCTTCGCCCGGCGCGCAACCCGCCCGGATGATCGAAGCTTGAACTTTTCGTTGTGCGCCTTGCGTGAGACGCACGCACTGGTGTCGTGCATGCCCCGGAACCTGTCGCTGATGTAGCGGCTTTCGCGCCGCCCCACGGCTCGCCGGGACGCCATCGGCGCGCTGTCTGCACGTCCTCGGTGCTTTCGGCGACGATGGCGTCGATCACCTCGTCGACCGTGACGATGCCCAGCACCTGGCGGCGATGGTTGAGGACCGGCACGGCCAGCAGGTCGTGGATGGAGATGAGCCGCGCCACCTCCTCGCGGTCGGTGTCCGCTTCGACGGCGATGGGCTCGCGGTCGGGGCCGACGTGGAGGATGGGCTGCGCGGGATCGGCCGAGATGAGCTGGCGCAGCGTCACGATCCGCCGCAGTTCGCGGGTGCGGGGATCGAGCACATGGATCGCGTAGATCGTCTCGCGAGTGCTCTCGACCTCCTTCAGGTGCTGCAGCGTCTGCGCCGCCGTATAGGTCGCGGGCACGCTGACGAACTCGGTGGTCATGATGCTGCCGGCCGTGCCGACCCGGTAGGCCAGGAGCAGCTTCAGCGCCGCCGCGGTCTCGAAGTCGAGCCGCATCAGCATCAGGGTGCGGTCGGCGCCGTCGAGCTCGCGCAAGGTGTCTGCCGCGCGATCGGCCGACATGCCCGCCAGAATCTGACCGCAGAGCGCTTTCGGCAGCGCCATGAGGAGTTCGCGGGTGCGGTTGAGTTCCGGGCGGTCGAACACCTCGATCGTGCGGTCCACCGGCAGGTGCGACAGCACGCCGGCGGCATCTTCGGCGCCCACCTCGTTCAGACGTGCGACGATGTCGGCGACGTGTTCGTCGACGACCTCCGCGAAGAGCACCGCGTCCACGGGCGTGGCCGCAAGGTCATGGTATGGCATGGCTCACCTCTCGATCCGCGGTCGCGGCGGATCGAAGCGAGCCGACCCAGCCGGATCAGGCCACGCGGGACCGCGACGGCGCGAACAATCGACTCTGACTGTCGCTGGGCATGGGTTGGGGTTCCTGTGGAGGTCCACGCCGCTGCAGGCGCCGCGAACCGGGCGGGCAGATGATCCTCAGGCCAAGGCTTCTCAAGGCGATCCGGATGGGGGGGGGGGAGAGGCGCCCCAGGGCGGGGCGGTGAGACGCGACTAGAAGAGGCCGTGGCGTCGGGCCAAGCCGGCGGCGATCGCGATGCAGAGGGCGATCACGACGATGATCCAATCCTGCAGCCGCTGACGCCGCTGCCGGCGGATCATCCGGTCCACCGGCCTTGCTCACCTGCGCCCGCTCGAGCAGGGCTATGAGCGGGTCGGCGCTGGTCGGGCCGTCAGACGAGACTTGGGGCATCGAAACGTGGACTCCAAAGGCGGAGAAGCACCAAGCCTCTCCTGAGGAGTTCCACCATTTTCGCCCAATCAGGCGTAAGCGTTCGATAGGGAAGTGAGCGCAACTGATAAGTGAAACGTCAAGGCCCGCCTGAGGCCAGCGCGGCAGTCCGCGCCTTTATGTTTCCCTGATACCGATCAACGCGGTTCCACATGGAGCCCTTACGGTCAGGCCGAGTAGCTTAGCCCGCACTCTGCAAGGACCGGAGCTTCCCATGCTCGACATTCTCTACATTTTCATCGGCCTCGGAATCTTCGGCGTCTTCGCCGCCTACGTCTATGGCCTGAGGGGCATCTGATGCTTGCCAACATCATCTGGGGCCTCGGGGCCCTCGTTATCGGCGGCTATATGGTCGTCGCCCTCCTGCGTCCGGAGAAGTTCTGATGAACGCTCAGGGCTGGGCGGAGATCGCCCTCACCATCGTGCTCACGGTCGCGCTTGGCTGGCCGCTGGGCATCTACCTCGGCCGCGTCTGGGCCGGCGGGAAGACCTGGCTCGACCCGGTGCTGAAGCCGGTCGAGCGGCTGGTCTACGCCGGTTGCGGCGTGAGGCCGGACAAGGGTCAGAACTGGGTGGCCTACGCCATGAGCATGGTGGCGTTCAGCGCCGCGAGCTTCGTGGTCCTCTACCTGATCCTGCGCTTCCAGAACCTGCTGCCGCTGAACCCGCAGGGGTTCCCGGGGCTGTCGCCGCACCTGTCGTTCAACACGGCGGTCAGCTTCGTCACCAACACCAACTGGCAGTCCTACGTGCCCGAGGTGACGGTCTCGACCTTCTCGCAGATGGCCGGCCTGACCTCGCACAACTTCCTGTCCGCGGCCGCCGGCATGGCGCTGGCCGCCGCTGTGGCGCGCGCCTTCGCCGCCAACCGCTCGGACAATCTGGGTGACTTCTGGGTCGACCTGACCCGCATCAGCCTCTACGTCCTGCTGCCGATCTCCATCGTCATCGCGCTGGCCTATGTAGCGCTGGGCGAGCCGCAGTCGCTGCTGGCCAATGTCACGGCCCACACGGTCGAGGGCGGTAACCAGACCATCGCGCTCTATCCGACCGCCAGCCAGGAAGCGATCAAGCAGCTCGGCACCAACGGCGGCGGCATCTTCAACGCCAATTCCGCCCACCCGTTCGAGAACCCGAACGCGATCACCAACCTGATCGAGATCCTCTCGATGAACGCCCTGTCGTTCGGCTGCGTGGTGGCGTTCGGACGCATAGTCTTCGCCCGCAAGGAAGCCCGCGCCCTGGTCGCGGTGATGGCCATCCTGCTGACAGGCGCGGCCAGCGCCATCTACGCCGCCGAAACCCAGCCCGCGCCGGCCCTGGCCGCCGCTCATGCTGACTCCTCCGTCAACATGGAGGGCAAGGAGGTTCGCTTCGGCGCGCCGTCCACCGCCATCTGGGCGGCCGCCACTACCGGCGCCTCCGATGGCGGCGTCAACGGCATGCACGACAGCTTCATGCCCCTGGGCGGCGGCGTCGCGATGTTCCTGATCCAACTCGGCGAGATCCTGCCAGGCGGGGTGGGCTCCGGCCTCTACGGCATGGTGGTGATGGCGCTGATCGCGGTCTTCGTGGCCGGGCTCATGGTCGGCCGCACGCCGGAATATCTGGGCAAGAAGGTCGAGGCCAAGGAGATCAAGTTCGCCATGCTGGCGGTGCTGATCCTGCCGCTCTCGATCCTGGGCTTCTCGGCCGTCGCCGTGGTCATCAAGGACGGGCTTGCCGGCCTGCTGAACCACGGCCCGCACGGCCTGTCGGAGATCCTCTACGCCTACTCGTCGGCGACCGGGAACAACGGCTCGGCCTTCGCGGGTCTGACCGCCAACACGCCCTGGTACAACACCACCCTTGGCATCGCGATGCTGCTCGGCCGGTTCGCCTATGTGATCCCGGTTATGGCCATCGCCGGCTCGCTGGCCGCCAAGCCCAAGCTCGGCGCCACCGCCGGGACCTTCCCGACGGACGGCCCGCTGTTCGTCAGCCTGCTGATCGGGGTGATCCTGATCATGGGCGGCCTGCAGTTCTTCCCCGCCCTCGCCCTCGGCCCGATCGTGGAGCACTTCCAAGTGCTCAACGCCATCGCGGCCCGCTGAACCCCCAGGGGCTTTTGAAATGACCATGACAACCGCGCCCCTGGGTGAGCAACGCCGCAAGGCCACCACCCTGGTCGGCAGCTTCTCCGGCCCGATCCTGGCCCGGGCCGCCCGGGACTCTTTCATCAAGCTGAATCCGCGCAAGCTGCTCGGCAATCCGGTGATCTTCGCCACCGAGATCGTCGCCATCCTGTCGACCTTCTCGACGGTGCTGGCCATCACCCAGGGCGGCGACATCGGGTTCGCCCTGCAGATCTCGGTCTGGCTCTGGGCCACGGTGCTGTTCGCGAACTTCGCGGAAAGCGTCGCCGAGGGCCGCGGCAAGGCCGCCGCCGACAGCCTGCGCGCCACGCGGGTGACCACCAAGGCCAAACTGCTCGCCGATCCGGACAAGTCGGCGGTCACGATGACGCCCGCAAACGAACTGCGGGTCGGCCAGGTGATCCTGGTCGAGGCCGGCGACGTGATCCCGTCCGACGGCGAGATCATCGAGGGCATCGCCTCGGTCAACGAGGCCGCGATCACCGGCGAGTCTGCGCCGGTGATCCGCGAGAGCGGCGGCGACCGCTCGGCTGTGACCGGCGGCACCACCGTGGTCTCGGACTGGATCAAGGTGCGCATCACCTCCGAGGCCGGGAACACCTTCCTCGACCGGATGATCGCCATGGTCGAGGGCGCGGATCGCCGTAAGACGCCGAACGAGGTGGCGCTGGCGGTGCTGCTGGCGGGCCTGACCCTGATCTTCCTGATCGCGGTGGTGACCCTGCTGGGCCTGGGAACCTACTCGGGCGTGAAGATCGACCCGATGATCCTCGGCGCGCTGTTCATCTGCCTGATCCCGACCACGATCGGCGGGTTGCTCTCGGCCGTCGGCATCGCCGGCATGGACCGGCTGCTGAAGGTCAATGTGCTCGCGACCTCCGGCCGCGCTGTCGAGGCCGCCGGCGACGTCGACACCCTGCTGCTCGACAAGACCGGCACCATCACCTTCGGGAATCGCATGGCCACCGAGCTGATCGCCGCGCCGGGCGTGCGGGTCGAGATGCTGCAGAAGGCCACCCTCCTGGCGTCCCTGGGCGATGAGACGCCGGAAGGCCGCTCCATCGTCGAGCTGCTGCGCAACCAGGGCTTCACCCTCGAGCCGCCGCCCGGCGCGAAGGTTATTCCCTTCAGCGCCAACACCCGCCAGTCCGGCCTCGACGCCGGCGGCCACAGCTGGCGCAAGGGCGCGGTGGACGCCGTGCTGAAGAGCGCCGGCCTGGACGCCGGCCAGGCGCCGGCGGAATTCAACGCCGCGGTGGACCGCATCGCCCGCTCCGGGGGCACGCCCCTGGCGGTGGCCGAGAACGGCGTGCTGTTCGGCGTCATCCACCTCAAGGACGTGGTGAAGCCCAATGTGAAGGAGCGCTTCGCCGACCTGCGCCGCATGGGCCTGCGCACGGTGATGATCACCGGCGACAACCCGGTGACCGCCGCCGCCATCGCCTCCGAGGCGGGGGTGGACGATTTCCTCTCGGAAGCGACGCCCGAGGACAAGCTGCGGCTGATCCGCGAGGAGCAAGGCAAGGGCCGGCTGGTGGCCATGTGCGGCGACGGGGCCAACGATGCTCCGGCGCTCGCGCAGTCCGACGTCGGCGTGGCCATGCAGACCGGCGCCCAGGCGGCCCGCGAGGCCGGCAACATGGTCGACCTCGACAGCGACCCGACCAAGGTCATCGAGATCGTCGAGGTTGGAAAGCAGATGCTGATCACCCGTGGCGCGCTCACCACCTTCTCGATCGCCAACGACGTGGCCAAGTACTTCGCGATCATCCCGGCGCTGTTCGTGGTGACCCTGCCGGCCCTGGGCGCGCTCAACATCATGGGGCTGGCCAGTCCCAAGAGCGCGATCCTCTCGGCGGTGATCTTCAACGCCCTGGTGATCATGGCGCTGATCCCGCTGGCGCTCCGGGGCGTGAAGTACCGCGCCATCGGCGCCGGCAAGCTCCTGCAGCGCAACCTGCTGATCTATGGCCTCGGCGGGATCGTCGCGCCATTCGTCGGGATCAAGCTGATCGACCTGATCGTGTCGGGCGTGGGCCTGGTGTGATGACGCAAGTGCTCATCCCCGCGCTCCTGCTCGGTTCCAGCTTCCTGCTCGCGCTCGCCAGTGCGCGGCGGGAAACCGCGGCGGGCGCCGTCCCTCGAAACCCTGCGCCCGCCGCCGCCGACTACACGACCTGGAACCCGGGCGTCGGCTACGCCCTGAACGACCACGTCGGCCTCGACGTCCGCTACTTCGACACCGACGAACACAAGCTTGGCTCCATCTACGACAGCCGCGTCGTGGGTCGGATCAAGCTCACTTTCTAGGAGCTCAAACCATGCTCGCCCAAGCCCGCGCGGCCATCGTCGCCACGCTCTTCTTCACTCTCCTGCTCGGGGTCGGCTATCCCCTCGTGGTGACCGGCATCGGTCAGCTGGCGTTCCCCGCCCAGGCGGGCGGCAGCCTGGTCAAGGATTCCAAAGGCCAGGTGGTGGGCTCCTCGCTGATCGCGCAGAACTTCACCAGGCCGGAATACCTGCATCCGCGACCTTCGGCGGCCGGAGCCAACGGCTATGACGCCGCCGGATCGTCGGGGTCCAACCTCGGGCCGCTGAACGAGGATCTGGCCAAGCGGGTCGCGGAAGGCACGAAGGCGATCCAGGGCGAGGGCGCAGGCCTGGTCCCGGCCGACGCTGTGACGACCTCGGGGTCCGGCCTCGACCCGGACATCTCGCCGGCCAACGCCGCCCGCCAGGCGGCCCGCATCGCCGCCGCGCGCGGGGTCGACGTCAGTGTCGTCCAGAAGGCCATCGCCGCCAACACGACCGGCCCCTGGCTTGGCGTGTTCGGCCAGCCGCGGGTAAACGTCCTGCAGACGAACCTGGCCCTGGACGCCGCCGCACCGCCCCGTGCCGCACCGGCTCCGGCTCCTGCGGCGGCCCCGGCGGTCTAGACAACACGCGGGGTCGCCGGCCATGCAATCCGAAGAGCCCCGTCGGCCCGATCCCGAGGCGCTCCTGGCCGCCGCCAACAAGGCGCGCCGGGGGCGCCTCAAGGTGTTCCTGGGCATGGCCCCTGGCGTCGGCAAGACCTACGAGATGCTGCGCGCCGCCCGGCGCCGGAAGGCCGACGGCGACGACGTGACGATCGGCGTCGTCGAGAGCCACGGCCGGCGCGAGACCGAAGCCCTCCTGCGCGGGCTGGAGGTGCTGCCGCGCAAGCCCATCGAGTACAAGGGCCGCGCCCTGATGGAGTTCGACATCGATGGCGCCCTGGCGCGGCGCCCGAAGCTGCTGATCGTCGACGAATACGCCCACTCCAACGCGCCGGGATCGCGTCATCCGAAGCGCTGGCAGGACGTCGAGGAACTGCTGGGCGCCGGGATCGACGTCTGGACCACGCTGAACGTCCAGCACCTCGAAAGCCTCGTGGACGTGGTGCTGCGCATCACGGGTGTGCGGCAACGGGAGACGGTGCCGGACTCGGCGCTCTCCCGCGCCGACGACATCGAACTCGTCGACATCACCCCCGAGGAGCTCCGCGAGCGCTTGGCCGAGGGGAAGGTCTATGTCCCGGAGACCGCCCGCCTGGCGGCGGACAACTTCTTCAAGCCGGAGAACCTGACCGCGCTGCGGGAGCTGGCGCTGCGGCGGATGGCCCAGACGGTTGACGACCAGCTGGTCGCGGCGATGCGCGAGAGGGGGGTCGAGGGGCCCTGGGCGGCGGGCGAGCGGATCGTGGTGCTGGTCGGCGGCGACGCGATGGCGTGCGCACTGGTGCGCACGGGGCGGCGGTTGTCCGACATGATGATGGATGCGCCCTGGACGGTGGCGCACGTGGAGCGCCCTAACCAGAAGCCTCCGAGCGCGCAGGCGCAGAGCCGGCTCAGCGACGCCTTGAAGCTGGCCGAACAGCTGGGCGGCTCGACCGTCATGCTGACCGGCGACGATGTCGTGGCCTCCATCATGGCCTATGCGCGGCGCAACAACGTCACCCAAATCGTGATCGGCAAGTCGCGCGACAGCCGCCTTCGCGAACTGCTGGGCCGGGCGTTGGCGACGGCCCTGCTGCGGGAGGCGCGGGGGGCGGCCGTCCACGTCGTCACCGAGCCGGGGGACGATGGGGCGCCGACGGCCGAGCGATCGTTCCGCCTCGCCGCGCCGCAGTGGCGCGGCCACATCGGCGCGTTCGCCCTGGTCGCCGTCGCCGGTGGCGTCGCCACGCTGACCGACCAGTTCGCATCCGGCGCCAACCTGGCGATGATCTTCCTTCTCAGCGTCCTCGGCTCCGGCCTGGCGTTCGGCCTTTGGCCCGCCGTGACCGCGGCGGCGCTGTCCGCCGTCGTCTACAACTTCTTCTTCCTGGAACCGCGGCTCTCGCTGGAGATCGGCCGCTCGACCGACGTGCTGACCTTTGCGGTCTTCTTCGTCGTCGCCATGACCACCGGGTGGCTGACAGGCCGCATCCGCGACCAGGCGCGGCAGACCTCGGCGCGGGCGGCGGCGATCCGTTCGCTCCTGGCCTCGAGCCGGCGTCTGTCTGGGTCCGCGACGCGGGACGAGACCGCCCATGCGCTGGCCGAGCAGATCTCCGCGGCCGCCGGCGCCAAGGCGATCGTGCTGCTGCCGAACGCCGGTGGCGAGATCGAGTCCGTTGCGGGCGCCCCCCAGGTTGAAGTTCTCGGCGCGGCGGCCATGGCCGCCGCCCGCTGGGCCTGGGAGAAGGGCGAGGCGGCAGGACACGGCACCGGGACCCTGCCGCAGACCAGCTGGACCTACTGGCCGCTGCAGGGCGTGCGCGACCGCGTAGGCGTGGCCGGCGTGGAAGCCAACGCCCTGCCGCCGGGCTCGGATCAGGAACGTCTCGTCCTTGCCCTCATCGACCAAGGGGCCGTAGCGCTCGAACGGGCGGACCTCGCGCTCTCGGCCGTGGAGACCGAGACCCTGCGCCGCTCAGACCGCTTCCGCGCCGCGCTGCTCAATTCCATCAGCCACGACCTTCGCACGCCGCTTTCGACGGTGCTTGGATCGACGACCACCATGATCGACTACGGAGAGGGGATGCCGGCCGCGACCCGTGCGGATCTCCTCGAAAGCGTCCGCGAGGAAGCCGAGCGGCTGAACCGCTACGTCGGCAACCTCCTCGACATGACGCGTCTGGAGGGGGGTGGGCTCAATTTCCGCAACGACTGGGTCGACGTCCGCGACGTGCTGATGGCCGCCGCGGAGCGGGTGGCGCGCCGCCTGGAGGGCCGCCATATCGATCGGGATTTCCCGCCGGAACTGTCGCTGGTGCGCCTGGACCCGAACCTCTTGGAGCAGGCGGTGGTCAACATCCTGGAGAACGCCATCGCCTACAGTCCCGACAAGACCGCCATCGAACTCGCCGCCTACGAGGATCGATCGAACATCGTCATCAGCATCGAGGATGAGGGGAAGGGCATCCCGACTGCGGAACTGGAGCGGGTGTTCGAGAAGTTCCGCCGTATGGAGGAGCCGACCGATCGCTCCAAGGGTGTCGGTCTGGGCCTGTCGATCTCCAAGGGCTTCATCGAGGCGATGGGCGGGCGAATCGCGGCGGCCAGCCCCATCCACGGCGACCACGGCACGCGCGTGCTGATCAGCCTGCCAAAGGCGTCCCCCGCCACCGAGGCTCCCCAATGAGCACCCATCTCCGCGTGCTGGTCATCGACGACGAAGCGCAGATCCACCGCTTCCTGCGCGCCGCTTTGCAGGCAGCCGGCTTCGAACCGCTGCGCGCCGACACCGGTGCGGAAGGCCTGCGCGAGATCGCCAGGGCCGCGCCGGACGCGGTCGTTCTCGACCTCGGCCTGCCGGACATGGACGGCAAGCAGGTGCTGATCAAGGCGCGCGAGTTCTATCACGAGCCGATCATCATCCTCTCCGCCCGCGACCGGGAAACCGAGAAGATCGAGGCGCTGGACCTCGGCGCGAACGACTACGTCGAGAAGCCCTTCGGGGTCGGAGAACTGTTGGCGCGCCTGCGCGCGGCCCTGCGGCAGCGCTCGCACGCGTCGGATCCGCCGCCGAGCGTGATCCACGCCGGCCCCGTCACCATCGACTTTCCCCGCCGGCTGGTGACGCGTGGATCGGAGATCATCCATCTGTCGCCGAAGGAGTACGACCTGTTCGCCAAGCTGGCGCTCAACGCCGGCAAGGTCATGCAGCACCGGGACCTGCTGATCGCGATCTGGGGGCCGGCCCATGTCGACGACACCCAGTACCTGCGGGTGTTCATCGGCCAGCTGCGTCAGAAGATCGAAACCGATCCGGCCGAGCCCCAGATCATCCTGACCGAGCCCGGCATCGGCTACCGGTTCGCCACCGACGACATGCTGCGCATCGCGCCCCAGGCCTGACGGCGGCGGACGTGGTGGCCTTGGCGGCAGGCAAGAGGGACACGGCGGCGGGGCGGTTTACGGGCCTCCTCACGGCAATCGTCACGCCGTTCCGCGACGGCGAGCTGGACGAGGCGGCGTTCGCCGCGCTCGCCGAACGGCAGATTGCCGCCGGCGTCCAGGGACTGGTCGTAGCGACCGGCGCCGCGGGTGAGGCGGCGACCCTTCGGCCGGAGGAGGTCGAGCGGCTGATCCGGCTGTCCGTTCAGGTCGCCGGGCGTCGTATCCTGATCGTGGCCGACGTTTCGTCCAACGCGACGGTCGCCACGATCGTGCGCCTTCGCCAAGCCCAAGACCTGGGCGCGGACGCCGCCCTGGTGACGGCGCCCTGGTGCAATCGCCCAAGCCAGGAGGGAATCCACCGCCATTACGAGGCCGTGGCAGACGCCGCGGCCGTTCCGATCCTGGTCGGAAACGAGCCGGTCCGCTGCCGGGTCGATATCGCGGTGGACACCCTGCGGCGCTTGGCGGCGCTGCCCGGCATCGTCGGCCTGGTGGACTTCTCGGGTGATCCGACGCGGATCGGGGCAGTCATGGACGCGTGCCCGGACTGGGCGCTGCTCTGCGGCGACGACCCGAGCAGTCTCGGCCACCGAGTCTACGGCGGACACGGCGCCGTCTCGCTGACCTGGGCACGAACGGCGGCGGGTGCTTCAACGCCAACGGAGCTCACCCCTACGAGAACCCCACGGCGCTCAGCAACTTCCTCGAGCTTCTGGCCATCGCGGTCCTGCCGGCCGCCTTCCCGATCACCTTCGGTGAGATGACGGGCCGGCGGCGCGCGGGCTGGGGCCTGCTGAGCGTCGCGGCGGATTCTGAGTTGCGGCCACACGCTGCAGGACGCGTCAGACGCTGACCTGAGTCCCCATCTCCACGACCCGACCGGCAGGAATGTGGAAGAAGTCGGTCGGGTCGGCGGCGTTCCGGGCCAGCCAGATGTAGAGCCGGTCCATGCCCGGCGGCAGCTCCGAGTGCGGCGACCGGACGAAGGTGCGCCGGCCGACGAAGAACGAGGTGCTCATGATGTCCATCTTGATCCCGCGGCCGCGCAGGGCGGCGAGCTCCCGCGGCACGTTCGGCGTCTCCATGTAGCCGTGGGTCAGGACGACCCGCGTGAAGTCAGGGCTGAGGTGCTCGATCTCGGCGCGCGCCTCGGGCGGCACATAGGGCGTCTGGGCGCCGCGCACCGCGACCAGCAGGTTCGTCTGGTGCAGCACGCGGTTGTGCTTGAGGTTATGGAAGAGGGCGGTCGGGACGCGGGTGGCGTCGGCGGTGAGGAACACGGCCGTCCCGGCGACCCGGTGGACGGAGCGCGAGGTCAGCATCGGCAGAGTTTCCTCGACCAGCGGATTGTCGCGTTCGAGCTTGCGGCGGACCAGATCCGTGCCGCGCGCCCAGGTCACCATGACGAAGACCACCGCGCCGCCGATCAGCAGGGGCACGAAGCCCCCGGACAGCAGCTTAAGGAGGTTGGCGCCCAGGAAGACGGTGTCGATGGCGAACAGCGGCGCCACCAGCGCCAGCGCGCCCCAGAGCGGCCACTTCCATTTGCGGGTGACCACGATGAACGCCAGCGTCGTGGTGACCACCATGGTGCCGGTCACCGCCAGGCCGTAGGCGTGGGCCATGGCGCTGGAGGTGTGGAACATGCCCACCAGCAGCATCACGCCGATCGCCAGCAGCAGGGTGATCTGCGGGATGTAGATCTCACCGGCCTGGGCCTCGGAGGTGCGCAGCACCGTCAGCCGCGGCAGGTAGCCGAGCTGGATCGCCTGGTTGGTGAGCGAGAAGGCGCCGGTGATCACCGCCTGGCTGGCGATCACCGTGGCCAGGGTCGCCAGGACGACCATCGGCGCGCGCAGCACCAGCGGCGTCATCTGGAAGAACCAGTCTTGGTTGGGGATGGCGTGGCCGTTGGCGAGCCCGATGCCGTGCAGGGCAAAGGCGCCCTGGCCCATGTAGTTGAACACCAGGGTCGGCAGGACGAAGAACAGCCAGGAGGCCTGGATCGGCCAACGGCCGAAGTGGCCCATGTCGGCAAACAGGGCTTCCGCGCCCGTCACCGTGAGGAAGACCGAGCCCAGCACGAAGACGCCGGCGATCCCGTGGTGAAGCAGGAAGCCGACGGCGTGATGCGGGCTGATGGCCAGGAGCACGCCGGGCTCGGACAAGATGTGTGGGACCCCGATGACGGCGATCGCCACGAACCAGACCAGGCAGATGGGGCCGAACCATTTGCCCACCCCGCCCGTGCCGCGCGACTGGATCAGGAACAGCAGCGCCAGGATGGCGAGGCTGCCCGCGATGACCAGGCCCTCGGTCACGTGGTCGGCGAGCGCCGGGATCGTCCGCAGGCCTTCAAGGGCCGACAATACGGAGATCGCCGGGGTGATCATCGCGTCGCCGTAGAACAGCGCGGCGCCGACCATCCCGAGGACGAAGATGAGCGTGGTGCGCCGCCCGACCGCGGCTTCGGCCAGGGCCGCCAGCGAGAGCACGCCGCCTTCGCCGTTGTTGTCAGCCCGCATCAGGAAGAGGACGTACTTGACGGTGACCACGAGGATCAGCGCCCAGAGCGCCAGCGACACGACGCCCATGACCGCATCGGATGTGACGCCGCCCGCCTGGCCGAGCGCCTCGCGGAACGAATAAAGCGGACTGGTGCCGATATCGCCGAAGACGACGCCGATGCTGCCCAGCGCCAGGCCCCAGAAGCGTCGATGGGTGGTCGG
>Ga0070668_100002444_pt1 | contig 13671 bp, 10 predicted proteins | sample KBSS43metaG_FD_64661 | JGI IMG/M metagenome (GOLD analysis project Ga0070668, IMG submission 64661) | Switchgrass rhizosphere microbial communities from Kellogg Biological Station, Michigan, USA - KBS S4-3 metaG | ecosystem: Host-associated > Plants > Roots > Rhizosphere > Soil ... | reverse complement strand
AAGTCCTTGACCGCCGAGGTCGTCTGCGCCTGACGCGCGGTTTCGCGCGCCTGATAGACGACGCCGGCGATGCCTGCGGCAACGAGCAGCAAGACCAGGCCTGCGCCGGCAACAGCGATGCGATGCAGGCGCAGAAACTTGAAGATTCGATAACGCTGGCTGTCACCGGCCAGCGCTCGCCCGTCGAGATGTGCGCGCAGATCTTCGCTGAGCGCTCCGACCGTCGCATACCGCGCTTCCGGCGCTTTTTCGAGCGCACGCTGCACGATGTGCTCGAGGTCGCCACGCAAATGTCGGCGCAGACGCGGCACCGAGCTTGCGCGACGATGCGCGAGATCCTCGATGACCGCGTCGGTGTCGCCGGTTCGGCGCAGTGCGCGCGCGAGCGGTTCCGGCGCGTGTTCGACGATCGCCTTCGCCCAGCTCGCGTGTCCTGCCTCCGCGGCCGGATACGGTCGATGCCCGGTCAAGAGCTCGTAAAGCAACATGCCCAGTGCGTAGATATCGGTGGCCGTCGTGATCGGCTCGCCGAGTATCTGTTCGGGCGCGGCGTACTCTTGCGTCATCACGCGTCCGTGGGTCTGCGTCAATCCGGCCGCCGGCACGGCGTCGAGCGGCTTGGCGATGCCGAAGTCGAGCAGTTTCGGCTCGCCGGCTGCGCCGACCAGGATGTTCGACGGCTTGATGTCGCGATGGACGATCAGATTGCGGTGCGCGTAGTGCACGGCATCGCAGATCCTGATCACGAGCGCGAGGCGCGCGCGGACGTCGAGCCGATGACGATCGCACCACACGTCGATCGGGTCGCCTTCGACGAGCTCCATCGTGAAGTAAGGCGCATTGCCCTCGATGCCGCCGTCGAGCAGCGTCGCGATGTTCGGGTGAACCAGGCGCGCCAAGGTGTCGCGTTCGAGCAGGAAGCGCCGCAGCAGCTCGGGGCTCGTGAGGTCTTCGCGAATCAGCTTGAGCGCGACCTGCCGCTGATATTGTCCGTCCTCCCGCCGCGCGAGAAACACGCGCCCCATGCCGCCCGAGCCGATCTCGCGCAGGATGAGGTAAGGACCGATGTGCGTGCCTGCCGGCGATGACGACGGCTTCGTCGCCATCGAGGCGGCGACGGCCAATGCGACTCCGCCGCCGCGGCTCAAGAGGTCGTGATGCGGTCCGCGTTGCGAGGCGAGTAGCGAGACGACCTCGTCGCCCACGTCGGGATCGTCCGCGCACTGCTGGGCGACCCAATCCGCGCGCTCCGCTTCCGGCAGATCGAGCGCCGAAATGAAGAGCGCTTTTACGCGCGACCAGTCCCGCGTGGAGCTCATGGCTCGGCGCCGTCCAACTGACGACGCAAGAACGCCTTGGCGAGCTCCCAGTTGCGCCGCACGGTGCGCTCGTTGCGGTCGGTCATCTCGGCGATCTCCTCGAACGTGAGGCCGGCGAAGAAATACCATTCGACGAGGCGCACGAGTTCGGCGTCGGACTTCTCGAGCGCTCGCAGCGCCGTATCGATCTCGAGCACCTGTCCATAGTCCGCGTCGGCGAGGTCCCAGGCGGCTTCCAGATCGATCATGCGCTGATCGCCGCCGCGCTTTTGCGCACCGCGCCGTCGCGCATGCTCGATCACGATCTGCCGCATCGCGCGCGCGGCGAGCGCGAAGAAGTGCGAGCGATCGCGCAGGGGCTTGCGCTGATAGTCGCTCAGGCGAAGGTACATCTCATGGACCAGCGCCGTAGGCGTGAGCGTCGCGGAGGGCATGCGCCGCAACGATTGCCCGGCACGCTCGCGCAGGTCCGCATATACGAAGTCGTACGCCTGTTGTGCCGCTTCGCCATCGCCCAGGCGCGCCGCGTTGAGGAGATCGGTGAGCTCCCCGGATCCGGCTCCGCCAAGGTCGGCTCGTAACGCCATGCGCACCTCGATTGCGGCCGCACGTTCGCGGCGATAGGGAAGAACACGCAAATGGGCGACAAAACCGGCAAGGCGCGTTAACCGGGCTCGAGCGTGCCGCTTTTGGTGCCGTCCTGCGTGTAGCAATTACGGCAATGGAGGCGTTCGCCTCGAAGTGGAGGATTGCCATGAATGCAATGCGAGTCTTCGGTTATCGCAAGCGGACCATTGAGACGGTCTGGCTCGTGGCCTGGGTGCTGTCGGCGTGCAGCACGTTCGCGACGGTGACGGCGCGGGCCGGCGGAATACCCCAATGCGTGTCGACGAACACGCAGCTCGCCAATGCGCTTGCCACCGCTCAGTTCGTGCCGACGACGATCAAGATCGTGCAGGGAAGCTACGATTTCAGAAACACGATCCTGCACAGCGGAGTGTTCGCCGTTTCATTGCAGGCCGGCACCGAGCTGCTCGGCGGGTACAGCGCCGGATGCGCCGGTCGCAACATCGAAGTGGGCAATACCGTATTGGACGATTCCAATCCGACGGACGCCGACTACGACGGAGCCAATCTTCTCGGCGACTTTACCATCGAGGGGCTGACGTGGAAGGCCGCGCCCAGGTTTGCGGCAGGTGTCGATGACCACTCGCTTCCGGCCAATACGATGGTCCTGATTCGCCGCGACGCGTTCCTCGATCAGGGAAGAATGATCCAGGTTTCATGGTGGAACGACGACGACGATCCTGACGGCACGATTCGTATCGTCGACACGCTGGTGGCCGGCAATACGGGTGTCGATTGCAGCGTGAGCGTGAACGTCATCTACGGCAGCCCCGAAGTTCAGCTGGTCCACAACACGATCGTCGACAACAGCGGCTCAACCGGCGACGGATCCGGCTTCTGCATGTACAACAACTGGAACGACGCCGGCGACGGCCACGGCACGCTCATCGCGACCAACAACATCTTTTACGGGAACGAAGGCTATGACCTCAACACCTCGCTGGCCAACGGCAATGGCAATCCGATCTTCCCCACGCTCATCGACAACGTGATCGGCCCGCACCATACGCCCGGCGCCGTCGAGCTCGGCACACAGAGCAGCAACCCGCACCTCGACAGCGACTATCGCCCGATCGAATCGCCGCCGTCCGAAGCGATCAACACCGGCAGCACGACCGCGCCAGGCGGATTGCCGGCGACGGATCTGCCCGGTCGCGCGCGCGTCATCGGCACCGCGCCGGATCGCGGCGCATTCGAATCGAGCGTCAACGACAGCTTCCTGCAGACCGTCAGCAACACCAGCGACTCCGGCACCGGTTCGCTGCGCGCTGCGATTCTCGGCGCGAACGCGCACGGCAGCGGCCTTATTTCGTTCGACGTCGGCTCGGGCTGCGGACCGCACGTGATCACGCTGAGCTCGCCGCTGCCGTCGGTCGCGGTGCCGCTGATCGTCAACGGCTACACGCAGACCGGCGCATCGGAGAACGATCTCGACTTCGGCACCGATGCGAACTTCTGCGTGATCCTCGAAGCCGGCAACTCGTCCGTGACCAAAGCTCTGCAGATCTCGACGAGCGCAGGCGACGGTGCGTCGCTTTTCGTCGAAGGTCTCGCGTTCAGCGGGTTCTCGGAAGCCGCGATCGCATTGGGCTCGGGCAGCGGCAGCGTCGTCACCGGCAATCGCTTCGGCGGCAGCGTCGGCACTCATGCGCTGCAGCCGAACGGCCTCGGGATCAAGCTCGATGCCAATTCGCACGACACGGTCATTGGTGGCGCCGATGTGTCGGACCGCAACATCATCGGAGGAGCAAGCGGCGGCAGCGGCATCGCGCTCTTCGGCAGTCTTTCCGGAGGCAATCCGGTCGGCACGTACAACAATCAGATATTGAATAACATGATCGGCGTCGACTGGAGCGGCGATGCGAGCGGACATTTCACGGACCTCGGCAACGGCGTGCGCGGCATCTACCTCGCCGGCAACCACAACTCGATCACCGGAAACTGGATCGGCGACAACGCACAGGCCGGTATCGCCGTCGTCAACGGCGGCGCGCAGCACAACACGATCGACGGCAACTACATCGGCTTTCCGTGGGGCGCAGGCCTTTACGGCAACGGCCTCGCCGGCATCCACGTCCAGGGCGATGACGGCGATGCGCCGACGATCAACGTGATCACGAACAACGTGATCGCGGAAAACGGCACGCAAGGCGTGTGGGTCGAGATCGGTCGCCGCAACAAGGTCCGCAAGAACGGTATCTACGGCAACGGCGGGCTCGGCATCGATCTCGCAAGCGCCGGTGTGCTACAGAACGATACCGATGCCGACTCGCAGCCGCCCGACTATCCCAACCGCGGACAGAACTATCCGGTGCTGCAAACCGCCATCGGCGGAAGGTCGAGCGGTCTTTTCGTGGGATTGCTCGGATCGACACTCGGCAACTACCGCGTCGATTTCTATCAGACGCCCGGCGGCTGCGATCCGAGCGGCAATCGACAAGGACAGGCCTGGGTCGGCTCGCTCGCGCTCTCGATCACGAAGGGCGTGATCGGGGGCGACGGCGTTGCAGCGATCGACAATTACGTTCACGCCAGCGGCTTTTTCGGCGGGCTCGTCTCCGGAGCCGGCATCACGGCGACGGCCACCGATTCGGACGGCAACACGTCGGAGTTCTCGGCTTGCATCGCTTACCAGGACGACACGATCTTTGCCGACGATTTCGATCCGTAATACTGGGGAAGGGCATCGAAGACCTGCAGGACGACGCTTCGTCCTGCGGGGTCTTCATCCACGCGCGGTTCGACGAACGCTATGCAGCTTGGCGGAGCGCGCGGCAGCGTGACCGCGACGCTTAGACGGGTGACTTTGACGACGGCGTCAGGCTGGAACTGTGAGGTGCCGACGCGACTCGGCGGATAACCGCTTCTACGATGTCCCACCGGACGAACGGGAGATCGGGGATGAACCGTTACGAGCTGGACGCCGTCGCGTCGTGTCGTGGGCACGTGCGAGGCAGAGTTCCGACGTGCGCGTCTGCGGTCATTCGATGTCGCTATGTCTGGCTCCTTGCGGCATGGATGCCGATCGTCGCGCCGGCGCAATCGTGTGGCCTCGCGCATCCGGCGTTTTGCGAAACCTTCGAGAACGGACCCGCGCCGGACTGGGATCGAGGACGCGGCAATGAGTTGAGCCGTACGCGCTTCAGCACGACGCGCTACGCGCCGTCGCTGTCGACCGGCGACGGAGAAACGTTCTGGGTCTGGGAGGCCGAGTTCGGCCTCATCCCCGAGGAACCGCCGCCGTGTCGCAGCGACGTGGTCGGCTTTCTCCTGCCTACGCGCGACACGCTGGTGTGCGATCCGGTGCCACAGATCGCGAGCCACTACCTCATGACCGCCGTCGGATCCCAGAACTACGGCAGCAACGCGTACCGCATCCGTCAGCCGTTCGATTTCGCCGATCGCACCGGAACGATCGTGTTCGACACGGACCTCGCCTCGAATTTCCTGCTCGGGTATTCGAGCGTGGTGATCAGCGAGGACCCGTCGCCCGCGCCGAGCTGGGACATCAACGGGCGCGGACCCAACCCGCGCAATGGCGTGGTGGTGGTGTTCCTCGGCAATCCCGTCGAGGTCCACGACGTACGCGACTACGCCGAGACGACACCACCGGGGACCTCCAGCGACGTGCCGCGGCAACGAGGTCACCTGTGCCGGGTGGAGTTGCGCCTTTCGCAGCAGCGGATCGAAATCCTCACGTCCGACCCGTCGGCCGATGGCGTCACGTTCGCGCCGGTGGTGAGCCGCCGCGTCGTCGACTTCGACACGCCGCTGCCGTTTTCACGCGGCTATGTGTCGCTGCTCGCGCACAACCACGCGACATGGAAATACGCGATCACGTTCGGCGGGCTGCCGCGCCCGTTGCGATCGTGGAATACGTACTGGGACAACATCGGCTTCGATGGCCCGGTGCTCGCCGCGACGCGCGAGTACGAAGTGCCCGATGCAAACGTCCCGTCGACGGAAATCACGGTGGACGAATTCCCTCCCGGCGTCTTCAACACGATCGAGCACCCGGGTCTCAGCCTCGGTTACGTGATTCCGAACGGCGATGGCGCGATGAGCGACCCGCTCGTGTTCGCAGGCGTGTCCTTGCGCCACGCGACGCGCGCACGTCTGGTCTTCAACGGCTACTACCAGGGCTACGACGTCGACGGCATTCGCCTGGGCACCGGGCGCCTGCTTTACCAGCTCAACGATCACCCCGTGCATGAGCGTGCGTTCACGCCCGGCGAAGTCGCGATGCTCGACTCGCCCGGACAGACCGGCGGCTACAACCACGCGATCGACGTGCCCGTGTCGGAGCTGGTCGATGGCGACAACACGGTGCGCTTCTCGACGCTCAATATCTCCTCGGGTTACCCCAACGCCGTGACAAACCTCGACCTGTTGCTCGATACCGACCCCGCGTTCATCTTCGATGACGGATTCGATTGAGTGATCGCGCGTTGCGTCAGGATCGGCGTGTCCCGCGCGCTAGGGTTTGGTCTACGAACTGCTTGGACGGATGCGCGACAACGGCCTGGCCGTTGACCTGAATCAAGTTGCGCTAGCGTGCGCCGCGTAAGCTGGCGAACAGATTGGGATATGCGGAGGCAAGACGATGTATAAGCGCATGCTGGTATGCACCGACGGATCCGAGCGCGCGCAACGCGCTGCTCGCGAAGGCGTCAAGCTCGCCTCGTCGCTTGGCGCCAACGTGGTCGCGCTGATGGTCACGCCGCCGTTCGAGCCGCCGGCAGGCTACGAGAGCTCGCCGCTCGCAGCGCAGATCGAACGGCATAGAGATCAAAGCGAGGCTGCTGCCGCGAAGAGTCTCGACGCGATCGCCAAGCGAGCGAAATCGTTGGGCGTGCGCTGCAAAACGCTGCACGTGGGCCGCTACCCGCCCGCGGCCACGATCGTCGACACTGCCGACGCGGAGCGTTGCGATCTGATCGTCATGGGTTCGCATGGCCGCGATGCGCTCGGGCAGCTGCTGCTCGGCTCCGTGACTACGCGTGTCGCCGCGACGTGTCGCGTTCCGATGTTGATCGTCCGCGTCGAATAGCTCTCCTAGATCGGCGGGCTCCGGGGACGGTCTCATTGTTCTGATCGAACTCGCCGACGCCGCAGCGGCACTCGCGCAGTCCGTAGCGTCGCTCGACGTTACTTCCCGGATAACAAGGTCGCGAGCGCGCTGACGAATTTCTGATCCACGGCGCCGACCGTGTCGCTGCGCGCGACCATCCGACCTTCTGCATCGAGAAGGACCAATGCGCTCGAGTGATTGAACTCCCGGTTGGCCAGCTCGCGATACTGGATGCCGAGCACGGCGGAAAGCTTGCGCACGTTTGCCGCTTCGGTGCGCGCGAGCGTCCACCGCGGGACGTCCAGCTTTCGCAAGTCCGCCACTCGCTTCAGCGCCAGGGGGTCGTCGCGGTCGGAATCGAAGCTGACCAGCAGGACGTCGAGCCCGAGGCGCGCATTCGGTGCGAGCGCGCGCTCCGTTGCCAGCAAGGTGTCGATGGTGAGCGGGCAAACGTTGTGACACGAGGTGTAGAACATGCTGACGATGAGCGGCTTTCCGCGCCGGTCGGCGAGATGCAGGCCGTTGCCATCCTGATCGACGAGGGGAACATCGAGCCTGTAGACCGACGTGGTCGGTAGCTCCGCCGCTTCCGGCACGGATGCGAACGAAAAAGCGCCGATCAACGCGAGCAGAATTGCGAGCATCGCCGAGCGGCCTTGATCCGACATGGTATTCATGGAGCGTCCTCGATGAGCCCGGGCTTCGCGCAGCGAAAACCGAGATTGGCAGTGGCGTCGGCGGCCTTCAGCGAGGAAAGCATCGCGACGCGCATCAGCACGGCGTAGTTCTCGCGTTGCTGCAGCGTGAGCGCGCCGGCCCCGCAGAACCTCAGCATGTCCGGATCGCCTTGCTCGCGGTTGTCGGCGCTGACGAGCAACGCGTTGAAGTCGTCGACCCATTCCCAGACGAGGCCGTGCAAGTCGCGCGCGCCGTAGACGTTCGCTTCGCCGCCGACCGAGGCGAGCGCAGTGGTCGACGGCCGCGCATACCAGGCGAGGATGCGCTCGCGCCAGGCGGGATCCTCACGCGCGTCGGTCCTCGTCGCGTCAGCTGCGGCTGCGAATTCCCATTCGTACCACGTCGGCAGGCGCGCCCGTTCGTTTTCGCAGAACGCTTGCGCTGCGAACCAGCTCACCCACGTCACGGGTTGCTCGGACGACGCGGCCGGTCCGGGCGCGTCCGGCGCGGACCATGACGATAGATAGCGCGACTCCGCGAAGACTGCGGGGGAGTGGTCGCGGCGCCACTGGGGATGCGCCCGCACGAACGCGAGAAACTCCGCGTTCGTGACCGGAGTGGCGCGCAGGCGGAACGGAGCGACCGTCGCATCGCCGGCCTTGCCGTCGGCGGGCAGCACGCTGGTGAACGTACCGCCGGCCAGTGAGACATAGTCCGCCGCGTACACCGTGCTCGCGGCGCCGAGCACCGCGCATGCGAGGCACATCGACAGGGCAGGGGCGCGTCGCATCGCTGCCAGTCCGTTCAATGTGCCGCCGTCGCCGCGGGCGCAGGTTGCGCGCGGACCTTGGCGACGTCGTCGACCGTGATGCGGCCGCCCGGATTGCCCCAGCTGTTCAGTACGTAAGTGAGAATGTTCGCGACTTCGTCGTCGTTCAACTGGGTCATCGGCGGCATGACCGAGTTGTATTCCTTGTCGTTGACGGTGATCTTGCCACTGAGGCCGTGCAGCAGGATGCCGACCGCGCGTTTGGCATCGGCGGCGATCAAGTCCGATTTCGCCAGCGGCGGAAACACGCCGGGCAGTCCTTCGCCGTTGGCCTGATGGCAGACCGAGCAGGTGCCGGTGAACAGCACCTGGCCGGCCTCGACCTGGTCTTCGACGGTCAGGGCGCCGGCCGCGGCCGCTTTCGTCGCGACCGCGACCGGCTTCAAGTTCGGCTCGGCGCGATCGCCCAGATAGACCGAATCGACTTCCTTGCCGGAATAGATCGACTTGTTCTCCGTGCCGTCGACCTTGAGGATCGCGAGCGCGCCTTTGTTGAACGCGCGGAAGATCGAATGATCGACTAGCACGTAGCTGCCGGGCACTTCGGTATGGAACTCCACCATGACCGCGCCGCCGGCGGGGATCAGCGTCGTCTGTACGTTCTCCTGCTCGCGCGTGCCGCCTTCGTAGCGCACCCTGTCGAAGATCTCGCCGATCACATGGAAGCTCGAGACGAGATTCGGTCCGCCGTTGCCGACGAAGAGGCGTATCGTCTCGCCGGTCTTCGCAGCGAGCGCCTTGTCGCCGGTCAGCGCGCCTTCGGCGCCGTTGAACAGCACGTAGGTCGGCTTTTCGTCGATCGCCTTTTCCATGTCGAACGGCTGCAAGCCTTTCTCGCGATATTTTCCGGTCGTATAGAAATCGCCCTGCATCACGTAGTACTCGTGATCGACCTTGGCCAAGCCGCCGTGCGGCTCGATGAGGATCAGGCCATACATGCCGTTGCCCACATGCATGCCGACCGGTGCCGTGGCGCAGTGATATACGTAGAGGCCTTCATTCAGCGCCTTGAACGTGAACTGCGATTCGTGGCCGGGCGCGGTGAAGCTCGACGCCGCGCCGCCGCCGGGGCCCGTCACGCCGTGCAGGTCGATGTTGTGCGGCATCTTGCTGGTCGGATCGTTGCGCAAGTGGAACTCGACCGTGTCGCCCTGGCGCACTCGGATGAAGCTGCCGGGCACGGTGCCGCCGAAGGTCCAGAACGTGTAGGAAACGCCTTCGGAGATAGGCATCTCCTTCTCGATGACGGTCAGCTCGACGATGACTTTCGCCGGATGGTCGCGGCCGACCGGCGGCGGAACGTGCGGAGGGCTCGTCAACACGGCATGGATCGGCTCGCCCTGCGGTGGACCGAAATCGCCCTTGGCCGAGCCGCCCGTTTCCGCCGCCGCAGTCGCGGCACCGGCCGCATCGACGTCGGCCGAACGCGAACCGCACCCGGCGGCGGCCAGCGCGGCCGCCATCACACACGAGAGCATCAGGCGTTTCATGGCCTTTTTCCCAAAGGCGCCAACGGGCACTGTGGGAAAAGTCTCCTCGATGCCGACCGGCGGCACCCTGATCTGGATCAAATGCGCCCCGATCCGGCGTGCGGCAGGCCTTCGGCTTGATCCGGGTCAGCTGCAGGCACGCGCCACAAAATGCGTCACAAGGCCTTGGAGTAACCGGCCGCCACGCCGCCCGGGCGCGCGAGGTAGCGGTCAAAGCACATCGCGACGATGCGCAGAAGCGGCCGGCCGCGCGCGGTCGCCGCGATGCGATCGGGCGTCATCACGACGATGCCGTCCGCGGCGAGCTTCATCAGAGCTGCGCACTCGGCCGCGAAATAGACCGCGAAATCGAGATTGTGCCGCGCCTCGAACGCGGGAATGTCGAGCACGCCGTTGCACATCAGGCGCTGGATGAGGTCGGCCCGCACGAGATCGTCGGCGTCGAGCGTCATGCCGCGCGCGATCGGCAGGCGGCCTGAATCGAGCGCGGCGTAATAACCCACGAGATCCTTCGCGTTCTGCACGAAGTGGTTGCCGACGCGTCCGATCGCGCTGACGCCAAGCCCGATCAAGTCGCAGGCCGCATGCGTCGAATAGCCCTGGAAGTTGCGCTGCAGAGTGCCGTGATCCTGGGCGCGCGAAAGATCGTCGCGCGGCAACGCGAAATGGTCCATGCCGATGTAGCGGTATCCGGCGGCCGTCAGCGTCTGGATCGTCAAGCCGAGCAGCGCAAGCCGCGTCGCAGCGTCAGGCAACTCGCCGGCGTCGATCTGCCGTTGCGCTTTGAAGCGCTCGGGCAGATGCGCGTAGCCGTACGTCGCGACGCGGTCTGGCTTCAACGCGACGACTTGCTCGAGCGTGCGCGCGAAGCTCGCCGGCGTCTGCTTGGGCAGGCCGTAGATCAGATCGACGCTGACCGAGCGGAAGCCGTGCTCGCGCGCGGCATCGATGACCGCGCGCGTCTCGTCTACGCTCTGGATGCGATTGACCGCGGCCTGCACGGCCGGATCGAAATCCTGGATGCCGACCGAAAGGCGGTTGAAGCCGTGTCGCGCGAGCATGCGCACGTAGTCCGGATCGACGTCGCGCGGGTCGATCTCGATGCCGAACTCGCGCGCATCGCTGCGCTGGAACGAGAAATGGCGATCCAGCGATTCGATCAGCTCGGCCATCTGCCGCGCGTCGAGAAAATTCGGCGTGCCGCCGCCCAAATGAAGCTGCACGACGGGGCGATCGCGGTCGAACAGCGGCGCGACCATCTCGATCTCGCGATAGAGGCGCGCGAGATAGCCGTCGGCCTTGCCGCGATCGCGCGTGATGACCCTCGTGCAGCCGCAGTAGAAGCACGGGCTGAAGCAGAACGGCACATGCAGGTAGATCGAGAGCTGGCGCGGAATCGGATCCTCGTTCGAGGCGAGCGCTGCCGCTCGGAACTCGCTCTCGCCGAAGCGGTCGTGGAACTGCGGTGCGGCCGGATACGAGGTGTAACGCGGACCGTTCACGTCGTAGCGCGCGACCAGCGCGGGATCGAAGCGGGGAGCGAGAGTCGTCATGGCGCGCATGCTCCGCGCGTCGCGGCAGCGCTGCCTTGATGTGCGTCAAGCGGACGCGGTTCGAGCCCGCGATTGACGAAGATCAAGTCAGGCGCGCGAGGAGCTCGTTAGCGTGACGCGATGACCTTCAAGACCGACACGACCGTCCGCACGGACGTCCTCATCATCGGCGCCGGACCGGCGGGCTTGTTCCAAGTGTTCGAGCTCGGCCTCCTCGGCCTTCACGCGCACGTCGTCGACGCAATGCCGGTGGTCGGCGGCCAATGCGTCGAGCTCTATCCGGACAAGCCCATCTACGACATTCCCGCGCTGCCGGTCTGCGGCGCGCGCGAGCTCGCCGATCGTCTGATGCAGCAGATAAAGCCGTTCTCGCCGACGTTCCATCTCGGTGAAGTCGTCACGCGCGTCGAGAAGCGCGGCGACGGGCGTTTTGATGTCGAGACCGGAGGCGGTTCGCGCTTCGATGCGGGGGTCGTCGTGATCGCCGCCGGTCTCGGCGCATTTTCGCCGCGCAAGCTCGCACTGCCGCAGGCGGCTCTGCTCGAAGGCAACGCGGTGCATTACAAGGTGACCGATTCGGCGCGATACGACGGTTGCGAGATCGTCATAGCCGGTGGCGGCGATTCCGCACTCGATTGGGCGATCGAACTCGCCGACCGTGCGCACGTCGTGCTCGTGCACCGCTCGTCGAAGTTCCGCGCTGCGCCGGCCAGCATCGCGAAGATGCGCTCGCTCTGCGACGAAGCTCGCATGCAGTTCCTCGAAGGCGAAGTCATCGGCCTCGACGCCGAAGGCAGTGCGCTCAAGTCCGTGCGCGTGCAGACGCGCGGCGGTCTCGTTCGCCGCGTCGATGCTGCGCATCTGCTCATCTTCTGGGGCTTGCATCCGGCGCTGGGGCCGATTGCGGAATGGGGACTTGGTCTGGACAGGAACCAGATCGCGGTCGACACCGCGCGCTTCTCGACCAACATTCCCGGCATCTTCGCGGTCGGCGACATCAATACGTATCCGGGCAAGCGCAAGTTGATCCTGTCGGGCTTCCACGAAGCCGCACTCGCGGCATTCGCGATCAAGGAATACCTCTGTCCGGGCGAGAAGGTGCCTCTTCAGTACACGACGACGAGCCCGGCGATACAGCGCAGGCTCGGTGTCGTCGCGGAGCGGGACGACGTCGAAGCCGCCGCATGAGCGGCGTTGCAAGACGAGCCGCCTTTACCGCGCCGGCACTGCGCAATCGAACGGCAGCCACGCATGCAGCCACGGTGCCTGCGTTGCGGCGAGCCAAGGTCCAGCTAAGGTCAACGCAGCGCTGACCAAGAGCACGCCGCCCGCGGCGCGACGCAGAGTGCCGCGTCCCATCCACGCCGCCATGCGTTGCGCGCCGAGCGCACCGATCAGCAGCGCGGGCGCCGTGCCGGCGCCGAACGCGGCCATCGCCGCGGCGCCGCGCCAAGGATCGAGCGAAAGCGTCGCGATCAGGAGGACCGTATAGACGAAGCCGCACGGCATCCAGCCCCACAGCATGCCGAACGCGAACGCGCGCGGCAGCGTCGAAACCGGCAGAAGGCGCCGGCCGATTGGGGCGAGCCGCGACCACAGCGCGCGCCCGATGCCGTGACCCGGATCGCGCAGCGCTCCGAATGCGACCAGCGCACCCATCGCGAGCGCGGCCGCGCTCGCACCGCGCAGCGCGATGCGCACGCTGTCGTGGTCGAGCAGCGCGACCGCGCCGCCGGCGATGCCGCCGAAGAGAAGGCCCGCCAGCGAATACGACGCGATCCGCCCGAGCTGATAACCGAAGAGCAACCGCCGGCGCGGCCGTCCGTCGGCGCGCCGCGCCGTCACTGCGCCGAGTGCCGCCGAAATACCGCCGCACATGACGAGGCAATGTCCGCTCGCCGCAAGGCCGAGCAGGAACGCGGCGCCGATCGTCAGCACGTTGCCGCTCATGACGGCGGCGGCGCGCGACGATCGTCGGTCAGCGGCATCAGCGCCGGTGTCTCGAGATCGTCGAATTGCGCATGATCGATCGCCCAGAACAGCGCTGCGACGCCGGCACCGAGCAGCACGATGCTGAGCGGGATCAGGAGCAGGATGATGTTCA
>Ga0070668_100002443_pt1 | contig 13671 bp, 13 predicted proteins | sample KBSS43metaG_FD_64661 | JGI IMG/M metagenome (GOLD analysis project Ga0070668, IMG submission 64661) | Switchgrass rhizosphere microbial communities from Kellogg Biological Station, Michigan, USA - KBS S4-3 metaG | ecosystem: Host-associated > Plants > Roots > Rhizosphere > Soil ... | reverse complement strand
CCGTGCACCGTGCAGAGCTTCCTGCACCTGGCGCGGCACCGGTTCTACGACCACACGGTGTGCCACCGGCTCACGGCGTACCCGACGCTGAAGGTCCTGCAGTGCGGCGACCCGACCGCGACCGGCGAGGGCGGGCCCGGCTACAAGTACCAGGACGAGCTGCCGGTGGACCTGCCGCCGGCACCGACCGACCCGACCGGCGCCCGGCGTGTCTACGCGCGCGGCCTGCTGGCGATGGCCAACGCGGGTCCGGACACGAACGGTTCGCAGTTCTTCGTCGTGTACGGCGATTCCGCGCTGCGGCCGAATTACACGGTGTTCGGCACGGTCGGCGCCGAGGGCTTGAAGACGCTCGACAAGGTCGCCGCCGGCGGGATCCAGCCGACCGCGGAGGACCCGGCTCCGGTCGACGGCACGCCGGTGCTGCGGACGGAACTGCTCCGCGTCCGGCCCGACTGCTGGTTCTGACGGCGGCCGCGGGTCCACCTGCCGCTCGGGTGGGCCCGCGGGACACCATCGCCTGTGTGTTCGGAGGGGAATCTCGTGTGATGGGGAGGGCATCACTCGTGATTGAGGGGGCATCACTCGTGATTGGAGGGTCGACTCGCGTGTCTGGAGGGTCGACTCGCGTACCTGGGCGGTCGGTTCGCTTGATGGAAGCCGGGACTTGCGTGATGGGGGGCGGGAGTTGTGGGTGGGTCAGGTGGTGGTGATTTCCCAGAGGGCCTCCATCAGGGTTTGGGTTGCGCCCGCGAACGCGTGTTTCGAGGGTGCCGCGTAGCCGACGATCAGGCCGCCTGGGCGGGGTGAGTCCATCCAGTAGCCGTCGAGGCCCTCGATGCCGATCGCGCGGCGGCGGCAGGCCGCCAGGGCGGTCAGCTCGGACGGGCCGTCTTCGGGGAGCATCAGCAGCAGGTGCAGGCCGGCCGCGATGCCGTGCGGCCGCACCGAGTCCGGCAGCGCCGCCAGCAGCCGCGCGCGGCGGGCGCGGTACTCGGCGCGGCAGCGGCGGACGTGCTGGTCGTAGGCGCCCGAGCCGATCAGCTCGGCCAGCGCCAGCTGGTTCAGCAGCGCCGGGCGCGAGCCGCTGTCGGCCAGCGCCGCGCGGACCGGCTCCACCAGTGATCGCGGCAGCACCAGCCAGGCGAGCCGCAACGCCGGGGCCAGGGTCTTGCTCGCCGTGCCCGCGTACACCACCCGCTCCGGTGCGAGCGCCTGCAGCGCCCCGACCTGCTGGCGGTCGAAGCGGAACTCGCCGTCGTAGTCGTCCTCCAGCACGAACGCGCCCGAGTCGCTCGCCCAGCGGGTCAGCGCCGCGCGGCGGGGTGGGGCCAGCGTGACGCCGGTGGGGTACTGGTGCGCCGCCGTCACGACCACCGCCGGACTGTCCAAAGCGGACACGTCGAGGCCGTGCTCGTCGACGTCCACGCCGACCACCCGCTGCCCCTGCGCCGCGGCGATCGACCGGTACAAACCCAGGGACGGGTTCTCGAACGCCATTTCGCCGATGCCCAAAGCGAGCAGGGCCCGCGACAGAACGGCCATGGCGTGCGAGAACCCGTGGCACACCACGATCCGCGCCGGGTCGGCGACCACCCCGCGGGCCCGGGCCAGGTAGCCGGCGAGGGTGTCGCGCAGCTCCGGCGCGCCCAGCTCCGATTCGTAGCCGAGCGCCGACGCCGGGGTCCGCAGCAGGGCCCGGCGGGTGGCGGTGATCCAGGCCTGCCGGGGGAACGCGGTCAGGTCCGGGCGGCCCGGTCGCAGGTCCCAGCGCGGCGCCGGGTCGCGCGGTGCTTGCCGCGGCGCGGACTGGGGGAGCGAACCCGCCGTCGCGACCCGCGTCGGCGCGCCCTGGGCCGTCCGCAGGTAGCCCTCGGCCGCGAGGTCGGCGTACACGCGCGTGACCGTGCCGCGGGCGACGCCGAGGTCGTGTGCCAGCGCCCGGGTCGAGGGCACCGCCGCACCCGGCTGCCAGCGGCCCTCGCGGATGGCCGTGCGGATCGCGGCCACGAGCCCGCCGCGGCCGGTCGAAGGGTGCCAGCCGAGGTGGACGTCGAGGCCGGAACTGGACCACGAATCTGCCATGTGACTGGACCATACCCGTGGACCAGTTGGGACTAGCGTGAATGGCATGACCAAGCGAATCGGGCTCGGGGGCGCTCCCGAGCTGTACCAGGCGATGGCGAACCTGCAGGCCGAGGTGAACAAGGCCGGCGCCAACGCGGGGCTCGACCCCAAACTGCTGGAACTGGTGAAGACCCGCGCGTCGCAGATCAACGGCTGCGCGTACTGCCTCGACATGCACACCCGCGACGCACTCGAGCTGGGCGAGTCGCCGCGGCGGCTGTTCGTGCTCGACGGCTGGCGCGAGACCGACCTGTTCACCGAGCAGGAGCAGGCCGCCCTCGCCCTCACCGAGGCGATGACCAGGCTGTCCGCGACCCAGGCCGTGCCCGACGACGTCTACGAAGAAGCGGTGCGGGTGTTCACGGAGGAGCAGTACCAGGCGGTCGCCTGGGAGATCATCGCGATCAACAGCTGGAACCGGATGACCATCACCAGCCACACGCCGCTCCCGAAGCGCGACTCGTGACCGCCGCCGCGCTCAAGGCGCTGCACGTCCCTGGCAAGCCACTGGTCCTGCCGAACGCCTGGGACGCCGACACCGCGAAGCTCGTCGAGGCCGCCGGGTTCCCCGTCGTGGCGACCAGCTCGGTCGCCGTGGCGGCCGCGCTCGGCTTCCCCGACGGCGAGGAAGCGCCCGTCGGCGAGATGTTCGCCGCCGCCGCGCGGATCGTGAAGGCGGTCGGCATCCCGGTCACCGTCGACGCCGAGTCGGGCTACGGCCTGTCCGGCGCCGAGCTGGCGGGACGGCTGCTCGACGCCGGTGCCGTCGGCTGCAACTTCGAAGACACCGACCACGGCACGGGCCAGGTGCGACCCGTCGCCGAGCAGGCGGAGCGGATCGCCGCCCTGCGCGAGGCGGCGGGGGACGGCCTGGTGATCAACGCCCGCGTCGACTCCTTCCGCGGCGTCGACGCCCACGAAGCGATGGCGGACGGCGTCGCCAGGGCGAAGGCCTACCTCGAAGCCGGCGCCGACTGCGTCTACCCGATCCACCTGCGCACTCCGGAGTCGATCGCGGAGTTCGTGCAGGGGGTCGGCGGCGCCGCGGTCAACGCGCCGGCTTGGCCGGGCAACCCGGGAATCGCCGCGCTCGCGGAACTGGGGGTAGCGCGGATTTCCCTGGGTGGCGGGCTGTGGCAGTTCGTCCGGAAGCAGCTCGAAGCGACCCTCGCGGGCGTCGCGGAGGGCAAGCTGCCGTACTGAGAATGGCCGAAGGCCGCCGCGAGGGGATCGGGAACACCCTCGCGGCGGCCTTCGGGGTCGGTGTGGTTAGTGGACGACGGCCTTCTCGGCGCCCGCGCCGGTCAGGGACCGGACCTCCATCTCGGCGTACTTCTTCTCGTCGTGCTCCTTGGACAGGACCGTGCCCAGCCAGCCCAGGATGAACGCGGCCGGGATCGAGACGATGCCGGGGTTGCTCAGCGGGAACCAGGCGAAGTCGGCGCTCTTGAACATCGACGTGCTCTTGCCCGACACCGCGGGCGAGAAGACGATCAGCACGACGGTGATGGCGAGGCCGCCGTAGATCGACCACAGCGCGCCCTGGGTGTTGAACCGCTTCCAGAACAGCGAGTAGAGGATCGTCGGGAGGTTCGCCGACGCCGCCACCGCGAAGGCCAGCGCCACGAGGAACGCCACGTTCTGCCCGTTGGCCAGGATGCCGCCGCCGATCGCGAGCGCGCCGATCACCAGCGCGGTGATCCGGGCGACCTTGACCTCGGAGTCCGGCGACGTCTTGCCCCGCTTCACGACGTTGGCGTAGACGTCGTGCGCGAACGACGCCGACGCCGTGATCGTCAGGCCCGCCACCACCGCGAGGATCGTGGCGAACGCGACCGCGGAGATCAGGCCCAGCAGCACCGGCCCGCCCAGTTCGAGCGCGAGCAGCGGCGCCGCGGAGTTCACCCCGCCCGGCGCCTTCTTGATCACGTCCGGGCCGACCAGCGCACCGGCGCCGTAGCCCAGCACCAGCGTGAACAGGTAGAACACGCCGATCAGCACGATCGCCCAGACGACCGAGCGGCGGGCGTCGCGGGCCGTCGGCACGGTGTAGAAGCGCATCAGGACGTGCGGCAGGCCGGCGGTGCCGAGGACCAGGGCGATGCCGAGCGAGAGGAAGTCCAGTTTGGACGTTCCGGTGGCGCCGTACTGCTTGCCCGGGCCGAGCAGCGTCTCGCCGGCCTTGCCCGCCTTGTCGACCGCGGCCTGCAGCAGGCTGGAGAAGTTGAAGCCGTACTTGGCGAGCACCCACAGCGTCATCGCGAGCGCACCGAAGATCAGCAGCGCGGCCTTGATGATCTGCACCCAGGTGGTGCCCTTCATGCCGCCGATCAGGACGTAGGCGATCATGATGATGCCGACCACGGCGATCACCAGTGCCTGCGCGCCCGAGCCTTCGACGCCGAGCAGCAGCGCCACGAGACCACCGGCCCCGGCCATCTGCGCCAGCAGGTAGAAGAACGACACGGCGAGCGTCGACGTCGCGGCCGCGGCCCGCACCGGGCGCTGCTTCATGCGGAACGCCAGGACGTCGCCCATCGTGAACTTGCCGGTGTTGCGCAGCAGTTCCGCGACCAGCAGCAGCGCGACGAGCCACGCGACCAGGAAGCCGATGGAGTAGAGGAAGCCGTCGTAGCCGTTGATGGCGATCGCGCCGGCGATGCCGAGGAACGACGCCGCCGAAAGGTAGTCACCCGAGATCGCGACGCCGTTCTGGGGACCGGTGAAGGCGCGCCCGGCGGCGTAGTAGTCCGATGCCGTCTTCGTGTTGCGGCTGGCGCGGAACACGATCACCAGCGTGATGATCACGAAGAGGGCGAAGATGCCGATGTTGAGGAGCGGGTTGCTGCCCTCCACACTCGCGGCGAGTGTCGTCATGCCTGCTCCTTCGCGGGGCCTTCGATGTCTTCGCGGATCTTCTCGGCCACGGGGTCGAGCTTCCGGTTGGCGTACCGGACGTAGAGACCGGTGATGACGAACGTCGAGACGAACTGCAGGAGGCCGAAGATCAGGCCGACGTTGATGTTGCCGAACACCTTCGTGCTCATGAAGCTGTGCGCGTAGTCCGCGAGGAGGACGTAGAGCAGGTACCAGAGGAGGAACACCGCCGTCATCGGGAAGACGAACCGGCGCAGGCGGCTGCGCAGCTCACGGAACTCGGTGCTTTCGTGCGCGCGTTCCCAGATGGTGTCTGACGTGTCCGGGGGCCCGCCGGTGTCCGTCGTGCTCATCGCTTGCTCCCTGCGACGTTGCGGAAAGTGACCTGCGACACCGTAGGGAGCTGTGAGTCTCGCGTGAAGATTCAGCGGCTCAACAGCCGGGCCAGACGACGAACGGTTGACGAACGGTCGCGCGGTCCCGTCGAACGGGGTTCGTCCAGGTGCAACCGGAGCATCGCCGCCGTCGACCAGGCGGGTGGCCTGCCCCGCAAGGAGACCAAGGCCATTACGCCGAACGCCAACGGTACCGACCAGGGTGCCGGTTGCTGCACCAAGATCGCCACCCAGCCATGCAGGTCCGGCCCGGCGAGGGCGAACAAGATCGAGCCGGACGACGCCACGAGGCCGGTCAGCACGCCGGCGATCCCGCCGGCCGCGGTCAGCCGCGGCCACCAGATCCCGAGCACGAGCAGCGGGCAGAACGTCGACGCGGCCACGGTGAAGCCCCACGTGACGAGGACCCCGGCGTCGAGCTCGGCCGAGCGCAGCGCCAGCAGCACCATCACCCCGGCGACGCCGAAGACGGCGATCCGCAGCCGCCGCAGGCCGCCGGGCACGAGGTCGTGCGCGATCGCGCCGGACATCACCAGCAGCAGGCCGAGCGACGTCGCCAGGAACGCGGCGAACGCGCCCGCCGTCAGCAGCGCCGTGAACAGCCCGCCGGCCCACCCACTGTCCACTTGGGACGGCAGGGCGACGACGACGGTGTCGGTCGCGCCGGAGAGGTAGAGCCCGGGCACGAACACCCGGCCGAGCACGCCGTAGACGCCGGGGAAGAGGTAGAAGACGCCGAGCAGCGCGACCGTGATCGCCGCGGTGCGGCGCGCGGCGCGGCCGTCCGGGCTGGTGTGGAAGCGCATGAGCACGTGCGGCAGGCCCATGGTGCCCAGCATGGTCGCGACGAGGACGGCCCAGGTGCCGAGCAGCGGGTAACCGTGATCGCCGAGGTCGAGCAGCGGGCGCTGCCAGTCGGCACCGCCGAGCGGTGCTCCGCCGCGGACCGCGGGGACGGCCGTGCCCGCGCCGAACACGACTTCGTCCTGGCTGTGCGCGGTGAATTCGCCCGGGGGCAGGATTTCCACGACGCCGTTGCGCCGCACGGGCGTCGGTTCGCGGAGTTCCATGGTGACGTCGACCTCGAACTTCACCGGCGTCTCGCGGGTGAAGTGGGTGAACTCGACCGGGTTGAGCGCGTCGGTCCGGTTGACGGCGCCGGCCTGCAGCACCAGCCAGATCGCGGGCACCAGGAAGAGCAGGAGCTTCAGCACGAACTGGAACGCCTGCACGTACGTCGCGGCGCGCATCCCGCCCAGTGCGAGGGTGACGCTGACCGCGGCGCCGGCCAGCACCACGCCGACCCAGTACGGCGTGCCGCCCACCGCGGCGAGCACCAGGCCGGCCGTGCGGAACTGCGGGACGACGTAGATGGTGCCGATCACCAGCACGACCACGGCGGTGAGGCGGCGCAGCGCGGGGGAGTTGAGCCGGGCTTCGGCGAAGTCGGGGACGGTCAGCGCGCCCGAGCGCCGCATCGGCGCCGCGACGAGCACCAGCATCGCGATGTAGCCGGCGGTGAAGCCGACGGGGTACCAGAGCGCGCCGATGCCGTCCTTGACGACCAGTCCGGCGACGCCGAGGAACGACGCCGCGCTGAGGTACTCGCCGGAGACCGCGGCCGAGTTGACCAGCGGCGAGATCCGGCGGGACGCCACGAGGAAGTCCGACGTCGTGCGCATCGCGGCGACCCCGCGGACGCCGATCAGCAGCGTCACGAGCACGACCGGCGCGACGGCGAGCGCGACGCCCACTAGCGGACCCTGCCGCGCTCAAGCGCCCCAATGTGGCGTTCGGTGCGTCTGACGCACCGAACGCCACATTGGGTGCGTTGGACGCAACCAACGCCACATTGGGGCGCTTGGGGCCGGGCGGTCACTGGTCGTCCTCGAGGCGCTCGGCGCGGCGCAGCTGCCAGCGGGCCAGCAGTGCCATCGCCGGGTACGGCAGCACCGCGAGCATCAGCCAGGACACCGGGATTCCCAGCAGCCGCGCGGTGTCCAAGCCGGGGAAGATCGCGAACAACCCGGGCAGGCCGAGCAGCAGCGCGAACATCAGCACCAGCGCGGGCACGCCGCGACGCCGCTGCGCGCGGTAGAGGGCGGTGGCGCGCTGGGTGTCGCCCGCGGGTAACCGCACGACCCGCCAGCGATGGCGGGACCGGCGCCGGGCGTGGGCGAGGCGGGTCTGCGGGCTGGTGACGGCGACCCGGCGGATCTTGCTCATCGCGCGCCTCGCCGGGGGCAGAGGCGAGCGGCGGTGGGTGCGGGGCGACCGGCCGCGCGCGGCTTGTTGCGGCTCATCGCGCGCCTCGCCGGGGGCAGTCGGCCTCGGGTGGGCGGTTCATCGCGCTCCCGGGCCGAGCTGGCCGTGCTGGGCGGCTTCCAGCAGCCGGTCCCGTAGGTCGCGGGCGTGCCGCCGGCTGACCGGGACGTCGCCGGCTTCGGTGTGGGCCAGCAGGCCGCCCGCGGTGTCGCTGCGCAGTTCCAGCACCGCGCCGACCGCCAGCAGGAACCCGCGGTGCACCCGGCTGAACCCGGTGCCCTCCCAATACTCCTCGAGCCGCGAGATCGGCATCCGCACCAGGTGGACGCCGCCGCGCGTGTGCAGCCGGACGTAGTCGCCGTGCGCCTCGACGAACAGGACGTCGTCGCGGCGGACGTACCGGGTGCGGCCGCCGGATTCGACCGGGAGCGCGGCCATCGCGTCCGGTGTCGGCCGCCCGGACGGCGTCGCCATCCGCGTCACCTTCGCCAACGCGGCGGACAGCCGTTCGGCGCGGACCGGTTTGAGCAGGTAGTCGACCGCGCCGATGCCGTAGGCCGTGACGGCGTGCCCGTCGTGCGCCGTGACGAACACGATCACCGGCGGTTCGCTCAGCTTCGCCAGCAGGGACGCCAGCTCGAGGCCGTCGAGACCCGGCATGGAGATGTCGAGGAACACCGCGTCGAACCGGTCGGCTTGGAGGAGCTTCAACGCCTTCAGCGCGTCACCCGCGCCGACGACTTCGCCGACTTCGGGTGCTTCGCCGAGCATGCGGCAAAGCTCGTCCAGAGCGGGCGGCAGGTCGTCGACGGCGAGGACGCGCAGGCCCGTCACGGCAGCACCCCCGGCTGGAACCGCGGCACCCGCACGATCACCCGGGTGCCCGCGCCGGTCTCGGTCTCCACGGTGAGGCCGTACCAGGCGCCGTAGACGTCCCGCAATCGTCTGTCCACATTGGCCAGTCCGAGCCCGGCCGGGTCGTCCTCGCCGACGCGGCCGGCGAGGATGTCCGCCGCCCGCTTCGGGTCCATGCCGACCCCGTCGTCCTCGACGAAGATCACGCAGTCGTTCCCTTCCGCCTGGCCGTGCACCTGGACCAGCCCGGTGCCCGACCGCGGCTCGATGCCGTGCCGGATGGCGTTCTCCACCAGCGGTTCCAGCACCAGGTACGGGACGGCGACCGCGAGGATCTCCGGCGCGACCCGCACCTGGACGCGCAGCCGTTCGCCGAGCACGGCCCGCTGCAGCGCGAGGTACGTCTCGATCGCGCGGAACTCCTCGGCGACCACCGTGTATTCGCCGTGCCGCGCCAGGCTGTAGCGGGTGTAGTCGGCGAAGTCGAGCATCAGGTCGCGGGCGCGGTCGGGGTCCGAGCGCACCAGCGACGCGATGACGGTGAGCGCGTTGTAGACGAAGTGCGGCGACATCTCCGCCCGCAGCGCCCGCAGTTCGGCCTGGGCCGCCTGTTCGGCCGACGCCTCGAGCCGGCCGCGTTCGAGGGCCTGCACGACCAGGTCGGCGGCCTGGCCCGCGACCGCGTCCCGGACGTCGCCGACCACCAGCAGCGCCCCGGCGAGTTCGTCGTGGACGTGCAGCGGCAGCACGAGGACGTCCGGTGCGGAGCCGGGTTCCTCGCTGTGGAGCACGCCCTCGAGCACCGTCGCGACGGCGTCGTCGGGCCCCGGCCGTCCCGACCAGAGCAGTGCCCCGGACAGGTCGGTGAGGCCGAGCCCGGGGAAGCCGAAGAGCCTGCGCAGGCGGTGCGCGGCGCGGCGGGCGCGGGTGCCGGCCAGCCCGTCGCGCAGGTCGTCGGTGATCCGGTGGGCGGCGGCGAGCACCGGCAGCGGGTCGGCGCGGGACGCCGGGCGCAGGTGCAGCGCGGTCATCGGGCCTCCCTCGGCGGCGGTGTCCAGGGGGATAGATCCTACGGCCAAGCCGCGTCCTCCCGGTCGGTCAGCACCTGGGCGTGGCGGCGGAACCAGCGCCAAAGGCGGTAGTCGTCCATCGCCGTCACCGGGGCCGGCTCGTCGGCCAGCAGGTTCGCGTCGGCGGGGTAGGGCCGGTCGGGCAGCGAGACCCACCCGGTCGTGCGGGTCTCCTTGACCGCCACCCGCACCGGCCGGAACGTCGTCGGGTCGAGGCCGTCGCTGTGCCGGACGACCTCGTCGAAGAACCACGCCGACGTGATCAGCGCGAGCACGCCACGTGACGCCCTGAGTGCCTCCTTCAGCGGCGGGGCCTCCAGGAGCCGGAACGTCTGGTTGATCGCCGGCGCGGTGACGCCGTGGTCGTCGTAGGCGACCTCGCCCGCGTGCAGCGCCATCCGGAGCCGGATCCGGGCTCCGGCGGGGTGCGTCCGGTTGTGCCGGTGCACCGCCACGGCGAGGGCGGTGGGCAGGAACTCGACGAAATGTCCTTTCGGGATCTCCGGTGGGGCCAGGACGAAGACACCGTCGCCGCAGTCCTGGTCCTGGCAGTCCGCCCAGGGGGCGCCCGCGTCGTCGAATGCCCGGCGAAGCGCGTAATACAGGCCTTCGCGCAACGCCAGGCGGTGTGGTGTCGTCCTGCGCTGGTCGCCGTAGCCCTCGACATCCACGGCGAAGATCGTCCGGTGTACCGCCGGCCGCTCGTAGTTCATCGCACCCTCCTGCGATCATGCAGGCACGGATGCATCTGCACGTGCAAATGAGTGTGACGCAAGGCACTGGATCGGGGGAACGGGCCGTGCGGTGAGCGGTTCTCCCACCGCGGTAACCGGCAGTGAGCGATCACCGCCAGTGAAACCGCAGGTCAGATACGGCCCAGGAGCCGACAACCGTCACAAGGAGTTGACGGACGAAGCCGCACCGGGCGATGCGGCTTAGCCCGTCCGGGTCAGCAGCTCTGCTTGTAGAAGTACTGCGAGTTGGTGTCCATGTCGGCCTTGGTGATCGAGTGCAGCTGCGCGGTGAGGTTCCGCGTCACCGGCTTGCCTTCGATGGCCGCGACCGCCTGCTGGACGCCCTGGGTGCCGATGGCGGCCGGGTCCTGCGCGATGAGGGCCTGGTACTGGCCGTTCTTGAGGCCTTCGACTTCGGACGGGCTGGCGTCGAAGCCGACCAGGTTGACCGCGCCGACCTTGCCCGCGTTGCGCAGGCCCGTCGCCGCGCCTTCGCCCGTGTTGAGGTTGGTCGCGAAGATGCCGATGAGGTCGGGGGTCGACGACAGGGCCGCCGTCACCTTGGACGCCGCCTGGTCCGGCTCGTTCTGGGTGAACTGGACGCCGATCGACTTCAGGTTCGGGCTGTTCTTCAGCTCTTCCTCGAAGCCCTTCGCGCGGGCCGCCGTGGTGGAGGTGCCGGCGATCGTGTCGAGGATCAGCACCGAGCCGCTCTTGCCGGCCGCGAGCTTGGCCATCGTCTGCGCGGCCAGCTTGCCACCCGCGGCGTTGTCCGAGGAGACGGACGACGCGGCGACGCCGGTGTCCTTCAGCGACGTGTCGACCTCGACGATCTTCGCGCCGCGGGCCTTGACCTGCTGGATCGGCGCGAGCATCGCCGTGTCGTCGGTCGGCGCGATGAGCAGCGCGGCGGGCGGGTTCGAGCCGAGGGCGTTGACGAGCTGGGTCTGCATCGCCGCGTCGAACTTCTGCGGCGCCTGCGTGGTCAGCTCGTAGCCGAGCTTCTTCGCCTCGGCCTCCGCGCCGCACTGCAGCGAGATGTAGAACGGCTCGGCCTGCACGCCCGGGATCAGCGCCAGCTTCTTGCTGCCGGACGGCTGGGCGGAGGCACCGGACCCGCTCTGCCCGACCGTGCCGGACCCGCACGCGGTGAGCAGCGCCGCGGCCGAGGCCAGCGCGCCGACGGCCACGAGAGTCTTGGAAAGGTTCATGACACAAGCACCTCTTTGTACTCGGTTTCGTTCTAGGGGGACTCAGCGGGAGTTGCGGCGACGGCGGCGCCGCTGGTCGAACCAGACGGCCGCGACGAGCACCGCGCCGACCGCGATCATCTGCCAGAAGTCCTGGACGTGGGTGATGTTGAAGCCCTTCTTCAGCACCGCCGGGATGAACACGCCGATCACCGTGCCCAGCACCGAGCCGACGCCGCCGAAGAGGCTCGTTCCGCCCATCACGACCGCGGCGATGGCGTTGAGGTTGTCGGTGGTGTGCGCCGAGATCGTGGTCGACGCGTAGTACGCCAGCGAGAGGAACCCGGCGATCCCGGCCAGGAACCCCGTCAGCGTGTACACCTTCAACAGGTGCGCGGTGACGCCGATGCCCGCGCGCCGCGCGCCCTCGGCGTTGGAGCCGACCGCGAAGGTGTACCGGCCGAACTTCGTCGTGTGCAGCAGCCACGCGCCGATCAGCGTGATCACCACGGCGACGATGACCAGGTTGGGCACCACGCCGAACGAGGTGCCGTAGCCGAGGGTCTGGTTGAGCACGACCGGCACGCTGCGCACGTCCGACCCGTTGTTGAGCAGGTAGGCCGAGCCGAGCGCCGCGCCCATCGTGCCGAGGGTGACGATCAGCGGCGGGATCCCCGCCACCGCGATGAGGAACCCGTTGACCAGGCCCCACACCGTCCCGGCGACGACCGCCGCGAGCAGCCCGACCGTGATGACGCCCCAGCCGGCGTTCGACGCGCTGCCGCCGGAGAGCGCTTCCATCACCTTGCCGGCGACCATGCCGGCGAAGATCAGCACCGAGCCGACGGACAGGTCGATGCCGGAGGTGATGATCACGAACGTCATCCCGACCGACAGCACCAGCAGCACCGACGTCTCGATGAGCAGCGTCTGGAACGTGAACAGGGTGGCGAACTCGGCGGGGGCGATGGCGGTGAACACGGCGATGAGCGCCAGCAGCACCAGCGCGATCCAGAACGTGTTGGCCCCGATCAGGCGCTTGCCCAGCGGCCGCTTCCCGAAGCCGGCTTCGGGCGTTTCCTGGATGTCCTTCTTCGCGGGCGTCGACACGGTCACGCCGCCTCCTCTTGCACCAGGGCGCCGGTCATCGCGGCGACGAGGTCTTCGAGCTTCGTGTCCGACCCGGTGAACCGGGCGACGCGCTTGCCGAGCCGCAGCACCTCGACGCGGTCGGCGACCGACAGCACCTCGGGCATGTTGTGGCTGATCAGGACCACCGCGATGCCCTTGTCGCGCACCTTCTTGATGACGTCGAGGACGCGCTCGCGCTGCACCACCCCCAAAGCGGCGGTCGGCTCGTCCATGAACACGACCTTCGACGCCCACACGACCGAGCGCGCGACCGCGACGCTCTGGCGCTGGCCGCCGGACAGCGAGCCGATCGGGACATCGGTGCTCTGCAGCGTGACGCCGAGGCGCTGGAACTCTTCGACGGCCCGCCGCCGCATCTCGGCCTTGTCGATCATGCCGAGCTTGCCGAGGATGCCCTTGCGGTGGATTTCGCGGCCGAGGAACAGGTTCGCCGCCGGGTCGAGCTCGGGCGCGACGGCGAGGTCCTGGTAGACGGTCTCGATGCCCAGGCGCCGCGCGGTGGTCGGCGAGTCGAAGTGCGCTTCCGCGCCGTCGAGCAGGATCTTCCCCGACGTCGGCTGTTCCGCGCCGGAGAGGCACTTGACCAAAGTGGACTTGCCGGCGCCGTTGTCGCCGATCAGCGCCGTCACCTCGCCCGCGCGGGCCTGGAACGACGCGCCGCGCAGCGCTTCGACCGACCCGTAGTGCTTGGTCAGGTCGACCGCTTCCAGCAGGATTTCGCTCATCCGTGCCTCTCTTCCGGCGCCGGCGGCCGGCAGCGGATCACCGTCGCGGTGCCGGACAGCTCGGTCTGGCCGGCGTCGAACGGGACGACGTAGGTGTCGCCCTTCGCCAGCGCGTGTGCGCCGCCGTGTTCGGTGCGCAGCGTGCCCGCGCCGTCGAGGACGACCAGCACCGCGAACGACGGATCGAGTGACAACGTTGTCAGCTCGTCGGTACGCAGCTGTTCGGCTCGGAAGAACCGCTCCGATCCGCCGGCCAGCAGGTCCACAGTGGACGCGCTGTC
>Ga0070668_100002436_pt1 | contig 13693 bp, 12 predicted proteins | sample KBSS43metaG_FD_64661 | JGI IMG/M metagenome (GOLD analysis project Ga0070668, IMG submission 64661) | Switchgrass rhizosphere microbial communities from Kellogg Biological Station, Michigan, USA - KBS S4-3 metaG | ecosystem: Host-associated > Plants > Roots > Rhizosphere > Soil ... | reverse complement strand
GCGAATGCGCTCCTGATCTTGCCGTCGAGGAGCGGCTGCAGCCAGCGGTCCTTGAGCGCGGGCGAGCCGTAGCGCTCGATCGTCTCCATGTTGCCGGTGTCGGGCGCCGAGCAGTTGAAGACCTCGGACGACCACGGGACGCGCCCCATGATCTCGGCGAGCGGCGCATAGTCGCCGTTCGACAGGCCGAAGTCGCGGCCGCTCGCCTTCGACCCCTTGCCCCCGGCGGTCGGCGGCAGGAACAGGTTCCACAGGCCCTGCGCGCGCGCCTTCGGCTTCAGCGCCTCGATCGTCTGCAGCGGCGTCCAGCGCTTGCCGGCCTTGGTGTTGGCCTCGATCTCGTCCTCGTAGCGCTGCTCGGCCGGATAGATGTGCTCGTCCATGAAGCGCAGCAGCTGCGCCTGGAGTTCCTTCGTGCGCGGTGAATATTCGAAGTCCATGATGGTCTTTCGTGAGTGACGGGGACGAGGCGGCGCGGCGCCTCAGCTTTGCTGCGCCATGCGCCAGCCCAGTTCCGCGAGCGGCCGCGCGCCGGCGGCCGACTGGCGCGCCTGCGCGCTCGATGCCGTGCCCGCCTCGACGCGCTTGGCGATGCCTTGCAGGATGCCGGCGATCCGGAACAGGTTGTAGGCGAGGTAGAAATTCCAGTCGGCCATCACCGCATCGGGGTCGGCGCGGCCGGTGCGCTCGCAATAGCGTTCCACGTATTCGCGTTCGGTCGGAATGCCGAGCGCGGCGTGGTCGAGGCCGCCGATGCCGCGCGACGCATGGGCGCCGCCGGGCGCGATGTGCCACGACATACAGTGGTAGCTGAAGTCGGCGAGCGGATGGCCGAGCGTCGAGAGCTCCCAGTCGAGGACGGCGACGATGCGCGCCTCGTCGGCGGCGAAGACGAGGTTGTCGAGCCGGAAGTCGCCGTGGACGATCGACACCTGGGAGTCGTCGCGCGCGCTCGCCGGAATGTGCGCGGGAAGCCACTCGATGAGGCGATCCATCGCCTCGATCGGCTCGGTGATCGAGGCCTGATACTGCTTGGTCCAGCGGCCGATCTGGCGCTCGAAGTAGTTGCCCGGCTTGCCGTAGCCGGCCAGGCCGACGCTCGCCGGATCGACCGAATGGAGCGCTGCGATGACGCGGTTCATCTCGTCGTAGATGGCCGCCCGTCCGGGCGCGTCGAACGCCGGCAGCGCCTGGTCCCAGAGGACGCGCCCGGCGATGAACTCCATCACGTAGAAGGCGCGGCCGATGACGCTTTCGTCCTCGCACAGGACGTGCATGCGCGGCACCGGCACGGCGGTGTCGGCGAGGCCGCGCATCACCCTGAACTCGCGCTCGACAGCGTGCGCCGACGGCAGCAGCTTCGACGCCGGTCCCGGCTTCGAGCGCATGACGTAGGCGCGTGCGGGCGTCAGGAGCTTGTAGGTCGGGTTCGACTGGCCGCCCTTGAACTGCTCGACGACGAGCGGGCCGGCGAAGCCAGGGAGTCGCTCGGTCAGATAACGCTCGAGCGCAGCGGCGTCGAACGCATGGGACTCGGCAACCGGCTTGGTTCCGGTGTTGGCTTCGGGCGTGCTCATGAGGCCATTCTCAGCGGTTGGCGATCGCCAGCAGCTTGTCCTTCGAGAGCACCACCAGGCGGGTCGGCTCGATCCGCACCGCGCCTTCGCGCTCGAACCCCTTCAGCTCCTGATTGACGCGCTGGCGCGACGCGCCGAGCAGCTGGGCGATGTCTTCCTGCGCGAGCTGCAGGCCGACCCGGATCTCGTCGCCCTGCTGGACGCCGTAGCTGCGCGCGAGCAGCAGGATCTGCTTGGCGAGCCGAGCCGACAGGGGCAGGGTGTTGAGGTCCTCGACGGTGTCGAAGAGCAGCCGCAGGCGCCGGCAGTTGAGGCGAAGCAGCGCCTCGTAGAGTTCGACGTGTAGCGACAACAGATCCTTGAAGTCGGCCTTGCGAACGACCAGCAGCGTGGTCGCGCCGTGCGCGTTGGCATCGTGCGTTCGCGGCATGCCGTCGAAGAGGGCGATGTCGCCGAACCACGTTCCCGGCTCGACGTAGGTCAGCGTCACTTGCTTTCCGGACAGCGAGACCGAGCTCACCCGGACCGCACCGCGGGCGACGCCGCACCACTCCTCGGCGGGGGCGCCGCGCGCCGAGAGCAGGGCGCCGTCGTCGACACGCCGAACTTGCGCCCGGGCCAGGATCGCTTCGCGCAACGGCGGTGAGAGTCTCGAAAACCACGATCCCGATTCGATGTTCGACTGCTCGTCGATTGTAAGAACGGGGGGGTGCACGGCCGGTCCCTGAGGTGACAGCGTGCGCGCGGCAGGTCAGGAAAAGCGCGGCGCGCGCTTCTCGACGAACGCCCGCACGCCCTCGCCGCCGTCGGCGCCGAACAGGTTGACGAGGAAGTGGTCGCGCTCGGCGGCGAGCTGCTCGACGAGGGTGCGCCGCGGTGCGTGCGCGACCAGCTCCTTGACGCTCGCCACCGCGCCCGGGGCCAGCGCGGCGAGCCGATCGGCGAGGATCAGGGCATCGGCGAGGGCGCTGCCGGGCAGGCTGACGATCGCGACCAGGCCGTGCTCGCTCAGCGTCGCGCTCGACACCGGCTCGGCGAGCCACAGCAGCCGCTTGACCAGCGCCGGCGGCAGCGCCTCGGCAAGGCGCGCCGTCGCGCCGCCGTCGGGCGACAGGCCGAGCTTGGCATGCGACATGACGAAGCGCGCGTCCGAAGCGGCGACGACGAGATCGCAGGCGAGCGCGAGCGCGAACCCGGCGCCCGCCGCCGCGCCTTCGACCGCGGCGACGATCGGCTTCGGATAGCTGGCCATCGTCTCGACCCAGTGGTGCAGGTGATCGAGCATGCGCCGTTGCGCCGCCTCGCCGGCAGCGCGCCGCTCGACCAGCCCCTGGACGTTGCCGCCGGCGCAGAAATGCCCGCCCGCCCCTTGCAGGACGACGCAGCGCACTTCCGGATCGGACTCGGCGACGCCGAGCGCCTCGATCGCCGCGGCAATGACCTGCGCCGACAGCGTGTTGCGCGTCGCCGGGTCGCTGATGGTCAGCACGAGCGTCGTGCCGCGCCGTTCGGTCAGCAGTTCGGACGGCATGGCGGGACGGTTTCGGTCGACGATGGCGAGAGGGCTGGTGACGCGCGCTTCATTCGAGGAATTGTGTCACGCAGGGCCGTCGCGTCGAGGCTGCGCGAGGGTCGCTACACGCACCCTGGGTGCTAGAGTGATTCGATCCTTTCCGGCCCCGTCATTCGATGCGCAGAGCCACGCAACTTCTCACCTTCGGCGCTGCGCTCCTGATGCTGTCGGCACCTGCCGCGATGGCCATGAGCTTCGGTCGAACCGCGACCGCGACGACGCTCGGCCAGCCGCTCGACTTCACTGCCCAGCTTGCGCTCGACGTCGACGAGACAGTGGGACGCGAGTGCGTCTCGGCGCGCGTGACGATGGGCGACAACCGGGTCGCTGCCGACAATGTCCGCGTCACGCTGGAAAGTGCCCGGGAGCCGGGCGTGCGCTCGATCCGGGTGACGACGCGCACGGCCGTCGACGAGCCGGTCGTGACGGTCGACCTGACGGTCGGCTGCCGCTCGCAGATGTCGCGCCGATTTGTCGCCTTCGTCGATCCGCCGGCGCTGCGCCTGGCGAGCGCGGAGATCGAGCAGTCGCGCACGCCGCAGCGGATCGACCCGCAAACGACACCGCTCGTCGAGATCGTCGGCGGGGCCGCGCCGACGCGCACCGACGCCGCTGCGAGCGACACCGGTGCGCGCCGCGCTGACGCTCTCGATTCGCGCCGCTCCGCGCGCCGCACGACGCCGGGCCGGCGCTTCGCGGCGGCATCCGCCGCAGTCGACGGCGGCGTCCGCGCGCGCCCGGCCGCCGCTGTCCGCAAGTCGGCTCGGCCTGATGCCTTGGCCGCGGGCGAGGCGCCCCCGGCACGCGCCACGCCGCGCCTGCGCCTCGACGCCGCGCCGGCGTTCGCCGCTGCACCGGCGGCGCGGCCCGGCGAGGTCGTGCCCGCGCAGCGGTCGCCCGCCGACGCGCAAGCCACGACCGCGCACCTGCGTGCGCTCGACGCTTCCCTGGCGTCGGCGGCGGCTGCCGTCGAATCCGCCTCGGCGGCGCTGGCGAGCGAGCGCGCGCGCAGCCAGGAGCTCGAAGCCGGCCTTGCCCGGCTACGCGGCGAGTCATCGGCGCAGCAGAAGACGATCGGCGCGCTGCAGGGACGTCTTCGCCAGGCCGAGGGGGACCGCTACCTCAACGGGCTGGTCTACACGCTTGCTGCCGCGATGCTCTTCTTTGGCCTGGTCGCGGCGGCCTTCTGGGCGTTGCGGCCACGCCAGCGTCGACGTGCGCGCTGGTTTGAGGCGAAGGCGAACCAGCACCAGCGCGCTACCGCCGCCGGCGCGGCTGCACCTGCGCCGCGATCCGCCGTGCCGACCCCAGCGCCCATGGTCAGCCAGCCCCCTTCCGAATGGGCCGAGAGTGGCCACGCCATCCTGCCGGTGACCGCGCCGGCGACGATCGGCGGCCTCGAGGTGACGACCGTGCTCGCGCCGCAATCGCACTACGCCCGAATGGCCGAGGCTGGCGCGTCGGCCAACGCCGCCGCGGCGAGCGTGAAGCGCGACGCGGCGCCGTCGATGGAAGAGCTCATCGACCTCGAGCAGCAGGCCGAGTTCTACGTCGTCCTCGGCCAGGACGAGGCCGCGATCGCGCTGCTGACCGCCCACCTGGGCGCGATCGGCGCAGCCAGCCCGTTGCCGTTCCTGCAGCTCCTCGAGATCCATCAGCGCCGCGGCGATCGCTCGGCGTACGAGGCGTTGCGCGAGGACTACCACGACCACTTCGACGCGTTCGCGCCCGAGTGGACCGCCGACCTGCATCTCGGCCGATCGCTCGAGGCCTATCCGCAGACGATCGCTCGCCTGCAGGCGCTCTGGCCGACGCCGCTGCACGCCATGCGCACGCTCGACGGCCTGCTGTTCCGGCGCGACGAAGGCGAAGAATCGTTCGACTTCCCGGCCTACCGCGAGCTGCTGTGCCTCTACTCGATCGCGCGCGAGCTGGCGGGCCAGGTCGAAACCGACTTCGGCACGATCGACCTCTTCCTCCCGCTCGAGGACGCGCCGATCGAAGCGTCCGCGCGCCGCGAAGGCCAGGCGACGGTCGATCTCGACGTCTCGGGCTGGCCCGACGACAGCCAGGCCGAGGGTTTGGTCATCCGTCGCTCTGCTGGGCGCCGCGCCGGCTGACGCGCCTGCGCCCGCTCACAGCGAGCGCAGGCGCGCCAGCGCGAGATCGAGCGTCTCTTCCTTCTTGGCGAAGCAGAAGCGGGCGATCTTCTGGTCGAAGCCGTCGACGTAGAAGGCGGAAAGGGGAATGGCAGCGACGCCGACCTCGCTCGTCAGCCAGCGACAGAACGCGTCGTCGCCGAGGTCGCTGACGGCCGAATAGTCGACGCATTGAAAGTAGGTGCCCTGGCAGGGCAGCAGGCGCAGCCGCGTCGCCGCCAGCCCGGCGCGGAACCGATCGCGCTTGGCGCGGTAGAACGCCGGCAAGGCGAGATGGTGCGACGGATCGGCGAGATAGCTCGCCAGGCCGTGCTGCATCGGCGTGTTGACGGTGAAGACGTTGAACTGATGGACCTTCCTGAACTCGGCCATGAGCGGCGCCGGCGCGGCCGCGTAGCCGACCTTCCAGCCGGTGACGTGGTAGGTCTTGCCGAAGCTCGAGACGACGACCGTCCGCGCCGCGAGCTCGGGGAGGCGCGCCGCACTCGGGTGGTCGCCTTCGTAGACCATGTGCTCGTAGACCTCGTCGCTGATGACGACGACGTCGGTCGGCCGCAGCAGCTCGGCGAGGCGCGCCATGTCGGCGGCGGGCCAGACCGTTCCGCTCGGGTTGTGCGGCGAGTTGACGATGATCGCCTTGGTCTTCGGCCCGAGCGCAGCGGCGATGCGGTCGAAATCGGGCCGGAACGTCTCCACCCGCAACGGCACGTGCACCGCACGCGCGCCGGCGAGCTCGACGTTGGGCGCGTAGCTGTCGTAGCAGGGATCGAGGACGATCACCTCGTCGCCCGGGCCGACGAACGCCAGCACGGCGGTGATGATCGCCTGCGTCGCCCCAGCCGTCACCGTGATCTCGCCGACCGGGTCGTAGCGGTGGCCGTAGAGCGCTTCCATCTTCGCGGCGATGCGCTCGCGCAGGACCGCGATGCCAGCCATCGGCGGGTACTGGTTGAGGCCGGACCGCATCGCCGCGTCGACCGCATCGAGCAGCCTCGGGTCGCAGTCGAAATCCGGGAAGCCCTGGCCGAGGTTGACCGCGCCGCGCTCCTGCGCCAGCGCCGACATCACCGTGAAGATCGTCGTGCCGACCGTCGGCAGGCGGGTCGTGACGTGAGGCGTCCTCGGCAAGGCGGAATCGCGCACGTTCATCTGTGAGGCCTAGAGTTGGTAGTCGTAGGCGTCGCCGGCCATCGCGCGCTCGACCAAGGGCCGGGTCAGGCGATCCGAGGTCATCTCGGCGAACGCGTAGACGAAGTTGCGCAGGTACGCGCCGCGCTTGAAGGCGATGCGGGCGACGTTCTGGCCGAACAGGTGGCCGACCGGTCGCGCGACGAGGTCGGCGCTCGCGCCTTCCTCGCGCATCGCGATCTCGGCGACGATGCCGATGCCCAGGCCGAGTCGGACGTAGGTCTTGATGACGTCGGCATCGATCGCCTCGAGGACGATGTTCGGCACCAGCTTTCGGGTCGCGAACGCGGCGTCGATGCGCTTCCTGCCCGAGAACGACGGGTGATACGAAATCAGCGGCAGCGGCGCGAGGTCTTCGATCGAGACCCGCTCGAGCTGGGCCAGCGGATGGCCGGTCGGCAGCACCAGCACGTGTTGCCATGCGTAGCACGGCAGCGTGACGAGGTCGGCGTAGTCGTCGAGCGATTCGGTGGCGAGGCCGAAATCGGCGACCTCCTCGTAGACCATCTTGGCGACCTGCTCCGGCGTTCCCTGGTGCAGGCTGATGTTGACCTTGGGGAAGCGCTTCCGCATCTGCGCGATGGGCACCGGCAGGAAATAGCGTGCCTGGCTGTGCGTCGTCGCGATCGAGAGCGTGCCGGCGTCCTGCTTCGAGAACTCGTCGCCGATCCGCTTCAGGTTGCCGACCTCGCGCATGATCACCTCGATCGCCTTCAGCACCTCGCGCCCGGGCTCGGTGACGCGACGCAGGCGCTTGCCGTGGCGCGCGAAGATGTCGACGCCGAGCTCGCCCTCGAGCTCGAGGATCGCCTTGGAGACGCCCGGCTGCGAGGTGAAGAGCGCCTTGGCGGTTTCGGTCAGGTTCAGGTCGCGCCGGACCGCTTCCTGAACGAACCTAAACTGATGGAGGTTCATTGCCCGCCGGATTATTCACCGAAGCCCGCGGCGGCGACGGCGGCGGCAGCCATCGCCTCGACCACCGCGGCGTGCTCGCCGATCGCCGCGTGCAGACGGAAGTCGACGCCCGGATGCGCCGCGCGCAGCGCGGCGACGAGCGGCGGCAGGTCGCGGCGCAGGTGGCCGCCCGTGCCGAGGAAGAGCGGAACGACGTCGATCCGCGTCGCACCCGCGGCGACGAGCCCGGCCACAGCGTCGCCGAGCGTCGGCGCCATCAGCTCGAGGAAGGCGAGGGCGACGCGGTAGTCCGGCGCCGCGGCACGGACGCGGGCGGCGATCGCCTCGAACGGCTCGGCCCAGCGCGGGTCGCGCGCGCCGTGGGCGAAGAGGACGATGGCGCGGCTCACGACGGCGCTCCTAGCGGAACCGGACCAGCCAGGCGAAGGCGGCCAGCGAGAGCCCGAGGTAGAGGGCACCCGGCGTGGCGGCGACGATCCACGGCGTCCAGTTGCCGAGCAGGCCGAGGTGGCGAAAGACGTTGTTCAGAAGGACGAAGCTGACGCCGAGCATGATCCCGGCGAACACCTTCATGCTGACGCCGCCCGAGCGCGCGTGCAGGTATGCGAACGGCAGCGCCAGGCCGACCATCACCAGGCACACGAACGGATAGAGGGCGCGGTTCCAGAACTGGATCTTCTGCAACTGCGCCGCCTGTTCGTTGTCGGCGAGGTGGCCGATGTAGCGCCAGAGCTCGATCGTCGACATCGTCATGACCGGCAGCACTGCCGCGGCGACGACGTTCGGCGAGAGCGAGCTGCGCCACTCCGAGCGCGTCAGCCGCTCCTCGCGCGCGCTCGGCGCGGCGCCGCCGCCGACCCAGCGCGTCAGGACGACGTCGCTCATCGTCCAGGTGCCGTCGCGCCCGACCACGGCCTGCGCCGCCGCCGTCCGGCTGAGCAGCTGCCCGTCGGCGTCGAACTCGAAGATGCGCACGTCGCGCAGCAACTTGCCGCCCTCGGCCGAGCCGACGTTGATCGAATAGCTGCGCTCGCCCTCCGGGGTCGACGAGCGCTCCTTGATCCAGGCGCCCGAGCGGCCGAGCTTGAGGCTGCCGCTGAAGGCGGCGCGCAGCTGGCTGCCGAAGCGGGCGGTGACCGGGGCGACGTAGTCGCCGACGACGAAGGTGAAGGCGCCGAACACCAGCGCCAGGCTCGCCAGGAGCCAGAGCGCCCGTCCCGGGCCGAGGCCGCCGGTGCGCAGGATCGTGTACTGCGACGATTGCGCCAGGCGCGCGAGCGCGTAGATGGTGCCGATCAGGACCGCGATCGGCATCAGCTCGTAGAGATGGGCAGGCGCCAGGAGAAGGCAGTAGAGCGCAGCATGGGCCGCGCTGTAGCCGCGAGTGGAGACGTCGCGCAGCTCGTCGACGAAGTCGATGAAGAAGAACAGGGCGAGGAAGGCGAGCGCGACGAAGACGACGGCGGAGACGATGTCGACGTAGAACAGGCGGCGAACCGTCCTCATGCCGCGTTCGCTGCGGACGCGCCGTGGCGCCGGCGCCGGCGGCGCCGCCGGCGCTCGATCGGCGAGCTGCGCATGCCGTTCTCGCGCCACCAGAGCACGGCGATGGCGAGCGCGAACGCGCCGCCATGGGTGGCGACCAGCGCCGTGCCGAGTCCGATGCGTCCGGTGCCGACCCAGGCCTGCGAGAGATTGATGAGGTTGTAGTACGCGAAGAAGCCGAGCAGCGCGAACAGCAGGTTCCAGTTGCTGGCATGGCGCGGGTTCGAGGCCGACATGCCGATGCCGAGCAGCAGCATGTTGGCGGCGGCGAGAACGAGGCCGAGACGCCACGCGAGCTCGCCCTGGTTGGGCGCGTTGGGGGTGCGCAGCAGGTCCGCCGTCGGCAACGCGCGCGGCGCGGCGCCCGGCGCGGCGTTGCGCACGCGCTCCGTGGCCTCGGCACGATAGGTCTCGAAGCGCGACAACGTCTTCTCGCCGCTCGCCATGTTCTGCTCGTTGCGCTGGCCCTTGCTCAGGACCAGGAAACGGCCATCGGCGTCGTTCTCGACCGCACCCGACTTCGCCGAGGTGACCGACTCGACGCCTGCGCGCGATGCAACGATGAAGACGTTGCGGCCGGTCGCGGGGTCGCTGGCGCTGCCCTCGAAGAAGAACGTGCGCTCGCCGTCGGCCGACGTCTGGAACTGGCCGGGGGCGATGCGCGAGAGATCGGAGCGGCTCTCGAACTGGTCTTTCAGGACGGCGCTGCGTTCGTTCTGCCAGGGCCAGACGAAGAGCGAGAGGACGGCGATCAGCAGCAGGACCGGCCAGCTCATCGACATCACCGGTCGCACGAAGCGGCCGAGCGGCACGCCGCTCGCGAACCAGATCGTCATCTCGCTGGCGCGGTACATGCGCGACAGCGTCGCGACCACGGCGATGAACAGCGACAGCGCGAGCATGGTCGAGAGGTGGCCGAGGCCGATGTAGGCGAGCAGCAGGAGGACGTCCTGCGGCGAGATCCGGCCGAGCGCCGCCTGGCCGAGGTTCCTGATGAACATGATCGTCAGCACGATCGTCAGGATGACGACGAGCGTGCCGCCGAAGTTGCGCGCGAGCTCTCGGCGCAATGTCGAATCGAATAACATCGTCCGCTCTTTGTGTCGCTGCGGGAATTATGGACTTCAAGCATCAGATCACCGCTTCGGCGGGCCTTGCCGAAACCGATGTCGATGCGCTCGTTCTCGTCATCGCCGATCGCCCCGATCCGGGCCTCGCCGCGCCGCTGGCGACGCTGATCGCGAATGCCATCAGCGAAGGAGACCTGCTGCTGAAGAAGGGCAAGCTGCTCTATCTGCATCAGCCGGCGGGGGTCACGCAGCGCCGGGTCGTCGTCAGCGTCGCCGGCGATGCTTCGCCGAAGTCGTTCAAGGCAGCGGTCGCGAGCGGGCTCGGCGCGCTCAAGTCGAGCGCTGCCAGGACGGTCGGCATCGCCGCGCCGGGAATCGCGCTCGGCGCAGGCCATGCCGAGGCGGCCGTGGTCGCGGCCGCGGACGTGTCTTATCTCTATACGCACACCAAGCCGAGCGCGACGCCGGGCTGGACGCCGACGTCGATCACGCTCTTCTGCCAGCGCAGCGAAGCGAAGCCGGTGCAGCAGGGCCTGCGTCAGGGCTCCGCCGTGGCCGCCGGCATGACGATGGCGCGCGAGTTCGGCAACCGGCCCGGGAACGTCTGCACCCCGACCTGGCTCGGCCAGCAAGCGAAGAAGCTCGGCAAGCAGTTCGACTTCGAGGTCGACGTGCTCGACCGCAAGGAGATCGAAAAGCTCGGCATGGGCTCGTTCCTCGCCGTCGCGCAGGGCTCGGACGAGCCGCCACGCTTCATCGTCGCGCGCTACGACGGCGCCGCCAAGTCGAAGGCACCGGTCGTCCTGGTCGGCAAGGGAATCACCTTCGACACCGGCGGCATCTCGCTCAAGCCGGGCGCCGAGATGGACGAGATGAAGTTCGACATGTGCGGCGCGGCGAGCGTGCTCGGCACCCTCGCCGCCGTGGCGTCGCTCAAGGCCAGGGTCAACCTGGTGGTGCTCGTGCCGACCTGCGACAACATGCCGAGCGGCCGCGCCGTCAAGCCGGGCGACGTCGTCACCAGCATGTCGGGGCAGACCATCGAGATCCTCAACACCGACGCCGAAGGCCGGCTCATCCTGTGCGACGCGCTCACGTACGCCGAGCGGTTCAAGCCGGCGGTCGTGGTCGACGTGGCGACGCTCACCGGCGCCTGCGTGATCGCCCTCGGCCATCACCACTCGGGCCTGTTCAGCGCAGACGACGCCGTCGCGGCGCAGATGATCGCGGCCAGCCAGACCGCCCTCGACCCCTGCTGGCGCATGCCCCTGGACGAGGAATACGACGAGGCGCTGAAGAGCAATTTCGCCGACATGGGCAACGTCGGCGGCCGACCGGGCGGCGCGATCACGGCGGCGATGTTCCTGCGCCGCTACACGGCCAAGTACCCCTGGGCGCACCTCGACATCGCCGGCACGGCGTGGAAATCGGGGGCAAACAAGGGCGCGACCGGGCGCCCGGTGGGACTTCTGACGCACTTCGTCCTCGGCTACGCGAGGTAAGGTGTCGGCCTCGGGGCCCGCGGTGACGGAGATCAGCTTCTACTTCAATGTGCCGAGCCGAACCGGCTACGCCTGTCGGCTGCTGCGGCGTGCCCAGCGCCAGGGCATGGCGCTCACGGTGACCGGGCCGCTCGACGCGCTGAACGAGATCGACCGCGAGCTGTGGACCTTCGCCGGCGCGGAGTTTCTCGCCCATGGTTGGATCGAGCGCGCGGCGGAGGTTCCGGCGTCGTTGCACGCGACGACCATCTGGCTCGGCGCCAACCCGATCGACGCGCCGCGGCACGATGTGCTGCTCAACCTGGGCAGCGAGACGCCACCGGCGTTCGAGACGTTCGAGCGCGTCTTCGAGGTCGTGTCGGTCGACGACGCCGATCGCCAGGCGGCGCGCGAGCGGTGGAAGGCGTACGCCCGGCGCGGCTATCCGATCAAGCGGCACGAGGTGGCGGCGTGAGCACCGGACGGCCGCCGCCAGGGACGATCCCGACCTTGACCGAGGTCGTCGCCTGGCCGGGTCCAGGCACGGTCGCGGCACCGCCGGTCGTGGCGCCGACGGCGGCCCAGACGCCAGCGCCGGTCGCGGCACCGACTCGGCCAACGTCGCCGGCCACCGCCGGCCCGGCCCCCGTCGCGGCACCGGCCCGGCCAGCGCCGCCCCACGCGCCGACCTCGTCCGCCACCGCGACACCGCTTCGGCCTGCGTCGCCGACGCCTTCGTCGGTAGCCGCTGCCGGCTCCCCGGTCTCCACCGGCGCCCCGGCGCCGGCAGGGTCGTCATCACCGCCGACGCCTACGGCCTCCGTATCAACCAAGGCAGCGGCCGAGCCTTCGCCGCCGCCCTCGGCGACCCAGGCCGCAGCCCCGCCTGTGCCGCCTGCCTCCGCGCCGCCGGCGATGCCGGCGGCGGCCCTGCCCACGCCCGCCGCCGCCGCTCCCGAGCCAGCGCCCGCTGCAGCAGCACCACCGTCGGCGGCCCAGGCGCCACCGCAACCTGCAGCGGCCCCAGGTTCACCGCCCGTCGCCGCAGCGCCGACGACCGCAGCGGACGCCGGCAAGCCCGCCCCAGTGCCCTCTGCCGCGCCCGCGGCCGCGCCCCCATCAGCATCCCGTCCGGCACCCGCGACGACCGCGGTGACGAAGCCGGAGGCGGCGACGCCGAGCGAAGTCCAGATCACCCAGCGCGTCCTTGCCGATCTGCAGCGTCAGGTCGAGCTGATGCTCGAGGTGCGGCTGCGCGAAGCTCTCGCGCCGATCCTGGCACGCGCCACCGATGCGCTGGTGCGCGATGCGCGCAAGGAGCTCACCGCGGCAATGCGCGACATCGTCGCGCGTTCGATCGCCAGCGAGCTGGGCCGACGCGAAGATCGCTGAAGGGACTTTGGCGCCGATCCGTTGTCGATGAAAGTCCCGATGCGGACAGGCCCGGCAATTGCGTTATCGTCGTGCGTTTCGGGCGAGGCAATACTGACCCGATCCATTTCAAAACCCCCGGAGGTATTTGCATGCAAGTCAAACTGAACCTGATCGCCGCGGCCGCTGCGGCGATCTTCGCCGGCTCCGTCTCGGCGCAGGACATGGTCGTCAAGATCGGCCACGTCGGCCCGACGAGCGGCGGCATCGCCCACCTCGGCAAGGACAACGAGAACGGCGCACGCATGGCCATCGACGAGCTGAACGCCAAGGGCGTCACGATCGGCGGCAAGAAGGCGAAGTTCGAGCTCGTCGCCGAAGACGACGCCGGCGATCCGAAGCAGGGCACCGCGGTCGCCAACAAGCTCGTCGACGCCAAGGTCAACGGCGTCATCGGCCACCTGAACTCCGGCACCTCCATCCCCGCGTCGAAGATCTACAGCGACGCCGGCATCCCGCAGATTTCGCCGTCCGCGACCAACCCGAAGTACACCCGCCAGGGCTTCAAGACGACGTTCCGCGTCGTTGCCGACGACGTCCATCTCGGCGGCACGCTGGGTCGCTATGCAGTCAAGGAGCTGAAGGGCAAGTCGATCGTCACCATCGACGACCGTACCGCTTACGGGCAGGGCGTCGCCGAGGAATTCGCCAAGGCCGTGAAGGCCTCGGGCGGCGCGATCCAGGACACGCAGTTCACGACCGACAAGGCGACCGACTTCACCGCCATCCTGACTGCGGTCAAGGCGAAGAAGCC
>Ga0070668_100002435_pt1 | contig 13693 bp, 9 predicted proteins | sample KBSS43metaG_FD_64661 | JGI IMG/M metagenome (GOLD analysis project Ga0070668, IMG submission 64661) | Switchgrass rhizosphere microbial communities from Kellogg Biological Station, Michigan, USA - KBS S4-3 metaG | ecosystem: Host-associated > Plants > Roots > Rhizosphere > Soil ... | reverse complement strand
CCGCAAATGACAAAATGGTACCGGACCCTGTAGGCTCCGGGTCTTAAGCCGCAATTCGTGCTCGTGCTAATGCTCCTGATCTTGATCGGGCAAACCGGTTCATCTTTAGAGTTCGTGGCATGCGCGAACTGCTTTCGCCTTCAGGTAGCGTACGGTCAAGCCAACAGCAAGGCGGCGAAGGTAAGCCTAAGGCACAAGTTAAACTGAAGTTACGAAAACGAAAACGAGAACCTGAGTTAACGGCCGCTCTTGTTTTCTCGGTGAGGAACGGCCGAGGTATTTGGCTGTTCATCACATAATAGCTGATCTCTAAGTCAGCTCTAACAGCTGTTAACTGACGCATGTGTGCCGCCCGAGATGATGATGTAACTGTTCACGGGACGAGATTGGGCGGCCAGTAGGGTTTGGCCCGAACTTATTGTCTACCTATCTGCTGATGGCGGGGGCTTAGTCGTCCCCTCTTACCCGAACAATAAATCCATGTGTTTTGCCGTCAGGAGAACGGTAACCGCCGCAGATTTTCCCACTCGTATTGATGTCGTAAAATTCGGTGAAGATCGCTCCCGGATAACTAAAGACCGCAAACCGGTGTAGTGGGCGCAAAAAAACCGCCTGAGTGGGTGCAGCGTCACGTGTGACAAATCCAACCATGCGTCCCTTATCGTCCATACCGAACATTCCCGTGTTTCTGTATCCTGGTGCCTTAATTGGCCAAACGATTTTGCCATCGGGGTCGCGACGAAAACTGTATTCGATCTCAGCCCCGTGGACTGCGCCGCCCACCACCTGGTTCGAGCTGTTTATGCCATAGGCGTCCATGATGATTTGCTTCGGAATTTCAAACATGGTCAGGGTTCCATCGATGCTGACGAAAGCTCGGTCGATGGTAGTTCCAGAAAAGTTCCCGGCGTCATTTACTCCCCGCAGTAGAGTGTTGGTATCGAGTTCAAAGTTGGTGAAGGTGGAACCGGAGAGAAAGAATCCGTGATATGTGCCATTTAGAATATAACTGCCGCACATCGTTCCGGTGTTGTTGAGGTCTGAGAGGTAAGTGCTGTCGGCATTGGGGTAGACAATGGGCTCGCTGAAGGTGCCGTCCGCAGAACGGACGAAGCTTTGAGTCTGATTGGATTGATTGATAAAATCCCCGACAACAACTCCGCTCTCGTTTATCCCGCTAGGGTAGGTATGAAGGGCTCCGGGATAATCAAAAGTGGTCAGGATCTCAAAGCTCACCTCTGGTTCGGCCAGCATTTGCCGGGCGAAGAACAAGACACATGCCGCCAGAAGTAAAACAGATCGTTGTCTCGACCTCATACCCATCCTTGGAGATTTTACCGTCGCATCTTGAGCGGGCCCGGTCAATGAGCCCGCTGGCAGTGCTCGACGACAGCATTAACCAACCCTCGCGCCGGCGAAACTTGCCACTTGGGGCTGGGTTGCCGAGAAACGCCGGGCCTAAACAAGTTACTCGCAACGGCAGGATTACGAGGAAAGTGGGGAAATCTATCCTTGCAGGCATGCTTCGTGACATGGCAATCGTGGTCCCGCATGCTGCTAACGCCTACAACAACCCATAAACCAGCGACGGACCTCGGATATCTCCTCTATAAGAACCCGGGGCGAGTGCATGAGTTCAAGCTGACGTTTGGGAAGGCGCATGTATTCTACCCGGAGATCAGCGAGGAGCGTTGCACAGCGGCGCTGCTCGACGGATGCCACGAGCGAGACCGAAGGCGTCGCGTGGTGGGAAGAACTGACCGGACGCGGAGGCGAGGGCATGGTGGTGAAACCTCTGGAGTTCATCGTGAAGGGGCGGCGTAGTTTGGCTCAACCGGCAGTGAAATGTCGCGGCCGGGAATACCTGAGAATCATCTACGGACCGGAATACACGTCGGCTGAACACCTGGAGCGATTGCGCTCGCGAGGTTTAGGTACTAAGCGCTCCCTCGCGCTTCGTGAATTCGCGCTGGGAATCGAAGGGCTCGAACGGTTCACAAGGCGTGAACCGCTTCGCCGCGTGCACGAATGCGTTTTCGGAGTACTCGCGCTCGAAAGCGAGCCTGTCGATCCGAGACTTTAAGCGCAATGACACGCGCCCCGGCGGCTGATGTCAGTAGGACCCAATGGTCGTCGACCGGTTAATGCCCGGCTGCTGAACGGGGCGCCTGAGTTTGAGTCTAAGATTTTCACTGTGACGCCCAATTTTTCCCGCAAACTATCTGTTGTGCAGGATCGTCTCGGACTTCGCAGTCGAGGGGAGCTTGGCGCGGCCGCGCTTTTCTTTGTTGGCGAGCTGGGGGTAAGGATTTGGGCGATCTTCTCCTACCGCTTCAACAGCGATGAACCTCAACATCTTCACGTCATCTGGGCGTGGACGCACGGTCTGGTTCAATACCGCGATGTCTTTGATAACCACATGCCGCTATTTCATATCATGTGTGCCCCGATTCTGGGTCTGTTGGGCGAACATGCAGACGCGCTCTATGGAATGCGCTTCCTTGTAATGCCGCTCTATTTCCTTTCCGCGTGGTGCATTTTCCGCATCGGCCGGATCGCATTTTCAGCCCGTGTTGGGACCTGGTCGGTGGTCGCCAGCGGTGCGATCTGGAGCTATGCACTCTGCACGACCGAATTTCGGCCAGACGATCTGTGGGTGCTCTTCTGGTTGATGACTGTTTTGGTGCTCCTGCGGAAAGCAATGGGCTGGCATGGAGCGACCGTAGCGGGCTTACTTCTTGGCCTTGCTTTCGCTGTCTCGATGAAAAGCACGCTCATGCTTTTAACAATCTGCCTGGCTTTTGTCGCCACAATGCTCTTATTCGTTCCGGCCAAAAGCCTCCTAAAGCGTTTGCCGAAAACAAATATTTTCGCGTTTATCGCGTGCGGCGCGGTTCCTCCACTCCTTGTCGCCGTCTTCTTTGCGGCGAAAGGAGTCTGGCCTGAGTTTCGCGACTGTGTCTTCGAACATAACGTGGGAAGTGGAGCTTGGCCGCGTGATGCAGCTCTCCATCTGGTCCTGCTGCCAGTAGGATTGCCGCTTGTGATGCGATTCGCGCTGCGCGCGGTGCACGGCAGCGTTAGTTCGATTGGAGTCTTTCGTCGCGCTTTCCTTGTTAACGTCTGCGGTATCTATCTCGTTCTGCTCTCTGCGCTGTGGCATAACATTACACACCAGGACTACCTCCCGTTTTATCCGCTGGCTTCGACTCTCGCTGTCGCGGCGCTGCTCCGGTGGCAAGAACGCCGCAACACCCGGAAGTCAATCGCTCCAGGCCTTGGCTCATTCTCTTTGCCCGCAACAGCACTCCTGGTCATGTTTATGTTACTCTTGATCCAAGTGCGGTTGCGTGATCGTGGGACTGAGGAGGTTGCGCTGGTGCGGAACGTTCTGACTCTCACAACTCCGGACGATTCAGTCTTCGACAGCAAAGGTGAGAGCGTTTTTCGCCAACGCTGTACTTACGAGGTTTTCGAAAGCCTGACGAATCGCCGGATAAAAAATCATCTCATGGCAGACGATGTCCCGGAGCATTGTATGGAGAGTAAGACATGCCTGGCAGTCTTAGGACCGGGATTAACAGACAAGGACTCGCAATTCTTGAAAAGCAATTACCTTCCGGTTGGTGGCGAGCTTCTGGTTGCAGGCAAATATCTTGTTCCAGAAACGGCGAGGTCGATTGAATTCACGGTCGAGATCCCGGCAGATTATGAAGTCGTCACACGGCAAGGAATGGTTGCCGGTTTGCTCGATGGAACGCCCTACACAGGTGAGCGCTTCCTTGACCAAGGAATCCATACTTTCCGCCCGGTTTCCGGTGCGCAGACACTCGCAGTCATCTGGGCGCGCGCAGCCCAGCATCATTTTACGCCGTGGTCTCAACCGCTGAGCCCTTTAGATACACGCAAAGGGCATCACTTCCGTTTCGGCTGAAGAAAAGCCGGACCCTCCCAGGACAAATCGCAGCTTTCGAATTGTTCTTTAATGTCCGTCTGGCGCGATCGAGGCGACGATTTTCTCGAAGCGTGGATCGCCGCGCAAGGGGTCCCAGAATGGCAGCAGCTTCAGATAGCCGTAGCTAAGAAATCCAGGGTAGCGGATCGCTTTTCCGAGTTGCTCGCAGGCCAGAGTCTTCTCGCCCGTCCAAGCCGCTATCACCGACAGGTATTTGATCATTGCAGATCCATTGATTGCATCCTTCTCGACCGGCAAGAGCTTGACTGCCTGTTGGCCTTCCCGTAGCGCCTCTTCTTTGCGACCGAGCCCGGCGTCAATCAAACCGAGCAGGCACATTGCGGGACCATAGCCCGGTTGGGCTTCGACTGTTTTCTCCTGCTCGGCGCGTGCGGCAGTAAATGCGGCTCGCGCTTTAGCATCGTCGTTGATCATGCGAGCAATAACTCCTTCGAGAAATAAGCGACTGAGTGCGACGTTGTCGCTACTAACGTGCGGCTTCTCTTCAGCAAACATCAGGGCGTCTCTTACTGAATCGACGTTGTGTTCACTTAGTGCACACATTAGCCACGCGTCGGCGACTCGCGACATCGCGGCCGGATTCGTCGCACGAATCCGCTCGATCGCGGAATGCAAAGAAGCGGTATTGGCATGCCGATTTAGTTCCATCCATCCGAGCCCTATTCTGGTATCGATGTCGTCTGGAAGGATTGCCAGGACGCGATTCAACATCGATTCTTCGTCAGCATAACGCCGGAGATAATCGTAGCTGATTGCAATTTGCTGAAGGGTATAGACGTTTAGTGGATCCAGGTTAATCGCACGCTCGAGGTTTTGCGTTGACTCTGTCCAATGGCCCTGGCGGCGCTGGATGAAACCGCTCAGCTGAAGGATCCGGGAAGCGTTAGGCAACTTAGGACGCGCGCGTTCCAGTTCGACCAATGCCCCGTCGTAATCGAGATACCCCGAATAAAGATTCCACGCTCGTGCAAGATGCGTTTCGCCAGCGTCCCGATCGAGACGACTCGCGGCTTCAACGGCTGCTTCCGCAAGCCCGAGCCGGGCAGAAGTATGGTCATAACCCGAGAAGTAGAGTGTATCGTTCGTGTAGGCGAGATCGCAATATGCGTCAAAGAAATCGGGATCACGGGTAATCGCCTGATTGAGCAACTCCGCAGCCTGCAGCAAATCAGCTTTTGCGTCGCTACTGAGTGTTGTCGCCAAGAGAAGCGTTTTTGCCCGAGTATGAAGATCGAAAGCATTGACGTCCCTTGTCGGTGCACGTTCGATAGCTTTCTTTTCGCCTTGGGATAACTTCGCTTGTAGCTGATCAACAATCGTTTCGGCGATATTGTTCTGGAGAACAAACATGTCCGAGAGTTCGCGGTCATAAGTTTGACCCCACAACTGCCTGTTTTTGCTTGCGTCGATCAGCTGGGCGTTCACCCGCACGCGGTTGCCTTCGCGCTGCACACTTCCTTCGAGAACATTGGCGACGCCAAGCTGTCGGCCAATGTCACGCACATTACGCGCGCGGCCACTGCCGTATTGCATGACACTCGTGCGACTGATCACTTTGAGGTCGGCGACCTTTGCCAAATCGTTCAGGATTGCGTCCTGCATACCATCAGCGAAATAGGAGTTCTCTACGTGGCCACCCAGATTCTCGAACGGCAGCACGGCGATGCTCTTTTCTGGTGCCGAGAAGATCGCAGGCTTTCGCAGCCACAAGACCAGGCCTATAATTAACAAACTAAGTATACATATGAAAGCCGCACCCTCCGGCGATCTTATCCGCCGCAATCTGCTACCCGCATCAGGGGCGGTTTGCTCCAACTCTGCGGCTAACTCCATTCTATGACGTAGCTGCTTCAACGCTTCGACCAATTCGTTTGCACTTTGGTAGCGCTGGTCGGGATTCTTTTGCAGCAGCTTTGTAATGATCTGCTGAAGTTCAGAGCGAATGTCCTTCAACAAAGGGGTGAGCGACAGTGGCTCCTCTTCGAGAATCGAAGCCATGACGTCGCGCGCTGTTTTGCCCGGGAATGGCAGTTGGCCAGTTAGCATTTCATATAAGACGACCCCCAGGCTCCAGAGATCCGCGCGAATATCGACTACCTGGCCGCCCGCCTGTTCGGGTGACATGTAACTCACAGTCCCAAGAATCGAGCCGGCCTGGGTTTCTAGAAGCGTTGAGGAATCGTTTGGCGGCGACATGCCTGCCACATCACCTTCCGCCAACTTGGCGATCCCAAAATCCAGCACCTTAACGTAGCCATCGGGCCGAAGCATGACATTCTGGGGTTTGATGTCGCGATGTATGACTCCGGCGGAGTGGGCGGCAGCCAGCGCGGATGCTATCTGGATGGCAATCTCGACGGCGTCATGAACCGGAATCTGTCCGCGGGTTTGGCGCTGAGACAATGTTTCGCCTTCGATTAGTTCGCTCGCGATGCAGTTGATGGAGTCGTGGCTACCCACCTCGTAGATTGTCATGATGTTTGGGTGGTTGAGCCCGGCGATAGCACGCGCTTCTTGAGCGAAGCGTCTTAACCGCTCGGTATCCTGACTAAGATGCATCGGCAGGACTTTAAGCGCTGCATTACGCCCGACGTTTATGTCGGTCGCGAGATACACCTCACCCATTCCGCCAGCGCCGATCCGCTTCAGAATCCGATAATGACCCAATGTCTGGCCGACCAGCGAATCGCGTTCTCGGTTATCAACCAAGTTCGCTGCCAAAGCGGCGATCGAAGTTTCAACGGAGGTTTCTTGTTCTTGGTATCCCGCTAATAATGCTTCGATTTCGGTGCGTAACCGGACATCACCAGCGCACCTCGCATCAAGGAAGGCGCTCATTTGATGAGGGTCACACTCAAGCGCGCCGTGAAAAACTTCCTCGATGGTCTGTAGTTCTGCTGACGTCATAGACGGAACAATGACGGAATTCGAATCTGGCAGGTGAAGGAACGAAGGCCGAAGGCGCGTTTGAGTGAGAAGCGCCCGGAAGGATCGATGCACACCGTCGTGCGAGCTTTGTTACTCTTTTCATGCGACCCTGCGCAATTCTGTATACAACCATGCCTTCGCAAAACGCCAATCCCGACGGACCGTGATAGCTGAGACCTTCAGCAGGTCCGCGATCTCGTCTTCTTGGAGTCCGCCAAAGTATTTGAGCTCGACGATGCGGGCCTTTCTGGCGTCCAGCAGGGCAAGACGCTCCAGAGCTTCGTCAACGTCCAGAACAGTCTTGGTGTGCTCGGAAGCAACTAACGCGGTTGAGTCGAGTTCGACTTTGCTTGCGCCGCCGCCACGCTTCTGGCGCTGCTGATCTCTGGCGTGATTGGCGAGTATCTGGCGCATTGCCGTCGCCGCCACCGCGAAGAAGTGGGAGCGATTTTTGAAATTCGGTTGGCTTTGGCCTACCAGGCGCAGATACGCTTCATTGGCAAGCGCTGTCGCCTGGAGCGTGTGATCGGGGCGTTGCCCGTACATATATCGATGGGCGAGCCGCCGAAGCTCATCGTAAACGACAGGTGTCAGCTTCTGCAGAGCGGCTTCATCTCCCTCGCTCCAGGCTGCTAATAGCTGCGTTACCTCGTGTGCATCGTCCATGGCGCCGTCACGTCGCGCCGCCGGCATTGTCCTGGCACATGCCGGTTCGCTGCCAGCGGCACCTAAAAAATCTCGCTCCGGGATGATCGGTTTCAACCCGTTTCGGTGTTTACCTGAATGGAAGAAAATTACAAGCCCCGCAGCGTCAATAAAAAATGCTATGAGAAATACAATCCATCTAGCAAAACCCAAATCGTCGACCCAATCCTCGCCACTCCGTCCTCGGCGTCTCTACATCACCAGCTCAGCAATCATATCGATGTACCTGGCGTTCTCGTCCAACATGGTCGCAGATTGCAGGGAAGGCTGCGATACCACGAATAGTGACACATATCTGGGCGAAAATGCCGTGCTGGGTTTCGCCTACCAGAGCACTGGCATAGGCAGTTTTGCCCTTTCCACCGGCGGCAGCACCGGTGACACAGCCGTAGGCTACAACGCGATGAGTGCTGCGAGCAGCACTTTTGCGAATGTAGCTGTCGGTGCTTCGGCTCTCCAAAATTCCTCCGGGGACGCCAACGTGGCGATTGGTTTTAGCGCGCTGCAAAACAGTGCCAGCGGGAACAATAATACCGTCGTTGGATTTGACGCTGGCGTTGTTTTGATAGATGGCTCGGATAACACAGCGGTAGGATGGGCCAGTCTGGCGGCGACAACGTCTGGTAGCAGAAACACGGCCATCGGCCGTGAGGCGCTAGGCGATGGCAGCAACAACACGGCCGTCGGTTTTCAGGTCCTATCTAGCAACACGGCCAATGATAACACTGCTACAGGCTATCAGGCGCTTCTTGAAAACACTACCGGTTCAGGCAATACAGCCAATGGCGAATTTGCACTCTCCAACAACACAAGCGGCCTCAACAATACGGCTTGCGGCTTGAGCGCGCTCCAGGGCACGGCCGGTTCAGCGACAGGTAGCTACAATACCGCGACCGGCGGGTTCGCTCTCGCTATTAACAGCAGCGGCAGTAACAATACGGCTGACGGCATCGCCGCGCTCGGCAGCAACACCACGGGCGGCAGCAATACGGGGATTGGCCAGGATGCGCTCCTATTTAATAGAAGTGGTAACACCAACACGGCCGTAGGCTCTGAGGCGTTGCGGAATAATACCACCGGCTCCAACAATATTGCACTAGGCGTTAACGCCGGAATGAATCTCACTACCGGCAGTAGCAACATCGACATTGGCAACCCGGGCGTAGCCGGCGACGCCAGCACTATTCGTATCGGCGGCGGGAGAAGCACAACGAGGGTTTTCATCTGGGGTATCAACGGCAAAACGGTAGCCGACGGAGTGCCAGTATTAATCAGCCCCAGCACTGGCCAGCTTGGCACGACTACGTCGTCGGCCCGTTATAAGGAAAAGATCGAGGCAATGGACAAGGCGAGCGAGGCGATCCTTTCACTTCGTCCGGTCAAGTTCCGCTACAAGAAGGAACTGGACTCACACGGTATACCTCAGTTCGGCCTTGTAGCCGAGGAGGTTGAGAAAATTGATCCGCAGCTAGTCGTTCACGACGAAGAAGGCAAGCCGTACACGGTACGTTATGAAGCGGTAAATGCGATGTTGCTCAACGAGTTCCTCAAAGAACACCAGCAAGTTCGAGAGCTCAAAGGGCAAGTCGCGGAACTTGCCGCCGGACTGCAAAAGCTGGGCGCGCAAATGGAGACGCGACAAACCGCGCTCCGCGTTGCCGCTGATCATCCATAGCATGTCTAGATTTGCAGCGACGCGATTCCCGATCGCACGCAACCGATCCGCGGCCGACCGGGCTGTCTCACAGTATCAAGCGTTCTACCACGTTGTGCTGCGATTGTGTGGCTTCGAGAAAGAAACTTTTCATTCCTCCGATGATCGGTTTGACCCGATTTTGGTGTTTATCTCGATGGAGGACAATTAAGGAGGCAACTACTACAGAAAGATCCCGACAACATTATGAGAACGCTAGCAACTCTTTTCTTTGTCGCGACAACCTCCTTCGCCTTTCACCCCACTGCGCGCGCGGTGAATCCACCGCCGGACGGCGGCTATCCAAACCGCAATACCGCGGAAGGCACCGACGCGCTCTTCAGCCTTAACATTGACCTCGGACTCGATAACACTGCCTTAGGATACGATGCGCTTTATCTCAATACCAACGGTTACGGCAATACGGGTGCCGGGTCATATGCGCTCTACAGCAACAACGGCATCTACAATACAGGCCTCGGCTTCGACGCACTCTATAACAACACAAGTGGCGGTTACAATACGGCCTGTGGAACTGGCGCACTCTTCAACAACAACACTGGACACGACAATACTGCCGTCGGATTTAATGCTCTTAATCAGAGTACTAGCGGCTCCACGAATATCGCTCTCGGATCAGGAGCTCTTTATAACAATACGACTGGCGGTGGCAATATTGCGGTCGGCTACGCCGCGCTCGCAAACAGCAAAACGCCGAATAACAACATCGCTATCGGGATTTTAGCAGAAGACGCTAACTCAACCGGCGGAAGCAATGTGGCTATTGGGAGTAATGCCCTTTATAGCAATAGCACTGGCGGCATAAACACGGTGATTGGCGATTCCGCCGGCTTTGGGATCAAGGGAGACCGAAACATAGCCGTTGGCGCGAGCGCCGGCAAGAATCTAACGACCGGTAGTTACAACTTAGACATTGGCAATGCCGGCGTAGCCGGGGAGTCCGGAACGATCCGGCTTGGCACCGCTGGGCATCACGTTGCGGCCTACATGGCGGGAATCAGCGGAGCAACCGTAGCCAGCGGTGTGGGAGTGATAGTTAGCACCGATGGACACCTCGGCACAGTTAACTCATCCGCGCGCTACAAAGAGAGAATCCAGCCAATGGATAAGAGAAGCGAAGAAATCCTTGCACTCCAGCCGGTCACGTTCCGTTATAAGAAAGAACTGGATCCCGACAAAATCCCACAGTTCGGCTTGATCGCTGAGCAGGTGGAGAGAGTCGATCCGGACTTGGTCGCCCGCGATGAGCAAGGCAAAGCTTATTCGGTACGCTACGACGCGGTGAACGCGATGTTACTCAATGAGTTTCTCAAGGAACACCATAGGGTTCAAGAACTTGAAGGTCAGGTCGCGGAACTTGCTGCCGGCCTGCAAAAGGTGAACGCACAGCTGGCGTTGCGACAAGAGGCGACCCGCGTTGTCGCCAGTCATCCGTAGGAAGAGTAGATCTGCGACGGCCGGCCTGCCGACCGCATTCAACGAAATCCCGCCCCAACTCGACTGTCTTACAGCTCCAAACATCCTCCGACATTGAGCTGCCATTGTGCGGCTTAGAGAAAGATTTTTCACTCTCCGATGATCGGTTTCAACCGGCGTCGGTGTTTATCTAGATGAAGCACAAACACAAGCCGGCGGTTGGCTCTCAATAATATGAACACACGATTCAATGCGGAGAAAACCACAGCAAATTTCATCACTCACCGTCTAAAGTGCTGGCTATCACTTTTAGGCGCACTCTGTATTGGTGCTGGCGTTTCATTCGGACAGAACTCCGTTGATCACGCGCGGACCCTCGTTTCGCGACTGACGCGCACGCCAATCGCAGGATTGGTTTCTGAAGGTCAAAACGCGACGATTCCGCTTTCCCAGACGCCGACGATCCCCGCCGGGATGACGAGAATTCTGCCTTCCTTCACCTTCAACTTCGGATTGATCGATTATCCGCGTTCCCAGCTCGGACAAGGGGTGGGTATAAATGATGGCGGCGAAGTCGTTGGTGGATATAACGGCACAACTCTGGACTCGTTCACAGCGGATCACGGATTCAGATTGCATGGAGACGCATATACCACCGTCGACTTTCCCGGAGCGCTACAAACTGAACTGATCGGCATCAACAAGAAAGGCCAGATCGTCGGAACCATTTTAGACACTTCTTTTGTTAACCATGGGTTCAAACTGGTAAACGGAGTCTTTACGCAACTGGATTATCCAGGGGCCGATTTCACAGTTACTGTCGGTATCAATAACTCCGGCACAATAATCGGCACCTACGCGATCGGCGCTGGCAGCAGCGGTTATTTACTAAAAAATAACACATATACATCGATTTCGGTTAGCGCAGCGCTGTTCACATACCTGTCCGGCATCAACAATCATGGCGTTATCGTGGGCTATTACTTCGATTCAAGTAACAATTCGCATGGCTTCACATGGAACAACGGCGCCATTACCACTCTCGATTACGGCAATGGCTTTCCGAATACTTATCTGGCGGGGATCACGGATGCGGGTGTGATCGCCGGCGGATACGGCTCTTCGGTTACGATCAATTCGGTAGAATACATCTGGGAGCACGGCTTTCTGTATTCATCCGGCACATTCTCCACGTTTGACGCTCCCTTTGGGGATGTTGCCGTAACTCAGCCGTTCGGAATCAACAATAAGGGCCAGATTGTCGGCGGCTACCTGGATGGCCAGGGGATGCTCTACGGATTTTACGCGAAGGCTCAATAGCACAGCATTGGATTAAGTAAGAACCAAATGAAGAACAAGACTCAGTTGACCAGGAATATTTTATCAACCCATGTTTTGCGTCGTCGCGCCCGACGATGGATGCCAACATTAATCACGGGCTCATTTGCGCTCTGGGCGGCAGCGTCGACGATACTGCGGGCGGAGTGCAGGGAAGGTTGTGACTCTGTCACTCAGGGCACTTTCCTCGGCGAAGACGCGCTCGTGAACAATACCACCGGGCCGGGTGACACAGCGGTTGGGTTCGACGCGCTTCTCAACAACACAACTGGCCAGGCTAATACGGCTGCGGGCTTGGAAGCGCTCATGTCGAATACGGACGGCTTCGGCAATACGGCCACGGGCTGGAAAGCGCTTCTTTCAAACACTACCGGCACGGCTAACACGGGCTGCGGAGAAGTGACTCTTTACGCTAATACTATTGGAAGCAATAACACCGCGACCGGCGCTGGAGCGCTTCTGGCCAACACGACCGGCTCTCAAAACACCAGTGACGGGACGGACTCACTCTTTTCCAATACCACAGGTGACAATAATACGGCTTTAGGCTCAGCGGCGCTAAACATTAACACCACCGGCGCTAGCAATACGGCGACCGGTTTGGAAGCGATGCTAAACAACACGACCGGCTCTTTCAACACAGCTAACGGCGACAACGCGCTGGTCAATAACACAATCGGAAGCAGAAACATCGCTCTCGGCACCTCGGCCGGCTCCAATCTCACCACAGGCAATGATAACATCGACATCGGCAATTCTGGAGTAGCTGGTGAGGCCGGCGCTATCCGGATTGGCACGAGCGGGACACAAGGTGCTACGTTTATCGCGGGGATTCGCGGCGTACCAGTTAGCGGTGGCCAGCCTGTAGCGATTAGCTCCAGTGGCCGCCTCGGTGTGAAGGCTTCCTCGATCAGATTCAAAGAAGCGGTTAAACCGATGGACAAGGCGAGCGAAGCCATTTTGTCTCTTCGGCCGGTCACCTTTCGCTACAAGAAGGAGCTGGATCCAAGGGGAGCACCTCAGTTCGGTTTGGTCGCTGAAGACGTGGCCAAGGTAGATCCGGATCTCGTGATGACCGATGACCAGGGAAAGCCTTTTACAGTCCGCTACGACGAAGTGAATGCGATGTTACTCAACGAGTTCCTGAAGGAACATCGTCGATACGGGCAGCACGAGGCAATGATTACCGCACAACAAAAGCAGATTGATGAGTTAAGAGCCGTTTCCAAGGAGCAGTTAGCCGAACTTCAGAAAATAAGTCACCAACTAATTACTGGTCAAACTGAAAGGCAATAAGATGAACAATCGAATCGTAATCGTTGCGGCCGCCCCCGCCATAACGGCTGCGTTAATCTCGATCGGGAGGGCGCAGTGCCCGCAAATTTGCAATGGTGACAATACCGCTCTTGGTGTTTCGGCGCTCGCCTCCAACACTAGCGGCGGTGAGAATACCGCGATCGGCTATTTGGCGCTTTTTAGCAACGTAAGCGGAGACGGTAACACGGCGGTCGGCCAAACCGCGCTCGTTTCCAACACGGGCGACAGTAATACTGCCGTTGGTTTCGCAGCGCTTGTTGATAACACTACCGGTACCGGTAACACTGCGCTTGGGAATT
>Ga0070668_100002434_pt1 | contig 13695 bp, 9 predicted proteins | sample KBSS43metaG_FD_64661 | JGI IMG/M metagenome (GOLD analysis project Ga0070668, IMG submission 64661) | Switchgrass rhizosphere microbial communities from Kellogg Biological Station, Michigan, USA - KBS S4-3 metaG | ecosystem: Host-associated > Plants > Roots > Rhizosphere > Soil ... | reverse complement strand
GGGAACTCGGCGAACTTGTTGACGTTCGAGTCGGGCTTCGCGTCCGCGGCCACCCGGAAGTCCGTCGGTGTCCCGTCGGTGGCGTTCCCGGCGCGGGTGGGATTGACCGGGTTGGCCGGGTTCACCTGGCCGGCCGGCGGACTGGCGCCGTCGACCGGCGGGGTCAGGCCGACGGCCTTCATCGCCTGCTCGGAGTTCTGCTTGGCCTGGTCCGCGTTCTTCTTCGCCTGATCGGCCCCGGCGCCGGCGTCCTGCGCGGCCTTCACGACTTCCTGGTTCTGTTCCTGGGCGGCTTCCCGAGCGGCCGACTTCACCGCCGGGCGCAGCACGGTGAACCACAGCGTCACGAGGGCGAGCAGGAGCACGAGCAGCGCGGCCAGCGCGGGCAACAGCCACTTCGGGAGCCGCTGCCGCTGCACCATGGTGCCTTCGGTCTTGAGCGGCTCGGCCCCCTCGGCGGTGACGAACACCTGGAAGCGGTGCCGGACGGGTTGCCCGCGCAGGAACCGTTTCCGTGGCTTGGCGCGCAGCCGGACGAACGCGGCCCGGCCCGGCGGCAGGTCGACCCGGTTGCGCTCGAGCTCGAAGTCCAGCTCGTCCTCCGGGTCGAGCGGGCTCAGCTCCACCGCCACGGGCCGGTTGCCGTGGTTGTCGACGGCGACCTCGAAGTTCGCCTTGGAGCTGGCCTCCACCTTGCCCGGGACGACCTCGGCGGTCACGTCGGTGAAGGCGCCGACCTCGACGGTGCCTTCCTCGACCACCGAGCCGGCGGGGTCCTCGCTCGAGAACACCCTGACCCCGAACGGGATCGTCCCGGCGGGGACGTCGGAGGACCGCGGCGGCGCGAACCGCACGGTGACCGTCCCCGTCTCCCCCGGCATCAGGTTGACCGTCGCCGGTTCCGCGGTGGCCCAGCCACTCGCGTCGCCCACCACGTCGATCGCGAACTGATCGACGACCTGTCCGGCGTTCCGGATGGTCACCGAGCAGCTCGTCTCCTGGCCCGGTTCCGCGACCAGGCCGGCCTCGGACAGCGTCGCCGTTGCTCCCATGCCTGGCAGTCTCCTTCTCCGGTTGCTGCTGCGGCACCAGCGGACGGGTGTGCGGCCGTGCGCCGGTGGTTGCCCGTACGGGCAGTGGGCTCGTCAGCCTCGGCTGATGAACGGGGGTTGTTCGGTGCGGAGGACGACCAGGATCGGGTTCGACTGGGCCGTCCCGAACTTCGGCCCGATCACCGAGGTCACCGACAGCGTCCGCGGGCCGATCAGGTCGTGGTGGAAGATCAGGAACTGCGCCTCGAACTTCCCGTCCACGCCCACGGTGACCTCCCCCGGCGTCGCGGAGATGCCGGCCGACCAGGCCAGCCGGACCGTCGCGCCCGGCGGGAAGTTCGTGCCCGTCACGCGCGGCACGAAGCCCAGCGTGGCGACCTCCGGATCGACCGTCACCACCGGCTGCCGGATCACCACGCGCGAACTCGCCGTGTTGTCGCCGGGGTTGTTGTCCGGTCCCGTCGTGCTCACCGTGCCGGACACCGGCGCGTCCGCCGCGGCCTTGGCCGCCAGCGAGATCCGGACCTCGACGGTCTGGCCGGGCGCCAGCGTCCCGAGCGCACAGCTGCCGCCACCCGGCACGCACCCCGGCGCCACCGACGTCGCGGGCAGCTGCGGTGGCAGCTGGGTGACCAGGCGGACCTCCGGCATCGGCGCCCCGGAACCGTTGTGCACCAGGAAGGTCAGCACGACGTCGTCGCCGCCGGCGAACAGCGGCACCGCCGACACCGACATCCCCACCGACAACGACCCCTGCGTGACCGGCGGTACCGGCTTCTCGGCGACGGTGACGACCGCCGTCGCGGAGTTGTCCCGCCCGTCGGCGTCCTGGCCCGTCGTGGTGACCGTGCCCGTCGCGGCCTGCGGCCCGGCCACGAAGCCGGTGGCGCTGAACCGCACCCGCGCCTGGTCACCCGGCGCGAGCGTGCCGAACGCGCAGACCAGGTCCGGCGTGCACGTGCCCGCGGTCGTGATGGGCGCCTGCGGCCGCAGCCCGGCGGTCAGCCGGACGAACAGCCCGACCCCGGGCGATGCGGTGGCCCCGTGGTTGGTGACCACGAACTCGAACGTCGTGAGCCCGTCGAACGGGATCGCGGCCGGGACGGCGGTGGCGGTCACGCCGACGTCCGCGATCCGCTGGAACGCCGGTTGCGAAGCTCCACCAGGACCGGCGATCAGGAGCGAGGGTGCGCCACCGGCCGCGGGCACGACCTGGATGCTCGGCCGGGATTCACCGGGCGCGCTGTCGAAGGCGACCAGCGTGCCGTCCGGCGACCAGGCCGGGTTGTCCACGAAGCCGGCGTTCTGCGCGAGCACCCGCCCCGGACCACCGGCGGCGGCCGCCGCGCAGATCAGCCGGTTGTCGTTCTGGAAGGCGAGGGCGGCGCCGTCCGGCGAAACGTCCGCCGAACCCTGCCTGCCGACGCCGCACGGCGTTCCGAACGACGGCGAGAGGTTCCGCTGGGTCCCCGCGACGACGCTGTCCGGCCCCAGGGTGATCGCGACCTGCCACAGTTCTTGCCGGTCCCCACCCGGGTCGACCGACATCACCGCGGTCTCGGTCGCGGTGCCAGTGGCTCCGGTCGCGGTGCAGGTCACCGTGGTGGCACCGACCGGGAACAAGCTGCCGGACGACGGCGCGCAGTTCACCGGGACCGGGGATTTGCCACCCTCCACGTCCGCGTTGTACTCGAATGCCGACGCCGGGTACTCGATCACCGTCGGGGCTGTCCCGGCCACCGTCTTGTCGTGCACGGTGATCAGCGGCAGCCGCGGATCCTTGACGCGTACGGTCACGTCCTCGGTGTAGCCGGGCCGCACGGTTTCCTCGCCGCTGATGCGGAACTCGACGCGGCAGCGCAGGAGCGCGCCGATCGGGGCCGTCGGCGACACGGTCGCGATCTCGGTGAAGTTCGCGTTGGTGCCACTCGGAACCTGTTGTCCGCCGTTCGGCGAGAACGTCAGTGTCAGGCCGGGGTCGCAGAACGGGAACGGCTGCACGGTCACCGGCAGATCGTGGATGCCCTTCTTGATCGCCGCGACGATGCCCGCCGGATCGGTGAACGGCGTGAGCACACCTCCCGCGGCGACGGCAGTGGCCTGGTGGCGCCCGTCGAGGCCGTCGCCGCTGGGCGTCACGACCGGCACCGCGATGACCTGGATCTTCTCGCCCGCGAGCTCACCGGCGATCGTGGCGACGTTCGGCGGGTTCGGCGGCACGTTGAGGTCGGCCGGATGCTGGTCGTCGTGACTGCTCGCGTCCCCGATGACGACGACGATCTTGCTGCTGTTCGGCCGGAAATGGACGGCGTTCTCCTTGGCGATCCTGTGCAGTGCGATCAGCCAGTCCTCGGGGGTGTCGCCGCCCCCGCTCGCGATGACGTTGCCGAACGCCGTGTTCAGGTCGGCGACGGAGCCCGTCGGCTGCTGCCACACGAAGAAGTCGCGCGGGATCCCCGGCTGCTGCGTGATCGGCTTGTCGGCGTTGTCGCCGTAGACCGCGATGGCGAAGTTCGCGTCCTTCTGTTCGTTCTGGACGTCGGTGATGATGCCGGGCAACCCTTTCTTGACCTCTTCGAGCGCACCGGGGTGCTCGGGGTCCCCGCTGCCCATCGACCCGGTGTGGTCCATCAGGATGACGATGTCCGGGTTCGAGGGAACCTGGTCGGTCTGCACGGTCTTGCCGATGAATTCCTGCCTGCCCTGCCCCGCCGGGATGTCCACCACCGACGGGTCCACTCTGGACGGTCCGGGCGGGGCGACCCGCGTGGCCGCGCGCGTCAACGTGATCTTCGTGCCGTCCGCCGACCAGACCGGCTGCGAGTCGTCGCCCCGCAGGTACGGCGGGATCGGGATGTCGCCGAGGACCCGGCCGTCCGCGACGCGCACGATCCGCACGACGTCCTGCCTGCTCTCGCCCGGGAACGTGGTGTTGGTGAACGCGATCATCGTGGCGTCCGGCGACCACGCCGGGTGCTGCTCGCGCTTGCCACCCTCCGCAGCACCGGTCAACGGCCGCGGGCCGCTGCCGTCGGAGCTGGCGACGACGATCTGACTGGCCGAAGACTCGCCCGGGGCGAACTCCGTGTAAGCCAGCTGGGTGCCGTCCGCGGAGAACGTGGGGTCCTCCTCCGACGCGTTCGGGCGGTTCGTGATGTCGCGCCGGTCGCCGCCGGTCGCGTCGGCGCTCCAGATGTCGTCGGTACCGCCCGACCGCAGCTCGGTGAACACCGCCTGCCCGCTCGCGCGGAACGTCGGCTCGGTCTCGCCGGTACCGGACAGCGCCGAAACGATCGAGACCTGGCCGCCGGGCACGGTGACCTGCTTGACGTCGCCGAGCGGGTCCGGCGCGTGTGTCGTGAACGCCAGCCGGGCGCCGTCGGGCGACCACGCGGGCTCGGACGAATCGCCGGGGTCGGGGACCGCGCGCGTCACCGCGCCACCGGTTTCGGCCATCAGCACGACGTCGCCGGCCGGGTGGAAGCGGGTGGTGGTGAACGCGATCCGCGCCGGCCCCCACGCGGGCTGGGTGTCCGCGGCGGGGTCGGCGGTCAGGCGCGTCGGCGTCCCGCCGTCGGCCGGGACGGTGTAGATGTCCCCGGCCGGGTCGTCGCGGGTGCTGCCGAACGCGAGCCGGGTGCCGTCGGGCGACCAGCTCGGCCAGTCGTCGACGGCCGGTCCGGACGTCACCTGGCGCAGTCCACCGCCGTCCACGCCGATCACGAAGAGGTCCCTGCTGCCGGCGCGTTCCGAGGCGAACGCGACCGAACGGCCGTCCGGCGAGAGCGCCGGATGGACGTCGACGGTGTCGTCGTTCGTCAGCCGCACCGGAGTCCGCGCACCGTCGGCGAGGTAGAAGAGCTCGCCGTCGCGCTCGGCGCCACCGGACGTCGCGGCCCGGTGGCTCACCCACACCACGCCGCCGGTGCCCGCGGACGCGTCGGAGTCGACGCTCCCGATGCCCGCCGGCAGCGCCGCCGCCGCGCCCTCCCCGGTCGCCTGGAACAGGCCCGTGGTGGCCGCGCTGACGTAGCCGACGCGGTACGGCGCGCCGGGCGGCCCCGGTGCGGGCCCCTGCGCCGCCGTCGGCGAGAGCGCCCCGCTGATCGCCCAGCCGCCGAGCAGCGCGACGACCGCGATGCCCGCCACCGCTCGGTTCGCGCGCATGGTCAGTCCTTCCCGAACTTCGGTGGCTCAGCCGGCCTCGAACAGCTCGATCTCGGAGATCGCGACGTCCGTGCCGTTGAGCGAGCGATGCAGCCCGACCACGTGCAGCTCGACGCTGGTCGCGCCTTCGCTGTTCTCGATCGGGACTTCCTGGGCGTCCGGCGTGTCCGCCAGCACCATGTCGAAGGTCTTGCCGGTGGAGAACACCAGATGCAGCTTCTGCGGCCGGTGCGTGGACTGCAGGTCGGCGGCGTTGCCGGAGTACACGATCGCCTTCCGCAGGTCCGCCGGGTGGTCGAAGGTGAACACCAGCGCGGGTTCGCGATCGACCGGGGCCGCCCAGAAGGTGTTCTTGGCGTTGTCGCTGACCAGCGGCGCCGGATGCCCACCCGACTCCCCGGTCGCGGTCACCTTGATCGGGTGCACCGGGTTCAGCTTGGCCTCGAAGACCCCGGTGACCTGGCTCCACAGCCCGGTGGCCGCGGTGTTGATCGCGCCGCGGAACGGCTGGTACAGCGCGTAGATCAGCGCCGAGAGCACCAGGGCCACCGCGATCGCCCGGCGGATCAGCTTGCCGACCGTCCGCCGCGCGGCCCCGGCCCGCCCGGCGCGGCGGCGGACGCCGTCCTTGCCCGGCCGCGCGCCCGCCTTGTGCTCCTTCGGCTTGCGGCCGAACAACCGGCGCCACCACGACGTCTTCACGACCTGCGACTCGGCCAGCGACGAGCCGCACCGGCTGCAGAAGTTCCGGGTGGGCGCGTTGCCCTTGCCGCACCTGCCGCAGATCAGGTCGCCGGGGTTGAGGACGTCCTCTTCGAGGACCTGTTGCTGCGGCAACCGGACCGGGGCGAGCTGCTCGGCCGGCTGCACGACCTGCTGCTGGGCGACCGGCTGCTGCTGCCGCACGGCGACCGGCTTGTCGTCGTCCCACTTCAGGTACTGGCCGCATTCGCCGCAGAATTCGACGTCGGCGGGCCCCTGGTGCCCGCACTCCGCGTAGATGACCATTCGCTACCCCTTCAGCACTTCCACCGCGACCCGCACATGGGCGGGCACCGCGTCCACGACCGTCGCCGTCAGCCGCCGCGTGTCGATCCGGGCCGGATCGGGCACCCGCACGCGCACCTGCACCCAGGGCGGCCCCGGATCCGGCAGCGGCGCGCCCGGCTGCGGCGACTCGACGACACCACCGCTGTCGGTCACTTCGACCGCGCCACCGGTCAGCAGCCCCACGTGTTCGGCGAGCCCGCGCCGGGTGCCGCGCCACCGGTGCAGCTCGACCGACCGCGTCACCAGCTGGCGCAGCTGCGCCGGGCTCCAGCTCTCGTCGACGCGCAGCGCGACCCAGTGCGCCAGCCAGCCGACGAAGTCTTCGGGGGCCAGTGCCGGGTCGAGGTAGCCCGGGAAGTTGTCCAAGGTGGCCAGGATCGGGGCGAGGACCTCGTCGAGCGCGCCGGTGAAGCCCTGCACGAACCGGTCCTCGGCGTAGACCGCGGGCAGCTGCTCGCCGATCGGGTGCGGGCTCGGCAGCCCGGCGACGCCCGCCCTCATGCGCCGGCCTCCCGGACCCGGACCTGGTGCCCGAACGAGAACGCGAGCGCGTTGGACGGCAGGTCGAGCCGGTCGACCTGGTCGCCGCGTTCGCGCGTGATCGGGTTCGCGGCGAACAGGCGCACGTCCTCCACCAGCTCGACGCCGGGAAGCCGTTGCAGCACCGCGAAGACCTCGCCCGACTGCACCGGACGCCCGAACGGCCAGCCGTCGCCGTCCGGCCCGCCGCTGAGCGGGTTGAAGTAGTCGTACAGGGCCTGGGTCGCCCGCGCGCCGAGGGTGCCCGCCGTCGTCCGGCGCCGGGCACGCAGCCGCGCGACCACCGTGACGCCTTGGTAGAACGGCGGTTCCACGGACACGAGCGCGCCGACGCAGCGTCGTTCGTCGAGGTAGCGCTCGATCCTGGCGCGCATGCCCGGGTCGAGCATCAGGGTCGCGAAGGCGAGTTCGCCGGTGTCGGGCACCGCGGGCACGACCAGGAGCCGGATCGCGCCGGTCTCGCGGCCGTCCGCGCCGTGCGACGGGATGCAGCGCACGCGCGCCGCTTCCGGCGCCGCTTCGCGGGCGAGCTGTTCGTAGTCCTCGGCGGTGATCGCGCGATCGCGGGTGCGCAGCAGCAACGGTCCCCGGACCGCCGCGTCCCGCACCGACTCGCCGTCCACCCCGCCGATCGCGGGCCGCCGGTTCACCACGCTGCTGACGAACGGGATCGGATCCCGTTGCACCTCGAGGACCTCGCGCGCGACGTTGCCGCGGCGTCCGCCGCCGGACCGGTATTCGGGGACGCGGATCGCGGCGGCCTTGGCCGGCACCGCGCCGTAGTACCGGACACCGCCCTCGGGCTGGCGCACCGCGGGGCCGAACGCGATCTCACCGGCGACGCGGTCGAGCATGACGTGCCGGTCGTCCGGCCGGGAGTCGGCGAACGAGCGCACCTCGGTCCACGGCTGCCAGCCGTCGGGGCCGGAGACCTCCACGACCAGTTCGCCGTCCCCGGCGACGACCGGGCTGCGGCCGAGCGGGAACCGCTGGCCGGGCGTGCCTTCCGACGTCCCGACGATCTCGTTGCGGATGACCTCGGCGTGCACCGCGCCGACCGTGCCGCCGATGGTCGAGGCCTCGACCGAGTGCAGGCGCGGCGAGCGCTGGAAGAACGGCTGGTTCACCTTCGCTTCGATCAGGCGGCAGCGCACCCAGCCCGCGTGCCGGCGCGCGAGCACCGACATCGTGTGCCCGTCCGGCACGTGCACGACGATGTCCCCGGCCCGGTTGAACGCGCCGGTGCTGTCCCGGTCGACCTCGCAGGCCGCCCAGCCGGTGCCGTCCCAGGCCTCCCACAGCCACGGCGGGTCGCGCGGGTCGACGCCCTGGCCCTCGACCTCGCAGTTCATCCGCAGCAGCACCGCGCAGCCGGGCACGGCGTCCGACAGCCCGAAGTGGATCGCGTCGCCGGGCGCCGGGGTCTCGGCGAAGGCCGCCGGACCGCCGCCGACGAGCAGTTCGTCGGTGCGGTCGACCGGCGGCAGGCCGGCGTCGGACGTGCTGGTCGCCAGGTGCGCGAGCGAGCACGGCACGATGTTCAGCGTGCGCTCCACGGTGAACACCACCGGGTCCGCGACCTCGTTGCGCACGCTCGCGACCTGCTTGCCGCTCGCGACGACCACCGGGACGTCCCGGGCGGCCGAGAGCCAGAACGTCACGTCGGCGCGCGCCGCGGCCGGCGGGAACAGGCGGACCCCGATCAGGTCGAGGAAGCGCAGGTAGTGCAGGTCGGGCACCCGGTTGAGCCGGTAGACCAGCTGGTCGACCATCTGCGCGAACGTCTCGATCAGCGTCACGCCGGGGTCGGAGACGTTGTGGTCCGTCCACTCCGGACAGTTTCGCTGGACGTAGATCTTGGCTTCGTCGACGAGGTCCTGGAACCGGCGGTCGTCGAGGTTCGGCATGGGCAGCGTCATCACGCACCGTCCTCGGTGGACTCGTGCGGCGGGATCACGTAGAAGGGGAAGACCAGGTTGCGCGGGTCGTTGGTGCCGCGCAGGCTGTAGCGGATGTCGATCAGCAGGGTGCCCCGGTCGGCCTCGTCGAAGCTGACGACGACGTCGTCGAGCGTGATCCGCGGCTCCCAGCGCTCCAGCGAGGTCCGCACCTCGTAGGCGATCTGCCCGGCGGTCGCCGCGTCGGCGGGCGCGAACACGAGGTCGTGCACCGCGCAGCCGAACTCGGGGCGCATCGGGCGTTCGCCCGGCGCGGTCGCCAGGATCAGCCGGATGCTCTCGACGACCTCGCGCTCGCCGCCGACCAGCGCGATCGAGCCGGTCGCGTCGGTGTGCAGCGGGAACGCCAGTCCCCTGCCGAGGAAGTCTTTCCCGGTCACGGTCACGTCAGCCTCCGATCATGACGGTGGGGCAGCCCATGACGATCGGCGCGCTGCAGGCGGCCATGTCGCCCATGCGCGCCGCGGGCATCCCGCCGATCAGCACCGTCGGGCAGCCCGGCGGCGCGATCGGCGTCGGCGGGTGCACCGCCGGCGGCGGGAACGAGCAGGTGTGCAGCGTCCCGACCGTGGCGGCGGGCATCCCGCCGATGAGCACGGTCGGCACGCCGGGCCCGGCGATGACGCCCGGGTGCCCGGTCGGGTCGCCGACCCTCGCGGCTGGTGGCATGCGCACTCCCCCGTCAGTTGATCTTGACCAGGCTGCCGCGCACGGTGACGACACCGCTCGCGCTCAGCTCCGTCTGTCCTTGCCCGGCGACCGAAACCGTGGCGCCCTCGACCTTCACGCCGGCGGTGCCGTTGAGCTTGAGCTGCGTACCGGCCTCCACGCTCGCGTCGGTCTGGGACTTCACGGTCACCTTCTGGCCCTTGAGTTCCAGCGGCCCGGTCCCGGCGTCGATGCTCACGCCGTTCTGTGCCTTGACCGTGACGCTCTTGCCGCTGGTCACCTCGATGACCTGGTTCTTCTGGTCGATCTTGACCACGAACTTCGCGTCGCCGGAGGACAGGATGATCCCGTCGTCCTCGGCGAACTCCAGCTTGTGGCCCTTCCGCGAGACGAATCCCCGCGTGGTGACCTGCCCGCTGTTGCCGTCGATGGGCTCCTTGGTCAGCTTCGGCGAGGTGTCCTTGCTGTTGTAAAGCCCGCCGAAGACGTAGGGCGCCTCGAAGTCGCCGTGCTCGAAGCCGACCAGGACCTCGTCGCCGACCTCGGGCAGCACCAGCGTGCCGCGGTCCTTGCCCGCGCCGAGCTGGACCGTGCGGGCCCAGGTGCTCGTGAAGTCCTTGTCCAGCCACGGGAACGTGAGCTTCACGCGGCCGAGCTTCGCCGGGTCCTTGATGTCGGACACCTGCGCGGGGACCACGCCCGGCCACGACGAGCCCGCCGCACCGCCCGCGACCAGGCCGTAGAGCGAGCGTTCCTGGCGCCCGGACACCGTGAACTCGGTGGTGTAGCCGACTTCGGCGTTGAACAGGTGCCGGGTGCTGGTCAGCGTGTACTTGCCCGAGAACGGCGCGCCGACACCGGTGAGCGTGACGGCGGCGCCCGCGCGCAGCTTCGGGTTGCCCTTCGCGACCCCGTCGAGTTCGGTGCAGGCGCTGCCGAACTTGTCGGCCAGCGCCCGCGCGGTCGCGTCCGCCTCGCCCTGGGCGCGCCGGGGCGACGCCGCGTCGAGGAACGGCGGGCTGCCGAACTTGCCCGCCAGCGCCACCGGGTCGACGCCCGGCACGTCGGTGCCCGCGTTCTTCGGGGTCGCGGTGGCGGTGATCGCCTGCTTGTTCTGGTAGTCCCAGCCGTGGACCTGCACCTCGGGCACCTGCTCGGCCGCGGTGACGCTCGCGCGCAGGCTGACCAGCGTCCGGTGGGCTTCGAGGACGAGCGGGTTGGCGGTCGCCTTCGCGGTGGTCGCCGGCGCGCCGGACGGCTTCTCCGGGAGCTCGAAGTTCAGCTTCCCGTCGCGGACGGCGATCTGCGCGCCCACCGCGTCGGCCAGCCGCGACAGGAACTCCCAGTCGCTGACGTTGTCCTGGCTGAGCTGGGTGTTCGGGCGGCCGCCGAAGCCCTTGACGTTGTCGATCTTCCCGGTCGGGATGTTCGCGCGCTGCGACACCTTGCGCACGATGTCCGCGATCGTCATGTCCGGGTAGGCCGTCACCCGGCGGCCGCGGAACAGCCGGTGCGCGTGGTCGTAGCCGCGGACCTCGGTGAACGTGCCGATCCGGTCCAGGTCGATCGCGACCGCGGTGACCTCGCCCGACAGCAGGTCCTGCGGGCCTTCGGGGTCCGACGTCTGGACCTTCAGCTTGATCTTCGCGCCGACCTTGAACCCGCCCTTGTCCAGCACGACGTGCCCGGAGTCGCGGAAGCGCAGCACGAACGCGTCCGGCAGGTTCCGGCTGTCGTCGACGTAGGCGTAGCTGAGCAGCGTCTTGACGTCGTCGGGGAGCTGGTTCCCCTCGACCTCGACGAGCAGGTTGTTCGCGAAGCTCTCGTTAGCCATCGAGCTCCTCCAGCGCGGGCACCAGGAGCCGGGTGCCGGGCCGCAGCCGCATCGGGTCGTCGATGTCGTTGGCGTCGGCGATCTCGCGCCACTTCCCGGCGTCGCCGTAGGCCCGGAACGCCACCGACGGCAGCGAATCACCCGCGACGAGCACGTGCGTGTCCCGCGCGGCGAGCGCGCCCGACGTCGGGTTCTGGCCGCTCAGCTCACCCGCGATCTCCTCCAGGTTCACCGTGCAGACCGCGCGCACCGGCGTGCCCGACGGCGTGAACAGCGTGTACTTCGCGGTGACGCTGGCGACGTAGGCGGGGAAGCCGGTCATGCCGCCCCATTTGAAGATCACCCACGGCGGCGAGCCCTTGCCGTGCTGGCGGCTTTCCTCGGTGGCCACGCAGCAGGTGAACAGCTGCTCGACCTTCTTGACGACGGCGTCGTCCATCTTGTCGGTGGCGTCGAGGAACATCTCCAGCGTGAGCTTCGCCGGGTCGGAGCCCTTGAACTCCGGCGGCCCGCTCTTCTTCGCGTTGCGCTGGGGGTCGCGGGCCCATTTGGCGTTCTTGCTGAGCGAGAGCTCCTTGGGGTTGAACTGGAACTTGATCTCGAACATCTGCGCGCCGGGCTGCCCGGTCCCGCCGGACTGCGGCGGCTTGCGGACGTCGAGCAGCGCGCGCTGCAGGTTGTTCGGCGCCGGTTCGCCGGAGCCGTACGCGGCCGGGGGCTGTGAGCCGGCCGAGGTGAAGGTGACGGGCGAGGACATGGCTAGCCCTTCTTCGCCGGGCTGAGGAAGCCGTGGTGCGCCAGTTCGAGGGTCTCGGTGGCGACCTTGGGCGAGTCGGGCGAGAGCTGCGGCCCGCTCCAGCGCACCGGGACGACGCCTTCGAGCGCCCAGCTGGCGATCACGGTGCCTTCGAGGGTGCGTGCCTCGATCGTGGCGGTCTTGCGCTCGACCCCGCTCGCCAGGCTGGCGAACCACTTGGTGATCTGCGCGCTGGCCGCGGTGACCGGGCGGGAGAGCTTGATGTTCGAGTACTTGATCCGGGTCGGCAGCTGCCAGACCATGCCGTTGTTGCCGCCCTCTTCCCGCTGCTCCATCACGAACTCGCAGCCCAGCCCGTCGCAGCTGGAAAACGCGCCGAGGTTGCCGAGGTTCTTGTCGTCCAGCTTGACGACGTAGCACACGGCGACGGCCTCTTCGGTGTCCGGCATCGGCTTCTCCTTCAGTGCGGGCGGTCGGTGAGCGCGCCCCGGCGCTCACGGTCGAGACGGAGTTCGGTCTTCAGCCGCCGCAGCAGCGGGTCGAACAGTTTCTTGACGAGCTCCTCGGTTTCCGGCTGCGGTGCCGCCGGTGGTGGTGGCGCCTGTGCCGCTGGTGCCGGTGCCTCCGGTGCCGGGGCTGGTTCGGGTGCCGGCGCGGGTTGGGGTGCCGGTGGTTCCGGTTCCCGCTGGACGATCGGGACCTCCGCCGGCCGGGAGATGCTCGGCATGAGGACGTCGCTGTGGGGTGCCGATCCGTTGACGGCTCGCTGGACCGACGGGCCGTGGCCGGCGAATCTCGCGACCGGAAGTTCCGGGCTCTCGGCAGCGCGCGCGACCGGGAGTGGCGCTGGTGCGGTCACTGGCAGCGACGTCGGTGTCTCGATCGCCCGGGAGACGGTCAGCGTGGGTGTGCTTTCGGTGTGGCGCACCGGGCCGGTCACCAGCGATGGGATCGTCGGTGCCGGGGCATCGAGAGTCCGCGCCACCGGGAGCGGCGGCGCGGCTGGTGTCGCGCGTCCGAGGTCCGTTGACGGCGGCCCGGCGATGCGCCCCAATGTGGCGTTGGGTGCGTCTGACGCACCGAACGCCACATTGGGTGCGTCTGACGCACCGAACGCCACATTGGGTGCGTCTGACGCACCGAACGCCACATTGGGGCGCATGGCCCCAAGCGTCAACCAGCTTTCGGCGCGTGACGCTGGTGGGCCTTCGATGCCCCGAACCACGGGAAGTGTCGGGGTCTCGACGGCTCGCGCCACCGGAAGCGGTGACTCGTCGATGGCCCGCGCCTCCGGGAGCACGGGAGTCCCGGCTGCTCGTGTCGGGGATAGCGAGGTGCCCTCCGACCCCACCACGGGGGCAGACGAGTGTTCGACCGCTCGCGCGACCGGGAGCACGGGGGCCTCGACCGTTCGCGTCACCGGAAGCGGCGAGTCTTCGACCGCCCGCGCCACCGGGAGCGCCGGGGTCTCGACCGCCCGCGTCAGGGAAAGCGAGGCGCTCTCCGCCGGGACAGGCGAATCCTCGACCGCTCGCGCGACCGGGAGTATCGGCGTCTCGACCGCTCGTGTCAGGGGAAGCGAACCGCCCTCCGCCGACCCCACCACCGGAGCCGGCGAGTCCTCGACGGCCCGCGCGACCGGGAGCACTGGGGTCTCGACCGCTCGCG